>OOCQ01000715.1_pt1 | contig 25718 bp, 20 predicted proteins | sample 1671121 | NCBI WGS metagenome assembly OOCQ01 (sample SAMN06348124, study PRJEB24527) | human gut metagenome | biome: human gut; feature: ankylosing spondylitis patient; material: feces | host: Homo sapiens | place: China | collected 2015-10 | reverse complement strand
AGGAGTGCTTTTACAAAAACATTTCGTAATTTTGCACTTGCTTGTTGAATTCGCGAAAATACTATAAGGTCTGGCAAGATAAACAAGTCCTTAATATCAGCAACGAATCTTAATATGGTAAGCACAAGACATGATGCTAAAGCTATGATCCAATGTTTCTCCACCCAACTCTTGATACCTAGACGATAGAGATAAATCATACCACCGGCAACAAAGAAAGGCGCACTATAGATAATATTCACCTTATCTATTGGTTTCACCACAAAGTCTGGAGTACCGAAATACACAATAGCTATATAGCAGAATACCAACGACAGTAGCAATACCATCCATCCTCTCTTCTTATTATCCAGCAGGAAAGTAAAGAAAGGGAAAAGCATATAGAACGTAAATACCGTACCCAAGAACCATCCCACACCTATCACCTCAATATTTGGATTAGGCAAGAGATTGAAACACATTGTCAAATCTGCGAAACTTTGGCAGAACGTACTCCAAGATGGATCCATCGCAAAACTAATCATCACCATCATGGCAAAGAATGGCCAGGTACGATGATAGCGCTTAGCATAGAACTTCTCAGGAGTTATTGCTCCCGACTTTACACGTTCATAATATCCACAGCACATACTGAATGCACTAATAATCATGAACAGCAATGTGAAATTCGTGAACCACGGAATTATATCACCAGTCAGGAAGTTATCACTTGGCTTAATCACAAGATTAGCCTGAACGTGCATCAGAACAATGCCTACTGCTGCGTAAGCACGCAAGCCGTCCAGCGAAGAGTAATTTTCTCTGACATTAGCAGATGTGTGGGTAAGTATATTATTGCTCATTTATCTATTTTTGTTTCTCTCTTCGAAAATATCAACCAACATTTTCGAAGAATGTTTACTAGTCAATTTATCTCTATATTTAATACAATTATCTACAAACAAAGAATCGTTGTCTATCATCTGCTTCAATTCATCAACATCCCAACTATCTTTTGCAATACCAAGATGTTCCTTAGCTATATATCCTGCAGAAGCCGGTTGTAGGTTGGTAAGAATTGGCGTTCCTGACACTATACTCTCTGGTATGGAAACCATATTCAGATCTTTACGAGTATTCACTAAAAAGCAGAGCGATTCACGAATATATTCATTCAATTTAGCTTGAGGTAAAAATCCAAGGAACTCTACGCTATCATTCAAGCCAAGCATAGATACTAGTTCCTTTAGCCTCATCTCCTCTTCACCACGTCCAGCAATTAGAAGTTTAATATCTTCATAACCTTTCTGTTGATGAAAATCAGCAAAGATATGGATAATACCATCAACATTCTTGCGATGTATCAGCTGAGAAGAACTAATTATCTGTCTCTTTTTAACTGTAGAATACTGGAATTTATCTACATTAATTCCATGATCTACAACATCCTTTGTTGCCATCGGCATAAATTGATGTATGAAATCGTATGCTTTGGTGGAGCGGGGAACCACGGCCTTCACTTTCTGCATAAAGAATCTAGCCACGACATGATGCCAAAATTTAGAAGGCAATTGGTGGAACTTATTCTGATGCTCAGTTAACTCTTGCCAGATGACAGTCTTCTCCGGACAGATTCTTGCGGCAAAAAGAGAATGAAAGGAAAACACCTCACTTGTGATAACCATATCAAAACGGGCACAGTTTACTTTCAGAAATGCTCTCAGTTCATTCGAATAAGGCAAAACGGATGGGGGACAGAGTTTATGATATTGCGTTTTAAACCACTTCACTTCAAACTCATACTTTTCAACCTCTACAGGTTGATAATCTATAGCAGCAGCCAAAGTCACCTCATATCCAAGAGCCTTGAATCCAAGACACATATTATATATCATAGTATCTTTGATAGACTTGACCTTTGGAATAGTGTTATTGTCTGCTGTATATAATATAGGATTAAGAATTAAAATCTTCATTGCACCACATTAAACATATTTTTTTCGTACTACATTTCTACTTGATAAAAGCATACAAATTCTTTATGCATACCTTATTATCCCTCAACACTTGCAATAATAAATTTGCAAGAATCTTCAAGACAACCGATAACACTAAAATTATCAACAACTGGATTATGAGATTTACGGGAAAGAGCTTATTAAGCCCGGTCAATAAACAACATCTTCCTGTCAGATAAATCTCCAAAGTTAATTGAGAGACAAGCCTTAATACCAAGCCAACATATTTGCTCTTATATATTTTCTCCAGAAATTTAATTCCTGCTAAGTTGTATGCACATATTATAAACATAATCAGAAAAGGATAGCTTACTATTTGTAAGGAATAATACAAGCCTTCTTTTCCCTTACCTATAAATTGAGGGGCATAAAACAGACACAAACAAATACAGGTCAAAAGTATTTTAGTACAAATCCCCCCACATTGAATTTTATGTTCCGACATATAACATCCCAAGAAAAAAGGAGCCAAGAAACATACATAATGATAGCTACTGGCATAAATAGAAGTGGATACATGTGGAAATATAAAAAAAGCCAACACACTAACCATAAAAGATACAAGTAATGCTTTTTTATAACTCACCCGAAACGATCGCACTATATAATACAACAAATAGTATATAAAGATACACCTTATAAACCAATAACCTTCAGACATAAATAACAGCTCTTGGAAAGAATGCGTACCTAAGTAGTAGAAAGGAACAGCCAATAAACCAAACCACATAATAAGAGATGGAATAATTCTACTTATTCGTCTGCTATACCAAGTGTTAAAGTCTGACCACCTTCCTAAACAAAGCCCATAACCAGAAATAAAGAAGAAAAGGGCATTTCCTGGAGCTCCGAAAGTTCCCAAAGGAGTAAAAGGGTCTATATATAAAGGCTTCAGGTGAGAATTCGTAATCATCAATGCAGCCAACACCTTGAGTATATCAATTGCTAAATTTCTTTGTTTTTCCATTTGTTATAATTTTATCGTATACAACATCATACAAAGCAATTCTATTTTTCCACATAAACTTCTTTGCACATTCAATGGTGCCTTGACTTAACCTTGTAATTTTTTCCGGATGTTCCATCAAATCATCTATAGCAAAAGCCATATCGTTCAAAACCTGTTGATAAGTTCGAATAGGTATCTTGATACCACATTCAGCCGATACTACTCCAGCCATACCACAATGATCAAGCGTTAGCGTTGGAATTGCCTTAGAAAAAGCTTCCCAAAGAACAGTTGGATTACCTTCACCTAGAGAGGAAATTACATGAACATGAGATTGTGCAAACACAAGCTGCACTTGTGCTCTATCCACTTTTCCATGGAAAGTTATTTTCTCAGAAATACCTAATTCATCAGCCAATGCCTCACATTTTTCTCTTAAAGGACCTTCGCCCAAAACATTCAAATGCCAATTATTATTTTTCACTTTACCCAAGGCAGAAATCAAAATGCCGAGAGCCTTTCTCTCATCTATACTACCTACCCATATAAGGTTAAGAGTATCATTCATGAAGATTGGCTCTGTACGTTCCATTTTCAAGATTCCATTCTCAGGCAGATAGATGGCATCTTTATGATGAATACGTTTCAACTGTTTGACCGTATTTGGAGTAGCTGCAAATACTGCATCAGCACGCTTCAAGGCCTTTCTTACACGAGGCAAACACCAAAGCATACCATTATGTACAACTCTTCTCACTAAGGCATTAATTTTACCCTTTAAACTCAATGCAGGGAACAAAGCTAATGGACGATTCTCTACACCCTGAATTGGTCCCCAAACATAAGGAACTTCTTTTATCTTCCAACAATAACCAGGTTCTTTAAAACCGATTGGATTCAGGTAATGGATTACATCCACATGCTCACGTTCTACAATATCTTCTGCCCATAAATATGCTTGCCAGTGCCATTTTCTATAGTTAAGATTATATTCTATATCCATAATCAAACCACTCCCAGAAACTGGAATAAATGGAATGTTTATGAATCTAACATTGGGCATTTGATTCTGTTTCAAATATCTTTCAACATCTTCCTTACCCTTTCCATAAATGGTAATAAGTTTATTATGCTCTGCCATATTTGAAACATAGTTCCAACTTACAGAAGCCTCACTCCCTTTGTATGGAGATATATCATATGTTATTAGAAGTATTGTACGCATATCTATCTATTTTGAGAACAATTTTAAGATTTCTTTCGTAGAATCCAAAAGATAAGGTTTTGAAATGGACTTTTTTATAGCATTACGCATAGCAGAAGCAAGTCCCTCTACATCCTCAACGTCAACTATTATTCCTTGTTCAGAATTTACGATTCTGTCTATAACAGGAACACATCGAGTAACAACAACTGGTGTCTGCAAATACATCGCATCCAACACAACGTTAGGCAAACCTTCCAATCTAGAAGGTAGCACCAAGCAATTTGCATATTTTATATAGCGATAAGGATTACTTGTAAAGCCAATCCATTTAACATTCTTTTCTATATTGTATTTCGATACTTCCCCTATCAATTGCTGATAATAGGAATCTTCTAACATATACTTTCCTACAATGTAAAGTCTACTTTTTGGTTGTTGCTGTAATAGTTTATTAAAAGAAGCTAACAACACATCCAATCCTTTATGATAATGGACACGACCAACGAAAACGTAGTTGGCATATTCGGAATCATATGGATTTGTATAATCTTCTTTAAGTTTCAAAGCTATTGTATCAACATCTACAGGATTGGTCAAAACATGAAGATTAACTTCTGAAACGTTTGTCATCGCTAACATTTCTTTTTTCATCTCATCTGTTTGACAGATAACAGAGTTAGCTTTGGGATACAATTTTCTAACAAGAAGTAATTCATCTTTTCGTAGTTTTGCAATAGAATTATCATTTCTTACAATAATATTTATATTTCCTATAAGCTTTGCAGATAGAATAACTCTTGTATTCAAATAAGAAATGGAACTAAAAACAACGCTAGGTTTGACTTTTTTCATCAATCTAAGCATACGACATACGGTAAAATCCCAAATATTATGAATTTGAAGATGAATGATTTCAAATCTTGATGGTATAAATTGTACGATGTCGCCCATCTGAGATCCCACAATGACCACCTTGACATCAAATAACAAAGGATCAAGCAATTTAGCAATCGTCAATGTCACCCTTTCTGCACCTCCACATGAAGGTGGAATAAAAAAACAAGCTGTTTGTTTCATATACCATTTTATTTTAGCATATCTCTATGAATAAACTTAGCATCGTCTAAAGCTATTAGCATTTTTCGCTTTTCTTCATGAGATATGCCTTTTGAATTCAAATTATATTTCAAGTTATGTTTGATGTAGTCATCAACAGAACAAATTATCTTGGCAGGGTTACCACCCACAACACAGCCTTTAGGAACCGATTTTGTTACAATAGAGCCAGCTGCTACCAAAGAACCCTCTCCTATTGTTACACCAGGCATTATCAACGCATTAGTACCGATATAGCACCAATCTTCAATTACGACTTTTCCAAATACGTCAAAATCAGGATAACTACGCCTAGCAACTTGAGCACCTCCATGGGTAAAGATCCGCACACCCCCAGTTAACTGGCAGTGGGAACCTACAGTTATAAGATATGGCTCTGAAGACCAGGTATTTTTGTCTGGTATAAAATTGTTCTCACCAATGTTTACACCTATATATTTAGCATATTTGTAAGGAGACATGAGAAGTTTCCTTATTTTTTCTATCAAATTAATTAACATAAAATCATAATGAATTATAAAATTGACTTAAACGTTTACCTTGAAAATAAGGATTAAAATCTGACTCTGCCACCTTCTTACCATTTAATCCTATTTCTCTGCAAAGTTTTGGATTTTCAAAGGCAAGTGATATGGCATTTGCAAGTTCGTCAATATCACCCTCTTTGACAATAAAAGCATTTACTTTGTCCTTAAGATATAAATTGGCATCACCCACTGGCGTCGTTATAACAGGAACACCAGCATATAGCATTTCTCCTAACTTTGTAGGAAAGCAATTGCGCGTCTGAAGATTGTCCGACTTGTACACAATAGAAAGAGATGCATATTCTTGTAATGCCACTATTTCTTCATTGCTAACGAGTCCCATTAAATCCACATAATTTGAGATAGACAAGTCTTTTATCATATTAAGATATTGACAATGACTATTTGCTTGAGGTCCTGTAAAAACTAATTTTACGCTATTTTTATCATTTTTCTTAAATAAAGCAAAAGCTTTAAGAATTATAGATATAGAATCTTTTTGCTCAAACATAGTTCCCGTATGAAGTATGTAGGGATTTTCAATCAAAGCTTTACTCTTTGTACTTTTACGTCCTCCATCTACCAATATAGGGACTAAAATACTTTTAGCAACAGATGACTTATATTTTAAGACAAGTTTCTCTAATTCTTTAGAAATTGCAATAAAACCATCATACAAAGGAAATATAAGTTTCAATTCTGTATATCGCATCATTTTCGTCTTAACAGTTTGTTTTTCAAAGACATAAGGATACTCACACACTTCTTTAACAACCTTAGCACCTTTTATATGAGCAATGAATATCATAATCAGATGGCATATCATTCCATAGAAATAACAAAAAACAACATCTCCTTTGTGAATATTCTTAAAAGCATAACGGTACATTCTAAGAAAATCAAACAATTTGTAGTCTAATCCCCTTAAAAACTTATTTTTATGTTTTACTCTACCGGAGATATAACGAAAAGGAACGCCCTCCACATTTCCAACAGAAGGCAACCCTCTATCTACATCTTCAAGTTTATGGCAAACATTTACATCTACAACATTTCCTTCAGCTAATAGTCCTTTCGCATAACAAAGCTGACGTCTCGCAGCTGCCATGCCTTCAGGAAAAGCATTATGAATATAAAAATGTATTGTCTTCATTATTTTCTCAATATTAAGTTATATGCATTCAACAGTTCCTGTATTACACTTGTAGGATTATGTCGAAGCATGGCTCTTTTACGAGCATTATCACCCATTTTCTTTGCCTGTTCAAAGTTATCATATAATTTGATTATCCCTCCCGCTAAAACGTAAGGATCCCCATCTTGCACAAACTCCCCTTCATGATGATTGTCTAATATCGAAGCTGTTCCACCTGTAAAAGACGCAATTATTGGCATTCCAACAAGCATTGCTTCACAAACACTATTAGGACTATTTTCTATATGACTTACATGCACATATATATCAGAACTAACCAACACATCAGAAAGTTTGTCAGCATCTATACGTCCTAACAATTTCACATTTACAGTTTCATAACTGATGCCTGTTGCTTTACACGCAATTTTCACCCATTTAGTTTCGGCATTATAACCAGCTACTAACCATTCAAAATCTAAGTCTGAATATTGTTTCAATAAAGACGCAGTTTTCAAAACATTTTCAAAGCCCTTATATATGCCTCCTGAAATTGTACTAACAATTCTAAGAGTTGGACTAAAATGCTCTTTATTCCATTTTTTGACATAGAACGGATGGCGCATTATTTCATTCACAACAAAATACATGCGATTAGGATTCAATGCCAAGCTAATGTTTTCATCCCAAAATGTACGACCTGCTATAAACTTAGCACATTGTAGATACTTTCTCTCTCTGGCGGCTCTGTAACAGAAAGATCTGTAATCATCCTTAACAGACATTTTTATCAACTTGTCTTTCAATGGTTCGTATTTTCTTGCATCCTTATACTCTATACCAGAAAAATACTTTTCTTTATATGGAGCGATAAGTCCTTGAATAGAAAACAGGATTGGTATATCTCGAACATATTCTTGTACCAACCCGAAACTATTCTCCGTACCATGAATATGTATCAAGTCAGGTTTAACCTCATCTATAATTCTTAGAGTTTTTTTCATCAATTTTTCATCTATAGAAGCGAAAGATTTTACCCTATCAACAACTCGTCCTATTTTATTATTGCTCGTATTATTACAAATAGGATAATACTTCACTCCGTCATAGACGAAATCAGCCTCATCCACATTAGTGACATACGCAACAGATAAATCAACATCAGACATTTTTTTCAACTCATCTTCTAAGGAAATCAGCCAACCGCCAGCAATTGTTTGCTTACTATATCGCCTAACACTTCCACAAGGAGACGCTGCTAACCATAATATTTTCATTGTTCAAATTGCTTTATATAACCATAAAGTTCACTGCAGAAAAGACTATAATTAAATCTTTCTTCCACTATTTTTCTTCCTTTATTTCCCATTTCGCGCATCTTTTCAGGATTCTGCAACAAAGTTTTAATTGCTCGATTCAACCCATCAATATCACCTTCATTAACATAAATTCCACAACCTTCTTTTTCTAAATCCAAAGGATAATATTCAGAACGGGTTGAAATAATGGGTTTACTCATAGCCATTGCCTCAAAAACAACAGTAATGCCTGTCATACTTCCTGTATCCTTCACCAATGGAACTAAAACAATAGAGGCGTTGTTATAACCATCAAGCAAATCTGCCTCACCTTTACATTCGAAATCCAACAGGACATTAGGTAAATTGGAAAATTTTTCTTTTAACTTATTATCAATCTTGTTGGTTTGAACAAAAAGCTGATATTCCCCATCTCTTTTTGCTGCCTCATAAGCTAAATTAAAATCACGATTACTTCCTCCAGTCAAATAGACATATTGCCCATTTCCTTTTTTCGAAGCTTGAATATATGAATCAAAATATGACAAATCTATCCCCCAATGCTTTAGAAAAGTTTGTCTATCTGAATCAAAGTAATCATTGCATTTATTATAAACATTCTCACTAATAAAAAGAAGTTTATCTACACCATGCTTAGCTACAAAACGTTGATACAAAAAGAAAATCTTTCGTTTTAACGTGTTACAATACTCCATGCGCCAAGTATCCTGAGCAATTGCTATGATTGGCTTATGATACAGACCTAACATTCTTAAGAATGCCAAATAATAACAATCAAAGAGAAAAGGAGAATAAAGTAAATCATATTTTGAAGAACATGCAATTTTTTTTTCTTGAGGATAATTTACGCCAAATAGTAACTCTTGTACTATATTACATTTTTTATGAAAAACATGTGGCTGCATCAGCTCATATTTCTCTTCAAGAAAATCATATCCCCATAAATGATGCTTTGGAAACAATTTTCCTTTTTTTATGTCTCTAAAAAAATCTTTTAGAGGATAAAAATTAAATGATATTGCTATTTTCATTGTCTATATGTTTTATTATTTTACAAGGAACACCTGCGGCAATCGTATCTTGGGGAATGTCTTTCGTTACAACTGAACCTGCTCCTATAACAGAATTTTTCCCGATATGAACACCTTTCAAAATCAAGCAAGAATACCCTATCCAGACATTGTCTTCTATTACTACCTCCTTAGGCTGTCCAGAACGATAATCTTCTGAATGATAGTCTCCGTCCATTATCGTTGTATTACCACCAATCTTCACATTATTGCCTATCAATATTTTCTTGAAACAGCTAATCTTAGATCCTCCTATCCCAACATTATCACCAATTATTAACTGAGCCTTTCCGTCATTGGTCTGAATAGAAGTGTTACATTTCAGTAGCGAAGGTTCTTGATACACACTAAAACATCTAAAACCTTTGCCTATTTTTATAGAAGACCCTGGAACCTTAGATATATGGCATTTTCCACGAAATTCCCACCTTTCACCAATTGCAACTCCATATAATTTAAATATCAAAAAATTGTAACTACCAATTAACTTCTGAAAGGAAACTCTTAAGTTTCTACATTTCACCAACACTTTATCTATAAATAAACGTACATTCATAACTTAAAATTTAATTCACTCAATATCGCTTTATCATTATACATTCTAAATCGTTTTGTGTTACAAAGCCATACACCCATCCATACCGTAAAATGAAAGAAATTAAATGCTGGCCATCCAAAAGGATAAAGACTAATAATTTGCATTAAGCAAATAAGACCTAAAGACTTGCACAACAAGTTATGAGAAAAAAACACACCTTTCACAAAGGAGATGCTCAATAACAAAAGATAAGGAAGAAGATACAGGAGGCCACCCCTTAAAATCATGGTTAAAAAACCAGTTTCAATACCGGTCCTATACAGATTGGTTAGAGATTCAAAATATTGCCCAAACCATCCTCTACCAAAAATCCAATCAGAGTTAGATTTCATATCTGCATAAAAACTTTCTTCTACGCCAGTTCTTGAATCATCAGCACCACGTTCCATTAATACAGAAAAGAACGAATCAGATAAATTCGTAAATAGAGCAAAACATAAACTTGCACAAACTATAGCCAAAACTATCATTTTTATTTTAGATACTCGCTTGTCACAAAAAGTGTATAAGCCCCAAGCCAAAACTATATATAAAAGTGCCACTGCAAGATCACCACGTCTTGCCATATATGCAGTAACCAATACACTTCCTACATAAGCAGTTGTAAACCATTTCCATTTTTTATCATTCAAATACTTTTTCCAAAATATCATAATAACTGCAGGTGCTAAAGAAGCCAATCCTTTTGTACTATGAGTAAAAAATGCTCCATATGAATCTGCATCTCCATGCATAGCATCAAAAGACCAACTATAATGCGTCATATTCCAAAATGCAAATGGATAATAGCATAAATACAATATACATAAGAGCCACATTACTCGCAAGAAATATGAGAAGTCAAAACGATAATTGCGAGGAAAAATCAGCAACATAAATGGCAACAAATTTGGAAAGAAATTATAACTAACAAAATAGGTTAACAGATAAGTTGTTATACCATGATAGTCCTCAAACGTTGCTTTGACATCTGCAATAAAAAACATATGAAATGTCAATAAGATACTCCATACAATCAATAACATATAAGTAAATCCAAAGATACCCCCAAAGGGTTCGCCATGCCGATGTCTTAGAACCGTATATATAAAAAGAGCAGAGCTAAAACAAATAAGAATATTACATGGAATTCCTGGAATATAATACTTAAATATTCCTACTAATGAATACAAAAGTATCGACAGTATTATCCAATGCTCACGACGATAAGGCTTCAGGGATTTTATTAAAGAAACGATATACATAACTATTATATTTTTCTCATTCTCATTTTCAAATAATCCTTCCAATAAATCCATTTTAACCTCCATAGGTAATGCCTTGCTATCATACCATTATACTTAATGGTGCTTGCCCAAAAAGGATAAAGCAAATCTGATATTTCTGAAGTAATTTCTTTCATACTCCATCGTGTGTTATACTCCAAATCCATAATTGCGAAAACAGTCTGTTCGGCAAACTTTCCACAATGCTCACCCTCATATTCTATGCATTGTAGGGCTTCTTTAGAAAGTAACTTTAAACCTCCATGAATATAAACAGCTCCACAATTAATAGGTTCTACTCTGTCGTAAAGACGCTCAAAATTATAAGCTTTAATAAACTCATCATCATAATTATGAGAATTATCCATAGAAACTTTAAACTTACAGTTATCTAATTCCAGAGATGTTAAAGGCGTTTTATACCATAATATATCTGGATCAGCAAACAGAACTTTCTGAGTTTCTGAGAAATATAGGATTGCAGCCATCTTTTTACCCCAAATATGCCTCTCTGCCCATTTTTTTAAAGATGGACAAGTTTTACTATAAAAATCTGCACATTTTTGCCATCCCACGCATGTAACATTAACACCATGCTTTCTAAAATACTTTTCTCCAACCTCGGGAAGCCAGGAACCATCAGAAACTATCACTATATTATTAGGTAAAAGTTCTGAAGTTTTAAAGAGGGTATAAAGAGAAGCTGCAACCATATCAAAGTCACATTGACGACAAATTGTCAAATAGGTAAAATCTGTAGTCTTGCCTAAATTACTTTTAATTTTCAAAGGCAAAAATGAATTTATAGTTCTCAAAATTCGAACAAATCTCCCTTGGATAACTTCTTTCTTACCAGTTACTTCCTTAATAAATTTTTCCTGTGAAATCATAATAATCTATTTAGTAATTAAACTATCCATCAAAAATCTAATAGATTCATTTCTAAATCTATCCAATTTGTGATTCACTTTTGCATAATCAATCCTGCTTTTTTCTATCTGCTTAAAAGTTCGATCTGCAAAAAGAACTCTATCTGTTAAGTCTAATTTATTTAACAAACTTAAAACACGATTATTTGACTGAGCATGCCTACCTTTTAAAGGGATAAATACAAACTCTTTTTCAAATATAATAGAAAAAACAACACCATGAAAACTTGTCGTTACAATCATATCAGCATATGCTATATTTGTTAGCCACTTTTCAATCGTCGAATTTTCATATACAATTCCATCTAAGATTACCTGTGAAGATGTATAGCCAGAACCATTTGTACCAATAATCAGAGAGGTTGCTATTTCTTTTCGTAAGTTGTTCCAATCAATATCATCTCCATCTTTAATATTCAAAACATACATAAATGTATACGATATAGTAGGTGGACTTTTTAATAATTTTTCATATACCTTCTTATCTAATAGAAAGGTTGGATCTAAAACATGCACGGAATTCACGCCTGCTTTATTACAAATATCCACACCATCTTCTTCTCTTACTGATATATAATCAAGTCTAGAGAGTTGATTATGTAATTCACCTATAATATTAGACGGATAAACTTGTAAACCAAAACTTGCAGCATAAGATATGCGTTTTTGCTTTTTATTGCCAAAATCCAAATAATAAACACTATTATCAGGATTATCCAGCAACATAGACCAAACCTGATCACTTCCTGTTATTAAAGCATCGTATTTGCCGGAGACTTTATTCAATTCAATCTTACCATAACTTATAGAAGAAGAATATTTTATATGATACTTTTTAAACTTAGCAAAATTTCGTTCTTCTAAACTTTTAATATTTTCATATTGACTTCTATTAATAGAAGGACAAATATACAATAGAATTCTTTTCACCGCATTTTTTATCCTAACAATTAATGGTAACTTTGTTGCATAATAACGGATAACTTCAGCATTCATTCCATTTTGGTGATTCAAGAAATACTGCAAAGCAAAACTTTGCAAAGTTTGTCCATAATTATCCATTGAAGTCCAAAATGTAAAAATTCCTACTTCCATACCTTTTTGCATTTAGATATAACCTTATCAACTAAAAGCGAATATTTTAAAGAATATGCCATATTTAAATGGCGATAAAATCTATAAAACAAATATCGCCGTACCTTATTGCAATGATGCTTTTCTTGAAATCCTCCATTTAAATTCTTCACGTCTTTAAAGAAAAATTCCTTTTGAAAATAGAGAGACTTGTCTATCTGCATCCTTTGAGGATTATTTACCAAGACAAGCGACAATCCCTTATCGTCATCTATATAGGAATCTACTTTTTCAGCACACCAAAAATCACCTAAGGTCAAATCACTCCCAGACTTGCCATTTTTACATTTGCAATCATAGCAAGAAGGTCTCAAAAAAATATCAGAAAGAAAGCCCTGCATATAAGGATTTGTATAGTGATCATCGGACAATAAAACCGTATTTTGGTCGGTCTTAGAGACCGACTTTCCACGGACAATAAAACCGTATTTTTTCCAACCGTAATAACTTTTATGTCTAAACTCTATATCTGAAAGAACAGACATAGAGTTTAGAGATAAATTTAAAACCGAATTTTTTCCAACCGTCGCGCTTCGCGCGAGAGGTAGAAGTTCCCTATCAACATACATCCGCCATACACCTGGACTAGGTACGCCATGACATAAGAAATCCACGGTGAAAAGATTTCCATATTCCTTTCTCAAAAACTTTTTCAACCCTAAAACTTGGCAAGGGGTACCACAAAATAGAACTTTACGTCCTTGCTTTAAAAAGTTCTTAACTTTTACATAACTATCTCCAATATTACTCTGCACATATTTACTCTGTAACATTGGATATATTCCATCCAGCGTTTCTGTATATACATGCTTTACATTCCATGTTTTATCAAATATAGCTCCAAAAACCACACCATTTTCTTCTATAATTTTTTTAGCCAATAATATAAAAATACCACCAGAAGAACTCTTACTTCTTTCTACAGAATTCATATTATAAGCTGCAATAACCTTCTGTGGTTCTTTTGGATTTTCATTATTACTAACAGGACATACCTTCTCACACAAATGGCAATCAATACACAGCGATTTATCAACTTTAGGATAAAAGAATCCTTCTTTATCCATTAAGAAGGAAATACATTTGCGTGGACAAGCTTGCACACATGCTTGACAGCCGCAACAAAGTTTCTTATCCTTTACTTCTATCATACTTTTTTAATTTTGATAATACAAATTTCTTTTCAGCTTGTTCTAAACCAAAGTTATAAATGACAAATACTACCGACAACACCGAAACTATAGAAACCAATACTAATGACAAAAAGCCTTCAGGCAAATAGAATGTAGCTATTATCGGGAGTATAGAAGACAAAACACTCACTATCGTACATGGGTACACTACTTCTTTAAAATAAGCCCTAATTGATAACTGTATCAATGGTTTTACTAGAAGAATTCTTGCAATTTGAGCAACTATGCATAATGCAATTTGGATAATAAAAGCCCATTCTGGCATCTGTTTTCCAAATAAATTAAAAGCTCCCCATGTTAAAGGTAACAATAGGAGATTAATACCTCCAACAATTAATTGAAAATTACGAATATGCCCATTTGCGCCTGCTGCATTTGATAGAGGTGTGCCCAAAGCCGTAAGAATGGAAACAACCAAAATCAATTGCAAAAACAGGACAGAATGTTCGGGTATGTCAACAAGCCATAAATCCAAAAGCATTTTAGCTTTTAGGATAACTGGCAAACACATAATAAACAATAGATAATATGTATATTTCGAAGATGCAAATATCAGCTTGTGCATATAAGTAACATCGCCACCCGCATAAGACTTATTAATCTGAGGAGTAACTGCCTGATTAAAATTATTACAAAGACTACTTACTGCATTCTTTACTTGCATGGCAACACCACGTGCAGCATTCACCCCAGGGCCAAAATACATGTTTAGCAATACATTCTGACCTTGGTCAGCAAATATGACCGCAGCACTTCCAACTAAACTCCATGATGCATAAACAATCATATCCTTTAACATTGCCATATTTTTAGGCCATAAAAAATGAACTTTTGAAAAAGTTTTTATGGAGTAAGCTTGATTAATTATACGAATAAGAACACCTACGCCAAACATTAAGATTGCATAGAGTATCAACTTATCATAACTAAATATCAACAACAACCATACTATAATCAGCTTTAAAACAGTTTCTAATATAGATATTACCGCAAAGGCATTCATTTTTTCATGAGATGTAATCAAAGCATTATATGGGACACTAAGAATATTGATAATACATGTAAATATGGAAAACTGATACACCCAACTAGCAGCATAAAATCTATCTTCAGGGATATTCATTTTTTCATAAAAGATATACAAACCTACAGTTTCGCCAAGAATAAGAATAATTAATGAAATTATGATATGCACAATTACAGCATTACTAAATGCAACATTCACTCCATGCTCATCCTTCTTTCCCAACTCGAACGTGATAAAACGTGTTGTAGAACATTGCATGGCAAAATTTATGAACGTAAATAGGCTAACGATACCACCTACTACATTGTAGATTCCATAATCTGTAACTCCCAATGTTGCTAAAACTACACGAGATGTATAGAGCGCAACAACCATTACGAAGATTTGCCTTATGTAGAGAAACAGTGTATTCTTCGCTATTCGCTTATTATTGTTTGACGTTTGATTTGACATTTACTTTTTTTTCTGTTAATTTTAAAAACTCATTTCTATCATTCTCCCATATTGTATCATCCTTAACTTCCGACAAATGAAAGAACTCTATCAAATGACCCATGAACTGAGTCAACATATTATATGGTGTTATATGAATTGACGACACTTGTCTGATTTTGCTGGATTCATACAATATTTCTCCTGCCAGTATCTTAAACTAATAATCCACATTTCGCTGCCTTATTTCATTTTTCTCCTTTAAGGACTTATCTGATATATTCTTCCTTAATACTTCTTCAACATTACCTTCTATAAATTGACTGCCTAAAAGCTTTGCCTTTTGTATTAAACTTTCAGAAAGAGCAGAATTGCTATTGTTCTTAAAACATAGCACACACAGTTTACCATATGTGGCATATCTCAAAACGCCCTTACCAATATATTGAATCAAATCATCAATAAGGTTATAGTATTTATTAATATCTAAATCAACCAATACAAAAGTCAACAAAAAGATTCTGAAGGAATTTCCGTGAGGATTCATCTTCAATTCCTTTAATTTCTCTTCAAATATTCTAGATAAGTTCTTCTGGGCGACAGCATCATATAGAAAAGCTTCTACCATCAACGGCATATATTGCATTACGATTTTTATCAAATCTTGTGCCTGCAAATCATCTAAATTTGCCTTGTCTTCAAAGTTATTCATAAACATCAATCCCAGATTGCAGGTTCCTGCCAATAGGAAATCCAAAATATCATCAGCGGTTTTATCCTCCGTGCAATCACAAATATTACTGTTGCGATAGACTCTAGCTAAAATAAACAAAGCCTTCTCTACGTTTTCCGTTGTCGGATCGATTTTATCGTAGTATTTTTTCTTCTCAACTTTTGATGTTTCTATCAGATGTTGTGTTGACATCGGACAGTAATCATCGTCTGTTTCAACTAAGCTTTCTATTTTTGTTATCAATTTATTCACGCTTGACATCAGTTTGGATATACTCATTACATCATTCTTCAAGCGATCATCAATTGCATTGTAGTCTGGCAATGCTGTCAATGGACTAAGAATCTGTTTTGTCTTACCGAAAATAAACCTAGGAAATTCAAAATCGTCTTTTTTGAAACCAGAGTATAGTTCAAATTCATTACCAAAAGAAAGATAGAAATGTTCCTCTTCCATTACTTTCTTCTTGAATGCCTCATCCTTGCTCATCTGATAGGCCAAAAAGTATTCAAAAACACCTTTTAGTCTGAATGTGTACCTTTCATGAGGAGTCTTATACATCACACCAATTCGAAGCAATGTAGATAGTGTATTTTCTACATTTTCAGTATATTTCTGATGTTTAGCTATATGCTCCTCGGTAAAGTTTGCCCATTGAGCATAAGACATCGAATAATCATCGTTATACTCTGACAACAATCGTTCTGCAAGACAACCCAAGTAAGACAACAAATCGTCATACTGAATATTCAGTTCATTATATTTAACTATACCCTTGCGATGAAGTAATTCATCTATATAGAGTTGAACCAACTCAAAATTGTTATGAATGTTCGCCTCATCCGTCTTCTCTAATATCCATAAGAACAGGGAAGCTGTCCAATAATTAAAAGGAATGTGCATCTGTTCAAAGATTTGGACTATTTTTTCCTCAAAATCCCGTTTCTTTTCCAATGATATGTTTGGCCATTTGAGAGTAAGCTGATGTATTTCACGATGAGTAACAGAATGTATATATAACTTGGAGAAAGTTTTTCCACAAACCTCAACTCTGTCAAATCCAGAAGACAAACGTTCTTCAGAACACGCCAACATTCGAAAATTATCTACACCTTTCAAACTATTCTCAACCTGCTCTATGACTATTTTATCTTTATAATCGAAATTATCCAAAAGAACCATCAATTGATACCTCGACAAGATATTTTCAGTAGAACGTTTGTTCATGCTTAAAGTCCTTGCCAATTCTGTCTTGACATTTACTTGCCTTCCTTTCTTCAATTCTGTACAATCCAACAAGACTGGTATAGCCTGTAGTGTATCATAATTCAACAATGTATCTAACAGTATTTTCCAGAGAAGCGAAGTCTTTCCACACTTGTCCAAACCGAAAAAAATATAGTTCTCATCATTATTTAACAAGTTCTCAATGGACATACTATTGCCTTTTCTTTTGCTCGCCAAGATTTCCTGATAACTTTTATCCTTGATGATAGGTGAAGTGAAAAGATTTTTAAAACCATAAGCTTCATTCTGATCAGTATCATGCCCTGTAACAAATAAGCTATCTGCCTTTTTCAAATTATCCAGATATAACTTACGCATGGATTTTCTGAACTTATTAGCATTCTGTTTTTCATCAGACATTGGTATCTGCTGATGTCGTTCCTTACCTTCTATATATGAACTACCCTCCTTGAAATAGCTTTGTAAACCTACGGTATAGTCATCTTCTATATCTAATATATCAAAACCAAATTTTGAAGTCTTATCATTTAAGTTAATTGTTGCTGGAGCTATATTATGAAGAAGTCCAATTTCTTTTGCCTCATGCATAGACATACGCCCCTTATGGTAATGACCCGTAAGCAACAAATGGCAATGTTCATAAATAAGATCTTCTATGTCTTGTGTTACAAAATCCTTAAAGTCTGACAAATTATGATGCATAGCGCACATGACAATATCGCAATCATTGACTTTGCTCAATGAATCCAATACTGCCTCTTTAGGCAAGAGCAAATTTCCTCTGTCGTTATCAGAACGGAAACAGCGCCATGCAGAGTTTAGCCCGACCAAACCTATCTTGCGACCTCTAATTTCAATTATGTTTGTTACATAGAATGGAGCGACCTCAAAAGTGCTTCCATTATAGAAATCATGAACATAATCCATATAACATTTCATACGCTCTAAGCTGAGTTCTAATTGCCGTTCGGATTTCAGAAAACCATTAAGACTGTCCCAAGAATTACAATTCTGCAAAGAAGTTGTAATCGCAGAAATTTCCACATCGCGATCTACATCATGGTTTCCTGGTACGAGCAAGATTTCATTTGTGCTTAGACCTGTGGCAGCTAACAGAGGTTTCCACAACAGTTCATTTACCTTGTCATAGTATTCCTTTTGAGTTGCCTTATATACTAAATCACCAGAAAACACGATGATATCTATTGATTTGTCTTTGACTGCCTCGCACAAAGACGTCACCATGTCCGAATATTCCAAAAGATTTTTGTCTTCAAAATGAAAATCAGAAATATGTAAAATTCTCATACCCTTTCTATTGATTTTAAAAACTTTTTTCTATCATTCTCCCCAATTGTATCATCCTCAACCTCCGGCAACTGAAAGAACTCTATCAAATGATCCTTCAGCTGAGTCAAATACTTATAAATGTTGTAGCATGAATAAACAACACTTATCCTATTTATTAAAACATTGTTCCTTAGCCATTAATCTTACCCTTTCAAGCCATTCCATGATTTCTCGTGGTGTATTAGGATGTTCTTCGTCCTCATGCTTCTCCAAGGCTAAAGCCATCAAGGAATATTCACGCTCCAACGATGTAGAAAATATTCCTGCATCATCAGTATTGATTGATACGCTGATGGCATGGTGAGGATGCGGTGAAGACAAGCCATGATTGTTGAATTTTATAATAGGATGTTCATCATAACGATTAAACTCTCCTATTTTAAAGTTCGAAGATGGATTGCATTCTATTGCTATATGAAGTTGCTCTATTTGATTCAACAGATGTTGTTGAACATCTCGTATAGCAGTAAGCAAAGCCTTTCGATATTCTGATTTAATCTTTAACACCTCACTCATAGCACCATTCTTGCGAACAGTCATATTGAAATGGTACATATAGTATAACCTACAAGCTTCCTTATTCTTACGGGCATTATCAATATCTAAATGATGATTAAAAGCTACTTTATTCCAGCTATCCATAATTTCTGCAGAATAATCTAGCTGCATAGCTACGTCCCCATTTTGATAGCAATACGGAGAATCACCACGTAACAACCAAGACTGATAATAGGTAAATACATCAGCCATTGCTAAGTCATCAGTAAATATCCGATGATAATATATGCTATACAATTCTTTCAAATACGCTAGTACTGTAGTAGAACATCCCAAGCGTTCTGATTGAACAAAGAGCCATGCTACATTATCGAGCAAAACTTGTCGAGTTGCATTGATTCTATAGTTATGGCGCTCATAATAATTAACTACATCTACACCTAAGGATAAAGCATGCCCTAACCTATCACCATTGCGGAAGCCTAGGAATTTGAGCACCTCATCTATGGCTCGCAAGCCATCGACAACATCATAAAAATCCTCGCCCACATGAAAGGTCTTACCTAACTTCTGTGGCAGCAAACAATCTGCATAGCGAAAAGGCTGCGACAAATATCTGTATGTTCTGGCAAAAACCTCCGGACGACAACAGATTTCGGAATTGGCGGCATCTATACCCACCAAACGTTTGGAATCTTCGTGACCAGAACACATCAGCCCGTAAATTGCCTTGGCTTGCCTTTCTATTTCCTTACGTAACTGATTGTGTCTAGGCTGTAAGCAGAACTCTGTGCAGTAATCAGTATCACAAAGCTCATGATCTTTAAGCTTGATAAAATGGTAGATATAATGGAAGTCATCTTTGCCTATTCTAAGATTCCTAGCAAAAGAACAACCTGTTATATACTCATCATTTTGTTGAATCTGCCTGAGATCATCCTTCATCGTATTTCCTGGAGCAATGCGCATTTCTACATAACGCTTCGCATGCGAATCACCCATAAAGGAACCCACAGCTAATTGGGCCAAGAGATTTTCATAAATACTACCATCCTGGATGAACATGCATTTTCTTAACTGATAATCGGAAAAGTTCTCAAACCCCAGGGAACTGTTGACCTGTACCATTTCCTTTCTCAACTCCTCCTTAATCAAAAGATAGATATAAAACAATGCACTCTTCTTATCACAACGGTATTCGCCTAAATATATTTTTCGAAACACATTGTACATAAGACGACGTTCACCGCCTAAGATTGAAAATAGGGACTTATCTTCACCCATTATAGCATAATCGGGTATATTTTTAGTCTGCGTAGTTGGATTTACATATTTACGTGCCTTACAGAAACATAAGGAATCTATATATTCCTGTGCAACCTTAGCATAGCTCAACATCTCTATCAAATTCTGACAGGCAAGAACTTCATATATACTCAACCTTGCCTGAATGGCTGTAGTCCAATCTTCTGCTATTGTATCTAAAAACAGATAGAGTCTGATAATTGCAGCACAAAGGACTTTGACATACAGTGGACGACCATTACTGTTAAACCGATAAGCCATCGAGGGACAAATCTTTGAAGTGTCCAGTTTATCAAACTTGGCTTCATGGCCTCCTAAGACATTCATAAGACTCATCCAGTTCAATTCGAAGTTCAAGGATGACCCATAAAGGTGAGCATGTAAATCGTACATATCCTTATCGAAAACTTCTTGAAGCTCCTTTGCATCATTAGCCAGATAACAATTCCAGTCAAAGCTGCTCGACCTGAGATTTCTCCTTAAATCATAAGCAGCCCTATAAGATGTGACAAACAAGTCTTCTCCGAAATCGCGAGTTATCTCATGCCATGAAAGAAGTTCTTCATAACGGCATATTGGTCTATCATTTTCTATCAATATCTTATTGCACGAGAAATGTAATAACACATTGAATAGTTCCGGATATTTACAATACATCAAGTTGTAGTCGTGCATGTTAGGCATGGACCATTCATCCCGAAAGACATGATAGACAATACTAGCATGATCCAATGTCTCAGATGCATTTACATGAAGAAGCTGTCGCGCAAAAATGCCCTGATCCACCAAACTATCAAAGTTATGATACGTATCAGCAACTTTCAATATTTGTGTGATAACATCTTCGCTTCTAACTTCCTGAAACAAGACTTTCAAAACCTGATTGATTGTTTCCATTACTACTTATTAATAATGAGCCTGAACCGTAGTTAATTTTGCTAATTGAGGATTATCTCCAAAAATAGGAACAAAGTGACCTTCTATATTAGGGTCTCTCAGCAACTGTGCAACCTTTTCCAAGAATTCAAATCGTATAGTATGATAACATTTATTACTGTCGGTATGATCCACATCATAGGTTGATATAGAATATTCACTGCAATTTTCAAAGAAAGCAGCAAGTATCTCACGATCATACTTATTCCTATCAAGTTCTTTCTTCTGAACCGTTTTCAAGAAATCCTGTAGTATTTCAACATTTCTTATTGAGCAGAATGACAACCACCTTGATTCATAATATGTACATAAGTCTTTTTCTTTGGGATTATCCCTATCATAAGGACATACATATTCGCATGAATATTCTTTCTTATTCCGGGTTAAAGCCATAAAATCATGATATAAAGAATGCTCGCTTGATAAGATGACATCTATCAAATCCTTACCATCCGGCATCGTTACAATTCTTTTAAAACGTTGATAACACCGCTTGATGCGAGTAAGATTAAAGAAGAATGCTCCCAAATCAAAGACCAAATCTTCATTCTTTATTACGGGTACATCATAGGCAACGAACTCCTGCTTACGATAATCAGCATCCAGTAATTTAGAATGAGAAGTAGCCAACATGAAAAACTCAAGTAACCTGATTAAATTTCCTTTTTCAACTTCTTGAAAATCCGTTGCACAAGTAGTCATCAAATTATATAATTCTGCACCAACAATATAACGATAGTCCAAGGCCATATCTGGCGGCAATAATGGTTGCAACCTTACATTAATATAGCTGCCAGATACCAGTTTATTGAATTCTTCGATGTTTGAATACTGACTATTCCGAAGGATTTCTCTGGATTGATTAGCAGCAGGCTGTTTGTTTTTATCTACTGCAGGTGGTATCTTCTTAACTTCAGAAATCTTATTGTAAGATTCATAAAGTCGCATGGAATAGACAGTCTTGATAAAGAATAGGAATTTTTGCTGTTTCCTATTATTTGTCTTCCTATAGAGGAATTCTATAACCCCCAGCACATCTCCCAGGGATATATTGTAAACAGAATTTTCATCATTGGTACATACACGAACCAAATCATCTACAGGATAAAACTCATTAGCCAATTCTCTAATAACATAATAATTCAATTGCATCAACTCTTCCGTAGCTATAATCTGACGAGCAAAATTCTGATTTTCAATTGCAATATTGTTATTAATCCATACTTCTGCTAAATATTTCTTAAATACCTCCTGATTATATTTTCCTTCCTTTAAAATGCAGAAATCCTTGCTCATACTTTCCTTATAATCATCCATGTTCCATAACAATTTGATGATTTGGCGTAAATCTCGCAAATTTCTTGGAACGATATAGCTGGCATGAACAGGAGAATTGTAGAACAAATAACGTGTCTTCTGAAATATCAACTCTGGCACACATTGCTGAACAGAAGGATATTCACAAGTTTTCATATGAGAGGTGATGATGAGCTTGCGATTCAGCAAATCTTCAATATCAGGCATATACACCCTTTGGCTATGAGGAAAAAGCTTCGTGAGATACCTCTCTGACATTTCAGCAGGCTGTCCTTCTTCCCTTTCCATTTCAAAAAGATCTGCAAATTCGTTCTGTTTAATGATTTCTAGCTGATTCATCTTTAATGCCATCAAAACCAACACATTAGGAAGTATAAAATACTTTCGGATTAGCTCTGCCATCAATGCGGCTTCTTTGGCATTCAAGTCTATATCATCTATGCGAAGCAAGAGTATCTGATACTGGGAATTCAGACATTCCAAAAAATTATCAACCACTTCCCTGATGTCCTCTTTCAAATCAACTGCTGCAGAAAGACATTCCAGTTCCTCTACCTTATTTGTTATAAGAACTTCACTTTCAGCATCAATCAACAAATGGGCATGTTTTTGGGCCTTCGTAAGCGATGTCAGGAATTCCATCTTCTTACTTTCCTTAATATCTTCACTTTTCTTAGTTAGTTTCTGATATGCCCTAAACAGCTTTGCCAGGAACAACGATAAGATATTGTGCTTCGTATCAAAATAAGAAGGATCCATCAAATCCAAAGAAAAAAAGTTCGTATCCGATATTTGAGGATATCTCCCCTTAAAATCAGAACGTAACATTTTATTGGTTGCCAGAAATCCACCAACAGAAATCATGCACGATGTTTTTCCAGAGCCACGATCGCCAGAGAACGCAAATATATTATTTGCATATTTCATATCCCTATCCACAGAGTCATCATTCAACGTATTGAGATAGGACTCTATTTCTGATAAAGATTTCCGATATTGCTCCTTGAACGGAGAAGCCTCCAAAGAAGAAAGAGTGATAATCTCCTTCAATGGGCGGTTGTCTTGATCTAAATTGAATGTAATTGCTTCCATAACTTATCTATTACCTTTTACCCATTCAAACATTACTGAATCAACTAAAGAAGCCCAGTAACCGCACAACTCGGAATCATATTTCGGAAAGAACTTAGCAAAGTCATCTTTAATATTTCCTTTGATGTTTTCGGAAATAATCGTTCCATTTACATCGTTTTGTCTTTCTTTCTCGGCATACAGTATTGCCATATTTAAAGCAGCCCCATGCCAAGTACCCCATTTTTTATTGTTGTTAACCGAAGTTTGAACTCTAAATAATTCGCCATAATCACAGCCGCAATTGCCTTCTACGCGCATATTAAACCGTTTATGGAGTTTTATATCCAAAACTGATAATGCAGCATTTAACTTAGACATCGTTACAATCAATCCGTCTATGTTTGTCTTTACAGGAGTATTAAATATACCAACAAAATATCTTCCCATGCATATTATATCTATACAATCTGCATTATCACGAAAGATATCCAACATGACATGACGAACAAGTTCATAAGCTTTCTGCAATATTTCCAGTTTGCTGTTGTCATAGGCTTTCATGCGAACACAAACTGCGATAACTCCAGCAAAAGCTGAATCTGCACCTATCTCTGAACTTGGAAGAAACTGATTTTTGGGAACTAATTTATCACATTCAGGTAGTAAAACAGAATCTATATCACGTAAAGTTTCAGCAAAATCGAACTGTTTATATTCTAGTTTCATGATTTTTCTTCATCGCTATTTTGTTACCTTTTATCTTTCTACAGGATGTTGTCCTGTAAGAAGGAGGTAACTGATTATAACCTCTTTTATCTGGTTTTCGGCATAACGTTGGGCTTCACGTAAACATGCAAATATACCTATCACACTTAACACAAAACTAACTATATATATGGGTATATCATGAATGCTGTCATTAGCAGCCATTTCATATATAGGTAATGTGATAGAGAACACTAATGATAACAGGAAAGAGAAAAACAAACCTTCACACACAGCCTGCATCACCCACTGTCTATACAAATCTTGATAACATTTACCAGAAGTATCTTTTTGTCGAATAACTATCCACATTTGGGAGTATGCCAAAGAAGAATCAGCAAACGAGACCCCATCAATTTGGGGCATATTCAAATGTGTCAGAGTTTCAACGTATATATATTTAAACGAACGGACATGATACCATTTTGTAGGCGCTTCATCAACCTCCTGTTTTTTTCGTATTCCTTAATTCCGCAACACTATATTTAACATTATTTATAAGTGCCTGAGCAACAAAAAGTTACCCAGGATTTTGCCACGTCAGAATTTTCACTTACCTTAGTGTTGCGAAAAGAAGACAAGCAAAACTCTAAT
>OOCQ01000714.1_pt1 | contig 25735 bp, 18 predicted proteins | sample 1671121 | NCBI WGS metagenome assembly OOCQ01 (sample SAMN06348124, study PRJEB24527) | human gut metagenome | biome: human gut; feature: ankylosing spondylitis patient; material: feces | host: Homo sapiens | place: China | collected 2015-10 | reverse complement strand
TGTGGTCAACGGCAAGGTTGGTCTCCTCGAAGATAGGTGCCAACTCAAACTGGTTTGGTGCTACCTCGTTATGACGGGTCTTGCAAGGAATACCGAGTTCAAGAGCCTGGATTTCCAAATCCTTCATGAATGCCTGAACACGCTCTGGGATGGCGCCGAAGTAGTGGTCGTCCATCTGCTGGTTCTTGGCCGAATCGTGACCCATCAGGGTGCGGCCTGTCAGCATCAGGTCAGGACGTGCAGCATACAAGCTTTCATCTACCAGGAAGTACTCCTGCTCCCAACCGAGATTGGAAATAACTTTCTTGACATCAGGGTTGAAGTAGTGGCAAACCTCTGTAGCTGCTACGTTTACAGCGTGCAATGAACGGAGCAATGGAGCTTTATAGTCGAGAGCCTCACCTGTATAAGAGATGAAGACAGTAGGGATACAGAGTGTATCGTCGATGATGAATACAGGAGATGTTGGATCCCATGCAGAATAACCGCGAGCCTCGAAGGTAGAGCGGATACCGCCAGATGGGAATGAAGAAGCATCAGGCTCCTGCTGAACGAGCAACTTACCTGAAAATTCCTCGATCATACCACCCTTGCCATCATGCTCGATGAAGGCATCGTGCTTCTCGGCAGTACCTTCAGTCAGTGGCTGGAACCAGTGGGTGTAGTGGGTTACGCCATTCTCGTCAGCCCACTGCTTGATGCCTTTGGCTACGGCGTTGGCGATGTTACGGTCGAGACGTGCTCCGTTGTCGATGACATCTACCAGTTTCTCATAGACATCTGCAGGGAGATACTTGTACATCTTCTGTCGGTTGAATACCTTCTTTCCGAAGAATTCACTTGGTCGCTCGCTAGGAGCGGTTACCTCAACAGGCTTTCTCTTGGAAGCCTCTGAAACAGCTTCAAATCTTAAGTTGCTCATACCTTATATATTTTAAAATTTTTGATATTCAATGTTTAATAATCTGTTGGAATGTTTATTTTCCCAGCCACTTGGCAATTCTCTCCATGGCTTCCTTGCAGTCCTCATGCTCGCCGAAGGCGGTGAGTCGGATGTAGCCTTCGCCCGAAGGACCGAAGCCGACACCTGGGGTGCAGACTACGCTGGCACCATAAAGCATCTCTTCGAAGAATTTCCAGCTTGGTGTATCGTTAGGAGTCTTCACCCAGAGATATGGAGCATTCTCGCCACCATATACTCTCAGTCCGAGTTTCTGAAGTTCCGCTCTCATAAAGTGGGCGTTCTCCATATAGTAATTGATGGTTGCCTTTACCTGTTCCTTACCCTCTGGAGTGTAGATGGCTTCGGCAGCACGCTGGCTGATATAGCTGGTACCATTAAATTTGGTGCACTGGCGGCGGTTCCAGATAGGATTCAATGCCACTTCATCGCCCGTCAAAGTCTTAGCCTTCAACTCCTTAGGAACAATGGTATATCCGCAGCGCACACCGGTGAAACCGGCTGTCTTTGAATAACTGTGGAATTCTATCGCCACCTTTCTGGCTCCACGAATCTCGTAGATAGAATGAGGAATTTCCGGGTCGGTGATGTATGCCTCGTAGGCAGCATCATAGAGAATGATACTCTCGTTTCTGATGGCATAGTTTACCCATTTTCTGAGTTCTTCCTTCGAGATGACTGTACCTGTTGGGTTGTTTGGATAGCAGAGATAAATCATATCCACACGGTGGTCTGGAATCTGAGGGATGAAGTCGTCACTCTCATCACATGGCATGTAGGTTACGTTGCTCCACTTGCCGTTCTCAAAGACTCCCGCTCTGCCAATCATCACGTTAGAGTCGATATATACAGGATAAATCGGGTCGGTGACACCGATGTTGTTATCCCATCTCAGAATCTCCTGGATATTTCCTGTATCGCTCTTGGCTCCGTCGTTTACGAATACCTCGTTGGTGTCGAGATGGATGCCACGAGGCAGGAAGTCGTTCTTGATGATAGCCTCGCGAAGGAAGTCGTAACCTCGCTCCGGACCATAGCCACGGAAGGAAGCCTGTTCTGCCATCTCATCCACAGCCTTGTGCATCGCCTTGATGACGGCAGGGCAGAGAGGCTGGGTTACGTCGCCGATGCCCAGACTGATTACTCGCTGCTTAGGGTGGGCAATCTTGTAGGCTTTCACCTTCTTTGCGATGTCGGCAAACAGGTAATTGTTGGCCAACTTCAGGAAATGTTCATTAACTAATGCCATATTTTTGTTCTCCTTTTATTGCGGTCTCTTCAGATATCTCTTTTTCTGATGTATCTTCATCAACCTTATTATTATTTAAGTTTGCTCTTATTTATTCTGGAATCTCAATTTCTCCTTCAAAGGCGAAGGCGGCAGGTCCCGTCATATACACATGGTCATCTGCCTCGCTATATTCTATGTGGAGTGTTCCGCCATCCATCACTATGCTGCTTTTTCTGCCAGCACGCTTGGTCAGGGCTGCGGCTACGGCAGTGGCACAGGCACCTGTTCCACAGGCCATCGTAATTCCGCTTCCCCTTTCCCAAACTCGTGTTCTTATGATGTCAGAATCAGTAACCTGCGCGAATTCGATGTTGCAACGCTGCGGGAAAGCCTGGTCTCTTTCCAGGATTTTGCCATAGTGGGCAATGTCGATAGAGTCGATGTCTTCTACGAAGGTTACGAAATGCGGATTTCCCATGCATACGTAGGTGCCTTCAAAGATTCTGCCATCGGCTTCGAGTACCGAAGGACCGATGAATTGCTCTGGATTTTCCAATTGTGGTTTCAGCATATCCACTGTTACCGAATCTACAAATTTCTTGTTATCCTGAAGATGCAATTTCAAGATTTTGATGCCCGATAGCGTCTCCAGTCGGATTGTTTCCTTTCGGGTCAGTCCTTTTTCATAAAGATACTTTCCGATGCATCGGCTAGCGTTGCCGCACATCATTGCTTCTGAACCATCGGCGTTGAAGATGCGCATCGAGTAGTCTGCTCTTCTGCCATCCTGCGGTTTTCCGATGAGAACCAGTCCATCGCTTCCTATTCCTGTGTGGTAAGCACTCCAGGCTATGGCAGCCTTTTCTGGGTCGGGGATGTCGTACAGCTGGGTATCTACATAAATGTAATCATTTCCAGCACCCTGCATTTTCGTGAAATGAACTGTTTCTTTCATTTTGCGTTGTCCTTTAAGTTTGAATACTCTTCTATCTCTCACGTCTCGTCTCTTTCGAGGCTTGACTTTTTGCTAGTCTTTCGAATATTTCGATGACTATTTGTTTGATTTCGGTTGCAAAGGTACGACTATTTGTTGAAATATCCAAGAAAAAATATGCAGTAAATGATAAATAATTTTAGGTGTCTTACAATTTGTGATGCAAAAAAGATAGATGTGTGACAAATTGTAAGAAGAATGCGCTATAGCAGGATAAATTTATAATACCGATTAAAAAGTAGAAACAAAATGCTTTTAATATCTTTGAAATTCTAACAAAATGTATTAATTTTGCAGCCGAAAACGAGCAACGTGTAAAAGGATAGCTTGATTTGAGTAACAATCAATGAAAGTCAGTTTTCGTTAGAGAGACAATCAATAAAAGTATTAACACATTATCAATTATTAAAGGATTATGAAGAAGATTGAGGCAATTATCCGCAAGTCTAGATTCGAGGATGTCAAGAAGGCACTTTTAGCTGCCGACATCGAGTGGTTCTCTTATTATAATGTAAGGGGTGAGGGAAAGATGCGCCAGGCACGCATTTATCGTGGTGTGATGTACGATACGAGCAGTATAGAGCGTGTGCTCCTGAACATCGTGGTTCGCGATAAGAACGTGGAGCCAACCATCGCTGCCATTCAGGGTGCCGCCCAGACAGGCGAGGTAGGAGATGGCAGAATCTTCGTGATTCCGGTGCTGGATACCGTTAGAATCAGAACCGGCGAGCGAGGCGACATCGCATTGTATAACGCAGAGAAAGAGGAATAAGTTACTTTGAACATTGAGGTTTGAACATTGAGGTTTGAACATTGAAGTTTGAACATTGAGGTTTGAACATTGAGGTTTGAATATTGAAGTTTGAACATTGAACTTTATGATTGGTATTGAAGTTTATATTTGAGAGACTATATTATAATATTGTATTCTAATTTAACTATAAGATATAAATATGAGCAGTTTATTATTGACGACGCTTGATACGGGTAACACAGCGTGGATGATCATGGCCACCATCTTGGTGCTCTTGATGTCAATCCCAGGTATAGCACTTTTCTATGGCGGTTTGGTGCGCCAGAAGAATATCCTGAGCATTCTGATGCAGACGGTATTCATCGTGGCAGTGGTCAGTTTGATATGGGTAGCCTTCGGATATTCCTGGGCATTCTCCACAGAATATGCGGATAGCGGCAATCCTTTGGCTTGCATCATCGGCGGTTTCGACAAGTGTTTCCTCCACGGCATCGGTTTGGAAGCCATCATGCCAACGGGCATTCCTGAACTCACCTTCGTGATGTTCCAGTGCATGTTTGCCCTCATTACTCCAGCCCTGATACTCGGTGCCTTTGCCGAGCGTGTCAAGTTCAGCGGTTATGTACTTTTCACCGTTCTCTGGGTTATCATCGCCTATCTTCCTATGGCCCACTGGGTATGGGGCGGCGGTTTCCTGCAGCAGATGGGAGCCATCGACTTTGCGGGTGGTACCGTGGTACATATCAATGCCGGTGTAGCCGCTTTGGTCATGGCGCTCTGTGTAGGCAAGCGTGATGATTACCGTGCGGGTCATCCAATCACTCCTCATAATATCACCTTCGTGTTCATGGGAATGTCGTTCCTCTGGTTGGGATGGTTCGGCTTCAATGCCGGTAGTGGATTGGCAGCTGATGGTCTGGCAGCCAATGCCTTCCTGGTAACTCATGTAGCCACAGCTGCAGCAGCCACCACCTGGATGCTCATCGACTGGATTGTAAACAAGAAGCCAACCACGGTGGGTGCTTGTACCGGTGCCGTAGCCGGATTGGTAGCCATTACTCCAGCAGCCGGCAGTACCGATATTTTAGGTGCTTTCTGCATCGGAATCATTTCCACCATCGTCTGCTTCTTCATGGTAGCCGTGGTGAAGGAGAAGTTTAAGTATGATGATGCCCTCGATGCCTTTGGTGTTCATGGCATGGGTGGTATTCTGGGATCTGTCCTCACCGGTGTTTTCGCCACAAGATACGTTACAGGAGCCGAAGGCGTGCAGGGTGCCCTTTATGGCGACTGGCATCAGCTTTGGATTCAGGTGGTAGCCACCGTGGTAAGCATCATCTACAGCATCGTAGTTACCTATATTATCTTCAAGGTAGTAGATAAGAGTGTAGGTGTACGTGTTGACAAGCGAGTAGAGGAGGAAGGTCTCGACATCTACGAGCATGGTGAGAGTGCTTATAGCAACTAAAATACATTTATTGAGAATAGTATGTAGAATGGGCAAGAAAGTATCATATTTTCTTGCCCATATTTTGTATCTTTGCACCCGATATTTACATAAACTTCAAGCTTAATCATAAACAGAATTATAGATGAAGAAATTAACACCAAGGAGTATATAGATGAGCATCTTGCTGTATGCTGCCTCTGGCGGTGCTGAGTAGTTACTTATTATGGATATAGCCACCTGCTATTATCATTTATATTCTTTTGAAGAAGCCTTCGTATTCATCGTCCTAGATTTTCCAAATGCCATTTTTGCGACTACCTTCTCTAACAATTAGGTTTTGGTCGGAAAGTTGCTTGAGGTATCGTTGCACTTGTCGCAAAGAAATCCCCATGTTCTCTGACATTTGCGCAGCACTGATTTGGGGCATCTGCGAAATCAACTTATAAATTTGCCGTTGTGCTTTAGCAAATTCTTTTGTAGCATTTGCTTTTTCTTTTACGACATCTTTTACGACATCTTTTACGACATCATCCGTCTCTTTTACGACATGAAGGTTGTCTTTTACGACATCCTCCCCATAATTGAGGTTCCATAGAGTAACATGAAATTCTGTTGCATTGGAACTAAACTCTGGTGCGTGATAATTTTCCAAGTTTTCAAAACGCTTATACTCACCAATTATCTTTTTCATGCCACTACCTCTACGCTCCATCAGTTTCAAGCGATGGAAGAAATCTGCCAATAAAGGATTGCGACGTTTCGATGGCACAGTCATATTCTGTGATTTTTGCGATTGCTGATGGCGTGTACCCCGTTAGGCGTTCCGACGGATTTGCAATCCGTCGTTAAAAAATGTTCGACCGATGACACCGGGGATTTGTAATCCCCACCATTTTCCCTAAGAATTTCTATATATAATAATGTGTAATCCCCGTTTCTCCTTAAATCTTCTAGTTCTTCCTATATTCAAGTGCTTTTTTATGTTAAATCTATCTGCTGTTTAGTGACAATATCAGATATTCTTATTATATTTGTCAACAAATTAAAGAGCTGACAATTATGACTAATGACTCATTTTCTATAAGATTGCGGGAAGCGCGCCTGATGATGGGACTCAGTATGGATAAACTCGTAGAGCGGACCAACGGAGCCATCACCAAGCAGAGCATATCCCGATATGAGAAAGGCATCATGCGCCCCAAGCGTGATGCCCTGCAAGCCATAGCTAAAGCCCTCAATATCAGCGAGGCATATTTCGATGGTACCAATATCAAGATAGATGTTCCGATGCTCCGCACCACCTCCAATGGGAATCTATCCGAAGACGATTTGCAAGCCCTTGAAGCGAAACTCTCGTTTTGGGCGGAGCAGTATCTTGCCAAGGAGAAAGAAGTGGGTTTTCCTACCCAGTTCAAGAATCCGATAAAAGGAACCAGGGTATCAACGCTGGAAGATGCCATCCAGGCATCCAGTCTTCTTCGTGAAAAGTGGCATTGCGGTGATGGTCCCATCGCCAGCATTCTGAGACTCTTGGAAAGAAAAGGCATCATGATACTTGCTGCAACTCTTCCGGATTATGTTTTCGGAATGAGTACCTGGGCAGATAAGAAGCATCCGCTGATGATTCTCGATGTCAATCCGGAAAAGAGTAGTGTGGAGAAACTTCGTTTTACGGCAGCTCATGAGTTAGCCCATCTTCTTCTCCTCTTCCCGGAAGACAGTCCGTTGAAACTGGAGAAGCGTTGTGATCTTTTTGCCAGTTTCTTTCTTCTTCCCAAGTTGGCGCTTATTGAAGAGTTGGGTTCCAGGAAGCGAGAGTTGATAACGCTGGAAGAGATGATAGACATCAAGGAGCTATATGGCGCCTCTCTTGCCGCTTCCATCATTGCCGCCAGAGATTACGGCATCATCACCACCGAATATAAACGGGCATGGTATGCCGAGCATATAGAGCCTAATCCTCGTGAAATAGATAATGGACACTATGCATTTCCCGAGACATTGGGAAGGGAGAAGAGGATTAATTCGATTATCAGATTTTTGTTTGTTATCTTATCCATGATATAGCTAATGTAAGGCAAGGAACAATCTGAACGAAAGGCTAAGATGAGCAAAAAATGTATTTATAAAACGAACAATAAAATAAATATGAGAATTCTTTTAAAAACATCACCGAATACTACACCAGTTCCTTTTGATTATCAACAGAAACTGGTTGGTACTATTCATAAATGGATTGGAAACAATTCTATTCATGATACGATTTCATTGTATTCTTTCTCTTGGTTAAATGGAGGAAGAAAAGTGGAGGATGCACTTCAGTTTTCACAGGGTGCAACGATGTTTATTAGTTTTTATGATGAAAGTATCATTAAGGTTATCATCAGAACAATTCTTGAAGATCCTGAAATGTTTTGTGGTATGTTTGTAACTGACATAACTATTGGTGCTGAACCTCAATTTTCAGAGCGGGATTTGTATTATTGTGCTAGTCCGATTTTTATAAAAAGAAAGTTGGATGATGGAAGCATTAAACAGTATAATTTCAATCATGAACAGGCAAACCAATATCTTAAGGATACTCTTTTGTCAAAGATGAAAGAGGCAGGATTGGAAGAAGATGAAACGTTGGATATTTGTTTTGATCTTTCTTACACCAAAAAGAAGTTGAAGTTGGTTCGTTATCATGGTATTGGCAATAAGGCAAGTCTTTGCCCGGTTGTCATCAAAGGTAAGCCTGAGACGAAACAATTTATATGGAATGTTGGTGTAGGCAACTGTACGGGTATCGGATTTGGAGCAATTTACTAATTATTAAAGGATTTGATTATGTATGTCGTAACATATAAAGGACAGTTCGGTTTTATTAAACCATGGACCGCTGTTCGTGATGAAGAAACATTCAGTCAGCAGTTTCTCACCCCTTCTATTATAGAAGGCATAGAGAAAAAACTGTTTCCAGAACTTTTGAGCGTTCCAGGAATCCATAAAATTTTGAGGCACAAATTAAAGTATGATTCCATGGATTCTCAACAGGAAGTAACACATCCAAGAGGGTGGGAGAAATATAGGACTTTCATTAAAAATCGTTCTGTATTGAAGCGTTCTGTTCTTTTGCATCCGGTTTTATATATTGCTTTTGAAAACGAAGAAGATGCTATTATAGCATCAAAGCAACATGTATGTGTATGCAGAAATGAAGATATACTCTTGCCAGAATCAGAAATCAGAGTGATGGAAGAAGAACAATTCAATCAATTACCTGGTTTTGAATTGCGCTTTGGAAATTCAGAGCAGTCTTTCCTGGTTGGCTATAATCGTTTTAACGATAATCAGCCAATGGTTGGCTGGATAGAGTATAATGGTCAATCTTTACTTTAAACGATGTAACTATATGAATATTCATCAAGAAATATTAGCTAAAAGCGAGCAGAATGGACATGTTTGTTTGTATCAGCATCTTAAGAATGTTGCTGATACTGCCCGTGTAATGGCTAAACATTTAGGATTTGATGAACAGATTGCGGTAGAAGGAGCTTTATTGCATGACATCGGAAAGGTAAGTCCAGTGTTCCAGCAATCGCTGATTTCCCCAAATAAGAAGAAGCCTGGCTCTGTTTTTCGCCATGAAATAGCTTCCTTGTTCTTTCTGTCGTTGGTATGTCAGGAACATAGAGATGCTGTGATAGATATGATAGTAGCTCATCATAAATCTATGTATAGGGATGTTCGTGATTTGGGTATTTTAGATTTGGATGATACATCAGATTGCTTCAAGGAACATTCAAAGTTATTCCCGGAATGGAGTCATATAGCCATTGATATTCTTGAAAGCCTTGGCATGGAAACCCATGAGATATCTTTGGAAGAGGCAAAAGAAAATTACGAATATGTCATAGACTATTGTGATGGTAGAAAAAAGGGATGTTCTGAATGGAGAGGGTTGTTGATGGCGGCAGATCACATGGCTTCTGCTATGGAGACTGCATTTGAAATGCCGCTTGATAAACTCTTCATCAAACCTGATTTGTCTTTTTACAATAGGCAAAGTGAACTCTATCCTTTATCATTGATTTCTTCGGATAGTAAGAAGATGCATACGTTGGTAACGGCTCCAACTGGAGCTGGAAAAACTGATTTTTTGTTGAGGCGTTGTCGTGGAAGAGTTTTCTATACACTGCCTTTTCAAGCATCAATTAATGCTATGTATGATAGAATAAAGAATGATTTGAGTAATACTAATGCTCAAGTTCATCTTCTACATGCATCCTCTAATCTGAAAGTGAAAGACGGTAAGATAGAGGAAAGTATTATGCAGCGGCATGTTGGTGCATCAGTGAAGGTCCTTACTCCACACCAGATGGCCTCTGTAGTTTTTGGTATCAAAGGATATGAGGCTATGGCTATGGATTTAAAAGGTTGTGATGTGATTCTCGATGAGATACACACCTATTCTGATGTTATGCAGTCTATAGTTCTACGCATTATAGAAATTCTTGTTGCACTGGAGTGTAGGGTACATGTTGGTACGGCAACAATGCCGACAGTATTGTATCAGAAGATACTTCAACTATTGGGTGGAGCTGATGCTGTTTATGAGGTAAAGTTGGATTCTCTGACGCTTCAATCATTTAACAGGCATCAAATCTACAAGCTCGATGATAAAAAAGAATCTTATGATGTGATAGCCTCAGCAATCGAAAGCAATTCTAAAGTTCTCATAGTATGTAATCAAGTAAAAAGAGCACAGAAACTATATGAGTCTATTGAAGAGTTATATCCAGAAGTGAAGAAGATGCTTGTGCATAGCAGGTACAAACGAAGCGACAGGGCTAAATTGGAAACAAAGTTGCGTGAAGACTTCAATCAATTAGAAAACGTTCCATGCATCGTAGTTTCCACTCAAGTAGTAGAGGTCAGTCTTGATATCAGCTTTGATATAATGATTACTGAGTGTGCTCCAATTGATGCTCTTACACAGCGTTTTGGACGAATTAATCGCAAGCGTACAAGAGATACCATTGGACACTACAAGCCGATATATGTCATAGCACCATCTGAAGATGATAAAGAAGCTCTTCCTTATAGTCTGGATGTTCTGAAAGATACTTTCAGTGTCCTGCCAGACAGTGGTGACATCATGGAGGAATGTCAAGTTCAGGAAATGATAGATAAGGTATATCCAAAGATTGACTTTCAGAATATAGACTTTACTGGAGTGGCGTTCTTGGAAGGAAAATGGGTGTTAAAGGCACTTTGTCATCATCCGAAATCAGCGTTACTGGAAACGCTTGACATCAATTCTGCTGTTTGTATTACAGAAGAAGATAAAGACAGATACTTATGTGCCAATGGATTGGAAAGAATTGAAATGGAAATACCTGTAAGCTATCATTCCATTGCACATAGAAAACTTGATCAGCTCAATAAGGGGTCGCATCCTTTTGTCATTCCGAACAAAGGATATGATGAAGAAAAGGGATTGTTACCCGATTTGTGTAAAATAGAATATTATCAATCGTTTGAAATACTATAAAATATGATAACATCAAATATTGGAAAGATATTCCTGGATGCTTATAATGAAGAATATGGCACCAGCTATGATGCCCGAACTTTCTTTTTGGAGCAGTTCTATCCCCTGTTTTTTGATCAAAACAAGTATATGATGACTGCAGGCAATTCGCCTTTGGAAAACCCAAAGTTAAGTTGGGATGATATGATAAAGGGGAAAAAGCCATACGAAACTCCTGAGCAGAGGAAAAGTCGCTTCGAGAAAATGATTAAGAAAACTGATAAGAGCGAGGCTGACATGAGTATTGCACGTGGATATGCTTCATTAGATATTGCTGCCCCGACGTCTGGTCAAGTGACAAATTTGAAGTTGCCTAATTCTCAAGAAGAGAGCTATGCTTCCTGGATTGGAGATGCTCTTGGAGTTGGTGTACAAGGAGGTTTTTCGATTCTTTTCAGCAAAAAAGAGATTCTTCTTGATATTTTTGAAGGTTGGAAGCTCTATCGTAAGTGTCTTAATGAGACATCTATGTTAAAAGGAAATCAAATTAATACTTGGAATGGTCAATGGCTGTCCCATTATTATGATCCAAGAGAATATGATGCAGATATGCCTTTGGCGGGATACAGTCCTTACAATACGAATAAGGATGGAATAATTAATATTGATACCCAAACATGGACGAAGATTCTCATTGCTGTTTCTAAAAAGTACAGAAATGCTCAAATATTGGGCTACATCTATAGCATAGGGAAGACAAATAAGACCATTGGATTTATCCCTTTTGATTTGACTCAAATACGCCGTCCAATTCATCTCTATGAAAAGATATTTGGGATGAGCAATGGTAGAAATGTAGAGTCTTTATGGGGAACAGCCATTGGATTCAAAACGGCTTGTACTTATGGGGCTATAGGTATAAAAGCCATGGAGCCTAAAGGGCTTAGAGATTATGTATATAAGGGAAAACAGCCAAAGGCACATAATTATGATAATATTAATTACAATGTTTATATAATTTGGATATACGCTATGTTGAATAATGATGAATTATGGGAGAAATCCCAAGAGTTGGCTAAGTTGTTGAACGAAGCCTCTAGTGATAAAGATAAGTCTATCAGTACCAAACGTAAAAATTTGGTTGAGACAATGCTCAATGCAACTAATAAAAAACAGTTCATAGCAGCTGCTACAGAGGTTGTTTCATTCATTGGTAAGATAGATGAGTTTAAAGGAATCGTGAAGGAGATTCATGGTATGCCAACAGACAATGTACCATACTTCTTAACACTTTTGCGTTTCCAGTATAAGACATTATAATAACAATTAAAAATACAAGATTATGAAAGAGAATTCTTTTATTTATTTGCGAGGTCTCAAGCATGCTGCGTTCACAGTATTCTGTGTAGAAGATGGTCAGAAGTCTTATTTTGACCCACAGTTCAACGTACGAGTTCCATACTCCAGTGGTCAGCAGGTTAAGCGTTCTATCATGGAGCAGCTTAACGATGTTTTAGGTGTTCAACCTTCTCCTACCGAGTTCTATTGGGATGTAGATAAGAAAGGTGCGCTTAAAGAAGGAGAGGTCCTTTCGTCTTGCGATCCACATTATATTGACCAGCTTTTAGGTGGTTGGATGAGAGCTGTTAAAGATGGTAAGGAAAAAACGGTAAAGCGCAGAAGTCCCTTAAGTATTTCTGCGATGACACCTTTGCATCCGCTTTTGGCTGCATTTCCTAAGGAGAATATTTCTTTTGATCGTTCTGATAAGCCTAACGTACATAAAGTTGTTGTGCGTGATGCTAATGGAAATCGTTTGACAGAAGAGCAGATCAGTAACCTCTTGGCAGGAAGCGATAGAAGTTTGTATCGCAAATGGATTCCTAATAATAATAATCGAGCAACTGGTCTTTTTGTATATGATGTAGCTATTGATTTGCGACGTTTGTTCTGCGTTTCAACTAATCAGTTGGAACCAGAGATTACATCAGATATGGTAGAAAAGTTGAAAGAAGATGGATGGAAGGTAATCACTACTTCTTTTGGTGAATGCTTGTTGATGCCGAAAGAGCAGCGTGAGCAGATTATTCCAGCTATAGCCGATGCTCTGATTGATTGGCATATCACATCCAATCAGGCAAGAACATTCAGTTTGATGGAGACTTTAGCCATTGCTATTAGTGATAATGCTAATACTTTAGCTGCAGCTATTCGTGCCAAACTTGTTGAGGATGGAGAATCTAAACCAAAGGCAAAGCCTATCGTTGACGAAAATGCTGGTGCCAAGACATTTATAACTCTTCCATGTGCAAGTTATGTCGTGACAGAGACGGAAAGCGCAGATGCTTTGGCTAAGGCTAAACAGGAGTTGGTTGATAGAATGATGGCGTTTGATTACGAGAATCAGATTTAGTATAAATGATGAGGCTCCTGGTTTTTACCTGGAGCCTCCTATTGGTTTTTCTCTATGGTCATAACAGGTACTCATTTCAACTATTACCAGCTTTGCCATCGCAAACTATGGCTGTTTGCCAATGGCATCAACATGGAACAAGAATCAGACTTGGTCTATGAAGGAAAGCTGGTGCATGAATCAAGTTATCCGCAACGTACATCAAAGTATGAGGAAGTGGAGATTGATGGTATCAAAGTAGATTACTATGATGCCAGGAATAAGGTCATCCATGAGATAAAGAAATCTAATAAGGTGGATAAAGCTCATGAATGGCAACTGAAATATTACATGTATGTTTTCGAGCAGCATGGAATTGAAGGCGTGAAGGGCATCTTGGAATATCCTCTTTTGAGAAAAACAAAAGAAGTAATCTTGACAGATGTCGATAGAGATGACATTCAGGTTATATCGAAAGACATTATTAAGATAATCTCGCAAGATGTTTGCCCGTCTAAAGTCAAGAAAGGCATCTGTAAGAATTGTAGTTATTTCGATTTTTGTTATATAAACGAATTGGAGGAAGAAGAATGAAAAGAAGTTTCTATCTGTTCAATCCCGGCATCATGGAGCGTCGAGATAATACGCTGAAGTTCACGCCTGTTGTCGTGAATGAAGATAATGAAGAAATCAAGCAGCAACCTCGATTTATTCCTATTGAGGATGTTGCGGAACTGTATGCCTTTGGAAGTCTGCGGGCAAATAGTGCTTTGTTCAACTTTCTGGGACAGAAAGGTATTCCTGTCCACTTCTTCGACTATTATGAGAACTATACCGGAAGCTTCATGCCAAGGGAAAGTCTTCTTTCTGGCAAGGCATTGTTGGCACAAACATCTGCGTACCAAAACAAGAAGAAAAGGGTAGAATTGGCGCGAAAATTCATTCAGGGAGCAGCTTGGAATATGGTTATGAACCTCAACTATTATAATCGTAGAGGAAAAGACCTGCAGGATATTATCAATACCATTAAAAGGTTGAGTAATACTTTGCCGGATGCAAAGGCTGTAGATGAGATAATGGGAATTGAGGGAAATATCAGACAGGCATATTATGCTGCATTCGATATCATTCTCGATGATTTCAACATGGGATCAAGAACCAAGCAACCGCCAGAGAACGAGGTAAATGCTCTCATTTCTTTTGGTAATATGATGTGCTATACCGAAACTCTCCGGGCTGTTCATCAAACTCAGCTCAATCCCACGATAAGCTTTCTGCATACTCCGGGAGAAAGACGTTTTTCGTTATGTCTGGATATATCCGAGATCTTCAAACCTATTATCGTGGATAGAGTCATCTTCAAGGTACTCAATAAACATGCTTTAAGCACCAGTCATTTTGATAAGAAACTCAACAAATGTCTTTTGAATGAAAAGGGAAAGAAGATTTTTGTAAAGGCTATGGAAGAGCGTTATGATGAGACTTTCCGTCATCGTTCTTTAGGACGTAATGTAAGCTATAAGCATCTTATAAAACTTGAATGCTATAAGCTACTGAAAGATATTTTGGGAATAGAAGAATATAAACCTTTTAAAATGTATTGGTGATATGTATGTGATTATAGTTTATGATGTAGGTGAGAAGCGAGTAGGCAAAATGTTGAAGCTTTGCCGCCAATATTTGTGTTGGATTCAGAACTCAGTTTTGGAGGGAGAATTATCTGAAGCTAAACTTCGGGAATTGCAAATGAAGATGAAAGCTATCATTGATGAATCCGAGGATAGTGTCATTGTTTTCACCAATAAAATGGGGTATAATATGAACAAACAGATTCTTGGAAAAGAAAGAATGTCTACCGATAATTTCTTATAAAGAGTTGTCGATGTGGTTCTATTTTGCCGTTTCTAGGTTCGGAAAAACCTCCAAAAGTGTTCTTTGACTTATTGAAACCTCCATAAATAGGCAGGTTGTCGTAAGGCCGCAGAAAAAATATCTTTAGGCATCGACATTTTTCTGAAGATTTTTTTGTATCTTTGCACCCACAAACCCATAGATTCTTAGGACATCTACGCCCAAGACTTTACGGGTTCTAATCGCACCTTTATGGAATTGAAATCACCAAAAACTTGTTATTAATAACAGGTACAGACGTTCTAATCGCACCTTTATGGAATTGAAATTCTAAGGTCTATAAAGAGTGTATGCCAAAACATTGGGTTCTAATCGCACCTTTATGGAATTGAAATACAGGTATGGAAGGATGCTCAGCACAAAAAGAAGGTGTTCTAATCGCACCTTTATGGAATTGAAATTATTTATCTTAATTATAATAACAATTAGTTTATGCAGTTCTAATCGCACCTTTATGGAATTGAAATACAACAACGAGGACAAATGGTTTTTCAATTTCCTGTTCTAATCGCACCTTTATGGAATTGAAATATGCTTCTTTGCAGCAAGGCAAATCAACTGCGGAAAGTTCTAATCGCACCTTTATGGAATTGAAATAAAGTTTATAGCTTTTACTATAGATGAGGTGTTTGTTCTAATCGCACCTTTATGGAATTGAAATAAGCCAGTCTGATAAGGATTATGTTCAGGTTCTCGTTCTAATCGCACCTTTATGGAATTGAAATGAGGAACGAGCTTCAATACGTGCAAGTTTATGCAGTTCTAATCGCACCTTTATGGAATTGAAATAGCAGAATACAACCTAAAGTATCTTTTGAAGTATTAGTTCTAATCGCACCTTTATGGAATTGAAATCGACGACCAGAAGTCGTTTTTTTACTCTTCGTCTGTTCTAATCGCACCTTTATGGAATTGAAATAAGCTCAGCAACGTTGGACTGAAAAGCAGACTTCTTGTTCTAATCGCACCTTTATGGAATTGAAATATAGTTGTCATAACCATGCGCTGGCGCATCTGAGGTTCTAATCGTACCTTTATGGAATTGAAATACCATGACACCTGCAAGGCTACAGGAGCAACCATTAGTTCTAATCGTACCTTTATGGAATTGAAATACAAGCGCAAAAAAGATGGTTCTAGGTTTTAGGCTTCGTTCTAATCGTACCTTTATGGAATTGAAATGTCGGAACGCCGACAGCGATTTCCATGGGGGTTTCGTTCTAATCGTACCTTTATGGAATTGAAATTAACGAGCCGTCAGCAGAGAGTAGGGTAGTGGTTTCGTTCTAATCGTACCTTTATGGAATTGAAATTTATGAGGATGGTACCACCGACTCGGATATGCTCGTTCTAATCGTACCTTTATGGAATTGAAATGTGCGTTGAACTTATTTTGTTCCTGCATTATCTTGTTCTAATCGTACCTTTATGGAATTGAAATTCAGCAAAAGAAGGAGCGGCAATTTCACAAGCAAGTTCTAATCGTACCTTTATGGAATTGAAATGTTGGAAATCATGCGGTCCGTACTTGACAGGTTCGGTTCTAATCGTACCTTTATGGAATTGAAATTCTGTTCGCGAAGTGGAGGCAATAAAGGAACTTAAGTTCTAATCGTACCTTTATGGAATTGAAATAGGAGGGAAACACACGCCAACTTCTTCGGGATGGCGTTCTAATCGTACCTTTATGGAATTGAAATGAACTCGAGTGCTCAAATAAAACTGTGTCAACTGAGTTCTAATCGTACCTTTATGGAATTGAAATTCCCTTATACATTCCATTTTCTCGTGACATACTCGTTCTAATCGTACCTTTATGGAATTGAAATTGAGCGCTGGAACAAGCGGGCGAAGTTGTGAGCGGAGTTCTAATCGTACCTTTATGGAATTGAAATGAAGGAAAGAAACGCCTCGCCCTTCTTAGGATCAAGTTCTAATCGTACCTTTATGGAATTGAAATTCGGCAGGTGCTGCGGTCATATCCACGCCCTCGGGTTCTAATCGTACCTTTATGGAATTGAAATCGATAACTGTTAGCCTTATTCCGTCTATCATCAGGTTCTAATCGTACCTTTATGGAATTGAAATTCCGTAAGAGCATAGAAGCAACGCTGAGGAGCGACTGTTCTAATCGTACCTTTATGGAATTGAAATTCCAGTTCAAGTTCTAGCATCTTATCTCTAATAGCGTTCTAATCGTACCTTTATGGAATTGAAATTGATATAATCAAGTAGGGTATAATAGCGGTCGCTATAGTTCTAATCGTACCTTTATGGAATTGAAATCTAACTTTGTTATTAATTCCTCTTTTTCGTGGTGGTTCTAATCGTACCTTTATGGAATTGAAATTATTCACAAGCTCATCGATGCTCGCGCGGCTCTTGAGTTCTAATCGTACCTTTATGGAATTGAAATGGAGCAGGCGACCGCTTCCTGCGGCACAGTCATTCAGTTCTAATCGTACCTTTATGGAATTGAAATGAGAATAACTCAGATAGTGAGTCTGGGAGTAACTGTTCTAATCGTACCTTTATGGAATTGAAATAACACCGTCAGCATCAAGACGCTGACGGAACAGATAGTTCTAATCGTACCTTTATGGAATTGAAATCTAGATGCAGCCTCCTTCCGTTCCTGAGAAGGAGTGGTTCTAATCGTACCTTTATGGAATTGAAATGTAGTTGCTGTTTGCTGGTCGATCGGTTGCGAGGTGTTCTAATCGTACCTTTATGGAATTGAAATGATGTTTATGTCTGTGAACTCAAAGTGCATCGTACGTTCTAATCGTACCTTTATGGAATTGAAATTACCCTCACAACCTGATGGAGGGGAAGAGGACGGGGTTCTAATCGTACCTTTATGGAATTGAAATATTATAGCATTAGGCACAATAGGAGAGAAACCAGTAGTTCTAATCGTACCTTTATGGAATTGAAATACGGAAAACGTGACGCCTGAGAAATGAAGGGTGGGTTCTAATCGTACCTTTATGGAATTGAAATAACCGCTGCCGCTCTTCTGGCGGCTCTGTGCGGTTGTTCTAATCGTACCTTTATGGAATTGAAATAGATAACTAGCAATAAGCGTAAGGGCATAAATAAGTTCTAATCGTACCTTTATGGAATTGAAATAACTGAGAACTTATGCAAATCACCTACTTTACGCAAGTTCTAATCGTACCTTTATGGAATTGAAATATCTTTCCCGATCTGAATTCGTCAGGCGCACGACGTTCTAATCGTACCTTTATGGAATTGAAATCAATATTTGCGGAAGTATCTAGATAGAATTTTGTGTTCTAATCGTACCTTTATGGAATTGAAATGGAAGTAACTCCCCTCCTGGAGGTAACTCCCCTCCGTTCTAATCGTACCTTTATGGAATTGAAATAGTGTTTATCGGCATTTCGGGAGTTTTTAAAGTCGTTCTAATCGTACCTTTATGGAATTGAAATAGATTAGAAATATAAGAACGGAAATCTCGATTGAATGTTCTAATCGTACCTTTATGGAATTGAAATTCAAAAACGGAAAGTGTCTTGAAGAAGCAGCTATAGTTCTAATCGTACCTTTATGGAATTGAAATGGAGCTGGTATCATCAGGGCTGATATTGCATTCCTTCAGTTCTAATCGTACCTTTATGGAATTGAAATCATATTTGCAAAGAATTCGGGGCTGATGTTATTGGTTCTAATCGTACCTTTATGGAATTGAAATGACGATGCGGGCGTACCTGCCCGCCGTTCTTGCGGTGTTCTAATCGTACCTTTATGGAATTGAAATAAACAAAGAGATCTACAATACCGAAGAAGCCTGTCTGTTCTAATCGTACCTTTATGGAATTGAAATAACGGCCTTATTCTTGATACGCTGCAAAAGTGCAAGTTCTAATCGTACCTTTATGGAATTGAAATGAAGAATGAAGAACGTATGTCTTATACTCGAGAGTAGTTCTAATCGTACCTTTATGGAATTGAAATTATCATATCCGCTTTGCCGTGATGCGGTAGGGCTGAGTTCTAATCGTACCTTTATGGAATTGAAATTATTTCATATTAGAACACTATAATGCGCAAACATAGTTCTAATCGTACCTTTATGGAATTGAAATCTGAATATCTAGACAAATTAGGTATTTATAAAATGTTCTAATCGTACCTTTATGGAATTGAAATCACACGAAAAGCGACGTATATTTCTCTCTTGAGAGTTCTAATCGTACCTTTATGGAATTGAAATGACTCTTCTGCTCTGAAAGGTGTTGACGATGCTAGTTCTAATCGTACCTTTATGGAATTGAAATTCTGTTCGCGAAGTGGAGGCAATAAAGGAACTTAAGTTCTAATCGTACCTTTATGGAATTGAAATATTCTTCGTGCCACAAAAATACTCGGAATTATTTTGTTCTAATCGTACCTTTATGGAATTGAAATTGCCTTCATGTTTACGGCAAAGAGCAGGGCTATCAAATGTTCTAATCGTACCTTTATGGAATTGAAATACGGAAAACGTGACGTCTTAGAAATGAAGGGTGGAGTTCTAATCGTACCTTTATGGAATTGAAATGAAAATGAAGCTTTGAAAGTTGCTTTTACGGGATATAGTTCTAATCGTACCTTTATGGAATTGAAATTATCTGGTTCTGTACGTCCTGATAATTGGTATCAGGTTCTAATCGTACCTTTATGGAATTGAAATGAATTCAGGAATCCGATTTTAAAAAGAAGTTTAATGATGTTCTAATCGTACCTTTATGGAATTGAAATCTTTGCGTGGTGTTGCTTATCTTGATGACCCTTATAGTGTTCTAATCGTACCTTTATGGAATTGAAATACAGTAGAAGCAGTGTTAGCTGTCGTAATAACCTCAGTTCTAATCGTACCTTTATGGAATTGAAATCCCTTATACATTCCAATTTCTCGTGACATACTCGGTTCTAATCGTACCTTTATGGAATTGAAATTTCCGTATTGCTTATCAGTCGATATGAGGCAAGTGTTCTAATCGTACCTTTATGGAATTGAAATAGACAAGAGGATTAAATGATTTGCGAATGGAAGGTTGTTCTAATCGTACCTTTATGGAATTGAAATTTGGATTATTTCCTCGGTGTGCTTCCTAGTCCTCAGTTCTAATCGTACCTTTATGGAATTGAAATTGCGATAGCCGGAACCTTCAAAACATAAATGCAAGTTCTAATCGTACCTTTATGGAATTGAAATCAAAACAGCCTGAGTAAAACTAAAACAAATGCGGGTTCTAATCGTACCTTTATGGAATTGAAATTGATGTTTCCGATGTTCTGTAATACGGAAGAGACGTTCTAATCGTACCTTTATGGAATTGAAATGCAGCAGGAAGAAGCAACCGCCCAGAGCCGCCAGAGTTCTAATCGTACCTTTATGAAATTGAAATTCATCTGGGCGAGAGTTCCGGACAGGTTCGCTACCTGTTCTAATCGTACCTTTATGGAATTGAAATTCGCATAAGTAAAGACCTTATCTCCCATCAGCCATGTTCTAATCGTACCTTTATGGAATTGAAATTCTGGTTGCTGGTCGATCGGTGGCGAGGTGGTGGGTTCTAATCGTACCTTTATGGAATTGAAATAACCGAGATAAGCCTTCAGTTCTAAAAATGGAACCGGTTCTAATCGTACCTTTATGGAATTGAAATTGGATAAGGCTCAGCAGCTGGAAGACGAGGAGCTGGGTTCTAATCGTACCTTTATGGAATTGAAATAAGGGTAAATGAATTACGCAACACCTAAAATCTCGTTCTAATCGTACCTTTATGGAATTGAAATCCGGAAATACAGATACGGCAGCAGGTAGCAATATCGGTTCTAATCGTACCTTTATGGAATTGAAATCCACAAAAGAAATGTCAGACGTATATCCCTGGGCGTTCTAATCGTACCTTTATGGAATTGAAATTTGTCTTCAGGTGTTTGCTCCGGTTCTTCCGGAAGTTCTAATCGTACCTTTATGGAATTGAAATATCCTCTTCGCTGTGCGGCTTGATTTTTTCAGCCGTTCTAATCGTACCTTTATGGAATTGAAATTGGTGGGCAGAGGGTCATCACGATAGACAATAACAAGGTTCTAATCGTACCTTTATGGAATTGAAATTAGTAGCTTTAGCGACCTCATTATCCTGGGTATGGTTCTAATCGTACCTTTATGGAATTGAAATAGGATGCCGCACCCAATATCCAATCCTTCTTCTCGTTCTAATCGTACCTTTATGGAATTGAAATATTTAACATAAATGTTATAAATAGCCGAATGGCTGTTCTAATCGTACCTTTATGGAATTGAAATAGTTATGGTATATGCCGACAGACGCAGAGGGAAAGTTCTAATCGTACCTTTATGGAATTGAAATTCGCTCATTTCTTGCCTTGTGGTATGCAGCATTTATCGTTCTAATCGTACCTTTATGGAATTGAAATATGCGTAAACTCTTCTTCCTGGACGAAGTATTCATCGTTCTAATCGTACCTTTATGGAATTGAAATAAAAGGATAAGGTTATCCCTCATGCCCTCAATGCGGGTTCTAATCGTACCTTTATGGAATTGAAATTTCATATACGCTTTCATATTTTTCCTTTGCTTTACAGTGTTCTAATCGTACCTTTATGGAATTGAAATTTGAACTCTTACCAGCTTTCATTGACCAAACCTGCCGTTCTAATCGTACCTTTATGGAATTGAAATGTCGAAGGATTGACAGGGAACAAGTGTGCCGCTTCGTTCTAATCGTACCTTTATGGAATTGAAATAAAGTACCTAAACCGAGGGTATTTTGAATATGTAAGTTCTAATCGTACCTTTATGGAATTGAAATATGGGTAAATTTTTGGTCGAGCAAAGAACAAAAGACGTTCTAATCGTACCTTTATGGAATTGAAATATAATCGGCAGAAAGAGAAATTTGACGTTCGCTAGTTCTAATCGTACCTTTATGGAATTGAAATGGTGGAGGAGAAGTTTGTGGAGTGGATAAAGGCGCAGTTCTAATCGTACCTTTATGGAATTGAAATAGAGAATCCGTGTTCGCAACAAGCTTCCGAATATCGGTTCTAATCGTACCTTTATGGAATTGAAATAAATTATGAAGATAGAAATTACAGAAAATCAGTTGTTCTAATCGTACCTTTATGGAATTGAAATAGAACTGGTCTTTGTTCGAGCTGCAAGAGCTTATAGGTTCTAATCGTACCTTTATGGAATTGAAATGAAAGCAGAAGGAGGAGTGCGAGAAGCAGGCAAACGGTTCTAATCGTACCTTTATGGAATTGAAATATGGGATATAAATATAAAGTAATTATGAAAAAGTTTAGTTCTAATCGTACCTTTATGGAATTGAAATGCGTATCGTCTGGTACTGCACGAGAATGGATAAATGTTCTAATCGTACCTTTATGGAATTGAAATGATTGTCAATCACCCATCCCTTCGTCAGCTTGTTGTTCTAATCGTACCTTTATGGAATTGAAATTGCTATCTCTACATATATTTCATGGTGTACATTCTTCGTTCTAATCGTACCTTTATGGAATTGAAATGGTACTCTAGCACATGTGAAAAAGATGGGCGTGGAGTTCTAATCGTACCTTTATGGAATTGAAATTCCACACCGACCTCATGGGCATTGCTGCAGTAATGTTCTAATCGTACCTTTATGGAATTGAAATAAAGGCATGTAATGCAGATGATGATCAGGGCGAGGGTTCTAATCGTACCTTTATGGAATTGAAATAAATAGGGTACTTAGTACCGACCACGAACTGGTTGAGTTCTAATCGTACCTTTATGGAATTGAAATCCAAAATCTCGGCTACGCTCTGGTTCTCGATTTTGTGTTCTAATCGTACCTTTATGGAATTGAAATTATATAGGCATAAATCACTGAAAATCAGTGTTTTATTGTTCTAATCGTACCTTTATGGAATTGAAATTAGTGCCTGGGCAGGGCGGGCGGCTTTGCCGGGGAGTTCTAATCGTACCTTTATGGAATTGAAATATTACGATAACGAAGACGAAGCAAAGAACGCAACTGTTCTAATCGTACCTTTATGGAATTGAAATAAAGTGACTGCACTGAGCGAGGCTTCAAAAGCTGGTTCTAATCGTACCTTTATGGAATTGAAATAAACGTGCAAAGATAGCCTTATAAGTAAGCGGATAAAGTTCTAATCGTACCTTTATGGAATTGAAATGAGCAAGATACTTGACAGTAGTACGAGGCAACATGTTCTAATCGTACCTTTATGGAATTGAAATACCTGTTTAACTAAAGTAGGAGTATTAGCAGTAAGTTCTAATCGTACCTTTATGGAATTGAAATGTGTTAAAATTGCTGACTCTGGTACTTATCCTTCGTTCTAATCGTACCTTTATGGAATTGAAATAATCAGGACGGCAGTTAAACAACTCGGGCGCGAGCGTTCTAATCGTACCTTTATGGAATTGAAATTTTTTTGCGAGTGGTTGAATCCTGGCGAAACTATTGTTCTAATCGTACCTTTATGGAATTGAAATCCCCTAACGGGGTGGATTTCTCCAGGGCTGCAAAGTTCTAATCGTACCTTTATGGAATTGAAATGATTCTATCACAATCTGAGGAAGGAATCATATCGAAGTTCTAATCGTACCTTTATGGAATTGAAATGGGCTGCGAGCTCCTGGGGATTGAAGTCTGTCTTGTTCTAATCGTACCTTTATGGAATTGAAATTAGCATGTTAAATAAACGTGATAAAATCCGCCCTTGTTCTAATCGTACCTTTATGGAATTGAAATGAATCTGCTCAGAGATAGCTCTATCATGCTCCTCATCGTTCTAATCGTACCTTTATGGAATTGAAATCAAAATGATTAGGATACTTGCGGATCTCATGATAACGTTCTAATCGTACCTTTATGGAATTGAAATAACGTTTCCTTGGGTGCTGTATCTAATTTTAATTCTCGTTCTAATCGTACCTTTATGGAATTGAAATCTCTCAGGAACTTGTTTCTGAAGATGGTGCGTCAAGTTCTAATCGTACCTTTATGGAATTGAAATCTAAATTCAACACTACAGATAGAGTTTAAAATCTGTTCTAATCGTACCTTTATGGAATTGAAATCAATAATACCAAGCACGTAAGATATAAGGGCGAAAAGTTCTAATCGTACCTTTATGGAATTGAAATATCTTACGTTTGCGCTATCTGTAAACAGAATCACGGGTTCTAATCGTACCTTTATGGAATTGAAATACAATCTGGCTATTATCACGGCTTATCTCAAAATGGTTCTAATCGTACCTTTATGGAATTGAAATTGACTTCTTGTGGTGTTGCTTCTCTCAAGCATCCGTTCTAATCGTACCTTTATGGAATTGAAATTAGCCAAGCGCAGTCAGCAAACGAGCCGAAAGAGGTTCTAATCGTACCTTTATGGAATTGAAATAAGTTTGTAGTAAACATATGACGATGCGACTTATCAGTTCTAATCGTACCTTTATGGAATTGAAATCTATTAAGACGGCTTCTGTGTCTGCTATACTCAAGTTCTAATCGTACCTTTATGGAATTGAAATCGAGGAATTGAAAAGAATACTTTCTTATTGCCGTGTTCTAATCGTACCTTTATGGAATTGAAATAATGGCATAAGGTATTTGATACCCTTTGCTAGAGCGTTCTAATCGTACCTTTATGGAATTGAAATCAGCGCACCAGTCACTCTATATTGCTTGGTGAGAGTTCTAATCGTACCTTTATGGAATTGAAATCTGAGAAGAACTTTTTGGAAGTTCAAAGGTATTATTAGTTCTAATCGTACCTTTATGGAATTGAAATTAGGGGACTTAAAATCATTGTCCTCTGGGTCAATAGTTCTAATCGTACCTTTATGGAATTGAAATCAAGCTCTTCGAAGTTGACTTTATAAGAGCCGATAATGTTCTAATCGTACCTTTATGGAATTGAAATAGTTAACTACTTTGATAAAAGACTCTTTATTAGTCAGTTCTAATCGTACCTTTATGGAATTGAAATTCTTGTATGCGTTGTAGCTCGCATTGGTGCGAACGAGTTCTAATCGTACCTTTATGGAATTGAAATGAGGGTGAGGACTTCCGAAGAATCAAGGAGCTGTTCTAGTTCTAATCGTACCTTTATGGAATTGAAATCTCGAAACAATCGGTCGGGCACTAGGCCACTCTGTAGTTCTAATCGTACCTTTATGGAATTGAAATTTGCGTCACAAAATGCCGTTGATCATCAAAATGCCGTTCTAATCGTACCTTTATGGAATTGAAATGAATTTGACTCTATCGGTATGCAGACACAATTTAGTTGTTCTAGTCGTACCTTTATGGAATTGAAATGAAGTAATAACAGAAGCCGAAGACTCATCGCCAAATGTTCTAATCGTACCTTTATGGAATTGAAATTCAATCGTCGATAGGCATCCCCTGTGATCATAGCGCTCAAACAGTACCGCTTGTATCACTCAAATGATACCGCTTCGTT
>OOCQ01000706.1_pt1 | contig 25830 bp, 19 predicted proteins | sample 1671121 | NCBI WGS metagenome assembly OOCQ01 (sample SAMN06348124, study PRJEB24527) | human gut metagenome | biome: human gut; feature: ankylosing spondylitis patient; material: feces | host: Homo sapiens | place: China | collected 2015-10 | reverse complement strand
GTTGGTAGTGATTATGTGTGAGAAAAAAGAATTGAGTTTTTCAATATTCATGCTGTATAGCCTTGCGGATAAGTGGAAGATGTCTCCAGCCAAAGTGTATAAAATATTAAATTCAACCGGAATTTTGGATAACTATATTATTAAATGTTACGATGTTCTTCATACACAGGGAAAGGAATATTTGGTAGAAGATATTACCGATTATGTGAGAGAAAAAGGAGTTAATGTATGATTGTATATCATGGATCAACAGAAATTATAAAAAACTAGATACAGTATATTCGAAAAAGTATCTGTTTTTGGTTGAGAATTTTATATTAGAAGCCAGTGAGAATGGAACATAGTGAATTTTTAAAGGGCTTCCTGATAGATGGGAAACTTTTGAATCGACTGAAGAGAATTAAGTGTTTTACAAGATTATGTTGGTGACAGTTTTTTAAGAGGAAAAACTTTAATGCGGTGAAAAGGAGAAATGTTAAAACTTGAAAAATCGACAAATGATGACAATTTATTGAAAGTTATGTGTATTATATATGTGAGAAAAAAGTATTAAATATAATTAAAAGGAGTACAACTGTGGAAAATGTTTTTGAACATGATGCGATTCCAACATGGAGCGGGTTTATATATCAAGGAAGAATAGCAGCTTATTTAGCAATTAAAAAAATAATTGAACTGAGGGATGACAATAAAGTATCAGAAGTAGATAAATATGCAATAGAAATGGAAAAATGTGAAGATATAGCAATTGTATATCAGTGCGAAAAAGAAAAGCGGGAGTACATTTCTATTCATCAGGTAAAAAATGAAAAAGAAAATGCACTTGGTGCGTATAAGAAGCCTTTAATTCAGCTTATGTTAGAAAAAGGTTATTATACAAAAGATAATGGTGATGCGCCCGATGCATATCTTCATATAGCGAATAGGGTAAGAATACAAAATAAGGATTTTGAAACAGAGTATTTAGAAAATATTAAAAATTGGAAACAGAAAATATTGAATTATTATAATGCAGTTGATGAGGCATGTAAAAATTTCACATACAATCCCCATTTTTATGAGGAGTTGCTAAAAGCAATAGATACAGAACCTATTGGCATAGATAGAAGTGAATATAAGAAGCGATATAATGCGGTGATAACATATTGTAAAAAAGTGATGGAGAATAATGACTCTAAGGATATTCTTAAATTGAAAGAAGAGTTGGAAAATTTGAAAGATTATTTATTAAACAAATTTGCAGTGCCTAATATTAGCAATGAAGTAACAATATATGAGTATGATACTGGCTTAAAATATTTTGATGCAACGAAAATATTTGATGAGATAGTGGGATTAGTGGAAAAATATAAAGGAACAGTTGAAGGATGGTCTAAAGAGCAGTATAAGTATTTAGCTGATAAAATATTAAATTATATAGATAAAACAATTCTTGAACGGCATAAAAAATTACAAGAAAATAATGGTGTAGTAAAAGAAATTTCATTAAGTACAATAAAAGATATAATGGATAGCGTTATTGAAAATAATGAAAAGGAGGCAAATGTATTAGCTTTAAAGAGAGGGTATATAGAGACTTTAGAAAAATTTTGTGAAAAATGCAAACGAAGTAATGATTATACGTGTCAGGATATTGGGTGTAAATTACAACAAGCGGAATATAGAAAAGAAAATTTAAATGAAGAGGATTTTGTCAAGTTTTGCTACAATTTGAGACCGGAGTGTGAAAAGAAAATAGAAGACAGGGCGTGTATAGCTGATTTAGGCAATAAGGATGGATTAATAGAATCCGTTTTTCCAATAATAAAAGAAATACCATCGGAAAGATTTATGAGCAAAGAAGACGAGAGACAATTAAAGGTTAGAAATTATGATAAAACAGCATTTATAACGGCAATCACTAATTCAGATGCAGAGGATACTGTATTAGGAATTGCGCGGGCAATGGATACAAATTCAGTTATGATAGAATCTATTTTTGATGCGGATCAACTTGTAACTACGAGGCTCGAAGCAGAGGAAAATATTTGGAATCAGAGTTGCATAAAAATCCGTAGTGATGAAATTGGAGATGGTCAAAAAATTGAAAATAGAGATGAGAGAAGTATTTATGTGCCGAAAAGACTAGAGTTTGTAAAGGCAGAAAATTTAATTAAAGATATGGAGAAAGATGGAGAATGAGAGAATTTATAGAAGCATTATTCGAGAAAAAGGATAAAATTGAGTTTCAATATGAAGATTATGAAATGTCATTTTATGCAGGAAGATTTAAGAGCTATTATTTGATTTTTTATATAAGAGCTCAGGAGGAATTAATGGAGTTATGGAAAAATACAAGTTCCATTTTTAAAGCAATAAAACAAAACGAAGATATTTATAACAATAACATGGATAAAAATATTGTATGTGTTTATTGTTTAAATGTATCGGAAGAAGAATATTATGAAACAGGAAAAACAGGAACGATAAGTGGATTGAGTAAAAAAATTAGTTCAATTGAAGAGGATTTGAACTTTTTTATAAAACATGTGTTTTTATATACAGATAAAATGAAGAATGTTGCTGATAAATATATTGGAGAATTTAATACATTATGTAAAAAGTACTTAACGATAGAGAACTTTGAACAATATAAAAATGAAATAGAAGAAAGTTATGTCTATGATTTTTTGATGAATTTGTTTATAAAATTTCCATTTCTAAAAATTGGAGAATATATGAATCAGAATCAAGAAGGACAAGAATATCGTGCTGCAACAAGCTTTATAGAAGAAAAAATAAAAAAAGATAAAATTGATTTAGAAAAGATGCGGGAAATAATGGACTCTTTGGAAGAAATTAAAGATTGGGATACGGATGATGTAATATTTAAATGGATTGACAACTTGGAGTTAGAAGAGGAGGAAAAAGAAATACAATGAGAATACGAGAAATAGAAGCAGAAAATTTTAAGTTGTTTACTACAAATTTTCATGAAGTGAATGAAATTGAAAAATCTGATTTAGTTGTATTTAATGGACCTAATGGATATGGAAAAACAAGTGTTTTTGATATTATTGAATTTTGCCTCACAGGAACTATAAAGAGAATTGGAAAATATAGTGAAGAATTAGCTGTAAAAAAGTCAGAAGCATTTGAAAATAAGATTCTTATTTCCGATGAAACAAAAGAAGCATTTGTAAAAATTTTACTTGATAATGATGGTCAATGCATTGAAATAAAATATACATATTTCCCAGAGAAAAGTAAGAAAAGCGGATCCTCAAAGGAAAATAATCCTCATAATATATTTGAATGTTTTAATAGAGAAATAATATGTGATGGAGAGAAAATAAATAATCAGGAAAAGTTTTTAAGTGAAATACAATTTGATGATATAAAAGAAATATTTGATAAATGTTGTTTCTTGTCTCAAGATGAACATTTACAATTTTTAAAAGCTGCAAAAAAATCTAAAGCAGATGGGTTAAATTTTTTACTTGATATTCCAACGGAATGGGAGAATGAGCTGGAAAAAATAAAAGAAAAAATAGATCGGTTAAGTAATGGAAAAAGAAAAAGTACTTCCTATATTCCAAGACTAAAAAGTAGACAGGAGAAAGAAAAACAGGAATTAAAAGAATTAAAGGAGAAAATGTCGGAAAGTCAAGAGAATACTTCAATAACTTATCATAGGTTATTTGTAAACAAAAATGTTAATTGGGACAGTGAAAACTTCCGAATAGATGAAATAATATATAGGAAGTCAATAAAAGAGATAGATGATCTGATATATTTTTCAGAGCATAAACAAGAATGTGCAGATTATCATTGGAATTTACCGTATCAGGGTTATATAAAGGAATACAATGGAGATAAAAATATATCATTTGAAGAATATCCATTAGAGTATGCTTATAGATTTATCAATTTATTAAAAAGAGAAAAAGATATAGAAGAAAAATATGAAAAAGAAAAAAGATACAGGACAATTACAGATTATATTCAGAAAAAACAATTTGACAATTTGAATTGGGATTTTCTTCGAAAGGAAGAATTATTAGAAACAGAAGTAATTGACGTTATAAAAATACAATTAGGAGAGATGGAATCGCTAAAGCGGACGCAGGGAATAGTTCAAGAAGCGATATCAACATTGAAAGAGTCACGAGAAACGTTGGTAAGCAAAGCAGACGTAATAATGAAAGAAGAACTGATTAGTTCAAAAAATTGTCCGCTTTGTGGAGCACCTTATTCTAATAGAGAGCAATTAGATAAAAAAATAAAGGAAGAGACAAATGTATTAAATGAAATATCAGATGAAACAACAACACGAATTCAAAATATAAAGAAGAAAATATACGAAGAATATTTAGAAAAGGTAGAAGAACAAATTCAAATCAAATTGAAAAATTCAATTTCAGATGAGACTTATGCGGATTTACAAAATGTAAAAAGAAATAAAGCTAAAGTATTTGATTTAGAGCAATTGCTTCAAAAAATAGAAATTGAAATAGACAATAAAGAAGGAACCGAGGAGTCACTTTTGTATGACTATAATATGTTTATAACAAGAATAAAAGAAAAATTGAAGCCTGTATCAGAAGAAATTTCAATGCAATTAAAAGAGAAGGATTTTGAGGATTATTATGAGAGAATTTATGATAAAAATATAGAATTATTTTTTGAAATCAACAAAGAAGAATTATATGAGAAAAGAAAGTATATTAATGGGATAAGACATAATTTTTATATTGTAGAGATGAATAAGAAAAATAAGGAAATAGAAATCCTTACAAGTAGAATTAACAAATTAGAGAAGGTAGATGAGAAATTAAAGGGATATTTTAAGGCACTGGAAGATGGAATAAAAGAGTATAAAAAGAAAATTATTAGTGATATAGAACCATTATTGCATGTATATACTGCAAAAATTTTACAACAAAAATTTAACGGTAAAAGTATTTATATTTCTACAAATGAAGCTGTTGATAGTATTCAGTTTGTTAATTCAATGAAAGATAGGCAGGATATTTTGTATAGCATGAGTTCAGGACAACTTTCAGCAGTTGCAATTTCATTTTTGCTTTGTATGAATCAGGTTTATGGAAAACATAATCCGTGTTCTGTTTTGTTGATTGATGATCCGGTGCAGACGATAGACGATGTCAATATGGTAGGACTTGTGGATCTTTTAAGATACGAGTTTGAGGATAGGCAGATATTCATATCAACACATGAACAAACATTTGAATGGTTTTTAAGATATAGATATTCGAAAGCAAATAAAGCGGTAAAAATATTTAATATGAAAGAGATTATGTTGAATGAAGAATAAAAAGAATTGCTGTTAATAGGTAATTGCTTAAGTTTATGTGCTCATGAACATAGTAGTAATAAAAGGTGACATGAAAGAGTAAATTCCATTCTGCATTCTGCTTTAATTTCGCTGAAATAACAAGAGATTTGGAAAAGGTAAAATAACAAGAGTTTCAAGGGATGAAGCTTCATAAATGGTATTATCAAAAAAGAAATTCTATAGCACATTATAGGGCGATACATGAACCTGTTAAGTTAGATGCCGCAGATTGGAATACAATGATAAAATTTAATTTTGAAGTTATAGAATACTTATATGATAAATAATAAAAAGAAACTTTAGAAATGTTGATACATAGCCGATTGGTTCAATACGAGTCAGTCGGCTTTTTCATACCCATTTTTATACATAGCCAGTCCCGTAAAACGGATTGGCTATTAAATTTTTCAAGGAAGGAGGAAACTATATGACCAAGTGTAAAGTAATTGCCCTTGCAAATCAGAAGGGAGGAACAGCAAAGACCACAACTACATTAAATCTGGGAATCGGTCTTGCACATCAGGTGCGAAAAGTATTATTGGTTGATGCTAATCCACAGGGGGATTTAACAACTGCATTGGGGTGGACGAATGCAGACAGTCTTTTGATTACATTAGAAACACAAATGAAGAAGATATTACAAGACGAACCGTTTGTGTATAATGAAGGCATTTTGCACCATGAAGAAGGAGTGGATATTATTCCGACCAACATTGAGCTATCGGGCATGGAAATCTCACTGGTAAATGCCATGAGCAGAGAGCAGACTTTAAAGCTGTACCTGGCAGATTTGAAAAAGGATTATGATTATATCCTGATTGATTGTATGCCTAGTCTGGGAATGTTGACTATCAATGCGTTAGCTGCCGCAGACAGTGTAATTGTTCCGGTGCAGGCTCATTATCTTCCACTAAAAGGCATGACACAGTTAATGAAAACAATCGGTAAGGTACAGAGACAGTTAAATCCCGATCTGAAGATTGATGGAGTATTGTTGACACTTGCAGATATGAGGACAAAACTTGCAAGGACAACAGAGGATAGCCTTAGAGAGAATTATAGGAAATATATCCGGATTTTCAAAACTGTTATTCCAGTGGCTATCGCCGCGGCAGAAAGCAGTGCGGCAGGACAGAGCATTTATGAGTATGACAAGAATGGAACTGTTGCAAAGGCGTATGCAGAATTTACGAGGGAGGTGATTCAATGTGGCGAAAAGCAGAGAAATAAACATGAATCTTCCCTCAGCCGATGATCTTTTTGCAACGCAAGAAGAAAGAGACCAGAAGAACCAGGAATATGTAAAAGATATTTTTATTTATGAAATTACAGATTTCCCGAATCATCCGTTTAAGGTAAAAATGGATGATAAGATGTTGGAAACTATCGAAAGCGTGCGTGACCATGGCGTATTAGTCCCAGCACTTGTCAGGGAAAAGCCAACAGGCGGGTATGAAATGATTTCTGGACACCGCAGAAAAATGGCAAGTGAATTGGCAGGAAAAGAGACAATGCCATGTATTGTAAGAAATCTTAGTGATGACCAAGCAGTCATTGTTATGGTTGACAGTAATCTTCAGCGAGAAGAAATATTACCATCCGAAAAGGCATTTGCATATAAAATGAAGCTAGATGCTATGAAGAGACAGGGACAGAGAAGAGATTTGACTTCTGTGCCACTGGCACAGAAGTTTAAAGGTAAAACTTCAAGAGAAATATTAGGTGAACAAGTTGGAGAAAGCCAAGACCAAATCCGTCGCTATATCCGCCTTACGGAACTTATCCCGGAAATCCTTGAAATGGTCGATGACAAAAAGATTTCTATGCGTCCGGCGGTGGAACTGTCTTATTTGCCGAAAGAGGAACAGGAGATATTGTACGACATCATGGAGTCGGAGGCTTGTACCCCAAGTCATGCACAGGCTATTAAAATCCGCAAATTTTCAGCAGAGGGAAGGTTGAATGAAGATGTTTTGCTGTCAATTATGGCAGAAGAAAAGCCAAATCAGGTAGAGCAGTGGAAAATCCCGAAGAACCGACTGAAAAAATACTTTCCATCGGGAACTACACAGCAGAAAATGGAAGAAACCATTATCAAAGCACTGGAATTATACCGGAAACGGGAAAAAAGCAGGGAACGATAGACATTTTGACACCAAGGGAGAAGTCTATCCGTTGGTGGTCAATGAGAAATCAGCCTTTTTCTGTTTTCCCCTCCCCACACCCTACCCCTTTGGTTTACCAGCAGATTACCAGCCGAAAAGACAATAAGGAGCCGGGAACATCTTCTCTTTCGGCAGGTTAGAGATTCCCATACCCTGCATGACAGCAGGGAGCAAACAGCATAAAGCAACAGCAGGCGTTCCAGACGGACGTCTTTTTTTATTGGATTGAAAAGAAAGGAATTGTAGAAAATGAAGAAGATATGGAAACGAGTGTGTACGGGGCTTCTTGCTCTGACCACAATTTTAACTGCATTACCGACTACATCGGCTTACGCAGCAGAAACACAGTATTGGACAGAGTCCTCAGAGAGAGTCGGATATATTGAACATGTGATGAATGATGGAACCATTCATTAGACATTCAATGAAGGTCACATGAAAGTAGAGGGCGAAACAGCCTATTGTGTAGATATTAACACTGGATTCAAGAATGGATATAAAACCAGACATGATGCAAGTGATAGCATGAGTACTGCACAGATCGAAGATGTGGCATTGTCACTGGAGTATGTAAAGCAGTATAGAGGCAGTCATAGTAACCTGAATGGAAATCAGGGATATCTGTTGGAACAGTGCGTGGTATGGCAGAGACTTAGTGAACAGTTAGGATGGCAGTGTGATAATGTCAGAGCTGCATATTCTGAGATTTCGCAGGATATTCAGAATGAAGTGTATACAGGAGCGAGAGCATTTGTACAGGCAAACAAAGGTCGTTATAAATGTGGCGGATATATCTATACTGGAGAGGGACAGGATCTCGGACAGTTTTGGGCAGAACTGAATGTCGGAAATGCGAAGGTAAAAAAGACAACCGCAAATGAGATTGTTACAAATGGAAATGCGATGTATACCATTGCCGGAGCAACCTTTGGCATATTCTCAGACCAGAATTGCAGTAATCAGATTGGAACACTTACAACAAATGAGAATGGTGAGACAAATGAAGTTGAAGTGACTGCAGGGACTGTTTATATCAAAGAACTTTCTGCACCGAAGGGATATAAGCTGGATACGACTGTACGCAATCTGAAGGTTGAAACCGGAAAAACAGCCACATTAAATGTTTCCGATATTCCGAAAGTGACAGAGAGACTGGTAGACCTGTTCAAGATTGATATGGAGACAGGAAAAGCAGCTGCACAGGGTGATGCTGCATTGGCAGGTGCAGAGTTTACCTGGCATTATTATGACGGACTTTATACAAAAGACAATTTACCAGAGAAAGCAACACGTACTTGGGTTACAAAGACGGTAGCTGAAAAAGACAGTAATGGAACTGTTCATTATGTGACAAAACTGGCAGATGCTTACAAAGTATCCGGAGATGTATTTTACACCCAGAATGAAAAAAACGTATTACCACTTGGAACACTGACTGTTGAGGAGACAAAAGCACCAGACGGATATTTACTGGACGGAGCTTATATGCAGGCAGGAGACAGCACAGAGCAGATTAAAGGAATGTATCTGACACAGATTACAAAAGACGGAGAGCTTGCAGTCCTTTCTGGAAGCAACCAGTATTCCGTATCAGATCAGGTAATCCGATGTGGTGTGAAGATTCAGAAACGTGATTTGGAGACAAAAGACACCAAAGCACAGGGAAGTGCCGCATTAAAAGATGCAACATTTGCAATTATTTCACTGAACGAGAATCCGGTTCTGGTAGAAGGAAAACTGTACAAAAAAAATGAGACAGTTAAGACAATTCAGACAGGGATTGACGGAGTAGCAACAACATCGGCAGATTTACTTCCATATGGTAAATACAAACTGGAGGAAACAAAAGCACCGGAAGGATATCTGACAGACGGTGCAAAAGAGATTGAATTTTCGATTACGGAAAATGGAAAAATCGTGGATTTAACAGACGAAAGCCATTCCATTTACAACCAGATTAAACGTGGAGATTTAGAAGGAGTAAAGATTGGAGCAGGTACACATAAGAGACTTGCGAATGTTCCTTTTAAGATTACAAGCAAAACAACTGGTGAGAGCCATATCGTAGTGACAGACAAGAATGGTCAGTTTTCAACTGCTTCCGATTGGGCGTCTCATAAGAAAAATACAAATGCAGGGAAATCCAGTGAGGACGGTATCTGGTTCGGAACATCAGAGCCAGACGACAGCAAAGGGGCATTACTTTATGACACTTATGAGATTGAGGAGTTATCTTGTGAATCCAACAAAGGTATGAAGCTGATTCCTGCATTTGAAGTTGTTGTAAGCAGAAATAAAGTGAAAACAGACCTTGGAACACTGACTGATGAGTATGAGAAAGAGATTACCATTCATACCACAGCAACGGATAAAGTAACAGGTGAGAAGGTAATTGTTGCAGGAAAGAAAGTAACGATTGTGGATACAGTTACTCTGGACGGTCTGGAAGAAGGCAGAAAGTATCAGTTAAAAGGCTGGCAGATGTTGAAAGAGGAAAATGCAGAACTGCTCATTGATGGAAAGCGTGTGGAGAGTGATTACACTTTTGTTGCTGACAATGAAAAAATGAAAGTAGAAGTTTCTTATACGTTTGATGCATCAGAACTTGGCGGACAGAATCTGGTTACATTTGAAGAATTATATGACCTGAAGAATCCGGAAGAACCTAAAAAAGTTGCAGAGCATAAGGATATTGATGATGAAGGTCAGACAGTCCTGATTACAGAGCGAAAGATTTCGATTCATACCACAGCAACGGATAAGAACGGTAAGAAAGAAATCGAAGCCGGAAAAGATCTGACGATTGTGGATACAGTTACATTAGAAGGATTGGAAATCGGTACAAAGTATAAATTGTCTGGTTGGCAGATGATTAAGGAAGAAAATGCAAAGCTGACCATTGATGGCAAAGAAGTTACCAATGATTATGAATTTACAGCGGACAAGGAAAACATGGAAGTGCAGATTGAGTTTACTTTCGATGGCAGCACTCTTGGAAGAAAACAGCTTGTAACTTTTGAAGAACTGTATGATATAACAAATCCGGAAGAACCGAAAAAGGTAACAGAGCATAAGGAAATCAACGATGAAGGTCAGACTGTAACCATCAAAGAAGTACCGGAAACACCAACCCCAGAGACACCGGGTACTACTACAAAAACCAGTAACCCTCCGAAAACAGGAGACACTGCAAATGCAATTTTATGGATAGCCATTCTGGTATTATCAGCAGCCGGAATCACAGGAGTTCGTATCTGGAATAAAAAGAAACAGGTTAAGAGATTAGGAATTGAAGAAAAGAAAGAAGAGGAGGAGTAAAACAGAGGGCGGCGATAAGCTGCCCTTTGATGATGAAATGGGAAAAAATCAGAAAGCAATAAAAGTATTACAGCGTTTATTTGATGCCGGATACGGAACGGAAAAAGAGATTGTCAATATGGCGATGGATGAAATGCTTGCTTTGCCGGGAGTGAATGTAGCAGATCTGTGCATTATCAGTGAGCTGCAGAAAAGCATTAAGGCAAACAAAGTGATAAGCTATTTGTCAGGGAAAAAAGAAGTAAAGGAAGAAACGAAAGGAGCAGATTATGGTGGAACAACATAAATATTTGGAAATGACATTATCACAATTGAAATCATATGTGGAATCTTCAGAGAGTAATATTTTTTTGGTTGTAGAATTTCCAAAAGGAGATCAGAAGGATGGAGAATGAATTAGAAGTTGTGAATATCCGTCTGGTAAAAGAACCATCTCTTTATAGTGAGCAGACATTGGACAGTCCACAGGCTGTTGTAGAATTGATGGGGAAGGAGTTATCGCAATATGACAGAGAGGTATTTTGCATCTTGAATATGAAAAATAATGGACAGGTAATCAATATGAATCTGGTCAGTGTTGGAACGATTAATGCATCTTTGGTAATTCCCAGAGAAGTTTTTAAGAGCAGTATTCTGGCAAATGCTTCTGCAGTCATTGGACTTCATAATCATCCCAGTGGTAATGTGAAACCATCAAAAGAGGATATGATTGTTACGAGAAAGCTGCAGAAGTGCGGACAGCTATTGGGGATAGAATTGCTGGATCATATCATTGTCGGTGGAACAAATGGAAAGATGCTCAGTTTCCGAGAAGAAAAGATGTTGAATGTGACAGGAAGGATGGGAGAGATGGAAAGATAAAACATATATATATAATTTAGAAGAATCAATCTAATAAAGTAATTGATTTGAGTGGTATTATTTGAATAATATCGCTCAAATCAATAATTTTAGCGAATAAATAATGAAAAAATGAACACAATATAAATAATATTATAATTTTAAAAATGGAATAAAAAATACCAAAATATAAAATGAAATTGAAAAATCAAATGTTTTGTGTTAGAATATAGATGCGATTTTAATGGATTATAGGAGGCAATTATGGGAAATATTGTTGTTCGTTTATCATCATTAACTTTAAAAAATATTAAAAATGTAAAGAATGGTATTATTATAATGCCGCTTGCTAATGAAAGAAAATTTGAATGTAGTAGAGCTGAGATTTTGGGAATTTATGGACAAAATGGATCTGGTAAAACAGCAATTGTCGATGCACTTTATTTTTTACAAGGTATTATTACTGGTGAGGAATTAGATCAAAGGATTATAGATTATATCGATACAGATTCAACAAATGCAGAGATAAATGCTGAATTTAAAATATTTGGAGATAACGTACTGTATGAGGTAGGTTATCATATTATTTTTTCGAAAATAGATGATGGCACTATTATTGAAAGAGAATATTTGAATTGTGCAATAAATAAAGATGGCAATAGAACGAATAAGAATGTTTTTATGGATTATCAAAGAACTCAGACAGATGTTGTTTTTAAACCATTGAAAAGAGTTGAAGAATTAGTTGGGAAAGATAAAAATGTAAAAATGGATCTTATTGTTGCACGAAAAATAGCAGAAAAGAGTAATTGCTCTTACATTTTTGGAAAAGATAGTAGAGAAATTTTCTTTAAAAAAAATAGTGAATTTAAGAATTATTCCATTGTTATTCATGCATTGTTTGATTTTGCACTTAAAGATTTGTTTGTTATTAGAAGTTCTCATTCCGGTTTGATTTCTGCAAATTTTTTGCTCCCAATGGCTTTTCGCATTGAAAAGGAAAAAACAGGAATGAAAGGGGATTTTGCAGTTCCATTAATGGAACCAGTTATTTTAGATATTAAAAAGAAAGATATTCTTAATGAGATTGTAGATCAAATCAATACTGTTTTATATACAATTATTCCGGGAATGAGTATTGAAATAAAAGATTATGGAAAGCAAGCAATAGATTCTGGTGAAGAAGGCTGGAAAGTTGAGCTTATGTCGAATAGAGAAGGAAAAAGAACGATTCCGATTCGTATGGAATCTGAAGGTATTATTAAGATAGTATCTATTTTAAATGTTCTAATTCAAGCATTTGGAAATTCTTCTATCTGCTTAGTTATTGATGAATTAGATGCTGGAATTTTTGAGTATATGTTAGGAGAATTATTAGATATTTTCAATAAGAGTGCAAAAGGACAATTGATTTTTACGTCTCACAATCTACGTGCATTAGAGATGTTGGATAAAGATAGTATTATGTTTTCTACTGCAAATCCAAATAATAGATATATTCACATGAAAAATGTGAAAGGATCTAATAATCTCCGAAGTATGTATATTAGAAGTATTACTCTTGGTGGACAGGAAGAAAAAATATATCAAGAAACTGACAGCTTGAAAATTGCGAGAGCATTTAGAAAAGCAGGAAGGAGACTGCGAAGTGAATGAAAAAAAGGTAGTTACGGTTATTGTTGAGGGGCCTAGTGATGAAAATGCTATAGGTGGAATATTGAAAGAGTTTTTTTCTTCGGAAGAAGTGCAATTTGCAGTTGTTCATGGAGATATAACATCTAATTATAGTACAACAAAAGAAAACGTAGTGTCAAAAGTAGGTGCTTTAATAGAGACTATCAAAAGTAAGTACGGATATAATTGGGGAGATTTTGTAAAAATTATTCATATAGCTGACACAGATGGTGCATTTACTAAAAATTGCATTAAGGAAGCAGAAGTTGAAAATATTCAATATTATGAGGATCATATGGAATATTTTGACATTGAAGAGGTTGAAAAAAGAAATGCACATAAATCAGAGATTATGTTTAAGTTGTACACAACTGGAAAAATCCGCAATATTCCGTATAGGTTATATTTTAATTCATGCAATTTAGAACATGTTTTATACAATGAACTTAAAGACTTTTCAGATGATGAGAAAGAAATACTTTCGGATGAATTTGCTGAAAAATATGAAGGAAAAGTTTTGGAGTTTATAGATTTTATTTCAGATAAATCAGTTTCCGTTGAAGGAACATATAAAGAAACGTGGAAATACATAGAAAAAGATAAAAATTCACTTCAACGTCATTCAAACATGCATTTGATTTTTAAAACAGATTAGTAAGCAAGTATATATTGATATTTTATCAATAATTTTACTAATAAAAAATAGAAAAAAGTCATAATAGAAAGAGGGCGTGAAAATGCAATATATTTCAGGAGAGGCACGTAAACCATCAATATTTGTAAGTTCTACATGTTATGATTTAAAACAGATTAGGCAAGATATTAGAGAATTTATTGAAGCGGATTTAGGATATGAAGCCATATTATCTGAATACAATTCTTTTCCAATAGATCCGGATAAAGATACTATAAATAACTGTCTTCGAGTCGTAGAACAAAGAGCTGATATAATGGTACTAATCGTTGGCAGTCGATATGGGTACATAACAGATCATGGAGAAAAATCAATTACTAATTTAGAGTATTTACGGGCAAAAGCAAAAGGTATCCCGATTTTTGTATTTATAGATCAAAAAGTAAGTAATATTTTGCCTGTTTGGAAGAAAAATAAAGAAATGAATTTTTCAGATATTGTAGATTCGGAAAAAATATTTGAATTTGTAGATACTTTAAGAAACAAAGATAGTAATTGGGTATATGAGTTTAACACAGGTCAAGATATTATAAAATGTCTGAAAAATCAATTGGCTTATTTGGTTAATGATAGTTTATGTTTAAGAAAACATTTTTCAAAAGAAAGGGTATCGCCTAAGGTGTTAAAATATTCTGGGCGTGTATTTGAATTAGTGGTTGAAAAACCGGCTTTGTGGGAGTACTTATTATTTGCAGAGGTATTAAAAGATAATTTGAATAAACTGGATGATTTGCGATATGATATGAAATACGGTATTTCATTTGAAAGAACAGTTTGTTTTGAAAATCCTATAGAAATTTTTGATTATGTTCAGGCAAAAAGTAAAGAACTTATTCGGAAAAATGATATTCTTTGTGTTATACTTAATAAGGCTCTTAAAGAAGCACTTGGTGAACGTGGAACGCCAGGAAATGCTGAGTATATAATTTATGTAGCAGAAAAATTGATTGAAGTATATAAAAGCGATCATCTTTGGGCATTAGATTTTAAATGTATTAGTGTTCCAGAAATGTTCGAAAAATTGATAGAATATACATCAGAGTTGAGCAAATCTATAATAGAAGATATTGAGAATTTTATAGATGATTATGATAAACGAATTAATGAATTAGCTTATGGTTTAGAGGATATTTCTGGAGAAAAAGTAGTATCTTTTAACCTTGAATTACGCAGTCCAGATATGAATAAGATTGATGCAGAAATTAAGCGGTTAGAAGAAATATTATTAAATACTTAAAAAAGAATATACGTGCCTTACATAGCCAGATGGTTCCAACTCAAGGAATCACCTGGCTATTTTCATGCCCGGATATTATCCCAATAATATCAATCCAAGGCAGGAAAGACTAACTATTAAAAGTCAAGACCTAAAATGAAGTTTTTTGAATAAAGTACAGAAATGTATTTTAGATATATTTTGAACTCGGTTAGAGTTCTTTGAACCTTGAAAACTGCATGACAAAAAGAGCATCGTTACAGGTGCTCAAAAAGGGGTATTGAATTAGAAAAAATTTAAGCAGCTTTGATGTATTGCTGGTTGGTTTTCTCGAGATGATAAATGACTCGAACTAGCTTTTTGACGGCAGGAGATATAGCTACATTGTAATGTTTACCTTAGGCTCGTTTCTTGGCCAGATATTCAGCAAAGGTTGGATCCCAATGGCAGACATATTTGGCTGCTTTGTATAACGCATAGCGTAGATATCTGGAGCCTCGCTTTTCCATATGTGAGTAAGCACCATCCAATTGTCCGGATTGGTATGTAGATGGTGAGAAACCAGCATAAGCCAAGATTTTATAAGGAGAATTAAAGCGGTTGAAATCGTCGATTTCGGCAATGATCATAGCTCTCATACGGTAATTGATTCCAGGGATACTAAGAATCGGAGAATTGATTTCATCCATGATGATTTTGATTTCATTTTCGACTTCATCAATTTCAGAGGTGAGCTCATGAATAAGCTTAATTGTATGCTTTAATTCCAATGATTTTGACGGCATATTTGAACCAATAGAGGTTCTTGCAGCTTCTCTAAATATGATTGCCGTTTCTCTACCGTATCGACCTTTTGAGGTTTCAGAAAGAAGATTGGTAAGTCTGGTAAGATGAGCACTTGCTACTTGTTTGGCACTAGGAAATTCAGAAAGCATTGCGTAAACCGATGCCATATGAAGTGTTGGAACTAACTTTTCTAATTCAGGAAATAAGATACAGACAAGTCTTGATACGGAAGACTTTAACTTAGCACGTTCTTTTACTTTATCAAAACGATAACGAGTTAATGACTTTAGTTCTTCGTTGTGATAAGATATGTCTGAGTAGATGTCTATGGAGATACACAGGAAATCATAGAAGACTGTCTGAATGTACTGGAACCGTTTATTGAAGAAGTTATTCCAAAAGAGAGGAAAGATCAGTATTATGATTATTCAGAAATGATTGAAATAGACTTAATCCTGGAGGAATATTTCAACGCAGCATGATGAAAAATAGAATAGTAGTGATAGAAAAAAGTACAAATAAGAATCGAACGTTTGTACTTTTTTCTTGCGTTAATCTATATACTTTCAAAAATTTATTTGATATAATAGGGACTGTTACAAGAACAAACAGAAAAAATATGACAGAACCGGAGCCTGGTATCATCAGGTATTTCCGAGTGCTGTTTTATCCGCAAATATGAATTTTGTGACTTTTATTCGTAACGAGGAAAAAATGACACCTATTTAACACAAAAATGGGCGTTTCGTTACGAATCCCGATACGAATTTTTGGCTGATAATGGTCATAGTAAAAGTCACAAATGGAGGAATTTACCATGAATGAGTTCAAATTAAAAGCCCCCTATAAGCCGACCGGCGACCAGCCACAGGCAATTAAGAAGCTTTCAGATGGATTTCTTGAGGGCAATCAGTTTGAGACGCTTGTCGGTGTAACCGGTTCGGGAAAGACTTTTACAATGGCTAATATTATTGAGAAAGTGCAGAAGCCTACGCTTATTATTTCACATAATAAGACACTTGCTGCACAGCTTTACGGCGAGATGAAGGAATTTTTTCCAAATAATGCTGTTGAATATTTTGTTTCATATTACGATTATTATCAGCCCGAGGCTTATGTGCCGCAGAGCGATACTTATATAGCTAAGGATTCTTCTATTAATGATGAGATTGATAAGTTAAGGCATTCAGCAACAGCCGCACTTTCTGAAAGAAAGGATGTTATTATTGTGGCTTCTGTATCGTGCATATACGGACTCGGTGCACCTATTGATTACCAGAATATGGTTATTTCCCTGCGTCCCGGCATGGAGAAGGACAGAGACGATGTCATAAGAAAGCTTGTTGATATTCAATATATGAGAGGAGACCAGGATTTTAAACGAGGAACTTTCCGTGTGCGTGGCGATGTTGTTGAGATTTATCCGGCAGCATCAAGTGGAGAGGCTGTAAGAATTGAATTTTTTGGTGATGAAGTTGACAGAATATCTGAGATTGATTCTTTGACTGGAGAAGTCAAGTCAGAGCTTGAACATATTGCGATTTTCCCGAATTCACATTATGTTGTTGATAAGGAAAAGATGGCGGCAGCAATTGAGAATATTAAGGAAGAACTGAAGGAGAGAATTGCTTATTTTAAGAGCGAAGATAAGCTTGTTGAGGCACAGAGAATTGAGGAGAGAACTAATTTTGATATAGAGATGATGCAGGAGACCGGTTTCTGCTCGGGAATTGAGAATTATTCAAGACATCTTGCGGGGCTTCCGGCAGGGGTTCCGCCATATACACTTATGGATTATTTTCCGGATGATTTTCTTATTATAGTTGATGAGTCACACATAACGATTCCACAGATAAGAGGAATGTATGCCGGCGACCAGTCAAGAAAGACAACTCTTGTAGATTATGGTTTCAGGCTTCCATCTGCTAAGGATAACAGACCGCTTAATTTTACTGAATTTGAGAATAAGATTTCGCAGATGTTGTTTGTTTCGGCAACACCATCTGTCTATGAGGAAGAGCATGAACTTTTAAGGGCGGAGCAGATTATACGTCCTACAGGACTTCTGGATCCTGAGATTTTTGTACGTCCTATTGAAGGGCAGATTGATGACCTTGTTTCGGAGATTAACAAGGAGACTAAGAAACATAATAAGATTCTTGTCACAACGCTTACTAAACGTATGGCAGAGGATTTGACAGATTATCTTAAAGAGCTTGGAATACGTGTCAAGTATCTTCATGCCGACATTGATACGCTTGAAAGGCAGAAGATTATACGTGATATGCGAATGGATGCGTTTGACGTGCTTGTTGGTATTAACCTTTTACGAGAAGGTCTTGATATTCCTGAGATTACACTTGTTGCTATTCTTGATGCCGATAAGGAAGGATTTTTAAGGACGGAGACATCGCTTATCCAGACAATCGGACGAGCTGCACGTAACAGTGAGGGACATGTTATTATGTATGCCGATAAGATTACGGAATCAATGGAAAAAGCGATTTCCGAGACTGAAAGAAGACGTCAGATTCAGCAGGAGTATAATGAAGAGCATGGAATAACTCCTCAGACTATAAAGAAGGCTGTGAGGGATCTGATAAGCATTTCCAAGGCAGCAGATGCATCATCCGGCAATGGTGAGACTCTTGAGAAAGATTATGAGTCTATGAGCCGCAAAGAACTTGAAAAGGTTAAGAAGCAGATTGAGAAGAATATGCACAAGGCTGCGGCAGAGCTTAACTTTGAGGAGGCAGCAGTTCTCAGGGATAAGATGATTGAAGTTAATAAGTTTTTATATGAGACGAAGTGAAAGAGGTAAATGATGAAAAAAGGAGATTACAGGCAGTTTATAAGGATTAAGGGAGCTAATGAGCACAACCTTAAAAATGTATCTGTTGATATACCAAGAAATGAGCTTGTTGTGCTTACAGGACTTTCAGGTTCAGGTAAGTCTTCGCTTGCATTTGATACTATTTATGCTGAAGGACAGAGAAGATATATGGAGTCGCTTTCTTCATATGCCAGACAGTTCCTCGGTCAGATGGAAAAGCCTAATGTTGAAAGTATAGAGGGACTTTCACCGGCGATTTCTATTGATCAGAAATCTACTAACAGAAATCCACGTTCTACAGTCGGAACTGTTACAGAGATATATGATTATTTCAGGCTTTTGTATGCAAGAGTGGGTATTCCGCATTGCCCTAAGTGTGGAAGAGAGATTAAGAAACAGACTGTGGACCAGATGGTTGATGTTATTATGGGACTTCCCGAAAGGACAAAGATTCAGCTTCTTGCTCCTGTTGTAAGAGGAAGAAAAGGTGAGCATGTTAAACTCTTTGAGCAGGCTAAAAAGAGTGGATATGTTCGTGTTATGGTTGATGGAAGCATGTATGAGCTGACAGACGAGATTAAACTTGATAAGAATAAAAAACATAATATTGAGATAGTTGTTGACCGTCTTTCTATAAGAGAGGGAATCGAAAAAAGACTTACTGATTCGATTGAGACGACATTGAAGCTTGCTGATGGAATAATGACTGTTGATGTTATCGGTGGAAAGCCGATAAACTTCAGCCAGAGCTTTGCATGCCCGGACTGTGAGATAAGTATTGATGAGATTGAGCCGAGAAGCTTTTCTTTCAATAATCCTTTTGGTGCGTGTCCTGATTGTTTTGGCCTTGGATATAAGATGGAATTTGACGCCGAGCTTATGATACCCGATGAGAGACTTAGTATTGATGAGGGTGCCATTGTTGTTATGGGCTGGCAGTCTGTAACAGATGAGGGAAGTTTTTCAAGAGCGATTATGAAAGCACTTGCAGATGAGTATAATTTCAGCCTTTCAACACCATTTAAGGATTATCCGGACGAGATTAAAGATATTATTATCAACGGAACCAAAGGTCACAGCGTTAAGGTTTATTACAGAGGCCAGCGAGGTGAGGGTGTATATGATATTGCATTTGAGGGACTTGTAAGGAATGTTGCAAAACGTTACAGGGAGACAGCTTCAGAGGCATCTAAGCAGCAGTATGAAGAATTTATGAGAATTACTCCGTGTGCGTCATGTAAGGGACAGAGATTAAAACCGACATCGCTTGCTGTTACGGTTGCTGATAAGAATATTTATGAGATTACAAATATGCCGATTCTTGATTTGCAGGATTTTCTTCAGAATATGAAGCTTTCAGAAAGACAACTTGCCATAGGCAGCCAGATTTTAAAGGAGATAAGGTCAAGAATACAGTTCCTTATGGATGTAGGACTTGATTATCTTTCTCTTTCCAGGGCAACAGGTACGCTTTCGGGCGGCGAGGCACAAAGAATCAGACTTGCAACCCAGATTGGTTCGGGGCTTGTAGGTGTTGCATATATTCTTGATGAGCCAAGTATCGGTCTTCATCAGAGAGATAATGACAAGCTTTTAAAGACGCTTGAACATTTAAGAGACTTAGGCAATTCGGTCATCGTTGTTGAACATGATGAGGATACTATGTATGCTGCAGACTATATTGTGGATATCGGTCCCGGTGCCGGCAGGAATGGTGGACAGGTTGTTGCAACGGGAACTGCCGAACAGATTATGAAGTGTAAGGAATCAATTACCGGAGCATATCTGAGCGGAAGAATTAAGATTCCTGTTCCTGCAAAAAGACGCAAACCGACAGGCTGGATTAAGGTCAGAGGTGCAAGGGAAAATAATCTTAAAAATATTGATGTTGATATTCCACTTGGCGTATTTACATGTGTTACGGGTGTATCAGGTTCAGGAAAGAGCTCACTTGTAAATGAGATTCTTTACAAGCACCTTGCAAAGGAACTTAACAGGGCAAGATGTATCCCGGGAAAACACGACGGAATAGACGGAGTGGAACAGCTTGATAAGGTTATTGATATAGACCAGTCGCCAATCGGACGTACTCCGAGGTCAAATCCTGCGACATATACAGGCGTATTTGATATGATAAGGGATTTGTTTGCCGCAACATCGGATGCAAAAGAGCGAGGATACAAAAAAGGAAGATTTAGTTTTAATGTCAAGGGCGGAAGATGTGAAGCATGTTCGGGTGACGGTATTATTAAGATTGAGATGCATTTTCTTCCTGACGTGTACGTGCCTTGTGAAGTCTGCGGCGGCAAGCGTTACAATCGTGAAACGCTTGAGGTTAAGTATAAAGGCAAGAGCATATATGACGTGCTTGATATGACAGTTGAAGATGCAGTTGAATTCTTTGAAAATGTTCCGTCAATTAAAAGAAAAATTGAAACTCTCAATGATGTCGGACTTTCTTATGTAAAGCTCGGACAGCCTTCTACTGAACTTTCGGGTGGTGAGGCACAAAGAATAAAGCTGGCGACAGAGCTTTCAAAGAGAAGCACAGGAAAGACTATTTATATTCTTGATGAGCCTACAACAGGACTTCATTTTGCGGATGTGCATAAACTGGTTGATATTCTTCATAAGCTCGCGGAGGGCGGCAATACGGTCGTTGTTATCGAGCATAATCTTGATGTAATAAAGACTGCAGATTATATTATCGACATGGGACCGGAAGGCGGTGCGAGAGGCGGTACTGTTATCGCAAAGGGCACGCCTGAGGAGATTGTCAAGGTTAAAGAATCTTACACGGGACAGTATGTAAAAAAATATCTGGAAAAGTAGGCGGCATTTTGATTGTGACATCAGGTAGTTTGAATACCTGATGGATTTATATAGGGCAGCAGATATATATACAGATATACAGAAAATATTTTGGAGAAAAATAAGTATGGTTGATGGAATTATTTTTGATATGGACGGAGTTTTGGTCGATTCCGAAAGACAGTCAAATGAGGGCTGGAAGTGGGCAGCAAAAAAACAAGGCATAGACATGCCTATGTGGCTTATCGACAGTTTTAAGGGAGCACCCGATGAGCTTAACCGTAAAATGTTTGATGATTATTTTGACGGAAAAGCTGATTATTGGGAGACAAAAAAGCTTCGTACAGAGCATATTTACAAGATAAGGGAAAAGGAAGGTCTTCCTGTTAAAAAAGGTGTTAAGGAAATATTTGAGTATATTAAAGCAAATAATTTGAAATGTGCGGTTGCAACTTCAACAAGGCGTGTCAGTGCCGAAAAAACACTCCGCGATATAGGTGTGTCGGATTATCTTGATGCGGTCGTGTATGGCAATGAGGTTGAGCATGGGAAACCCGAACCTGATATATTTCTGCTTGCGGCAGATGCAATAGGTGTAAAACCTGAAAATGCGATTGTTGTAGAGGACAGTATCAACGGAATTAAGGCAGGTCATGCGGCGGGAATGAGAGTTATTCATGTGCCTGACACGATAGCGATTGATGATGAGATAAGAAAGCTGACGTACTGCGTGTGCAATGATTTGACGGAAATTGCCGATATTGTTGACAGTATTAACAAGCCTGTGATTAACAGAAAGGCTGTGCTTAACGCATTTGCCGGATATGTGCATTATTATGACCCGTCGGATGGAAAGATTAAACTAAAAATTGACCACACTTACAGAGTTGCTGTACTTTGTGAAAAAATTGCCGATTCTGTAGGGCTTACTGGTGAAGATAAGGACGTTGCGTGGCTTCTGGGCATGCTGCATGATATTGGAAGATTTGAACAGATAAGATGTTTTGGAACTTTTAATGATGGAATGTCAGTTGACCACGCCGAGCTTGGTGCGGATATTCTTTTTGACCCTGACAGAAAAGATAAAGTTTGTGTGACTTCCGCCCAGGGTACTGTGTATGCAATAAAAAATCCTATGTGTGAACCTGTCAACGTTACTGTTGTGAAAAAAGCTTCTCGCATAATTAATAAATTTGCCGAAGGATATGTCGAGAAAAACGGCAGTGATTTGCTTGAGCTTGCTATCAGACAGCATAATAAGTTCAGGATTGCCGATGGGCTTTCTAAACGTGAAGAAATGTTTTGCAATATTCTTCGTGACGCAGACAAAATCGATATTTTAAAGGTTAATGTAGATGTGCCTCTTGAGACAATTTATAATTCAACGACAGAAGAGATACGAAACAGTGTGATAACAGATGAAGTGCTTGAATGTTTTTATGCAAAACAGACTGTACTCAGGTCGCTTAAAAAAAGTGTTGTGGATAATATTGTCGGACACATTTCGCTTATTTTTGAACTGGTATATCCAGTGAGCCTTAAAATTGTAAAGGAGCAGGGTTATGTGTATAAAATGCTGGATTTTAAGTCGGACAGACCGGACACTGTGGAAAAGTTTGCCGGAATGAGGAAGTTTGTTGATAAGTTTCTTGAGGGAAATTAAGCAGGACATAGTGTGTCTATAGGTGAAAATACGGCATTTCTCGCTTTGTGTCGTGTTTATTCCGGTACAGATGATATAACCTGTCAATGAAAGGAGGCAGCAGTATGAATCAAAAAAATATAGGCTCGTTTCTTAAAACATTAAGAAAGGAAAAGAACCTTACGCAGGAACAGCTTGCGGAACAGTTCAATGTATCGTCAAGGACTGTTTCGAGATGGGAAACGGGAAGCAATATGCCCGATTTGAGTCTTTTGGTTGAACTTGCGGATTTTTACAATGTTGACATCAGGGAAATTATTGACGGGGAAAGGAAAAGCGAGATTATGAACAGTGAAGAAAAAGAGACATTGAAACTTGTTGCGGATTATGCGGAGAATGAAAAGGGCATTTTACTTAAAAGACTCAGAATTATAAGTATCGTAGGGCTGTGTTCGATTATTGTCGGTTTTGTGATGCTGAATCTGGGAACGGAAAATAACATGCCTGTTTATGATTATGTTATGGGAACTTCGTTCGGGCTGGCTATGGGTGCATTGATTGTCGCAGTTTTTTATTCTACGGGAGTATTGTCTTATTTAAGAAAAAATATAAAATGCAGGAACAGCATGAAAGTCATAAAGATAATCGCTATATTGGCATGTGCGGTATTTTTGGCAGCATCAATAGTTGCGTCATTATAAAAAAACATCGCAGTTAAATGATTTTTTGTAAGTTTATTTACAAAGTGGCTTGTCATTGCCGACGGACTTTACTATAATAATTAAAGGAGTGCAAAGTTCGTGTATACACTGTAACTTGGCAACTGCCGTGAAACTGTCGGAACACGCAATACGTGTTTTGTGGTTTAGGAAAAACAATATATGAAAGGGACAATATGAATCAGGAAAAGGTTATTGTTATAGACTTTGGCGGACAGTACAACCAGCTTGTTGCACGTCGTGTCCGTGAATGTAATGTATATTGTGAGATTTATTCTTACAAGACACCTCTTGAGCAGATAAAGGCCATGAATCCTAAGGGAATTATCCTTACAGGTGGTCCAAACAGTTGTTATGAAGAGGGTTCGCCTACATGCACAAAGGAATTATTTGAACTCGGAGTACCGGTACTCGGACTTTGTTACGGGGCACAGCTTATGCAGCATGTTCTTGGCGGAAAGGTTGAAAAGGCACCTGTGCGTGAGTACGGAAAGACAGAGACTTTTGTGGATAAGAGCAGTGCTTTATTTGGAGATGTTTCAGAAAAGACTATCGTGTGGATGAGTCATTTTGATTATATTTCACAGGTTGCACCGGGATTTAAGATTATCGCCCACACAGCAGACTGTCCTGTCGCAGCTGCTGAGTGCAAGGAAAAGAATCTCTATGCAATTCAGTTCCACCCGGAAGTTCTTCATACACAGGAAGGTACAAAGATGCTTCATAATTTTGTACGCGGCGTGTGCGGTTGTGCTGGAACATGGAAAATGGACGCATTTGTTGAAAATACGATTAAGGAAATCCGTGAAAAAGTCGGCGACGGCAAGGTTTTACTTGCTCTTTCAGGTGGTGTTGATTCATCTGTTGCGGCCGGACTTCTCTCAAGAGCAATCGGAAAACAGCTTACATGTGTATTCGTAGACCACGGTCTTTTGCGTAAAAACGAAGGTGATGAAGTTGAGGGCGTATTTGGTCCGAATGGTCAGTTTGACCTTAACTTTATAAGAGTAAATGCTCAGGAAAGATATTACTCAAAGCTTGCGGGAGTCACAGAACCCGAAGCAAAGAGAAAGATTATAGGTGAGGAATTTATTCGTGTATTTGAGGAAGAGGCAAAGAAAATCGGTGCTGTTGATTTCCTTGCTCAGGGCACAATTTACCCTGACGTTGTTGAAAGCGGACTCGGCGGCGAATCAGCCGTAATCAAGTCTCACCACAACGTAGGCGGTCTTCCTGATTTCGTTGATTTCAAGGAAATTATTGAACCTCTCCGCAACCTTTTCAAGGATGAGGTAAGAAAAGCTGGTCTTGAGCTTGGAATTCCTGAAAATCTCGTATTCCGCCAGCCATTCCCGGGTCCGGGTCTTGGAATCCGAATTATCGGTGAAGTAACGGCTGACAAGGTACGTATCGTTCAGGATGCAGATTTCATCTATCGTGAAGAGGTTGATAAGGCAGTAGCCGAATACAAGAAGGCAAACGGTGAAGCTCCGGCATGGATGCCGAACCAGTATTTCGCAGCTCTCACTAACATGCGTTCAGTCGGCGTTATGGGCGACGAGAGAACCTACGATTACGCAGTTGCACTGCGTGCCGTAAACACTATAGATTTCATGACAGCCGAAAGTGCCGAGATTCCATTCGCAGTGCTCCAGACAGTCATGAGCCGAATTATAAACGAGGTGCGTGGGGTCAATCGAGTATTTTACGATTTGACGAGCAAGCCACCTGGAACGATTGAGTTTGAATAAATCGAGTTGCTTAAAAAAGCCAGTGTTTATGCGGGTTTCAGCG
>OOCQ01000701.1_pt1 | contig 25931 bp, 25 predicted proteins | sample 1671121 | NCBI WGS metagenome assembly OOCQ01 (sample SAMN06348124, study PRJEB24527) | human gut metagenome | biome: human gut; feature: ankylosing spondylitis patient; material: feces | host: Homo sapiens | place: China | collected 2015-10 | reverse complement strand
TTCTCATAGAAATTCGGTAACTTTCTATTTGAAGTTGATTGGACATCTATTTCAGTTTGCTTCAACATGCTATAAAAAACATATCTATCTCCTGTCTTTATGCATAGGATATTCACAGTATAATCGTATAAAAATACAATATTACACGTCCAACTTTTGGCATTTTTTGGCTCAGGAGAGGTTGTCTATCCACGGACAATCTCTCCTGAGCCAAATTTACTATATAGAGTAGTTCAGTATGCACTTGCTTAAAATGAAATTGAAATAACTGAAACTGTGATACTGTGACGCTAAATGTGTGAGTCATAATGGCTGTTGGGTTAAATATTGTGAGAATGACAAGCTTGTGGAGCATTTATTGTAAACGGTTGGAAAAAAAGTATTATCTTTGTATCTCGAAAGTTTTTTAAGACAACTTCCGGCATCGTATAGTGAGAAAGAAACTGATAGAAATAGAACTGAAATATAACCGCACTACGGGCTTCCTTATCGGACTCGTGGTGGCGCTCAACCTGCTGTTCTGCGCCCTGGAATACAGGAGAGGCAACGGCGGTGGTGATGACACCGACATAGACCTCGGCGACATGGCGCAGGATGAAGAACTCGTGCCTCCGCAGCAGCGCAAGGACATGATAGCCGTCATAAAGCCCGGGGCAGCCACGCATGCCGTGACGCAGAGGATAAAGAAGGTGGAGCAGGCTCCACCGACCGAGGTGCCCACAAAGCTCGACCAACCCGATGGCGATGCCGCCGACGGCAACGGGGCAGGGCAGAACAGCATAGAGGGCGAGGGCGATGACCAGCTTGCGGCGCAGTCGCCTGTGGCGACCGACATGGCCGACAATCCGCTGAACTTCCGCATCGTGGAGCAGCTGCCCGAATTTCCCGGAGGCATGGTGGCGTTCATGAAGTGGATAACCAAGAACCTGCGCTATCCGCCCGAGGCGCAGAACCAGAAGCTGCAGGGCAAGGTGCTCGTCAGCTTCCTCATAGGCACCGACGGCACGGTGTCGGAGATAAAGGTAGTGAAGAAGCTGCATCCGCTGCTCGACAACGAGGCGGTGCGCGTGATGAAGATGATGCCAAGGTGGAAGCCGGGCAAGGACAAGGGAAAGCCCTGTCTTACCTATTTCTGCATTCCGGTAAACTTCGTCCTGTAGGCGGCAGAAAACAATGATAAAAAACAACGAAACAAAAACATAAAGAAATGCGAAGAATATTAAGCAAAATCTCAGTTATCGTCCTTGTCCTCATGACGAGCAGTCTTGTGGTCATGGCGCAGGACACCGACTCGCTGAAGGCGCAGCCGGCAGACACCGTCCGGGCGGCTGGCGTGGCAGATGCCGCCGCTGCCGATACCGCGGCACTCTCTGCCGACCTGGCAGACCTCGACGAGGAACCCCAGAGTCTGCACCAGGTGCTGAAAACGAAGTTTATAGAAGGCTCGGCTGGCTTTATGTCGCTTGTGGCACTTGCCCTCGTGCTGGGTCTCGCCTTCTGCATAGAGCGCATCATATATCTCGCGCTCAGCGAGATAGACGCCAAGAAGATGATGAAGGAGATAGACGCCAAGCTCGCCGCTGGCGATGTGGAAGGCGCCAAGGCCCTCTGCGAGGCGAAGCGCGGACCCGTGGCTGCCATGTGCCGCCAGGGACTGCTGCGCATAGACAGCTCCGCAGACAGCATAGAGAGGAGCCTCAGCAGCTACGGCTCCGTGCAGGTGGCAAACCTTGAGAAAGGCTGCTCGTGGATAACCCTGTTCATCGCCATCGCACCGTCGTTGGGATTCCTGGGCACGGTGATAGGCATGGTGATGGCGTTCGAACAGATACAAGATGCCGGCGACATCAGTCCGACAATCGTGGCGTCGGGAATGAAGGTGGCGCTGATAACCACAATCTTCGGCATCATAGCAGCTCTCGTGCTGCAGGTGTTCTACAACTATATCCTGTCGAAGATAGAGCATATAACAAGCCAGATGGAAGAGTCGGCTATCTCACTGCTCGACTCCATCGTGCGATATAAGGAAAGGTAAAAAAGAAGGAGGAAAAGGCTGATGAAACAGAAAAAGTCGCTGGCAGACTGGAAATGCCTGAAGGCGGAACAGATCTCCACCCGCATACTGTATACCCTGGTGGGAGTGACGACGGTGCTGTTTGTGCTGTTCTATCTCGTGGGCTATGACATGCCGTTCATGTATGAACCCGAATACAACGCCCCGCTCTTTACCGACGTGTTGCTCTCGTTCATGTATCTGATGGTGGCGGCAGCCGTGGCTGTGGCGGTGTTTGCCGTGGTGAGAGGCTACAGAAGGCGCACGGCGCAGAAGGTGGTCAACGGTATACCGGCGTGGCGCATTGCATGGGGCACGGCGGGGCTGCTCGTGGGACTGCTGGCGCTGACGTTCCTGTTGGGCTCCTCGTCGCCGCTGACGGTGAACGGCAAGCCCTTTGCCGACGTGTTCTGGCTGAAGACAACAGATATGTTTATTTACACAACCCTCATACTGATGCTCGTCGCCACGGCGGCAGTATGCCTTTCGATGTCGGGACTCAGCAGGAGGAAGAAACAGTAAGGGGTGAGAATATGTTAATAAGACGCAGAAAACGCCGTGTGCCGGGGCTCAACACTACATCGACAGCCGACATATCGTTTATTCTGTTGGTGTTCTTCCTCGTAATCTCGTCGATGGACTCCAACAAGGGCATCCGCAAGCTGCTGCCCCCTGCGGAAAAAGATGATACGGAGCAGAAGGTGACGGAGATGGACAGCCGCAACGTGCTTGAAATAACCATCGGCAAGAGCGGACAGCTCATGGTGGACGGCAGACCATCTGAGATGGGCAGGCTGAAGGAACGCGTGGCAGGGTTCGTGAGAAACTGTCCGCAGCGCAGCCGCCACGTGGTGAACATAACGATGCTCCCCGATTCGCGCTACGATGACTATTTCCATGTGCAGGACGCCGTGACGTCGGCCTACGCCATGCTCCGCAACAGATGTGCGCGCAGCTGCTTCCACAAGCCCTATGCCGCCTGTTCCGACGAGGAGCGCAAGGTGGTGGACAAGGCTTTCCCGCAGCGTGTCATGGAGAGCATAAAAGGAAAGGAGGCAATGGAATGATAAAGATAAGAAGACGCCGGCATGAGGTGCCGGCACTGAATACGGCGTCGCTGCCGGACTTGATATTCACCGTACTCTTCTTTTTCATCATCGTCACGCACATGAGGGAGGAGACGGTGCAGGTGAAATATAAGGTGCCCGATGGAAAGGAGCTGGCAAAGGTGGGCAGGAAGTCTTCCGTCGTACACCTGTATATAGGCAAACCCCTGACGGGGACGGCCGCCGGTGGCTACCGCCTGCAGCTGGGCAACAGGATAGTGACGCTCAGCCAGCTCGTGGACTATGTGTCGGATTTGCGCGGCAGGATGCAGCAGGAGGATGCCGTGCAGATGACGGTGGCGATTTCTGCCGACAAGGATGTGGACATGCAGACCGTGATGGACGTGAAGCAGGCTCTGCGCCAGGCCAACGTGCAGCGCATCACGTATATAGGAAACGAGGAGAAATAATCTCTTACTCCTCCTCGTTTCCTGTTTTTTTTTCTTTCGTAAACTTGTCTTCTTGTCAATTCGTCAGCTTGTCAACTTAAGATAAAAAAACTATTCTTCGTTCTCTTCCTCTTCTTCGTCGGCAGGCATGTCAACGATAGGCAGCTGGCGGTTGAAGGCGGAGTTGAAAGAGATTATGGTCTCGCTTCTCGACAGTCCGAGCGGCTGCAGACCGTCGTGGATGATGTCCAGCAGATGATGGTTGTTGCGGGCGTACATCTTGATGAACATGTCGTAGTCGCCTGTGGTGTAGTGGCATTCCACCACTTCCGGAATCTTTCTCAGAGCCTCTATAGCCTCGTCAAACTTCTCCGGATGCTTCAGGTTGAGCCCTATGTAGGCGCATGTCTCGTAGCCTATCTTCTCGGGGTCGATGATGAACTTGGAGCCTTTCAGCACTCCGAGATTCGTGAGCTTCTGTATGCGCTGGTGTATTGCCGCACCACTGACATTGCACGCTCTGGCCACTTCGAGAAACGGTGTGCGCGCATCTTCGGCAATGAGTCTCAGAATCTTCTTGTCCAATGAATCCAAATTATGATGTGCCATTGTTTTTTTTTTTCTTATTAGTTGCTTAATATTTTTATAACTTTGCAAAGTTAATCTCTTTGCTTGAAATATGCAATAGTCTGAAAGTAAAAATCTCAAATTTTGTTTTAATTTAAAAGATTATGGCGGAAAAGATGTAAATTATTTTTGCCACTGCAGGATAATGGCTCTCATGTTTGCATATTTGCAGGATTTTTGTTAACTTTGCATACTTTTAGTATGATGGTTAAAAGAAAGGAAAAACGGCAAATGAAAAATATAGACCCAAGAGAGCTTACAGACAATTTCTTTGAAGCTGTAGGCAAGGAGTGGATGCTTGTTACGGCAGGCACGAAAGAGAAGTTCAACATGATGACGGCATCGTGGGGATGCATCGGATGGCTTTGGAACAAGCCCGTGGCTGTGGCGTTTATACGTCCAGAGAGATTCACCCACGCAATAATAGAGCAGCAGGAAAGACTCACCTTGTCGTTTCTCGGCGACAGCCAGGAGATGAGAAAAGCGTACAGCATCTGCGGCTCAAAGTCGGGCAGAGATTGCGACAAGGTGAAAGAGACAGGGCTGCACCCCGTGGAAACACAAGGCGGAAGTATGACGTTTGAGGAAGCAAGGCTCACGCTCGTTTGCCGCAAGCTCTACAAAGACACGCTGAAGGAGGGAAACTTCATCGACAAAGACCTCACGCAGTGGTACGGCGAGAAGGGCGGATACCATGACGTGTATGTGTTGGAAATAGAAGAATGCCTGGTTAGATGATAGTTTGCATAGCAGAGAAACCGAGCGTGGCAAAGGATATAGCCAAGATAATAGGAGCCAACAGCTCGCATGACGGCTATATGGAAGGCAATGGCTATCAGGTGACGTGGACCTTCGGACACCTGTGCACGCTGAAGGAACCCGACGACTATACACCGCTGTGGAAACGCTGGAGCCTCGCCTCGTTGCCGATGATTCCGCCACGTTTCGGCATAAAGCTGATAGAAGACCAAGGCATAAAGAAACAGTTTGCCATCATAGAAAAGCTCATGCAGAACGCCGACGGCATAATAAACTGCGGAGACGCCGGGCAGGAAGGAGAACTCATACAGCGGTGGGTAATGCAGAAGGCACAGGCAAAATGCCCCGTAAAGAGACTATGGATTTCCTCGATGACCGACGAGGCCATCAGGGAAGGCTTCCGGTCGCTGAAACCGCAGGACGACTACCAGCCGCTCTATCTCGCAGGACTGAGCCGGGCAATAGGCGACTGGATACTCGGTATGAACGCCACACGCCTCTATACGCTGAAGTACGGACAGAACAGACAGGTACTCTCCATAGGCAGAGTACAGACGCCGACACTGGCGCTAATAGTGAACAGGCAGAAGGAAATAGACAACTTCAAACCGGAGCCATACTGGGTGCTCGCCACAATATACCGCGACACCACATTCACCGCCACAAAAGGAAAATTCACAAGCAAGGAGGAAGGAGAACAAGCCTTTGCGACGATAGAAGGAAAACCGTTCACCGTGACCGAAGTGCAGAAGAAACGAGGCACGGAGGCTCCGCCAAAGCTATACGACCTTACGTCGCTCCAGGTAGACTGCAACAAAAAACACGGCATGAGCGCTGACACGACGCTCAAGATAATACAGACGCTCTATGAGAGAAAACTGACCACATATCCGCGTGTGGACACACAGTATCTCAGCGACGACATCTATCCCAAATGCGCAGGAATACTGAACGGCATAAAAGACTATGAAGCGCTGACACAACCGCTGAGAGGAAAACCGCTGAAAAAGTCGAAAAAAGTCTTCGACACGTCGAAGGTTACAGACCACCATGCCATCATACCGACAGGAGTGCCGGCACAAAACATGACGGACATGGAACGCCACGTGTACGACCTTATAGCAAAGCGCTTTATAGCTGTGTTCTATCCCGACTGCAAGTTCTCGACAACCACCGTGCTCGGAGACGTAGACGGCATAGAATTCAAAGTGTCGGGAAAACAGATTCTCGAACCGGGATGGAGAGACGTCTATGCAAAAGAGAACAACACACAGCAGACGGCAGACGATGACAACAGACAGAACGATGAGGAGAGAACATTGCCAGACTTTCACAAGGGAGAAAGCGGAAGCCACACGCCGACACTGACGGAGAAATGGACCACACCGCCGAAGTATTATACCGAAGCAACACTGCTGAGAGCCATGGAGACGGCAGGAAAATTCGTGGAAGACGAGGAACTGCGCTCCGCACTAAAGGAAAACGGCATAGGAAGACCGTCGTCGAGAGCTGGAATAATAGAAACACTCTTCAAACGCCATTATATCAGAAGAGAAAGAAAAAACCTCGTGGCAACGGCAACAGGCATAGAACTGATAGACCTCATAAGGGAAGAACTGCTGAAAAGCTGTGAACTGACAGGAATATGGGAGAAGAAACTGCGCGACATAGAGCACAAGACATACGACCCGGCACAGTTTATCAAAGAACTGAAGGCTCAGATAAACGTCATCGTACACGATGTGCTTGCCGACAACAGCAGCCGGAGAGTGACAATGCTCACAGAAGAAGACCTGAAAAAGAAAAAGCCGACAAAGCCAAAAAGCAAGAAGCCGGCACAGCAGCAACAGACGGCAACCCAACAGCAGACAGCTTCTGAACAGCAACAGACTTCTCGGATAGAAGTCGGCGCACCATGTCCCGTCTGCGGCAAGGGAACTATCATAAAAGGCAAGACAGCCTATGGATGCAGCCGATGGAGGGAGGGCTGTGATTTTAGACACCCCTTCGCACAATAAAAACGGAAATAAGGAGTTTTTCAAGTAGACAAGTAGACTGACATTATTTGTTTTATAATATGTAACCAAAGATTGCAAGGAAACAAATCTCCTCGTCAACTCGTCAACTGTTAAAATAATTAATATGAACAGAGCTGATAAAACATACGGAAAAACATACTTGGCGCCCTTCCATAGGACAGGGTGGGGATGGATGATTGTCGCATTGCTGGTAATCGTGTCGTGCGGAGCAGAACGGAGCTTCAAGAAAGGTGAGAAATATCTCGCACTCGGAGAATACTACGATGCTGCGGCACAATACAAGAAAGCTTACAGTAACACCAAACCCAAAGACAAGGCGCTGAGAGGAAAATATGCCGCGAAGATGGCATACTGCTATGACCGCATAAACTTCAACCAAAAGGCTATTGCAGCATACAGGAACGCCATACGCTACAATGCTGACAGCATCTCAACGCATCTCGCATTCGCACAGGCACTACTCAAGGACGGCAACTATAGGGAGGCAGAGGCGGAATACAGGCTCGTGCTCGATTCCATGCCAGACAACCAGCTCGCAAAGGAAGGACTGAAGTCGGCACAGACGGCAAAAGAAGTGAAGGCGGCAGGGTCGCAATATATCGTAAAGAAGATGGACATCTTCAATTCCAGAAGAGCGGACTATTCGCCGATGTTCTGCGGCGACCAGTATGAACAGCTCTTCTTTACCTCCACACGCAACGAGGCGGAAGGGGATGAGCTGAGCGGCATAACGGGAACAAAGAACGGGGACATCTTTTTCTCGCAGAAAGACGAAAAAGGAAAATGGGAAAGACCGCAGGCCATTACCTCTGGACTGAACACAGAGTTTGACGAAGGAGCATGCTGTTTCTCGCCCGACCAGCGCATGATGTACCTCACACAGTGTGTCAGCGACCCTTCTTATCCCAGATACGCCACGATAGCCACCTCAAACCGTGCGGATGCGGCATGGGGAAAAGCACAGAAACTTGAAATAACGAGAGACACGCTATCGAGCTTTGCCCATCCTGCAGTATCGCCCGACGGAGAGTGGCTCTACTTCACATCGGACATGCCGGGGGGAAAAGGAGGACTCGACATATGGAGGGTGCGCATAACCGGGCATGGACTCGGTGGCGTGGAAAACCTCGGAGAACCTATCAATACGCCGGGCGACGAGATGTTCCCGACATTCAGACCAAACGGCGACCTCTATTTCTCAAGCAACGGGCATCAGGGACTTGGAGGACTTGACATCTATATTGCCAAGCTGGACAAGAGCGGAAAGAAAATAGTGATAGAGCATCCTGGCTATCCGCTGAACTCGCAAGGCGACGACTTCGGCATGACTTTTGAAGGGGCACACAACAGAGGATTCTTCTCTTCAAACCGAGGCGACGGCAGAGGATGGGACCATATATACAGCTTTGAGAAACCGGAGATAATACAGACTGTAACGGGATGGGTGTACGAGATGGAAGGCTACGAACTGCCTGCGGCACAGGTGTACATCGTGGGTAACGACGGCACGAACAAGAAGGTCAGCGTGAAGGGAGACGGATCCTTTACGGAAGTAGTGGAGCCGGGAGTGGACTACGTGATGCTTGCCACATGCAAGGGATTCCTCAACCACAAAGAAGATATAAGCATAAAGCCGACGGAGGTGTCGAAAGACCATGTGCTGCAGTTTCCGCTTGCATCAATACAGGTGCCAGTGCTGATAGACAATATCTTCTACGACTTTGACAAATACTCTTTGAGAAAAGAGTCGGAAACGGCGCTCGACGAACTCGTGAAACTGCTTGAGCAGAACCCGAACGTGACGATAGAGCTGAGCGCACATTGCGACTATAAAGGTAGCGACGCCTACAACAAGAAACTTTCGCAAAGAAGAGCCGAAACCGTGGTAAGGTATCTTATAGAAAAAGGTATAAAGACTGACCGACTGACTCCGGTAGGATACGGAAAGCAGAAACCGAAGACAATAAGAAAGAAACTCACCGAGAAATACAACTGGCTGAAGGAAGGTGACGTGCTGACGGAAGACTTCATAAAGAAGCTGGACAAGGAAAAGCAGGAAATATGCAACCAGCTGAACAGACGTACTGAGTTTATCGTGCTGCGTACGACATACGGCATGTTTGACGAAAAAGGAAATCTGAAGAATCCGCCAAAACCGAAGACTGAAAAGGAAATGTCGGATGATGACGACATCTTCCTGATAGAGTAGACACACAATGATGAGTGTATTAATAATCCTGATTTTCTAATACCACAGTATTATTGATGTATAAAGAATAAAAAACAGATGAACGACAAAGCAACATTGGAATTAGGAACAAAACCTGTAGGCAAACTGCTGATGCAATATTCACTGCCGGCAATAATAGCCATGACCGCCTCATCATTATACAATATGGTTGACAGCATATTTATCGGTCAGGGAGTAGGACCGATGGCAATCAGCGGACTTGCCCTTACCTTCCCCTTCATGAATCTCGGAAATGCCTTCGGCGCGGGAGTAGGAGTGGGAGCATCAACATGTATTTCGGTAAAACTCGGACAGAAGGACTATGCCACGGCACAGAGGGTACTTGGCAATACCGTGACGCTCAACATAATAATAGGGTTGGCGTTCAGTATCGTCTCTCTGCTCTTTCTCGACCCTATACTGTATTTCTTCGGGGCAAGTGAACAGACTCTGCCTTATGCAAGAGACTATATGGTAATCGTGCTACTCGGCAATGTGTTCTCGCACATGTATTTTGGCATGAACTCTGTGCTCAGGGCATTGGGGAAACCAAGGCAGGCAATGTATGCCACAATCTTCACGGTGGTGCTCAACACCATCCTCGACCCTATATTCATCTACCCTATGCAGCTCGGAATAAAGGGAGCGGCGTATGCCACAATTCTCTCACAGATACTTGCACTGGTATGGCAGATGAGGATTTTCAGCGACAAGAAAGAGTTGCTGCATCTGAGAAAAGGCATCTATAGACTGAAGAAGAACATTGTGGAGAACATCATTGCCATCGGACTGTCGCCATTCTCAATGAATGTATGTGCATGTATAGTGGTGATTTTCATCAACAAGGGACTACTTGAGTATAGCGGCGACCTTGCCGTCGGAGCATACGGCATTGCCAATAAGGTCTGCTTCATCTTCGTTATGGTGAATATGGGACTGACACAAGGCATGCAGCCGATAGCAGGCTACAACTATGGAGCAATGAAGCTTGACAGACTGATGAAAGTGCTGAACCTGGCTGTAGTGGCTGGAACATGCATTACGACGGTTGGCTTCCTTGTGGCTGAATTTATTCCGGAAGAGTGTGCAAGGCTGTTTACGACAGACGAGCAGCTGATAGCATTGTCCGTGAACGGACTGCGCATCATGATGGCGGCATTCGTCTTTGTAGGCTCGCAGATGGTAATTGCCAACTTCTTCCAGAGCATTGGAAAGGCAAAGGTGAGCATGTTCCTCTCTCTCTCAAGACAGATGATATTCCTGCTGCCTATGCTTCTTCTGCTGCCGCTCTTTATGGGCGTTGACGGAATATGGTGGGCAATGCCTATCTCTGACCTGATTGCCGAGTGTGTGGCTGTGGCTTTGATGGTTGCTTATATGAAGAAATTTAAAGAACAACATAAAATGATAGCGAATGGAGAGCAATAGAAAAATTATTATTAACGTGGGACGCCAGATAGGAAGTGGCGGACGAATCATTGCAAGGATGCTTGCGGATGATTTCAAATGCGGGTTCTATGACCGCGAGTTGCTGACGCTTGCTGCAAAGGAAAGTGGATTCTGTGAGAAATTCTTTGAACAGAACGATGAGCAGAAAGGATTCTTCCATTCGCTCTTACATCTGCATTCTCCTTTTGTCGGCGATGGCAGCTTCTACGATAATGAGTTCTCGCAGGAAGGACTGTTCAAGTTCCAAAGCGATACAATACGCCGCCTGGCTGAAGCAGGCTCTTGTGTGTTTGTAGGAAGATGTGCCGATTATGTGCTGAGAGACTTCAAAAACGTAGTGAACGTGTTCATTACGGCAAATATGGATGACAGAATATCTGAAATATGCAAGAGGAAAGAATGCACAGAGGCTGCGGCCCTGAAATTGATAGAAAGTGGAGAGAAAGGCCGTTCCACCTATTATAATTATTATACGGGAAAGAAATGGGGCGACAGTTCTTCGTATGACCTGTGTGTAAACACCTCATTGCTCGGACTGGAGGCGACAGAGGCATACATAAAGGAATTTATACAGAAAGTTCTTAATATTGACTTGTGAAAAAAATTGGAATAATAAGTGACACCCACTCCTTCTGGGACGACAGGTATCTGAAATACTTCGAGCCGTGTGACGAAATATGGCATGCCGGAGACATCGGCTCGATGGAAGTGGCTGAACGGCTTAATGACTTTCGACCCTTGCGCGCCGTATGCGGAAACTGCGATGGAGGGGATTTGAGGCTGATGTATCCGGAAAAACTCAGATTCAGATGCGAGGAGATAGATGTGTTGATGAAGCATATTGGTGGCTATCCCGGAAATTATGACCGTAGCATACGCTCACAAATTTATGCCATGCCTCCGCAGCTGTTCATTAGCGGACACAGTCATATACTGAAAGTGAAATACGACAAGACGCTTAACCTCCTGCACATCAACCCCGGAGCTGCCGGAATACAAGGGTGGCACAAGGAAAGGACGCTTGTCAGACTTACCATTGATGGAAAGAAATTCACAGACTGCGAGGTTATAACGCTTGGAGATACTCCCCATCAGAAATGTGAAGGTTTTCGTTATATTTAGATACATATATAGAACAGAGAAATAAAATAATGAGGATATAATAATTTAAAATACAAAAGAATATGAAGACTTATTTAGTAACTGGTGCTGCCGGTTTTATCGGAGCTAATTATATCAAGTATCTTCTCAATCGTAAGTATAAGAATGAGGAGATAAAGGTTATCGTTCTTGACTTGCTGACTTACGCAGGTAACCTCGGTACTATAAAGGATGATATAGACAACAAACGCTGTTTCTTTGTGCGTGGTGACATTCGTGACCGCGAACTTGCTGACAGACTGTTTGCAGAGAACGACATCGACTATGTGGTGAACTTCGCCGCAGAGAGTCATGTAGACCGTTCTATAGAGAATCCGCAACTGTTCCTCGAAACGAACATCCTTGGAACACAGAACCTGCTTGACGCTGCCCGCAGAGCATGGGTTACAGGCAAGGACGAGACGGGCTATCCTACATGGAAACCTGGAAAACGCTATCATCAGGTAAGCACCGACGAGGTGTATGGCTCGCTTGGGGCTGAAGGATTCTTCACCGAAAAGACCCCTCTTTGTCCGCATAGCCCGTACAGCGCGTCAAAGACAAGTGCCGACATGATTGTCATGGCTTATCATGATACTTACCATATGCCTACAACTATAACAAGATGCTCAAACAACTATGGGCCTTACCACTTCCCTGAGAAGCTTATTCCACTGATTATAAACAATATTCTGGAAGGCAAGAAACTGCCTGTCTATGGCAAGGGAGAAAATGTTCGCGACTGGCTCTATGTCGAAGACCATTGCAAGGCCATTGACCTCGTTGTACGCGAAGGACGTGAAGGTGAAGTATACAATGTAGGTGGACATAACGAAATGACAAACATCAATATCGTGAAACTTACAATAAAGACTATCCACGACATGATGGCGGAAGACAAAAGCTTGCGCAATGTACTGAAGAAACAGGTAAAAGATGCTGACGGAGACATTGACATCAGTTGGATAAACGAAGACCTCATCACATTTGTTGCTGACCGTCTCGGACATGACCAACGCTATGCTATTGATCCGACAAAGATAAAAGAAGAGTTGGGATGGTTCCCAGAGACAAAGTTTGCTGACGGCATCGTAAAGACCATCAAGTGGAACCTTGAGCATCAGGACTGGATTGCAGAGGTGACAAGCGGCGACTATCAGAAGTATTACGACCAGATGTACGGAAACAGGTAAAAAACTATAAGATATGAAAAAGATATTGTTGTTAGGCTCAGGTGAACTGGGCAAAGAGTTTGTCATTGCGGCAAAACGGGCAGGACAATATGTCATAGCCTGTGACCGCTATGCCAATGCTCCAGCCATGCAAGTGGCAGACGAGAGCGAGGTCTTTAATATGCTTGATGGAGAGGCTCTCGACCGTATCGTAGAGAAGCATTATCCAGACATTATCGTTCCTGAAATAGAAGCTATCCGCACAGAGCGACTTTTTGATTATGAAAAGGAAGGTATACAGGTCGTGCCAAGTGCGAGAGCCGTCAACTATACCATGAACCGTAAGGCTATACGTGACCTTGCTGCAAAGGAACTCGGACTGCGTACTGCGAAGTATTTCTATGCCAAGACTCTTGATGAGCTAAAGAAGCATTCCAAGGAAATAGGCTTCCCGTGCGTTATCAAACCTTTGATGTCTTCATCCGGTCATGGACAAAGTGTGGTAAAAAGCGCCGACGAACTGGAGACGGCTTTCAATGAGGCGATGGAAGGTAGTCGTGGCGACGTGAAAGAGATAATAATTGAGGAATTCATTCATTTCGATAGTGAGTTTACATTGCTTACAGTAACTCAGAAAAATGGACCGACACTATTCTGTCCGCCAATAGGACATGTGCAGAAAGGCGGAGACTACCGTGAAAGCTGGCAGCCGTTCTGTCTTCCTGTCGATGAGTTGAAGAAGGCAGAAGACATGGCTGAGAAGGTGACTGGAGCGTTGACTGGTGCCGGTATCTGGGGTGTAGAGTTCTTTCTGACCAAGGAAGGTGAGGTTATCTTCTCAGAGTTGTCTCCACGTCCGCATGATACAGGTATGGTCACACTTGGCCATACATTGAACATGAATGAGTTTGAACTTCATTTCCGTGCCGTTATGGGGTTGCCTATTCCTGCTATCCATCTGGAGCATGCAGGTGCCAGTGCTGTCGTACTTGCCAAAGAAGAGGCTGATCATGACCCTGAATACAACATGCTTGATGTGGTAAGTGAGGACTATACCCGTTTGCGTGTTTTCGGCAAGCATGTACAGCATGTAGGAAGACGCATGGGTGTGGTGCTGTGTTATGGAGACAAGGGTGCTGACACAACGCCGCTTCGCGATAAGGCAAAGCGTCTTGCTGAAACTGTAATAAAATAAATTAAGAATATCTTCTAAAAGTAATGCTCGTCGCCATTTGAATATAGTGGCGGCGGGCACATCAAAAATTACAGATAGATGAAAGTTTCTGAAGCAAAAATAATAGATATTCCTAAGATTGAAGACAGAAGGGGAAATCTCTCTGTCGTTGAGGAATATAAGCAGATTCCATTTAAGATAGCCAGAGCATATTGGGTTTATGATGTGCCTGGAGGTGAAAGCAGAGGCGGTCATGCACACAAGAAGCTTAAACAGCTGCTTATAGCATTGAGCGGAAGTTTCACGGTTACTCTTGATGATGGAACGGAAAAGAAAACATTTCTTCTGAACCATCCTTATCAGGGATTGGTAATAGAAACAGGTATTTGGCGTACCCTTGATGATTTCTCTTCAGGGGCAGTCTGTCTTGTGCTTGCTTCAGAGGTGTATGAGCCGGAGGATTACATCTATGACTACGATGAGTTCTTAAAATATAAAAGATGTTTGAAGTAATAAACAATGTTTGAAATAAGAAAATATGATATTGCAGACAGGCAGGAATGGGATTCTTTTATAGGTAAATCGAAAAATGGCACGTTCCTTTTCAAGCGTGGCTATATGGAGTACCATAATGACCGCTTTGAGGATTACTCGTTGTTGGTGTATGACAACAAGAAACTGCGTGCCGTACTACCTGCAAATGTGAAAGATGACATTCTACAGTCGCATGGCGGACTTACTTATGGCGGACTTATATCAGACGGCTGTATGACAACAGAAACTGCAATGGAAGTGTTTTCGGAAATAAATAAATATCTTTTAGAACAAGGGATAGAGAAAGTCGTATATAAGCCCACGCCATGGATTTACCATACATTGCCGGCAGAAGAAGACCTTTATGCTATAATCCAAGTTTGTGGTGCTAAACTGATAAGCAGGGAAATATCATCTACGGTATATTTGCCTAATCGTCCTAAATTCTCACAGTTGCGTCGCAGATGCGTCAATAAGGCAAGACGCAATGGAATAATAGTCAGAGAAAGCAATGATATAGCAACATTCTGGAATATTCTTAATGCAAATCTTGAGGGTAGGTATGGTGTTTCTCCCGTTCATACAGAAAAGGAACTGTCTTTGCTGGTAAGTCGCTTTCCTGATAGTATAAAGCTTTTTATGGCATATGATGGTGAAGAAGCTTTGGGCGGAACGCTTGTCTTTGTGATGAACGAAATTGTTCATACGCAATATATAGCAGCCTCGCCCAAAGGGAAAACCGTGGGAGCACTTGACATGGTGTTTGATGAGCTTATTAATGAAGAGTTCTCAAATTACAGATTCCTTGACTTCGGAAAATCCACCGAACATCATGGAATATGGCTTAACAAGAACCTCATACACCAGAAAGAAGGTTTTGGCGGGCGTGGTGTCTGCTATGATGTTTATGAATGGAATGTAAAATAAATAAGCGGATGATAAATTACCTTGAACTAAAAAAAATAACGGCACTACATTCGGAGGAGATACAGAAACGTCTTTCCGAGGTTGTTGACTGTGGTTGGTACCTGCATGGTACTTCGACAAAATGTTTTGAAGATGATTTTGCAAAATATATAGGTACGGACCACTGTATAGGGTGTGGCAATGGTCTTGATGCACTGACTCTCATCTTCCGTGCTTATATTGAACTTGGTATAATGAAGGAGGGCGACGAAGTGATTGTTCCGGCAAATACCTTTGTAGCCTCTATTCTTGCCATTACGGAGAACAGACTGCGTCCTGTACTCGTAGAGCCACGTATCGATACCTTCCAGATAGATGATTCAAAGATAGAGCAGGCTATAACAGAACGTACAAAGGCTATAATGATAGTCCATCTATATGGTCGGTGTGCCTATACCGATAATGTAGGAAAGCTTTGCAAACGATATAATCTTAAACTCATTGAGGACAATGCCCAGGCACACGGATGTCGGTTTGGAAATAAACGTACCGGTAGTCTTGGCGATGCTGCCGGACATAGTTTCTATCCTGGCAAGAATCTTGGTGCCCTTGGAGATGCAGGTGCTGTAACGTGCAACGATGATGCTCTTGCTGATATGATACGTTCGCTTGGTAACTATGGGTCTTCACGTAAGTATGTGTTTGACCATGTAGGAAGAAACTCGCGTATTGATGAAATACAGGCGGCTGTGCTTGATATCAAGTTGCGTTATCTTGATGAAGATAACGAGAAAAGACGAAAAGTTGCTTTTGAATATATAAATAAGGTGAATAATCCTCTTATAGAGATGCCTTCAGAAGATTTCCATACGAACAGCGTGTTTCATATCTTTCCTGTTTTATGTTCCCGTAGGGATGAGTTGCAACAATACCTTAGTGAAAGAGGAATACAGACAATGATACATTATCCTATCCCGCCGCATAAGCAGAAATGTTATTATGGGCATGATGTCTTGCAAGTACCGTCAGACGGTCTTCCTATAACGGAACGGATACATAACGAGGAGTTGAGTCTGCCATGTAGCCAGGTCACAACAGACGAAGAGGTTGCAAGTATAATTTCTGCATTAAATACATTTAAATAAAATATAAGTCATGAGTCCAAAAGAACAACGAAACGAACTGCTTGCTGCACATCTTGTGGAGCAGCTTAAGCAGCGTCATTATGATGCAATATATTGTGCTACGTCAGACGAAGCCGTAAGTGCTATTGTGGATATGATTCCTGATGGAAGCAGTGTTACATGGGGTGGGTCAATGACTATACGTGATATGGGACTGACAAAGGCTCTCCATGAAAATAACAATATAGAAGTATTGGATAGAGACCTCGCACCCAATCGTGAAGCAGCCCAGGAGATTTACCACAAAGCTTTCTCCGTCGATTATTATTTGTCCAGCGTAAACGCCATAAGTGAGGATGGACTGATTGTGAATATTGACGGCAATGGAAACCGTGTGGCGGCAATAACCTTTGGTCCGAAGCATGTAATTCTTGTCGTAGGACTGAACAAGGTGGCACAGAACCTTGATGCTGCTATAGCAAGAGCACGCAGTGTTGCGGCTCCGATAAATGCAGCTCGCTTTGCTGACTTGAAGTCTCCATGCAAGACAGATGGAGTGTGTCATAATTGTAAGTCGATAGACTGTTTGTGTAATTATATCCAGATAATGAGAAACTCACGTCCTGCAGGAAGACATACTGTAGTCTTGGTAGGAGAGGACTTGGGATTTTAGTGCTATGTAAATTAGTTTAACCAATAAAAATAGATACTATGTATACGTCAAAAGAAATACTTGATATAGTAAGTCGGTATATTGATAATCTTCCATACGACAGAAAACCACAGTCGCTTTATGAACCAATAAAATACGTCCTGTCGGCAGGTGGTAAACGCATACGTCCGTCTTTCGTCCTTATGGCTTATAATTTGTTCAAGGATGATGTTGAAACGGCATTGCCGGCGGCAGCAGCCTTGGAGACATATCATAACTATACTTTGCTTCATGATGATTTGATGGACAATGCCGATGTGCGTAGAGGTCGCCCTACAGTTCATAAGAAGTGGAATGCCAACACGGCAATTCTGTCTGGCGATACAATGCTTTCGCTTGCATATCTGCATCTTGCAAACAGCAAGACTGAGAATCTGAAAGATGCTCTTGACCTGTTTACTGTAACAGCTCTTGAGGTAAGCGAAGGTCAGCAGTATGATATGGAATTCGAAACACGTACAGATGTTAAGGAAGAAGAATATATAGAGATGATACGCCTTAAGACAAGTGTTCTTCTTGCCTGTGCCCTGAAGATGGGAGCTTTGCTTGCAGGAGCTTCAGCAGAAGATGCAGAACTGATATACAAGTTCGGCGAGAAGGTAGGACTTGCTTTCCAACTTCAGGATGATTATCTTGATGTGTATGGCGATCCGGTTGTTTTTGGTAAGACGATAGGAGGAGACATCACGTCGAACAAAAAGACATATATGCTTATCAACGCATGGAACCGAAGTGAGGGAGAAACCCGCAGTGAACTTAATCATTGGCTTGGTGTCAGCGACTTTGACCGTGAGGAGAAGATAAAGGCCGTGACGAACATCTATAACAAGCTTGGCATAGACAAGCTTGCTGAAGCAAAGATAAAAGAATGTTTTGATGAGAGCCGCAAATATCTTGACGGTATAAGCGTTGCCGACGAGCGCAAGCAGGTATTGCGTGGGTACACAGAGAATATGATGAACCGTAAGAAATAAAACTCTATATTAAATACTCTACATCTAATAAGAAGTTATGCCTTATAGAAGACTACCAAATACAGACAAGTCAAGGCTGAAAGCATTAAGCACTTTGCTTGAAAACAATGAATTGTATACCGTAAGAGACAGGTTTATTGACTGGAAGGATATAAACAAGGCCAAAACGGCATACGACAAATTACTTACGCTTGTCAATCAGTATGAAATAGACAAGAAGGCACAGAGCAGAGGAAAAGGCAGGATAGACAAGTTGCAGAGAAATGCTGTATTGTATATGAGTCATTTTATGCAGGTGTTAAGAATGTCGATAGAGCGGGGTGAAATCAAGAAAAAAGCACTTGAGTTCTACTCTCTGTCAGACGACATGGCTGCGCTTAATTTCCAGACTATATCAATACTATTGGAATGGGGACCTAAAATCATTGCCGGAGAGAAGGCAAGACTCAAAAAAGGAGGCAGACCGATATACAATCCTACTATAGGAATGGTGAGTACACACTTTGAGATATATAAGGAAGCATACGAAAAACATCAGGTTCTACAACGGAGAACACGTGAGATGGAACGCCAGCTAAAGGAAGTACGCCCTTCAATAGATGAACTAATCCTTAAGATGTGGAATGATATAGAAAATCATTTCATGGGCGAAAAAGTTATCGACCGTGTGGAGGAGTGTGAAAAGTATGGCATAAAGTATTATTACAGAAGAAAAGAAAAAAAACAAATGAAATTATGATAGATACACATTCCCATATTGACGGAGAAGAGTTTGACGAAGACAGAGATCTTGCCATAGAGCGAGCAAAGGAAGCCGGGGTAGAGAAAATCTTTGTCCCTGCCATTGACCTTTCTTCCATATCCTCTGTACTTGAAACATGTAACCGCTATCCCGGCTATGCCTATCCTATGATAGGTCTGCACCCGGAGGAGGTAAAAGAAAACTGGAGTGAAGTGCTTGCCAAGATGCGCAGTATGCTTGACGGTCACGACCATCCGTTTATTGCTGTCGGTGAGGTAGGGCTCGATTTCTATTGGAGTCGTGAGTTCGAGCAGCAGCAGCTTGAGGCTTTTGAAGAACAAGTGAGATGGTCAGTAGAGTATAATCTTCCTCTTATGATACATTGCCGTAAGGCACAGAACGAGATGGTTGCCATATTGCGTAAATACGAGAAGCAACTTGATAGAGGAGGAGTGTTCCATTGCTTTACCGGAAATGAAAAGGAGGCGGAGCAGTTGTTGTCGTTTGACAAGTTCTTTCTTGGTATCGGAGGAGTGCTTACCTTCAAGAAATCCCATCTCCCCGAGGTGCTTCCACACGTTCCGCTTGATAGGATTGTGCTTGAGACAGACTCTCCATATATGGCACCTGTGCCTATGAGAGGAAAGCGCAACGAGAGTGCATATCTGAAGTATGTGCTTGAGAAGATGGCCACCGTGTATGGCTTGTCAGCAGATGAAGTGGACAAGGTTACGACGGCAACGGCAAAGCGTCTTTTTGCGATTAATTAAGTTTTTCTTTTGTTTTATCTATTAAAAGTATTAACTTTGCAACCGCAAAGCCTGACAGGTGTATTTGCAAGAATACTATTTAATAGGAAAGGTGCTCGAGTGGCTGAAGAGGCACGCCTGGAAAGCGTGTAATCGGCGAAACCGATTCGGGGGTTCGAATCCCCCTCTTTCCGCAGTTGGCAAACTGCCAATTAAGGGGTGCTACCGCAATTGCGGATGCTGAGAACAGACCCGATGCCTGATCCGGGTAATGCCGGCGTAGGTGACTTATTGGATTTCCCCCTTATTTATTAAAGTATGGGATGGCGGATGCGTGGGAACGTGGGCGACATCCTTAAAAGGTAATACAACCGAAATGAAAAGAATTAATGTAGTGGCAATGGCTGCAGTCTGTACCCTTTGTGCGCAGAGAGCCCTTGCTGAGCAGAAGGTTGACACAGTGAATGTGCATCAACTGAACGAGGTGGTTGTCAAAGCTGTGCGTGCGCAGAAGAGTGCGCCGTATGCTGTGGCAAACATTAAGAAATCTGAGTTACAGAATTTCTCAGCAACAGGTCAGGAACTGCCGTTCCTCTTTGCTCGTACACCAGGCATTGTGGCTTGGAGCGAGAATGGAACAGGTAGCGGCACTACCTACATGAGAATGCGTGGTGCTGCCGGCAGCCGCATCAATGTCACGCTTGACGGTGTGGCTTTAAACTCTCCGGAAGACCAAACTGTATTCTGGCAAAACATGAACAGCTATGCTTCTTTATTGGGAAGCGTGCAGATTCAGCGTGGAGTTGGTTCTTCTACTAATGGTGATGGTGCTTTTGGCGGTTCCATTTCCCTTGCTACTGCAGCACCGTCGCAGAAGCCTTTCGCAGAACTGACAGGCTCTTTTGGCTCTTATAACACATATAATGCAGGAGCCAGCTTCTCAACAGGTCTTCTGTTTAACCATCTTATCTTTGACGGAGCATACCATGAAACGGCTACCGACGGCTTTGTTGACGGCACACGTGGACGTTCCGGTTCTTATTATGGCGGACTGACATGGCTTGGCAACAAGTTCCAGATACGTTATAAGAATATAGGAAACTTCGAGAAGACAGGTCAAGCATGGAACTATATCTCTGGTCCAAACGGAACCGAGTCATACAAGGAAATATGGAACATGGGACTTGGCAGAAGCAACACTCTGCTTGGAGATTATGAGGAGGTAGGCGGCAAATACCAGCTTGTTCCTTTCACATTCCGTGATGGTAGGAAGTGGGACCGTACGACGGACAACTTCTATCAGAACCATAATATACTTTCTGCCACATGGCAGCCTTCAGAGAGCTGGAGCCATAATATTGCACTCCACTATACTTATGGCCGTGGCTACTATAAGGATTTCCGTGGAAACAAGAGTCTCTCCAAGTTCGGCATCAACGAACCAGGCAAAACAGATGCCGTTCGTGTAAAGGGCTTGACGCAGAACACATACGGTGTAGTGTACAACGTCAACTTCAAGACCGACGAGTGGGACATCATTGCTGGTACCAACCTCCAGCAGTTCCGTGGCTCCCACTGGGGATATGTTGATTATATCAAGGATGAGGCTCTCGAAAAGAAGTATTTCGGTGCTGACGGCAGATATAAGTATTATGATTCAGATGCAGAGAAAGACGACTATAGCGCATACATCAAGGCTACGTATACTTTCCTGACCCATTGGAATGTGTTTGCTGATATGCAGTATCGCTATGTGCGTTACACGACAGATGGTTTGAATGACAAGTTCTATGAGAAAGACGGTAAGTATGTCAACCAGCGTCTTGACGTAGACGACCATTTCAATTTCTTCAATCCTAAAGTCGGCGTCAGCTATACTAATGGCGGACATAAGGTATACGCCTCAGTAGCAATGTCAAACCGAGAGCCGGAGCGCAACAACTATACCGACAACGGAAACTACCCTTATCCTAAGTCGGAGAAGGTAATAGACGTAGAAGCAGGCTACCAGTATGACGGCAGCAACTGGCATGCAGGTGCAAACTTCTATTATATGGATTATGACAACCAGCTCGTGCAGACCGGTGAGACATCGGATATCGGTGAGGCTCTTACAACAAACGTGAAAGACTCTTATCGTATGGGTGTGGAGCTTACAGCAGGCTGGGCACCGCTTTCTTGGCTGAGTGTTGAGGGAAATGCAACTCTCAGCCAGAACAAGATAAAGGATTTCGACGAGTATGTAGAAGCCTATGATGCAGACTGGAACTACGTTGACCCCGTACACAACCATTATTCGAAGTCTACACTTGCCTACTCTCCGAGCGCAATACTCAACGGTTTTGCAGATTTCCACTATCAGGGACTGAGTGCTACATGGCACACAAACTTCGTCAGCAAGCAGTATCTCAACAATTCCGAGTTCAGCTCAATGCCTTGCTACTCACAGTCTGACCTGCATCTTGCCTACCAGAGCGATGTAAAGAAAGCCATGGGCATAAAGAACGTAAAGATAGGTCTTGACTTCAACAATATCTTCGCTCGCCATTATGCAATCATGGCATACGACTATGGAACATACGTCGGTGGCAAGCGTGGCAACTGGTTCTCCTACATTCCGGCTGCAGGATTCAATGTAATGGCAAACCTCACACTCAGATTCTAAGTGTGCAGCAACACCTATATATAATGTCGAAGCCTCACAGTGGGCTTCGGCATTTTTTTCAGTCATAGCAGCAGAAAGAATCAACTGCGAAAATAATAACCTCAAACAAGAATGACATGCTCGAATATATTTCAGAACATTGGCTTGACATCTTCACCACATTGCTCGGTCTCCTTTATATATGGCTTGAGTATCGTGCGCATATAGCCCTTTGGCTTGTAAGTATCATAATGCCGGCAATGGATATCTATCTCTACTGGTCGCACGGTCTGTATGGTGATGCCGGAATGGCGGCTTACTATACCGTTGCCGGAATCTATGGCTACATGATGTGGAAATACGGCGCTGCCATAAAGAATATATTCTCAAGTGGAAAGCAGACAGACAAGCTGGAAAAACAGACACTGCCGATAACCCACATGCCGCTCCGGAAATATATTCCCGTTGCGTTAGCCTTCTTTGCGGCATGGGCTGCCACCTATTGGATATTGGTGGAGTTCACCAACAGTACGGTACCTCTGCTTGATGCCTTCACCAATGCGCTGAGCTTTGTCGGCCTGTGGGCGCTTGCCAAGAAATACATCGAGCAGTGGGTGTTCTGGATTCTGGTAGATGCTGTATGCTTCTATCTGTATATCGGCAAGGGAATACCGTTCAAGGCAGGGCTTTATGGCTTGTATGTCGTTATAGCCATAGCCGGATATTTCAAATGGAAAAGGATGATGAAGGAAGGACTATGAAATACGACTGCGTGATTCTTGCAAACGGAGACTTCCCGACACACCGCATTCCGCTGGAGGTGTTGCATGGAGCAAAGTTCTTGTGCTGCTGCGACGGTGCGGCACAAACGGCAATAGAGCATGGGCTGCAGCCGGATGCCATAATAGGCGATGGCGATTCCTTGTCTGCCGAAGTAAGGGAAAAATGTCAGGATGTTCTGCATGTGGTGAGTGAACAGGAGGATAATGACCAGACCAAGGCAACCCGCTACTGTGCATCCCGGGGATTTGTGGATATAGCATACATCGGAGCCACAGGAAAACGCGAAGACCATACCCTTGGCAACATCTTCCTGTTGCCGCGCTATCTGAGCGACTTCGGCATACGCCCGGCAATGCTTACCGACAACGGCTCCTTCATGCCTTGCAGGGGAACAACCTCGTTTGACTCATTCCCCCGTCAGCAGGTAAGTATATTCAACATATCCTGTTTCGGGATAAAGAGCGAAGGCCTGCGCTGGGACTCCTATGCCTATCGTGAGCTTTGGCAAGGCACGCTGAACGAAGCCACAGGCGACAGCTTCACTCTCTATGCCGACGGCTCGTATATCGTATTCCGTACTTATGACAAGAAAATCATTCCTTGATGCTATTAACAGATAAAATATTTCCGAAATAATAATCATCATCAGAAATAATTTGTAACTTTGTAACCATAATTCTGAAAACAAATAATATTATTAATAACACAAAGCATTATGGCAACAACTGAATTCAAGTATGCTCCAATGTTCCAGCTTGGAAAGGACACTACTGAATATTATCTGCTTACAAAAGACGGTGTGTCGGTAAGCGAGTTTGAGGGTAAGAAAATCCTTAAGGTTTCTAAGGAAGCGCTCACACAGATGGCGCAGCAGGCTTTCCACGACGTGGAGTTCATGCTACGTAGAGAGCACAACCTGCAGGTGGCAAAGATCCTGAATGATGCGGATGCTTCAGAGAACGACAAATACGTTGCTCTGCAGTTCCTGCGCAATGCCGAGACTGCTGCGAAAGGTGTTCTGCCTTTCTGCCAGGATACAGGTACGGCTATCATCCATGGAGAAAAGGGACAGAGAGTATGGACAGACTTCGAGGATGAGGAGGCTCTCTCGCTCGGTGTGTTCAACACTTTCACACAGGACAATCTGCGCTATTCGCAGAATGCCCCTCTCAATATGTACGACGAGGTGAACACCCGTTGCAACCTGCCTGCACAGATTGACATCGAGGCTACAGAGGGCGACGAATACCGCTTCATTTGTGTTGCCAAGGGCGGTGGCTCTGCCAACAAGACATATTTCTACCCGATGACAAAGGCTACCATCCAGAACGAGGGCACGCTTCTGCCATTCCTCGTAGAGAAGATGAAGACCTTGGGTACAGCGGCTTGTCCTCCTTATCATATCGCTTTCGTTATCGGAGGTACTTCCGCAGAGAAGAATCTGCTCACGGTGAAGCTCGCTTCTATAAAATACTACGACTCTCTGCCGACAACGGGCGATGAGACAGGTCGTGCATTCCGTGATGTGGAACTTGAGAACAAGCTTCTTGAGGAGGCTCACAAGATTGGACTCGGCGCACAGTTCGGTGGTAAGTATCTGGCTCACGACATACGTGTGGTTCGTCTGCCACGCCACGGCGCAAGCTGTCCTATAGGTATGGGCGTAAGCTGCTCTGCCGACCGTAACATCAAGTGTAAGATCAATGCCGACGGCGTTTGGATCGAGAAGATGGATTCTAATCCTACAGAACTTATTCCGGAGGAGCTGCGCAATCCGGGCGAGGGAACAAAAGGAATAGAGATTGACCTCGACAAGGGAATAGACGCTGTTCGTGCAGAACTGACAAAATATCCTGTAAGCACACGCGTTAATCTGAAGGGAACAATCATCGTGGCTCGCGACATTGCCCACGCCAAGCTCAAGGCTCGTTTGGATGCAGGAGAGGAGATGCCTGACTACTTCAAGAACCATCCTATCCTTTATGCCGGACCGGCAAAGACTCCGGAGGGCTATCCTTGTGGCTCTATGGGACCGACCACTGCCAACCGTATGGACCCATACGTTGATGAGTTCCAGGAGCATGGAGCGTCATTGGTTATGATTGCCAAGGGCAACCGCGGACAGGTGGTTACTGATGCCTGCAAGAAGCACGGCGGATTCTATCTCGGCACTATCGGCGGTGTTGCTGCCGTTCTCTCGCAGAGTTCTATCAAGAGCATAGAGTGTGTGGAATATCCAGAACTGGGCATGGAGGCAATTTGGAAGATTACCGTTGAGGACTTCCCTGCATTCATCCTCGTTGACGACAAGGGCAACGACTTCTTCAAGCAGCTGAAGCCATGGTGTCCTAACTGCAAGTAAGATTCACCTTATATAATATAAGCGGCAAAAGGATTGTTTGGCTCATAAATCCTTTTGCCGCTTTTTTGTTTTCCTTTTGTCCTTTTCATCCGGAAAATGTGTAAATCGTTATGTCTCTTTTAGAGGGGACCAAAAGTTACGTAGTTTCTGTGAGAAAGTTACCGACTTTCTAAAAAGAGACAAATCAGAACCTTTCTGCTTCTGTCTCATAAATTATTCGAAATGCATGAGCCGGAAAAACAATTAAAAGACGGATGTGTAAT
>OOCQ01000698.1_pt1 | contig 25997 bp, 30 predicted proteins | sample 1671121 | NCBI WGS metagenome assembly OOCQ01 (sample SAMN06348124, study PRJEB24527) | human gut metagenome | biome: human gut; feature: ankylosing spondylitis patient; material: feces | host: Homo sapiens | place: China | collected 2015-10 | reverse complement strand
TGTCCGACAGTGAAATCATGACGATTCTGTTGTATTTCCATTTCGGTACATTCCGCAATTTCAAGCACTACTACCTGTTCTTTATTGAGGGCACTGAAAAAGTAAAATCCACTTTCAGATTGAAAGTTAATGACGAATAAATCGTGGTTTTATCCTTCTTTTTCTGTCAAATACAGCCTTATTAAGGCGATTTATAGAAAGAGAAGTTATAAATCGTAACATTTTTCCGTTTTAGTCCTTAAAAATGGGGACTTTTTCAGTGCCCTCACTTTAGGGGGAGATAGAGGGGGTCGGTAATATCCAAACACAAGTCCCTCATTTCTCACCCTTCTCCCGTCTCCCCTAAAAATCCGATTAAGCGAGAGAAGAGAGAATTTATTCTCTATTCCGAGCGTGAGGATTTTATCTAAAAAGGGAGAGGCAGTTTGCTTGCTTGCGAAGAAGTCTACGGAAAACACTTGTACAAACTCAATAGAATTGGCTAAACACATTTAAATGTCATTCTCTTGTGGATATTTCATGGCATTTGACGGCGATTATTATTAAAATTTGTGTATTTTTGCAGATATAACTCTTAAGCTAATAGTAAAATGAAAGATTAATATATGAAAGATATAATAGTATTCTTGTTCTCTATTATTTTGTTTAGTTCTTGTCTTGTGATGGATCATAAGCCTTTAGGTTATTGGATTCATAATAACACGGAGGACACGTTGCTTATAGATTTGACAGAGTCTGATACCTTAAGTGGTGGAGCACAATGGTTTTTCTCTCCAACTGACTCATTAATATTAGACAAAGATGACACTGTTTCTGTATGTATTCACGGTAAGAGGAAAAATATTTTTAGATCTTATTACGTCTTGCCATATTCAAAATCAGGTTCAATTTATCCTTTACCTGATATATGCTATTTGTATGTGATAAAGTGGAATCTTTTTAATCGGTATTCCTTAGAAGAAATTCGAGAAAAAGGATTGTATGAGAGACGAATTTTGTCTAAGGGTGATTTTGATGGGCATGTGTATGAATACAGAAAATAAAGATTTTTATAGAAATATACCCCAGTTCAGAATAAGAAATAGTTCATAAAAAGTTGGTAGTCTCATAAATATTTTGCACCTTTATGGGTAGAAATCAATTAGTTACAAAAATATTTAATAGGCGGCAAGAAGGTGATTATTCGTATGAAAGTACAACGTTATAAGTGCAAGAACGCATTTAAACCATTACTAAAATTTAAATATCATGAGCTATAAAAAAAATATGAGCACCCTTGTAATAACTTTCACGTTATTATCATGTTTACCTGTATGTGAGAGAACACTTGTCATATTCAAGAATTGCACAAAAGATACTTTAATTATCGGTGTGTCAAACTATGACAACATAGACAGTGTGCATTGTATCATGAATTCGTGTAATGATCTTTCAGACAGCTGTATTGATATTCATGGAATTTCGTTATGGAAGAAAAGAGACTTAATGATAAATAAAGAAATGATAATATTTCCAGATTCGTCATGTATGATTGACGAGATATGTCTATTCCAAAATACAGACACCTGTTATTTTTTTCTAATAAAAATTGCAGATGCAAGAAAAAAATCTTTAAAACAAATCCACGATGATAACTTATATAATAGATGGTATACAAAAAAAAAGAATAATTACAAATATGATAGGAAAATAAGATATAAGTAGGTTCAATGGTGGGAAAATGGATTTATAAAATATAGTAGGTCTCCAAACAGAAAGAAAAATGAAAGAATATGGTCTTAAAGGCTTAAACTTTACTAATGTATATGGTTAATTTTTATGGTGCAAAAATTGGCTGGAATATAGCGTCGTATAATCATGGATGGCAGCTACGGGGCTTCATGCATAAGTGACTTCGCAATAGATTTAATGTGGTAATATTTATTTTATGAAGATGAAATGCATTTATTTTAAAATTATCAACTATGCTATATGCTATTTATATGCATATATGGTTGAGCATACAAAATATAATATTTTGTATATTTTAAAAAGCAATAATCTCTACTGCAAAAATCGCAAGATTTATTTTAAGAGTAATACATATAAACATAAAATGAAAAGTCAGATGGAATTTTGTGACTTTAGGTTTTCTTTTATGTTTATGTTATGTATGATTCTTCCTTTTTCATTGATAACAGCAAAGTGTTTATCCTTTTATTTTCATAACGGCTTCTTAATATGGCTTATAATACAAACTTTATTTTCGTGTTATATGATGTTTGTGTTAGATGACAATGCTTCAGAATATTTTTCTATATTTTATAGAATTAATATTCTGAAAAAGAAAAGATCTTTTATATGGTCTTTATTAATATTGGAAATATTAGCATGGATGATTTGTATATATATTTTCATTTAATATTCATCCAAAAAATCCCTCATACGGCAAACTTCTTATACACCAAGCCGCATGAGGGATTACTATTTCAGTATAAAATCTGACTTTTTACTTCTTCACCTTTGTAGCCCAAACGAAATAGACGATGAGCAGGGCGTAAGCTACGATAGAGACTACCTCTGACCAAGGATTACTCCACCATGAAGTATAGTCGAACTGCACACCACAGAAACGCAACAATGCACTGACTACTCCCATCAAAGCACCACCGGCAATGAATCCGCTGGCAATAAGAGTGCCCTTCTCTCCACGAGCCTTGTTCGTCTCTACATCCTTTGAACGTGAGGTAACAAACCAGTTGATGGCTCCACCCACGAGCAACGGAGTGTTAAGCTCAAGAGGAATGAACATTCCGAGAGCGAAGGCAAGTGCTGGAATCTTGAAATAGGTAAGCACGATAGCTATCAAAGCACCAAGACCATACAGCTCCCATGGAGCACGCACACCGTTCATCAACGGGTCGATGACGGCTGCCATAGCGTTTGCCTGAGGAGCAGCAAGCTGACCGCTGGCAAAGCCATAGGTATGGTTGAGCAGCATCATTACGCCTCCTACGGTAGCAGCAGAAACGAGAGTGCCGAGGAACTTCCATGTCTCCTGCTTCTTAGGAGTGGTTCCGAGCCAGTAGCCTATCTTGAGGTCGGTGATGAAACCGCCTGCCATCGACAGGGCTGTACAAACCACGCCACCCATGATAAGCGCAGCAACCATGCCGCTGGTGCCTTTAAGACCAACAGCTACAAGCACTACGGATGCAAGGATAAGCGTCATGAGCGTCATACCAGACACAGGGTTTGAGCCAACGATGGCGATGGCGTTGGCAGCGACGGTAGTAAAGAGGAAGGCGATGATTGCCACAAGCAGGATACCTACCACGGCGAAGAGCACGTTGCCCTCCATAACGCCGAACCAGAAGAACAGGAAGGTGGCGATGAGTGTGACGATAGAGCCGATAGCTATAATCTTGAACGATATGTCGCGCTGTGTGCGTACCGTGTCTTCAGCTGCCTTCGAGCTGCCTTTCATCTCACTTGCCGCAAGCGATACGGCGCTCTTGATGATGCCCCAGGACTTGATGATGCCGATGATACCTGCCATGGCAATACCACCGATACCGATGCTCTTGCCGTAGTTCTTGAATATCTCCTCGGCAGACATTGCACCAACGGTCTGTGTGATTTCCGGATTCCAGAGGTTGAGCACCTGGTCGTGGAAGATCAATGACATGCCAGGCACTATTATCCACCATACTGCAAACGAGCCGAGACAGATGATGAAGGCATATTTGAGACCGATGATATAGCCGAGACCGAACACGGCGGCACCGGTGTTTACCTTGAACACGAGCTTTGCCTTCTCGGCAAGCGTCTCACCAAAGCCCACAACACGGGTCGTGAAGTTCTCGTTCCACCATCCGAAGGTAGCCACGATGAAGTCGTAGAGTCCACCCACGAGTCCGGCAACGAGCAACGGCATAGCCTGTGCTCCACCCTTCTCTCCGCTTACAAGCACCTGTGTAGTGGCTGTTGCCTCTGGGAAAGGATATTTGCCATGCATGTCCTTTACGAAATACTTACGGAAAGGTATCATGAACAAGATACCCAATATACCGCCAAGCAGCGATGAGAAGAACACCTTGAAGAACGAAACGCTCATCTCCGGATACTTTGCCTGAAGGATGTAGATGGCAGGCAGAGTGAATATGGCACCTGCAACAATTGTTCCGGAGCAGGCTCCGATACTCTGGATGATGACATTCTCTCCCAACGCCTTGTTTCTCTTTGCGGCAGTAGACACGCCGACAGCGATGATGGCAATAGGAATGGCAGCCTCAAAGACCTGTCCTACCTTAAGTCCGAGATAGGCGGCAGCGGCAGAGAACAGCATTGCCATGAGAATACCAAAGGTTACTGACCACAGGTTCACTTCAGGATAGACTTTCTGCGGGCTCATCAAAGGCTCGTAGCTCTCTCCCTCTTTCAACTCCCTGAATGCATTTTCAGGAAGCTGCATGTTTTCGTTGTTTTCCATTTCTTATTATTTAATTTATACTTGTTTCTATATAAGACCAACAAGGTCTGCAATATTCTTATAGCATCTTCACGAGCTCTTCCATTCCTGCCGAAGCTCCTTTTACTATCTGCTGTATATTGTGTGAGCCGCCCGAACGTGTCGGCTTAGGGTCTATCAGATAGACGGGAACGCCCGGCTTCACATATTCTATAAGTCCGGCGGCAGGATAGACATTCAGCGATGTTCCTATTATAATAAAAGTGTCTGCCGTCTGCACCTCCTCTATAGCCGGTTCTATCATCGGCACACTCTCGCCGAAGAACACGATGAAGGGACGGAGCAAGGAGCCGTCGCCAGCCTTCTCGCCATGGGCAACTGTTATATCGGGTGGCGTGAGCGTCTTTATGAAATGCGGATTATATGGGTCTCTCGATGAGCATACCTTCATCAGTTCTCCATGCAGATGGATTACTCGCCGTGAGCCAGCCATCTCATGAAGGTTGTCCACATTCTGCGTCACTACGCTTACATCGTAACGCTCCTGCAACTCTGCCACCAGCTCATGGCCGCGGTTTGGCTTTGCATCCACGAGTTTTCCACGCAGCATGTTATAGAAGTCGTTCACATAGTCCGGGTCTGCTTCCCACGCCTCATGGGTTGCCACACGGCTCACTGGGTAGTTCTCCCATAGTCCGTCAGCATCACGGAAAGTGCTTAGTCCGCTCTCCGCCGACATTCCAGCACCTGTCAATACAACTATTTTCTTCATACTTTTTAGTTCTTAAAATTCAGAAAATACTTTAACAATGCACAAAATTAGCGTTTTTTCTTCAATACTGTGCACTTAGTCAGATAAAAGTAGTAACTTTGTGCGCTTTTGATAGACTTTCTGAGTAAGAGAGCCGGTATAAGCAATAAGTTAAACTATAAACACATAAAGAAAAGTAATGGACAAAGTAAGCTACGCCCTCGGTTTGGGCATTGGTCAGCAGTTGGCTCAGATGGGTGCAACAGATCTGAATATTGACGATTTTGCAGCAGCAATCAAAGACGTGATAAGCGGCAACGAACTGAAGGTGGCACACAAGGACGCCCAGAACATAGTACGCGATTATTTCCAGAAGCAGGAGGAGCGCATCAACGCTCTGCGTGCCGAGCAGGGAAAGGTGGCAAAGGCTGAGGGTGAAGCATACCTGAAGGAGAACGCAAAGAAGGAAGGTGTTGTCACTCTGCCAAGCGGACTGCAGTATATGGTGCTGAAGGAAGGCAATGGCAAGAAACCGAAGGCTACCGACAAGGTGAAGTGCCACTACGAAGGATTCCTCATCAACGGACAGGTGTTCGACAGCAGCGTACAGCGCGGCGAGCCTGCTGTATTCCCACTCAACCAGGTTATCCCAGGATGGACAGAAGGTCTGCAGCTCATGCAGGAGGGTGCTAAATACCGCTTCTTCATACCTTATATCCTTGCCTATGGCGAGAGCGGAGCAGGTGGCTCTATCCCTCCATTCGCAACACTGATATTCGATGTTGAACTGATTGAGGTAATGTAACAAACGAAGAACAATAAAAAAAACATAACAATGAAAAAAATCACATTACTCGCCGCTGCAGCAATCGTTGCAGCTGGTTTCGCTTCTTGCGGAAAGTCTACTCCAAAGGCTGACCTCAAGACAAATGTTGACTCTCTGAGCTATGCCATCGGTATGGCACAGACACAGGGTCTGAAGGAATACTTAGTAAGCAACCTCGGTGTGGACACAGCCTACATCGACGAGTTCATCAAAGGTCTGAACGAAGGTGCCAATGCCGGTGACGACAAGAAGAAGGCTGCTTACTACGCTGGTATACAGATTGGTCAGCAGATCTCCAACCAGATGGTTCGCGGCATCAACCACGAGCTCTTCGGAGAAGACTCTACAAAGACTATCTCTCTGAAGAACTTCATGGCTGGCTTCATCAGCGGAACAACAGGCAAGAAGGGACTGATGACCGTAGAGCAGGCACAGGAACTGGCACAGCGCAAGATGCAGGAAATCAAAGACGAGGCAATGGAAAAGCAGTATGGCGCCTACAAGAAGCAGAACGAAAGCTTCATTACCAAATACAGCAAGGGTGCTGGCGTGAAGAAGCTCAAGGGTGGCGTTTACTATAAGGTGCTCACAGAGGGTAAGGGCGAAAAGCCGACTACAACATCTACCGTAAAGCTGATGTACGAAGGAAAGACCATCGACGGTAAGGTATTCGACAGCAGCTTCGAGCGCAAAGAGCCTGCAACATTCCCAGTAAGCCAGGTAATCCCAGGATTCACAGAGGCTCTTGTAAACATGCCGGTTGGTAGTACATGGGAGGTTGTGATACCACAGAACCTTGCTTATGGCTCTCGCGACCAGGGCAACATCAAGCCTTTCTCAACTCTTATCTTCAAGATACAGCTCATCGCCATCGAGAAGGAAGAGCCGAAGGCACAGGGACAGCAGATGAGCGCAGAGCAGAAAGCCCAGCTCGAAGCTGCCATCAAGGCTGCACAGGCAAAGCAGAAATAATGAAAGAATCATAATATAACAGGGATTGGGGAAACGACAACGATGCGCTTCTCCAATTCTTGTTTGTGAGACATAGAAAACAATAGTAACTTTACTAAGATGAAAAAGACATTATTGATCGCCCTCGCTGTTATCGTGAGCGGCGCCTTCACAACGGCAAACGCTGAAAAGAAGGGAAAGAAAAACGCGAAGGTGGCTACACCTGTAGAAACAGTAACACTGAAAACATCATCCGACACCCTTAGCTATGCCGCAGGAAAATTCCACACAGAAGGACTCGCTCCTTTCCTGAAGAGCAAATACGGCATCGACGAGAAAGACATGGACGATGTTATCCGTGGCGTTGAGGATATGCTGAATACGGGCTTGAACAACAAATCAAAGGCATATGCCGCCGGCATGCAGATTGCAATGATGGTGGACGAGAACATGATTCCTTACAGAAAGCAAGAGTTCAAGAGCTACAAAGACTCTATCAACACCGCCCTCTTCAACAAGGGCTTCATCGCTTCGTTGAAGAAAGACAACAGTGTTCTTGCCGACTCCATAGCAAGAAACTACTTCAACAATGCCGTTGAGGACAACAAGAACACCATCAACATGAAGAGAAAGAAGGAGGGTGAAATGTTCCTTATGGAAAACGCAAAGAAGGAAGGCGTTGTCACCCTGCCAGACGGACTCCAGTATAAAGTACTTACTGCCGGCACTGGAGCAAAGCCGACAGATGCCGACCGCGTAGTAGTGAAATATGAAGGAAAGACCATCGACGGCAAAGTGTTCGACAGCAGCTACAAGCGTAATCCACAGACCACCACTTTCGGTGTAACACAGGTCATCAAGGGCTGGACCGAGGCTCTGAAGCTTATGTCTGTAGGCAGCAAGTGGGAGGTTTACATCCCTTACAACCTTGCCTACGGAGAGCGCGGAGCAGGACAGCAAATCAAACCTTACGACGCTCTGATATTTACCGTGGAGCTTGTTGACATCGAAAAGCCGAAGACTAAAACTTCAGAAGCCAAGACCGTGAAAGCCGGTGCTGCCAAGACCAAGACTGCAAAGAAAGCAGTAAGAGGAAAGAGAAAATAACCGGAACAACGACATATTGCCTGTCACACGACAGACATATGTAGAAATAGGTAAGGCTGACGAATTCTTAAAAGGAAACGCCAGCCTTACTTTATGCTTCAACAGCACATCAATAACGCTTATAATGTACTAAAAACATCACCTCTACATAGCAAAATAGGAATAAAACAAGAAAATAATACCAATATGACAAAGAATAAATATTTTTTAATATCAATTTGTTGCGTATGTAATAAAAAACTCCTACTTTTGCTTACTCTTTGTACAACTAATGCCATCTTTACCCTAAATTAATACACGAAATCAGATGACAAACGTCAGAGAGAACGGAAAAACGGAAACAATTTAAGCATAAAGATAAATACAAAATACAATATGGAAAAGATAGATAGACTTGATAAAAAGATACTGAGTATCTTATCGAGAAATGCACGTATGCCATTCAAAGACGTGGCTGCAGAGTGTAACGTTTCACGTGCTGCCATCCACCAGCGCGTACAGCATCTTACAGAAGACGGAGTAATAACAGGAAGCAAATTCGATGTAGACCCCAAGAGCCTCGGATTCTCTACTTGTACTTACGTGGGAATAACACTCGAAAAGGGAAGCATGTACAAATCGGTTGTAGAACAACTGGAACACATTCCGGAAATCGTAGAGTGCCACTTCACCACCGGTCCGTATACCATGCTCGTAAAGCTATATGCAAAGGACAACGAACAGCTGATGGACTTGCTGAACAACCAGATGCAGCAGATTCCTGGAGTGGTGGCTACAGAGACTCTCATCTCGCTCGAACAGAGCATAAAGAGAGAGATTCCTATTGCCTCAAAGAGTGTTGTCGCAGCTAAGAGAAGAAGAGCTGCCAAGGTCGTAGAAGACGACGATATCGAATAAAAGCAATTGAACAGTATAACAAATAAACAGGATTACAAGACGTGGAACCATTTGACTTCCAGTCGCATCTAAACGGCATATACAAAACTTTTCCGGAGGCAAAACGGAAACCGCTGATAGGCATCACGGGGAACTTTGCCTCCGGTAATGCTACCCTTGCTGAACCATATTACATGGCAGTTGTAAGGGCAGGAGGAGTGCCGGTGATTATTCCACCGGTGAATGATACCGACGCTATCATCAACACTCTTGATAACATCGACGGACTGCTGCTGTCGGGAGGGGGAGACTTCAACCCCCTGTGGTGCGGAGAGGAACCTGTGCCGGAACTGCACGGCATAAACTCACACCGCGACCTGCCGGAACTGCTCACCGTACAGCTTGCATATAACAGACAGATTCCGATGCTCGGCATCTGTAGAGGTATACAAACCTTAGCAATGGCACTGGGCGGAAAGGTAAGACAGGACATCGACGCTGCCGGAGCCGACAACATAGAATACAAGACTGAAAACAGAGTAAAACACGATCAGAACACGGAATGGAGAGGGGAACCGACACATTCGGTGGAGATTGACGCCAACTCTATACTGTATTCTATCTACAACAAACAGAAAATCTATGTCAACTCTGTCCATCACCAGGCGGTTGGCAGCTGCGGACGGAGAATGAACATCTCGGCATACGCTCCGGACGGAGTGATTGAAGCCATTGAAAGCAGCGAATATAAATCTATCCTCGGCGTGCAATGGCATCCGGAATGGCTCGACGACGGACTGCCGCTTTTCAAGTGGCTCGTGGAAAGAGCTGAAGAGTTCAGCGAGGCAAAGGAACTGCACAACCGCTTCGTAATCCTCGACTCACATTGCGACACTCCGATGTTCTTCCCAGAAGGCATACGCTTTGACTGGAGAGACAACAGAATATTGGTAGACCTGCATAAGATGACCGACGGCAGACAAAACGCAGTAACCATGGCGGCTTATCTGCCACAGCCGAAACCGGGACAACAGTTCAAGGACATAGCTCCCTTTAAAGTGGACACCGCTACGGAATATGCCAACCTTATCTTCGACAAGATTGAAGATATAGTAATGAAGAACAACAAGGTTGTCTCTATTGCAAGAACACCTGCCGACATATACAACGACAAGAGACAAGGACGGAAGTCCATAATGCTTGGAATAGAAAACGGACTGGCTCTGGGCAACGACCTGTCCAATGTGGAGCACTTTGCAAAACGTGGTGTGGTATATATCACTCTCTGCCACAATGGCGACAACGACATCTGCGACAGCGCTAAGCGAAGCGAGGCAACCAACGACGGAGTGAGCGACTTCGGAGCTGACGTGATAAGGGAGATGAACCGCTGCGGCATAATGGTGGACTTGAGCCATGCCGGAGAGAAGAGCTTCTATGACGCCCTTGACATCAGCAGCACACCTATCGTATGTAGCCATAGCAACAGCAAGGCTTTGTGCGACGTGCCACGAAACCTGACCGACGACCAGCTGGCGGCTCTTGCCAAGAAGGGAGGCGTGGCACAGATTACGCTCTACGACGGCTTCCTAAGAAACGACGACAACGAGGCAAGCATCATGGATGCCATAGACCATCTCGACCATGCCGTTGACATCATGGGCATCGACCATGTGGGTATCGGTACCGACTTCGATGGTGATGGAGGGGTGTGTGGCATTGCCGATTCCTCGGAACTGATAAACTTTACCATCCAACTGCTCAGACGCAGATATTCACACAGTGACATTGAGAAGATCTGGGGTGGTAACTGGCTGAGGGTAATGTCTCTCGTACAAAACAGCAGAATAAAGTAAACCGGTTCCAGAAGAGCTACTCCAAAGGCTGACAACGAAAAAAAATGTAGAAACTGAAGAAATGAAAAGAATTTATATAATGTCGTTACTTGCTGCTGGCATCATCTCGATGTGCTGCTCATGCAAGAGCACAAAGAAAGCAGACAACGACACAGAGACAATGGTTGCTGTAGGACCTGAGTTCAATGCCGACTCCGCTTATCTCTTCTGTGAGAAGCAGTGTGACTTCGGACCAAGAACGATGAACAGCGACGCACATGACAAATGCGGTGCATGGATAGTGGACAAGTTCAAGCAATACGGATGCTCCGTCATTGAGCAGAAAGCTGACCTGAAGGCTTACGACGGGACAATGCTTAAAAGCAATAATATCATTGCAAGCTACAAGCCGGAACAAACTACCCGCATCCTGCTCTGTGCACACTGGGACTGTCGTCCATGGGCAGACAATGACCCGGACAGCACAAACTGGCGCAAGCCTGTGATGGGTGCCAACGACGGTGCAAGCGGCATTGCCGTGATGCTGGAGATTGCAAGACAACTGCAAAAGAGCGACTCGCTGAACATCGGAGTGGACTTTGTATGCTTTGACGCTGAAGACTGGGGCATTCCGCAATGGAGCGACGCTGAAGACAATGGCGACTCATGGGCTCTCGGCGCACAATACTGGGCAGAGAACCCACATAAGGCAGGATATGAAGCACGCTTCGGCATCCTGCTTGACATGGTTGGCGGAACAGGAGCACGATTCTATCAGGAAGGTATGTCGAAACAGTATGCGCAACCTATCGTAAACAAGATATGGACTGCGGCACGCGCTGCCGGATATGAATCACTGTTCCCTAACGAACAGGGAGGATATGTCACTGACGACCATATACCGGTAAACCAGAAGACGAAGATTCCTACAGCGGACATCATCGCTTTCTATCCGAACTGCCAGCAAAGCTCATTCGGACCTACATGGCACACCGTCAATGACACAATGGAGAATATAGACAGGAATATCCTGAAGGCTGTTGGACAGACCGTCATCCAGGTCCTGTTTTCCGAGAAATAATACACACATTAATTAAAATAAACAACAAAAGATTATGGATACACAGAAAAAAGCATTCGCTTCGAAACTTCTGAAAGTTAAAGCAATCAAATTGCAACCAGAGAACCCGTTCACATGGGCTTCAGGATGGAAATCTCCTTTCTATTGCGACAACCGCAAGACTTTGTCTTATCCTGAACTGCGCAACTACGTGAAACTGGAACTCGTACACGCTGTTCTTGAGAACTTCCCTGAGGCAGAGGCTGTTGCCGGTGTGGCAACAGGTGCTATTGCACAGGGCGCACTGGTGGCTGACGAACTGAACCTGCCTTTCGTATACGTCAGAAGCAAACCAAAAGACCATGGTCTGGAGAACCTCATAGAGGGAGAGTTGAAACCAGGAATGAAGGTGGTTGTAATTGAAGACCTTATCTCTACCGGCGGTTCATCACTGAAGGCAGTAGAGGCTATACGCAAGAACTGCTGTGAGGTTATCGGTATGGTCGCTTCATACACCTACGGCTTCGATGTTGCAAAGAAAGCCTTCGAGGATGCTAACGTGAAGCTCGTTACTCTTACTGACTACGAGCACGTAGTGGCAGAGGCTCAGGAGATTGGATACATTAACCCCGAGGATGTTGAATTGCTTCACGACTGGCGCAAGGATCCTGCAAACTGGAAGAAATAATGAGTAAGTTTGAAAGTGGAATAAAGCATATACCCCATCCTCAGACTGCTGTTTACAATGTCCTCAGCGACCTGAGCAACCTTGACAAGGTGAAAGACAAGCTGCCGGAGGATAAGATTAAAGATCTTTCGTTCGACAGTGACAGTCTTACCATCGGTGCTCCTATGGGCAGCGTATCAATGAGGATTATCGAGAGAGAGGAACCGAAATGCATAAAGTTTGCAACGGAGAAATCTCCTATCGCAGCAAACTTGTGGATTCAGATTGTTCCGGAAGGGGAAGATGCATGCAAGATGAAGCTGACGATAAAGGCTGACATTAATCCTTTTATAAAGGGTATGGTGTCTAAACCGCTACAGGAGGGACTGGAGAAGATTGCCGACGTGTTGGCAATGATTCCATACAACAACATCTAAGCAAAATAAAATTTTATACAATACATGGCAAGTATTATTTAACTTGCTTTCGGTAAACGAGTTGACAAGAAAGACTCATAATCTTTGTCAACTCGTATACTATCTAAAAACATACAAACATGAATAAACTTTGGGAGAAGGACTTTGAGGTAAACAAGGAAATAGAACGCTTTACGGTAGGAAAAGACCGCGAAATGGATTTATACCTCGCAAAATATGATGTGCTCGGCTCTATGGCACACACTACGATGCTGGAATCTATCGGACTGCTCGGAAAAGACGAACTGAACCAGATTCTCGCTGAACTGAAACATATATATAAGGTATGTGAAGAGGGAAAGTTCGTTATAGAGGACGGAGTAGAAGATGTTCACTCCCAAGTGGAACTCATGCTGACAAGGAAACTGGGAGATACAGGAAAGAAGATTCATAGCGGACGCTCACGCAACGACCAAGTGCTTGTGGACCTGAAACTGCGTTGCCGCCATGACATAAAGGACATCGTGGAAAGCGTGAAGACTCTCTTTGACGAGCTGATAGAAAAGAGCGAACAATATAAAGAGGTGCTCATGCCGGGATATACTCATCTACAGATTGCCATGCCAAGCTCGTTCGGACTATGGTTCGGAGCATACGCAGAGAGTCTGACCGATGATATGCTCTTTCTGCAGGCTGCCTACAGAATGACTAACCGTAACCCTCTCGGGTCGGCTGCCGGATACGGTAGTTCTTTCCCTCTCGACAGGGAAATGACAACTCGTCTGCTGGGCTTCGACTCCATGGACTACAATGTGGTATATGCACAGATGGGACGAGGAAAGATGGAAAGGAACGTGGCGTTCTCACTTGCTTCTGTGGCAGGAACCGTAGCAAAGATGGCGTTCGATGCATGTATGTTCAACAGTCAGAACTTCTCATTCGTGAGACTTCCTAAGGAATGCACAACAGGCAGCAGCATAATGCCACACAAAAAGAACCCTGACGTGTTTGAACTCATCAGAGCAAAGTGCAACAAGATACAGGCTCTGCCACAGCAGATTACACTTGTCATGAACAACCTGCCATGCGGATATTTCCGTGACCTGCAGATTATAAAAGAGGTGTTCCTGCCTGCCTTTGACGAACTGAAAGACTGTCTGCAGATGGCTGCATATATAATAAACAAGATTGAGGTGAACGAACATATCCTCGACAACCCGATGTATGACCCTATCTTCTCTGTGGAAGAAGTAAATAGACTCGCTGCCGACGGTATGCCGTTCAGAGACGCCTACAAGAAGGTGGGACTGGAAATTGAAGCAGGAGAATTCATACCTGACAGAAATATCCGTCATACCCATGCCGGAAGCATCGGTAACCTCTGCAACGATCGCATCAAGACGATGATGGAGAATATTATCTCGGAATTCGGATTCTACAAAATGGAACAGGCAGAAAATACATTATTGGGAAGATGAAACACAATATTATGAGTAAGATAAGATACACAGCATTATCAATAGCACTAATGCTCACACTTCTGTTTTCAGCATGCGCCGACTCAGAGTTCAGCAGATACAGATGCTATCTGATGATCAACAACAACATACTGAAGGACATTACCTTAGCAAGCGCCATGAACGCCGCTGCGCCAGGTATCTTCTGTCGTATCTCCATGGAGGGGACAGCAAGATTCAAGTTTGAGTCCAACCAAGGCGGCCCCCCTACGTATGGCGTAATGACATCCATTGACAAAAATTCAAAATGGATGATTGGCGTATACAACGGCATTATCGTGGGCTACGGAAACGACCAGAAGTTCCATGCCTACGACAATCAATGTAAGAACTGCTACGAGAGTTCCGGTCTTACACGATATGCACTCACTATGAATACCGACGGCACTGCCGTATGCAAAAGCTGCCACCGTGTTTACGACTTGAACAACAACGGTAACATAACAAAGGGAGACAAGGGGGACGGTCTCATAAGATACCGCACCAATGCCAACCCTGTTCCATACGGAGTCTTATCGGTCAACAACTAAGAAAGTCTACCCTTTGTTACCGATAACAGAATCTTTCCAAACACCTATTTATCATAATAAAATCAAACAATATGCAATGTAATAAGGTGTTAATTGACATTTAGTCGTTAAATTCTGTAAATAAGTTTGGGCATTCGGATAAATACGTATATATTTGCACTACTCTTTGCGGAAATAGCTCAGTTGGTAGAGCACAACCTTGCCAAGGTTGGGGTCGCGGGTCCGAGTCCCGTTTTCCGCTCATTATTTTTTCTCATTTTGAAAAATACAAACTCATGAATTTATACCTAAGATATTTTGATAAAGAAACTTTAGTTCATAATGTCGATGATGCCTTGGATTTTTTAGGTTCTATACAAGAGATTGGAATGAATCCAGAATTAGAGGCTGATATTAGAGATTATGTTGCAAGTGATGTATACTATCCCAAAAGATATAAAATTCGTCCAAGAGTATATTTCATTATTATAAAAACAGAAGCTGCAACAATGCTTGATTTCAAGCAGAAGAAGGCTTTGAGAACCAATTCTTCAACGGTTGTTGGTGAACAGCGTGAATTCGTTCCTACTGCGGTGAGCCGATTGAATGAAGAACGTGAAGGATGGTATGAAGGCACTCTTGATTTCAAGCGGGTCGTAATGGTGCCAGGTACAGGCAAACATGAGTATCGTGACACCCATTTCGTTGCCGCCTGCAAGGCGAATTCCGGATTGGACTGTTATAACAGAATTGTTGAATATCTCAAGAGTAGGGTAGACAGCAGAAGTCAGTTCCCGTCATCGAAAGGAAAGAACTTCAGGTTTACTTATCTTGGTCTTTGGAAATAAAAGGATTTTCTATTGATATTTGCTTTTTGCCTATATCAATAGATTTTCATATAAAAGGAGATTCGCATTATGAATAAAGTTATGCTTATTGGAAATGTTGGCAAAGAGCCGGATGTACGTTATTATGACCGTGACCAGGCAGTTGCTACGTTTTCTCTTGCCACGACAGAACGTGGTTATACTTTGCAAAATGGAACCCAAGTGCCTGACAGAACGGAGTGGCATAATGTTGTATTGTATCGTGGATTGGCTAAAATAGCAGAAAAGTATGTGCATAAAGGTGACAAGCTTTTCATTGAGGGCAAGATCCGCAACAGGTCATACGATGACCAGAAGGGTGTGAAGCGCTATGTCACTGAAATTATAGCAGACAATATGGAGATGCTTTCTCCGAAATCTGCTATTGTTGAACATGCATCGGTGTCACAGGCACCGGTTGGCAGTACAGCTTCTCAAAATACTAATGATTCGGAAACGGAAGACGATCAGTTGCCGTTTTAATAAAAATAACAGACTAAAAATTGGATATATCTTTTTTACAGCAAGCCGTTGAAGAGGTGCATTTCATTATGCCTTCTGTAGGCGTTGTCTTAGCTGCTTGTCTGGCGGCTTTGCTGCTTGTGGTGTCGGCTTTTGCAAGCGGTTCGGAAATAGCTTTCTTCAGTCTGTCCCCGTCAGACATCAATGAGATGGACCCGGAAAGGAAGCCAAAGGATTCTGCAATCCAGAAGCTTAGGGACGATAATGAGAGAACGTTGGCCACAATTCTCGTGACAAACAATTTTGTAAATGTCACGATAATTATGCTTTGTAATTATGTTTTTGGTAAGGTAATAGATTTCGGAAATGCATATTGGTTGCAGTTTCTGTGTATTACAGTACTTCTTACTTTCCTGCTCCTGCTTTTCGGTGAGATAATGCCCAAGGTGTTTGCCCGTCAGAATCCGCTTGCATTCTGCCGGAGGGTTGTCAATGGAATTCTTTTTGCTCGTAAGATATTCTGGCCGGTTGAAACGGTTCTGCTAAAGAGTCGTGTCATAGCCGAACGACTATTGCGAAATGATACTCATGTGTTGAGTGTTGATGAGTTGGAGCAGGCTCTTGAACTTACAGACAAGGATGAAATCCGTGATGAGAAAAGCATGCTTCAGGGCATTATCCGCTTTGGTGACGAGACCGTGAAGGAGATAATGACCAGTAGGAAAGATGTTGTTGATATAGATATAAAAACACCATTCTCGCAGGTTATAAAATGCATTGTAGAAAACAATTACAGCCGTATTCCTGTTTATCAGGATAATTCTGACAACATCCGGGGTGTATTGTATATCAAGGACTTGTTGTTGCATATCGGCAAGCCGGATACATTCAGATGGCAGAGTCTGATACGTCCTCCGTATTTCGTGCCTGAGACAAAGAAAGTGGATGATCTGTTGCGTGAGTTCCAGGACAATCGTGTCCATATTGCTATAGTTGTGGATGAGTTCGGTGGTACAAGTGGTATAGTTACCCTTGAGGATGTTCTTGAGGAGATTGTCGGAGAGATACATGATGAGTATGATGAAGACGACAAAATGTATAAGCGGGTAAACAGCAACACGTATATATTCGAAGGGAAGACACCGCTTAGTGATTTCGTGAAGATATTGGATGTGTCGGATGATGAATTCTCTGAGATAGAGGGGGAAGCTGATACTCTTGCGGGGTTGATGCTTGAGATGAAGGGGGATTTTCCTGAAGTCCACGAGAAATTTGAGTATGACAATTTCTGTTTTGAGATAATGGAGGTGTCGGAAAGAAGAATAGCAAGTGTCAAGGTCGTCGTCAGGGAGAAGAAGGGCGATGACAAGAAAGATTAATATGTTTGGGAAATGCCAAAATTAACAATCGACTTGGTGGAAAGAGGAGCTTCTGCAAACGTATCGCTTTGGAGAATATCAGAAAGTGAAGAGGAACTTCTTTCCCAAAAACCATTCCTGCAGCAGTATGTGGTAGAAATGGAAAACAAGAAGTCCTCGGCAAGGAGGTTGGAATATCTGGCTACGAGAGCCTTGCTGTATGATGCGGTTGGAGAAGCAGGTAGGATATTCCATTATCCGACAGGAAAACCGTATCTTCAGGATGGTCGAAACATAAGTATCAGCCATACTAAAGGATATGTAGCCATTGCTGTTTCCAAAGAGTATAATGTTGCGTTGGATATGGAATATGTAAGCGACCGGGTATGTCGGGTGGCGGACAAATTTCTACGCAGCGACGAGAATGCAGAAACCACATTACAGAAATTGCTTGTATGGTGTGCTAAGGAAACACTCTATAAACTCCACAGTGAGGACAATCTTACATTCCATGAGATGAGGGTAGAAGATGTTCCTGAAGTAAAAGAACATGTCTTCGGTGAACTTTATATTGAAAATATAAGAAGAAATAAGCAGGTCAAGGTTGCATTTATCGTGACAGAAGGCTTTATTTTGGCTTTTGCGAAGGAAAAACATGCAGAAATGAATTAAAAACCTATAAAAACATTGTGTATGTGAAATAAATTTGTGTAACTTTGCAAATATTAATTAGAAAAATAATAATATGAAAATTTCACACATCGAACATTTGGGAATAGCTGTCCAGAGCATTGAGGAAGCTCTTCCGTATTTCAAAGAAGTTTTAGGACTTGAGTGTTATGCTGTAGAAGAAGTTGCTGACCAGAAGGTTAAGACAGCTTTCTTGAAGTGTGGCGAAGTAAAGCTCGAATTGCTTGAGCCGACATCACCAGAGAGCACAATCCAGAAATGGCTTGACAAGGGTAATAAGGGTGTTCACCATGTTGCTTTCTGCATTGAGGACGGTGTTGCCAACGCACTCGCTGAGTGTGACGGTAAGGGAATCCGCCTTATTGACAAGGCACCACGCAAGGGAGCTGAGAATCTGAACATCGCATTCTTGCATCCGAAATCTACATGCGGAATCCTGACAGAATTGTGCGAGCATTAATAATATAAAGGTGATGCAGGCATAGATTTAGAAAGAATCATACAGAAATAAAATTATTTAAAATAATTATGAGCAAACAATTAGAAAAGATCAAAGCATTGATCGCTAAGCGTGAGGAAGCTCGTCTTGGCGGTGGCGAGAAGGCTATCGAGAAGCAGCATGCACGCGGAAAGTACACAGCACGTGAACGTATTGACATGCTCCTCGATGAGGGAAGTTTCGAAGAATATGACATGTTCAAGCTCCACCGTTGCACAAACTTCGGTATGGAGAAGAAGCAGTTCCTTGGCGATGGTGTAGTAGCTGGTAGCGGTACTATCGGTGGACGCCTCGTTTATATCTTCGCTCAGGACTTCACCGTAAATGGTGGTTCTCTTTCTGAGACAATGGCTCAGAAGATATGCAAAGTTATGGATATGGCAATGAAGATGGGTGCTCCGGTTATCGGTATCAATGACTCTGGTGGCGCACGTATCCAGGAGGGTATCAACGCGTTGGCAGGTTATGCTGAGATCTTTGAGCGTAACATCCTTGCTTCAGGTGTTATACCTCAGATTAGCGGTATCTTCGGTCCTTGTGCCGGTGGTTCCGTTTATTCTCCAGCTTTGACAGACTTCACTCTCATGATGGAGAACACTTCTTATATGTTCTTGACAGGTCCTAAGGTTGTTAAGACCGTTACAGGTGAGGACATTGACCAGGAGCATCTGGGTGGTGCAAGCGTTCACTCTACAAAGAGTGGTGTGACACACTTCACAGCAGCAACAGAGGAAGAGGCTTTGGAGATGATCAAGACTCTCTTGAGCTATATCCCTTCAAACAATATGGAAGAGGCTCCTCGCAAGGAGTGTACAGACCCAATCAACCGTATGGAGGACTCTCTGAACGAGATTATTCCAGACGATCCTAACATGGCATACGATATGTATAAGGTTATCGGTGCAGTTGTTGACGATGGTGAGTTCTTCGAGGTTCAGCCTAAGTTCGCTAAGAATATTATCGTTGGCTTCGCTCGTTTCAACGGTCAGAGCGTAGGTATCGTTGCCAACCAGCCTGCTTGCTATGCTGGTGTGCTCGATGTAAACGCAAGCCGCAAGGGTGCACGTTTCGTTCGTTTCTGCGACGCATTCAATATTCCAATCGTCAGCCTCGTTGACGTTCCTGGATTCTTGCCAGGCACAGGTCAGGAGTACAACGCCGTTATTCTCCACGGAGCTAAGTTGCTCTACGCTTACGGAGAGGCTACAGTGCCAAAGATTACCGTTACATTGCGTAAGAGCTACGGTGGTAGCCACATCGTTATGGGTTGCAAGCAGCTGCGTACCGACCTCAACTATGCATGGCCATCAGCTGAGATTGCTGTTATGGGTGCAAGTGGTGCTGTTTCAGTACTTTGTGCTAAGGAAGCTAAGACTCACGAAGATCCTAAGGCATTCCTCGCAGAGAAGGAAGAGGAGTACACCGAGATGTTCGCTAATCCATATCAGGCAGCCAAGTATGGCTACATTGATGATGTTATCGAGCCTCGCAACACTCGTTTCCGCATCTGCCGCGGTCTGGCTCAGCTCGCTACAAAACGCGACAACCTGCCAGCCAAGAAGCATGGAAACATTCCTATGTAATAAAAATATTTGTCCGTCGCAAGTTGCCTGACATTATATATAATAAGGAGGGTGTGCTTGCGATGGATAAACCAAACAGAGTATAGTATGGGAAAAACAAATAATGAGGTATATGCTGCTATAGCATTGGCGTTGCACGAGTTCAAGGGTAACAACGTGCACGACAAGGAGCCTGGCATTATTACCATCAGTGGCAGGCATACCGACTGGGAGTCTCATCTTTTGCGCATGACGCCAAAACCTCAAAAATAATAGACCGAGATGAAAGAATACAAATATACTATCAATGGCAACAAGTACGATGTTGAGATTGTAGACATCGTTGAGAATATTGCCACAGTCACCGTAAACGGTGAGAATTATAGTGTTGAAATGGAGAAGGAACCAGAGCCAGAGAAGAAGAAGGTTGTTATAAAGTCTGGTGCTCAGGCTCAGCCGGAGGCAGCTGCTTCCGAAGGTGCTTCAGCAGCAAAGGTTAACACCAACAATGCTCTCAAGGCTCCTCTGCCAGGAGTTATCAGAGAAATCAACGTTGCTGTTGGTGACGAGGTTGCTGTTGGCGACACTGTAGTTGTTCTTGAGGCTATGAAGATGGCCAACAATCTTGAGGCTGAAAAGGCTGGCAAGGTGACTGCCGTTCTTGTTCAGGTCGGTGAGAGCGTGATGGAGGATACTCCACTCGTTGTTATAGAATAAATCAAGCGATTCCAAATAAATATGCCACTTTAGCAGTTGAAGCTAAGGTGGCATTTTCTGTATCTTGTAGTGTTGTCAATCGAATATTACAATTCGCATTGTATTTCAATCAATTTTCTTGGCAGAGTGATTTTCTTTGCTTCCCCACGCTTCCCCGTTATATAATAATAGTTGGCGAGATGTTCGTCAAACTGTGAAAGGAAAGCCTCTTTGATTCTTGTACATTTTTCGTTTATGGAGTTTGATAGAGGGTTGGTCAGGTTGTAGATTGTCTGCCACACCCTGTCAGCAGAGAGCCTTGTACCGTCGTTTGTATATTCCTTCACCTTATTATATATAGTAGTAAGTCGCTCTCTGTAGTCGGAAAGACATTTGAAAGGAATTCCTTCTTCGTTTTCCAAGAACAACAGAAAGACAGATTTTACAATCGGTTCCATCTTTATTTCCATATTGTTATAGTCTGGCAGGAAGATTCGGAAATCCTTTGTTATGACGAGTCTGCTGAGTTTATCTTGTGGAAGTGCAAGCTGTTGGATAATCCATTCGCTCACTCCATTGAGACGCAACTTATTTATTTTGTCTTTTACTTCCTTTATCAATTTCTTAGTTTCCTCATTGAAAGTATCGTCAGCGGTTATTGGTGTATTATCCTTTTTAATATATTTGTTTAAGTCGAAGTCAATAATAGCACTTGCTTTTGTTACGTCGTTAGCATTTTCTAAACTGTTACAGGCAAAAGCCATTTGTTCTTCTAAGGCTTTCTGTCTTTCATCCTCTTCCTTTTGCTCTTTGTCGAAGACGGCATATTTCGCAAATAGGTCATCGAGCATGGCTTTACCATCTGCAACATCATCACAGATAAAGCAAATGACAGAAAATACAGGATATGCTTCACCTCCGTCTTCATCATAATTCTCACATTCGTATCTGAAGAAGCATGGAGGAATCTTTGATATATTGAGGAATGTAGCTAAAGCGTTTGTAGGAAGTTGTGGTATATTCTCATATCTGTTTAGTGTAGGAACATAATATTTTATATTGTCTTCATACTCTGTCGCTACGTTGGGGAGGTATATAAATTTCATAGGGAGAGGACCTTCCCAATCAAACTCTTTTTCCATGGGTCTGATTTTCTCTTTGATATATTCCATGTTGTCAAGTATGACTTGGTTAGCCACTTTGTTGTGTCCGCCTTCCATGTAGACGAGGCAGTTTTGCCGCATAATGTCTGGTGCGTTTTTCATCACCATTTTCCTCTTTAATCGTATAAATTGATGAGCCATATATCTTGATGTTTATATGTGCATAATTCTTGTTGTTATTTAATTTGTGGACTAAATTACTATATTTATTTGAATTAATACTCTTCCATGTTGAAAAATGTATTTCCGCAAGCCTTGTGATGTCAAAATGTTTTATCTTTCTTTGAAAAACCTTTGCAGATATGAGGGTATTTTCTATATTTGTATCAATCAATGAGCACTGAGAAAGTTCTGGTTCTTGAGCAGCAGCTCGTCTTAATGAAAAGCTTTATGCTAAAGATTATATTAAAAGTAAAAATGCTCAAAGTCTGAACTTAAAGCTCCAGATAACTGTGAATTAGCAGGTGGAGTTTGTGATTTTTCCTAATATTGGGATACTGTCGTAACGCAGTAATAAACCTGATTAAAATCATTTTGTTACGGAGATGATAAAATTTAAATAATATTATCGCATATGAAAAAGTTAACAATATGTTTCATTAGCTTACTTGCTGTTACAGCTTGCGAGTTTAATGATAGAGTTGAAAACTTTTCAATGGGAGGATTAGATACTCTGAATTTGGATTCAGTTGTGGTTGTGGATGAAATTTGCACAAATGATGACTATTATGATTCGACCCTTCAAAAATGGGTTGGTCCACATGCAGATAGACTTAATGGCGTTGATCTTTCTCCTGTTGAATAAACTAAAATGATAAATAATGAAAGATATAGTATTTTTGATACCACTTGTACTTTGTGCTTGTGGTAATAATAAAAATCAGATTGCTGTTAGTCATAATAATATGACTTCTTTTGACTCTGATACATTGTGGATAGATGAACCTGACAATACTCCAACCTGTCATTATGACCCTATATTGCGTAAGTGGTTTGGACCAGGTTCTGATGAAATGAATGGTACAAAATATGAGTATTATGATGAAGATGTCACAGGGTTTGAAATTAGATTTGGACTTTGGGGCGCAGATTTAACACCTTATTTTAATAAAGAAAGGATAAAAGAATGTGTAGAAGATATATGGTAAGAAAAAATGGTTCTTGGTATGATAGCTTAACTGGGAACAGGTTTGTTGGTATAGTTCGGTCCAATGGATTAACATATAGATTGACGGGGGATGGTCAGAAGGTACTTTTGACTAAGCCTAAACCGAATGTCGAGAATTTTGTAAGAAATATATGGAATTTTGAGAATCCTCAACATCGGGGGTATGTTAATGGTAAGTATCGTCCGTTTGTTACTGCTAACGGTAATATTGATATTGGTGCTGGTATAGATATCTCAAGACAAACTCCTGAGTTTAGACGTGAAGCATATAAAGGGTTTACTCCAGAGGAAATGCATAAAGAGCTTACTCGTAGAGCTGCTCAAAAGCTTCAACAAGCATTAAAAGCTCTAAAGCCTTATACTAATTTTCCGGATACTGTTAGTCCACAGATAATAACAGGTTTAGCAGATTTGAGTTACCAGGTCGGTTCTCTCAAAGGCTATCCTAAACTTCTGCAATCTGTAGCCAAAGGCGACCTTAAAGGTATACAACGAGAGTCAAGAGTTATGTACCGAAACAATATAACAGGGAAGATGGAATATGACAAGCGGAGGCATGAGGCTCGGCAAAGGAATTATTTTCATTACCAATATGGTGGAAGTGTAGGTTCTGGACTGTTGCCTTTTAGAAAATTCGCTCCAGATGCATGTTTGAGAAACTATATTTCTGCAAGCCTGGTGAAGTAAAAATCTTTTTTTATTCCGATTTTCTTTGGCGGTTAATTCGCAATATATATATTTGTATCAGTCAACGTCCGTTGATAAAGTTCAGTAGTTAGAGCTGCTGATTATCTTGCTAATAAACCTTGTGCTTAAGATGATGTTGAAGGCAATGATGCTCTAAAATCTGAACTTGAACTCCTGGTAACTGTAATTATGCAGATGGAGTTGGTGAATCTCCTTATTATAGGAGTCGGTGGTCATAACACCGTCATATGTTTAATCCTCAATTATGACTGAGAGGGTAAATATAATAAAACAAAAGATGAAAAAATTGCTTTTAATATTCATTTGCTCACTTGCTTTTACTGCTTGTGAGTTAAATGATAAAGTAGAGAGAGTTTCAACAAGTGGTTTAGATACCCTTAATTGGGATTCTGTAGATGTTGTAGAAATAGAAGAACAAGACTATTATGATTCTGTTCAGCAGAAATGGGTAGGTCCACATGCAGATAGACTTAATGGTATTGATCTTTCTCCAGTTGAGTAATTTAAAATTGATTGATTATGAATTGATTGATTATGAAATATCCATGAGATAAAAAAAATCACGCCAAAGCGAATGTAAATTGGGAATAGCATGCTACCTTTGTTGCATATAACCAACATTGCATGATTATGACTAACGTTACATTCCCTCAGTTGATCCAGCGAGGCTGTGGTATCGACATCCATTTGAAGGTGGTGGTGGCAACAATTGACGGTGTGGGGATCCAAAAGGAAACTCGCTCCTTTAACACCTTCACGAGTTGTTTGACAGAAATGAAAGAATGGCTGTTAGCTAATGGTATTACTCATGTCGCAATGGAGAGTACCGGTGTTTATTGGAAACCAGTAATGCGTGTATTGGAGGAGGAAATTCCAAATGTCTGGATAGTGAATGCCCGACACATCAAGAATGTGCCAGGTCACAAGACCGACAAGATGGATAGCGAATGGATTTGCAAGTTGCTTCTTGCAGGCCTGTTGAAACCAAGCTACATTCCTCCAAAGGAACAGCGTCAGTTACGTGACCTTACTCGCTATCGCAACAAACTTATTCAGGCAATGGCTGCGGAAAAGAACCGCATGATGCGAGTCCTTGAAGATTGCAACATCAAACTTTCAAGTGTTGTTGCCAATACCTCAGGTGTTACTGCAACCGCTTTGATAGATATGCTTTGCGAAGGTCGTAAGTTGACAATAGAAGACATCGAAAGTGTTTATCACAAGAAATTGTCGGCCAGTCCGCAAGAGTTGTTGGAGGCTTGCACAGGCTTTGTCGAGGAGCACCATGTATATATGCTTCAGATGATTCGTAAGAGTATAGCTCAAACGCAAGGTCTCGTTAACGAATTGTCCAAGCGTATCAAGGACATACTTGTCAAGTATGACAATGTGCTGGAACTGCTGAAGGAGATACCTGGTTTTAACACCAAGGTAGTCGAAGACCTTGTCTCGGAAATAGGTCTTGACATGTCGGCTTTCCCATCCGAGAAGCATTTGGCATCCTGGGCTGGCATATGCCCTGGCAACAATGAGAGTGCCGGTAAAAAAAAGCGGAAGAATAACTCACGACAACAAACAAGTAAAGGCTGTCCTGACAGAGGCAGCATGGGCTGCGACCCGTACCAAGAACACATTCTTCAGCGAACGTTACCACCGCATCAGTGCCAGACGTGGGAAAAAGCGTGCCTTGATAGCTGTTGCCCACTCTCAATTGACTGCCACATATCTGATACTCAGCACAGGAGCTAAATACCATGAGTTGGGTGCTCAATATATGCAAGCCAAGATTGAGAAGAAACGAAAGGTTTACTTGACTGCAGAATTGAAGAAACTTGGGTACAAAGTTAGTCTTGAGAAAAA
>OOCQ01000696.1_pt1 | contig 26067 bp, 18 predicted proteins | sample 1671121 | NCBI WGS metagenome assembly OOCQ01 (sample SAMN06348124, study PRJEB24527) | human gut metagenome | biome: human gut; feature: ankylosing spondylitis patient; material: feces | host: Homo sapiens | place: China | collected 2015-10 | reverse complement strand
TTTTAAGCAAGCCGTAGGCTCGGAAAATATATACGGTGTTTTTAAATGTTTTTGTTTAAATCAGAAAGTTGAATCAAGCTCAATAACCCCATCCCAACCACCTCACCCAAGAAGTCAAACTGCCTCTCTCCTAAAACATTATTTTCATCACTTAAGCACATATTTTAACCACATAAACCGCCATACGATACGTTTGCTCCGAAATGCGGAAATCTGCATTTTTCTAAAGGAATTATTTATTGTACCTTTGTTGCGGTGGAATGTATACATGCCTATTATACAACTACCGAAAAGTAACAAAACATTTTCTCATAGCATGAGAAACCCCGGCACCATGTTTCGTGACGAAACCAGATGTCGGGGCTTTGTTATTATATTCTAAAAATACTCATGTTTAGCACGTCTCTCTGACATGCTGTCAACATTATTGGTCTTCTTCCTCTGGATCTTCCCATGTCTCATCCCAAAGGTTGTCGCATGTGAAGGTGTGTTTCTTTGAGAGGGCAGAAGAGCCGTCAAATGTTGTACTTGATGGCTTAACATCAACAACTTCTGACCCTGCAAGGATTGACTGAGATTCTGTAGCTACCATTATTATATTAGGTACAATATATTGCTTTTTCATAATTGTCTTTTTTATTTGTTTATTTATTATTTATACTGTTGTCTTCTGTAAATATTACTTTGCGATATACTTCTTTCCGTTGTGGATATAAAGCATGCCCTTTGTCGGTTTCAAAGTCTTTACACCACTCAAAGTATAGTAAGCGTCGTCTTTGTCGCTTGCTTTTTCAACAGCGTTGATGCCTGTCGTACCATCGAAGTCCATGCTGATAATCTTTGCTGCATTAGGATTTTCGATTGGAAGATATACCTTTGTGTAGTACCTACTGTAGCTTTACCAAACTTCACAACGCCTCCGTCGTTTACAAGAATATAGTCTTTATCTGTCAAAGTATAATCTGCTGTAACGCCTACGAGTTTATTACCAGCAAGTGTTGTTGTCTCTGACGTTGCAGTCTCCATAGTATACTCTTTTGCTTCGCCTTTCAGGATAACACCATTGTTTACAGGAATAATGCCATCAGCAACTTCTGTCAAATCCACCTTTCCTGATGTCGCATTATAAGCTGCGGTATAAGCTGTCAAACCTGAAGGGACCTTGCATGTGGCGGTTGTGCAGAAGGTGGCATAACCAGCGGTGCCGACGGTGGCGGTGATGGAAGGGGTAACTTTGATGTCATAAAGGTTTATACCGCTATTACCTGAATATATATATATGGTTGCAGGTTTAGTTTGGTTATACACAACTGTTCCGCTCTTTATTTCATTTGCGTTAACGCTGATGCTTCCTATGTTCGTTTTATTTCCTTCAATTACAGCGTCTATCTTTAAGTCACGTGCATCTCCCGATTTAGAGCTATGTGCCAATACTATATATATATCGCAATTTCCACTTACAGCAAATGATAGAACTCGTCCAACAGGAGTATCACCATCCCAAGAACCTGTACCACCAAATTTCAATCTTTGCGTATACTTTATGCCATCAACAGTTTTGGTATTTCCATCAACTGTTATTTTTTTTCCAGATGTAGCATAAAGTGTCAAACCATCTTTTGTGATTTCTTCCGTATAATCCCCAGTATTCCATGTTGAGAAATTCCATTCTTGTACACCTTGTCCACTCGCCCCGATTGCACTTAAAGCAATCACCAATAAAACAAATAATTTTTTCATAATTAGTAGTATTAATATGTTTTTAAATTGTTATAATATACATCTATAGTAGCCCCTCTGAAAAGGAGCGCATTTTTTCCATTGCGACATAATCGCATAGTCTATTGTTTCACTGTCACTTGTAAGTTCAGGCTATATGCCCTTCATAGATTCGCTTTAGTATCAACTTTTAGCAAGACGTTTTTTAAAAGTACCCAATCATCAATAATCTTTTCGTCTTCTATTTCATCAACAAGTCAGTAGTATGTTATAGATTATGCGACAAAGGTAACAAAATAAATTAACAACAAGAAAGATTGCATAAACTTTTTTTATCTTTCTTTAAACAAAAACTCCCGACACGGCCAACGCCATGTCAGGAGCTAAAATTATAGAACTATTTTAAGCTATGATTACTTAACAAACTTCTTACCGTTCTGAACGTAAATACCGTTTGCAAGAACAGCAGCGTCTGTACCTACGAATCTTCCGTCAAGAGTATAGATGCGGTTGTTTGCAGGAGCAACAGCGTTGTTAATAGTGTTGATACCAGCTGTAGACTCTGTCCAAGAAGTCTGGTCGCCAGTAATATCAAAATACATAGTCTTTGCACCCTCTGTTGCAGAGATAAGAGCAACACCCATAACATAAGCCTTCTTCTTGAAAGCTACAGAGAAACGACGGTCTGCAGTCCAAGGAAGGAGGTTCTCACCCTTAATGATCTTGCCGTCAGCATCTGTTGCCTGCTCGTAGAACTGGAGGTAAGAGTTTACAACCTCTGTATCGTCAGCGTTCTTGTTAACGTCAAGACTTGCCTTGTTCATCTCGTCTTCTGTTCCCTGCTTGTTTGTCAAATCAACAACAAGCTTCAATGGCTTGGTGAAATACATCTCTGTCCATGTTTCTGTCAGGAAACCAGGAGCCTTGTATGACTTGAGCTTTCTGTTTGTAGGGTCGCCCTCAAAGTTTACATAGCTCTCATCAGTATCTTCGTTGTATTCACGAGCGTAGAACTGCAACTGTCCCTGAGAAGCGAGATAGAATACAACCTGCTTGATGTTGCTTACACCCTGTGGGTTTGATGTATCCTTGAACTTGATTTCTGTGTTTGAGTTCAATGTTGCATAAGTACCAGCAGCGAAAGAGATACCTGTCTCTGGGTCTGTATAATCAGCTGTCAGAACATGATAGTTAGCACCTTTTGCAGTACCGCCATCTATTGGAAGCGTATTGAAGTCGTCGTCAAGATATGCTTCCTTAATCTTGTTCAGCATCTCGCCAGTAACCTCTGTACCGTCAGTCTCTGCGTTAACGACAGTCTTGCCGTCAGCAACCTTCATTGCTGTTTTGATAACGTAGTTCTTGTCAAGTTTGAATGCCTGTGCGTTGGCAGAAGCAACGCCTACGAATGCCATAAGTGCGATTGCGTAAATTTTCTTCATTGTCTTTATTTTTTAATTGTTAGTAAATTGATATGATTTTTATTCTCTGTGCACCTTGATGATGCACAGAGAATAGAATATTATTTATTGCTCGAATCCGTCAAGACCAGACTTGGCTGTTGTGCCATAGCCATTGTCTCCATACTCTTCCTTGTTGTCAATCTGCTGCAGGAAGGTCTGGCTGATAGGACGCCATTTCATATAATCCCTGAATGACTCAGCCGCACGCTTGTTGCTCTTTGCGAACTGTGAACGGAAAGCCTGATGACGCTGGAGCAAAGCCCAACGCTGATGCTCACCGCAAAGCTCACGGGCATACTCGTCAAGGATAGTGCTTTCTGTTACCTGTCCGGCAGTAATCTCGTATGTTGCAGCTGAAACACCGTCACGAACAGAACGCTTGCGCAGCTTGTTGATATAGTCGGCAGCCTTCTGGTTCTCACCGAGCTTCTGGTTTGCCTCTGCGGCAATCAGATAGATCTCAGCAGAGCGCATTACTGGAATGTCGCCATTCTTTATCTGCAGGTTTGAACCATAGAACACACCATCATAGTTCCACTGGAACTTCAACAGACAAGGGAATGTCTGCCACAATGGATTTGTCTTTCCGTATTTTGTTTCCCAAGAGTTTCCAACACCTGTTGAGAGATACTGGTTGTTCTCATCAAACAAGTCGTCGATATCAACACAAGCATAAGAACGATTGTTCTTGCTCTCGTCAGACACAGTACCGTGCTTGTAGAGATACAGGAAGATGCGGTTTTCATCCTCTGCAATAGGATAGTCCATAACATAAGGATTCTTCGCAGCAACAAGCTTGCTTACATCACCGCTTGTCTCGCCCTTAGGCCATATAGATGCGGTATACTGGTTTCCACCTGATGTTGAGCTTACGGCATTGCAATCTACATAAGGATATATTTTCTTTTTCTGAGCGCCGAACTGTGTGTTTATACCATACAGCTTGCACAGTTTCGGATTCAATGTCAGCACACGCTTTGTATATTCAATCCATGCAGGCTGCTGCATAGAGAATGTACCGAATGCAGTCTGGAAAGAGTTCTCCCAACGCTTGTCCCATGATGCATCATACAGGTCAAGCAGATACTTTGAAGGAGCGAACAAACCAGAATTTGTTCTACCATAATAATAGTTCTGCTTGTCTGCAGTAATCATTGACAGGTCAGAGCATACGGTCTGGTTCCAATAGCAATATGCAAACAACTTGTTCTTACCAGCATTGGCATAGTTCCATGTCTCTGCATCTACGCTTGCATCAACACCGGCAGCTACCCAAAGAGCTTCTTTGTTTGTACGGTTATTGGCACTTGCCCACATATCAGAGATGTCGCTATACAGATAACCACCGTACTTGGCACCACCGGCTTCTGTGTCGGCAACGAAGTCACCTGCCAGGTCAGCAGCTTTCTTCCAATAGCTTTCTCCATCCGGAGCTGTCAGACCCTGACCGGCAGCCTGTACGTATGCACGGCAGAGGATACCGACAGCAGACTTCTTGGAAGCGCGTGCACGGTTGTTGTTGTATGGTTGTACACCAAGATTATCAACAGCATACTGCAAATCCTCGGTAACAGACTTGTAGATTTCAGAAAGGGTGTTACGCTTTGGAGAGAGGTTGACACCTTCGTCAGCGCTGCTCTCAACAAGAGTAATAGGACCATAATATGTGGTAAGCATAAGATGATAGAATCCTCTCAGGAAACGAGCTTCCGCATAAATGGTCTTTATGTCCTGAAGATTCTCGTTCTTCTCGTCTTTCATCATCTTCTCACCATTCTTTATTACAGTAGCGCAGTTTCCGAGAGCGCTGTATGCCTGCATAAAGAACTTATCCCATGGCTTGTTTGCATTAGGAACAAGGCTCTCGTAGTAGAACAGTTCCTTTGTATTGTCGTTGTTCTTTGATGTTAGCCACAAGTCTGTACCAGCCTCTGACACCTCAAGGAAGTCCGCAACTGTATACATCTGTGCATAAATTGGCTCATAACACTTTGTCTCCAAGCCATACCACTTATTGTATTCTGTAAGGCTGTTGGTCGTATCGGCATCCAATGGATTATACTCGTCCAAAGAGCAAGATGCCAACAACGCTGTGGAGCAAAGAACCAAAGCTGATTTTATTATGTTCTTTTTCATTGTTATTTTCCTTTAAGTAATTTAGAATGCTATATTAAGACCAAACACCAACTGCTTTGTGAGTGGATAATTATAGTTTCCGTTCATTTCCGGGTCGTAGTCTTTCAACAGATGACTCTTTGAAACGATAAGCGGATTTGTGATAGTTCCATAAACACGGAGGTTGGACAAGCCAAGTCTCTTGCAGATGTTGGTTGGAAGTGTGTATCCCAAAGTGATGTTCTTGATCTTGAAGAATGATCCGTCAACATAAGACAATGCTGCGAAACCAGGATAATAGCTCAACTTATCAGAGATGCTTGCATTCATTGCAGGGAAGTCATTTGAAGGGTTGTTCTCTGACCATACATTGAAATACTCCGGATAGTTGTTCTTTCCTGTAGGATCATAGTTTGTCAACATCTTGTAGTTTATCATCTGACCCCAACGCATATACATATAGATGCTCAGGTCAAAGTCCTTGTACTTGAATGTGTTCTGGAATCCGAGAGACCAGTCTGGAGAGTTGTGTCCGATAACCTGATAATCGTCTGCTGATAAAGCGTAAGGATTAGAAGCATCGTATCTGTGCTCTACGCCCTCTGCATCATTCTTTGTGTAATATATAGAACCGTTCTCGTCTACATGACGCTTGATTCCCGGTACATCAACCTTGATATATCCCGGCTTCATGCCGAAGCAAGCAGCATCATCAGCCTCGTTTGTCTGCCAGATACCATTGAGCTTGTAATGATAGAATGAGTTAACGGCTGAACCTACAGAGTATACATAGTCGCCATTTATTACCTTATCATTTGCAGTACCCATCAACTTGGTAATCTCCTCCTTGTTGTAGTTGAATGTAAGAGTAGAGTTCCACTTGAAGTCTTTTGTCACAATGTTTCTTGTGTTAAGTGTAAGCTCAATACCCTTGTTCCTTGTTTCAGCAAGGTTCACATTTGTAAGATACTGTGTTGTAGAGTTGTAAGCACCACCTGTTACAGGCAGGTTCTTATGCCAGATTACATTGCTTGTGTTTGTAAGATACCAATCCATGCTCAAGTCGATACGGCTGTTGAGGAAAGCGGCATCCAAACCGATGTTCCAGCTCTTTGAACGCTCCCAAGTAAGCTTCTTGTTTGCTACTTCCTTAGAATATCCGTAAGTTGTTATCTTCTCTCCACCGATTGTAAGATAGCTCTGCTCAATCTTTGAAGTTGAAGCATACGGACTGATATTTGATGTACTACCTGTTTCACCGTAACCTACTCTCAGCTTCAAGTTGTCGAGCCAGTTCTTTGTACTTTCCATGAACTTCTCGTCGCTGATACGCCATCCGAGAGAGAATGCAGGGAAGGTCTGCCACTTCTCATCCTTTGCAAGACGTGAGTCACCGTCATGACGAACAGATACTGATGCGAGGTATCTTCCGAGGTAAGAGTAGTTGATACGTCCCATCCAACCCATACGCTTTGACATTGAGTATGATGATGAACTCTGACGTGTAACGGCGTTATCAAGATTGTTCCACAGATAGCTGTTGTTCAAGATTCCGATACCTGATGCGGTGGCACCCTCTGAGCGTCCGTGTTCATAAGATGATACACCGGTAACGACGAAGTTGTGCTCCTTGCCGATATTGAAATTATATGTAAGGATGTTCTCCCACTTGTAACGATAATAGTTTGACTGTGATGTTGATGCCTTTGTATCGGTTTCAACATTGCCTCCTGACTTGATGAAGTTGTAAGAACCCTGTCCTGTGAAAGAGTTTGAACGTGAGTGTGTCAATGTTCCATTGATTCTGCTTTCCCAAGAGAAGCCCTTGAACGGAGTAATCTTGATATACGGATTGATGTATACCTTTGTATTCTGACCCTGTCCGCGATAGTTGCTCTTGTTGTTTATAAGAAGGTTGATATAGTTTGTATCGCCTTCTACTGGATAGGTGGCATAGTTTCCGTTCTCGTCATACAGGTCGCCATAAGGTATTGCTGTCATGGCATCCTCCAACTTAGCGAAAGGAGTGTTCTTGTATACATAAGAACCCTGGATTGCGATACCTGCGCTGAACCAGTTGTTCACCTTGTTGTCAATACGGATATTGGTTGAATAGACCTTGTAGTTGTCATCTCTATACTGACCCTTCTCATCAGAGAAGTTCATAGACATGTAAGCCTTTGTCTTGTCTGTTCCACCTGAAAGAGATACAGAATAGTTCTGCACGGTTCCTGTATGGAGGAGCTCGTCTGCCCAGTTGATGAACTTCTTGTCCTGGTATGCCTTATAATAGTTCGGATTTGACTGGAACATTGTTTCATCGTCAACATAAGTTCCGGCATTACGATTTGCCTGACGGAGACCTTCGATATAGCTCTCGCCCTGTCTTACCTTTGGCATTTCAGACCAGCTGTTTATACCGAAATAAGCATTTACGTTAACAGAGAGCTTTCCTGCCTTACCGCCCTTGGTGGTGATGAGTACAACACCGTTTGCACCTTCCATACCATATACTGCTGTTGAAGATGCATCCTTCAATACCTCAATGCTTTCAATATCATTAGGGTTCAATGTTGAATAGTCACCAGGCATTCCGTCGATGATAAAGAGAGGAGCTGTACCTGAATCGCTGAACGAACGGTTACCACGCAACTGAATCTTCACACCAGAACCGGCTCTACCGTCTTCCTTTGTGATATCAAGACCCGACACACGTCCCTGCAATGACTGCATAGGGTTTGATGATGGAGTAAGAGTGATGTCTTCGCTCTTTACAGATGCTACGGCACCGGTAAGGTCACGCTTCTTCTGTGTACCATAACCAATAACCACCACATCGTCAAGTCCAAGTACATCCGGTTCCATCTTCAAAGACAGTGTACCACTTGTCACCTTGACTACTTTATCCTTATAACCGGTATAAGAGACTTTAATAGTAGAGCCAATAGGAGCATTTACGGTAAAATTACCATCAAGATCTGTTATTGTACCATTCTTTGTTCCGCTCTGCGGAATGATGGTTACACCGATCATCGGCTGTCCTGTCTCGTCAACAACGGTACCCTTCACTACTCCGTTCTGATGAACAGCTTGTGGAGAAAGCGCAGTGCTACCATTGCCTGCTGCCATCATTGTGGCAGGACAAAGCATTGCTGAGGACAGAGCAAGCGTGATGGACATCCTTTTCAAGTTGGAACTTGAATTATACATCTTTCTTGTCTTCATATAAAATAGATTTTGAAATTGTTAAAGTTCGATATTTAATGATATGTACATAGCCGACAAACAGCGACAACGTAGCCTTTAGGCATACGGGTCTGACATAAAGCCCATTTATACATTGCTGACATAAAAGCTTTGAAGTTTTTCTAATTGCAGTATGACATTATTTAATACTAACAGGTTCCGTTTTCCATTCGATATAAGGTGCGATGTTTTGCAATAACTAACATAGGCATACACGTACCTTATTATATATATAGCTACAACATCAGCAAATTATTTCAAAAAAACGGCAACTCTCTCAAGTATGTATTGTTTAGAAACTTTTGATTTTCTTACTTTGTACTTTTTAAGAGTAGTAGTTATGGTTGCAAAGTTATGATAAAATTCTAATAAATTGTTATTAACACACGGAAAAACTTTATCTTGTACTCTTGTTTTTACCAAAAAACAAAGTATTATTAGCATAATTTCAAATAAATAGGCTATACCATACCTAAAAAAGATGATTTACATCAATAACTTACCCTTTGGCGAAAGATACAAAAGACAACCTTCCGCCAAAGGGCTTTTTTTAGTTCAGAGTAACGTTCACGTTCTCCTGCTTTATATCTTCGCAGTATTTGAACTCTGCAGGCTTCTTTGCCGTAATATCCACATTCTTTAGATGTATGTTCTTTATAGGCATCTCGGGAAGTCCGTTGAAGAACATCGCACGATTGGCATTACGACATACTACATCCTCGATGTATATGTTTCTGAAACAAGGTGTTGTCTCGTCCACCGGCTCCGGCTTCACTTCTTCCGTCTGGTTCTTCCCTGCTGCCTGTGCTTCTGCCGCAGACAGTCCGCCGTAATAGAGGTTGAAGATTACCGCCTCTGTAGGAATGTCGAACATGGAAACGTTCTTTATCCAGATATTCTCTACTACTCCTCCTCTGCCACGCTTGCTCTTGAAACGCAGACCTACATCTGTACCGAGGAACTGACAGTTGCTGACTCTGATGTTCTTCACGCCGCCACTCATCTCCGAACCGACAACAAATCCTCCATGGCCCTTGAACACGGTACAGCCATCTACTATAACATTCTCGCAAGCCACGCCACGCCTTCTGCCGTCTTCGTCCTTACCGCTCTTTATGCAGATGCCGTCGTCACCAACATCAAAGCGGGAGTTTACGATCAGAGCATTCTTGCACGACTCAAGGTCCAGACCGTCGCCATTCTGTGCATAGCTCGGGTTACGGATTTCAACATCCTCTATGAGCACGTTCTCACACATCAGCGGATGCACGTTCCATGCCGGAGAGTTCTGGAAGATTACTCCATTGAGCCAAACGTTTTTACAGTTCACGATATTTACCATCACCGGACGCAGGAACACCTTGATGCTGTCCCACTGTGCTTCTGTAAGATTACCTGTCGGCACATTCATGTCTGCCATCTTATAGCCCTTCAGCGCTCCCTCTGTAGGAATCCAGAAGTCTTTGTTTATATAGGCTCCACCTCTCGACGTTGCCTCTTTCCACTGACTTGCCGTTACCTTGCTGCGCTTGAGTGGACGCCAGAAATGCCCGTTGCCGTCTATAACGCCATCGCCTGTTATTGCCACGTTCTTCAGGTCGTAGCCTGAGATTGGCGACTTGCAGCGACGGGTGTCAAGTCCTTCAAACACGGATTTTACTATAGGATACAAATCCGGATCTGGAGAGAACAGCACGATGGCTCCTTTCTCAAGATGCAGGTTGATGTTGCTCCTCAATTCTATAGGACCGGTAAACCAAACGCCCTGCGGAACAACAACCTTACCGCCACCTTTCTTTGCGGTCTGGTCGATGGCCTTCTGTATTGCCGCCGTGCATAATGTAGTGCCGTCGCCCTTCGCTCCGAAGTCCTTGATGTTTGTCTCACGGTCTGGGAATGTAGGACGTGTGACCTTTGACATCTTGAACGGCAAGCCCTGATAGAGATTGTCGTAGGGATAAGTCTGGGCACGCATGCTGCCAATAGCCATGCCCACAAGCATTACTGCCAAAAATAAGATTCTTTTCATAAATGTTAATTGTCTGTTTATGTATTATTAGTTTTATTCCTGCTTCTGATTTTGCAAATACTTTGCAAACGAGCGCAAAGAGAGTTTACTCTCAGTTTGCCGAGTGCAGCTAAGTGTTATGCAAATATAATACTTTTCCCCAACATATCCCTACATCAGGCTAACGAAAGCCTCACATTAACCGTCATAATACTAATTAATCGCACAATTATCCACCTTTTACCAATAAAATCATTATATTTGCATGTCAGTAGACGAGTCTATAAGTAGACAAGTATACAAGGAGGTTTGCATCACTTGTCTAAAATTTGCGAACGACGGTCACCAAGAAGAACTAATCTCCTTGTCTACTCGTCAACTTGTCAACTTGTCAACTTGTCTACTATAAAATATAATAAAGAACAAACTTATACAGCCTATGAACGAGCAAGCACCACAACGATGGGACAAGTTCTACCTGAAGGATGTCTCATTCAAGAATTTGATGACCCACCGCATATTCAACGTACTCATCATCGCCAACCCGTATGATGCCTTCATGCTTGAAGATGACGGACGTGTGGACGAGAAGATTTTCAACGAGTACACCGAACTCGGACTCCGATACCCACCTACCTTCACACAGGTCAGCACCATGGTGGAAGCATCTGAAGTGCTTTCTACAACAAGCATCGACCTTGTAATATGTATGCCGGGAAATGCCGACAACGATGCCTTCACCGTGGCAAGAGCGGTAAAGCTTGAATTCCCCGACATTCCATGTGTCGTACTCACCCCTTTCTCACACGGTATCACAAGAAGAATGGAGAACGAAGACCTGTCCATCTTCGAGTATGTGTTCTGCTGGCTCGGAAACACAAACCTCATCCTGTCTATCATAAAGCTTATAGAGGACAAGATGAACCTTGAACACGACATTGACGAGGCCGGCGTACAGATGATTCTGCTCGTGGAAGACAGCATACGCTTCTATTCTTCCATACTGCCAAACCTATACAGCTACATCCTCGCACAAAGCCAGAGGTTCGCCACAGAGGCTCTGAACCCACACTCCGCCACCCTCAGAATGAGAGGAAGGCCTAAGGTGGTGCTTGCCAGAACATACGAGGAAGCTATGGGGTATTATCTGCGCTACCCGGAAAATATCCTCGGAGTAATAAGCGACTGCCGCTTCCCTAAAGTCGGCGAGAAAGACTCTGAGGCTGGATTGAAACTGCTACAGGAAATAAGAAAAAGGGACCCCTTCCTGCCGCTCATCATTGAAAGCAGCGAATCCGAGAACAAGGAGAAGGCGGAGGCATTGGGACTACGCTTCATCGACAAGAACTCGAAGAAGATGAACATAGACCTGCGAAACCTCATGGCAACCCACATGGGATTCGGAGACTTCGTGTTCCGCGACCCGAAGACCCACGAGGAGATAAAGCGCATCCGCAACCTGAAAGAACTACAGGACAACATCTTCAGCATACCGAACGACTCCATGCTTTACCACATATCAAGAAACCATGTGAGCCGCTGGCTTTGCGCAAGAGCCATATTCCCCGTATCGGAGTTTCTGAAAACGGTGACCCTGGAGAAACTGAAGGATATCGATGCCCACAGACAGATTATCTTTGACGCCATCGTGCAGTACCGCCACATGAAGAACCTCGGTACCGTAGCTGTTTTCCGCCGCGAACAGTTTGACGCATACAGCCACTTTGCAAGAATCGGCGACGGCTCGCTCGGAGGTAAAGGAAGAGGACTGGCTTTCCTCGACCATATCATAAAGTCAAACCCTGAGTTCAACAGCTTCGAGGGTGTAAAGGTGTCCATACCAAAGACCGTGGTTCTCTGTACCGACGTGTTCGACCAGTTCATGGACAACAACAACCTGTATCAGATTGCACTTAGCGACGCTCCGGACGAGGACATACTGAAGGCTTTCCTGAAGGCACAGTTGCCAGACCAGTTTATTGATGACTTCAAGACATTCTTCGACGCCATCAAGCATCCTATCGCCATACGTTCAAGCAGCCTGCTCGAAGACTCCCACTACCAGCCTTTCGCAGGAATATATTCCACATATATGATTCCGTATCTTGACGACAAGCAGGAGATGCTGCGAATGCTCGCCGCCGCAATAAAGAGCGTATACGCCTCTGTCTACTACAAGGACTCTAAGGCATACATGACCGCCACGAGCAATGTCATCGACCAGGAGAAGATGGCTGTCATATTACAAGAGGTGGTGGGAAAACAATACGGCGACCATTTCTATCCTAACTTCAGCGGCGTGCTGCGCTCCATAAACTATTATCCTTTAGGATACGAGAAATCTGAAGAAGGTATTGCAAGTCTGGCTCTCGGTCTTGGAAAATACATAGTGGATGGCGGACAGACTCTGCGCGTCAGCCCTTATCATCCCGACCAGGTACTGCAGACAAGCGACATGGAGATTGCGCTGCGACAGACACAGACAAGATTCTACGCCCTCGACATGAAGCACATCGGCGAGGACTTCAAGGTTGACGATGGCTTCAACATAATGAACCTGAAAGTAAAAGACGCTGACGCCGACGGTGCTCTTAACTTTATAGCCTCAACCTACGACCCGTATGACCAGGTTATAAGAGAAGGACTATATGACGGAGGAAGAAAGATAATCAGCTTCTGCGGACTTCTGCGACAAGGGGTGTTCCCTCTTCCCGAACTGCTCAAGCTCTCAATGAGACATGGTGCCGACAGCATGAAGAGACCTGTAGAGATTGAATTTGCCTGCACCCTGAACAACGACAGAACAGGAGAGTTCTACCTTCTGCAAATCCGTCCTATCGTTGACAGCAAGCAGATGCTTGACGAAGACCTCGCCTCGATACCTGACGAGAAATGCCTGTTGCGCTCTCATAACTCTCTTGGACATGGCGTCAGCACCGATGTGACGGATGTGGTATATATAAAGACCAGTGATGACTTCACGGCGGCGGACAACCCTGCAATTGCTGAAGAGATAGAGCACATGAACAGAAAGTTCCTTGCCGACAATACCGGCTATGTTCTTGTCGGACCTGGCAGATGGGGGTCAAGCGACCCTTGGCTCGGCGTCCCCGTGAAATGGCCACACATAAGTGCTGCAAAGATAATAGTGGAAATAACTCTCAAGAACTATAGCGTGGACCCAAGTCAAGGTACTCACTTCTTCCAGAACCTTACAAGTTTCGGTGTCGGATATTTCACCATCGACGAAAATAAAGGCATGGGATTCTTCAGGAAAGAAATTCTCGATGCCATGCCTTCTGTCGATGAAACTGAACATGTAAGACATGTAAGATTTGACAAACCTCTGAAAATTATGATGGACGGCATGAAACAGGAAGGATTAGTGATGGAGCAATAGCCCTGAAACACCCTGTTTATGGGATATATTGGGTATTTTACACCCTATATCATTTCGTAAATTTAAGCCCAAATCGAACTACAGATTGAAAGTTATTGTACTTGATTTATATCAATAAAGACAATAAAGAAGAAAAATATTATGAAAAACACTTGCAAGATTGCAACAATAGCCATATCTTTGCATCGTGTTTTTCATAGTATTAGATTTAAGGTTAACAAGGTTGGAGTACAGCGGTACTCCTTTTTTTGTATCTATACGTAAGGAAAACATACTATTCAGAATATAAAAGCCAAATAAATCCGAATAAGAGAACTTGTCAACTTGCCTACTCATCAACAAACCTCCTCGTCAACTTATCTACTTGTCCGCTCGTCAACAAATCTCCTCGTCAACTTGTCAACTCGTCAACTCGTCAACTTAAAAAACAAAAAAACCAAGACATTGTAAAAACAACATCTTGGCTACATGTCGGGATTACTGGACTCGAACCAGCGACCCCGTCGTCCCGAACGACGTGCGCTACCAACTGCGCTAAATCCCGATTGCCTTAAAGCGAGTGCAAAGTTAAGTCTTTTTTTTATAATGGAAAAATTTTTGCCCTAAAAAGTTTGGCAATACAAAAAAAATCCATACCTTTGCACCCGCAATTGAAAATTATTGCACAATAAACATGTTGGTGCCATAGCTCAGTTGGTAGAGCAAAGGACTGAAAATCCTTGTGTCCCCGGTTCGATTCCTGGTGGTACCACAATAAAGAGAGTTACTCAAACAGGGTGACTCTCTTTTGTTTTTATATTGGTGCCATAGCTCAGTTGGTAGAGCAAAGGACTGGCCGTGTCTATAATTGGCCTTGTGTCCCCGGTTCGATTCCTGGTGGTACCACAAAACAATGAAGCAGTTAAGAGAAATCTTGACTGCTTTTATTTTTTCATATTGGTGCCATAGCTCAGTTGGTAGAGCAAACATATCACACTACCATTCCTTTAATTCTATAAATTGACAAACACATCATCTATTAAAAACAAAAATCACTATCTGACATAATAATTCAATGATTCCATTCGTCATTCTAACTGAAAGTCATTACTTTTGTACATTCCAAACAATTATATACAGATATGACAAGACATTCCATATAGCAATTGTAAGACAAGTAATTATTGAGTAATAATATGAAGATCAATATAAAAGATACATTGTTAGCAGGTGAGCGTGTAACGCTCGAATGCAAGAAAGCCTCGAAAGGTGTGCCAAATTCTCTTTGGGACACTTATTCCGCTTTTGCCAACACATACGGTGGAATAATACTGTTGGGTGTGGTAGAGCATATGGATGAGCGAGACAAGGCCAAGCGGTTTGAGATAGTTGGTGTTGAGGATGCCGACAAGATTCGCAAAGACTTGTGGAACATTGTCAACAGCAAGGAGAAAGTCAATGTAAATCTTTTGCATGATGACGATGTGCAAACAATAGATATTGATGGCAAGGAAATCATCGCAATAAATGTTCCTCGCGCCGATTATACAGTCCGTCCTGTCTATATCAACAACAATTTGTCAAGAGGAACGTTCAAACGCAACCATGAGGGCGACTATCATTGTACGGAGCAAGAGTTGAAGATGATGTTGCGTGATGCCAATGAAGCAGGCAATGACAGACTGGTTTTGGAATATTACACGATGGATGATATCGATATTCCAACCTTGGAACGTTATCGTATCATGTTCAAGACTGACAACCCAGACCATGTGTGGAATGAACTAGATCATAAGGAATTTCTGAAACAACTTGGAGGATATGCTATAAATCGAAAGGAAGGAACAGAAAGTTTGACAATGGCAGGATTGCTAATGTTTGGTAAAGGACTATCTGTGCGCGAACGATTCGACAATTTGCGCATGGACTATATCGACAAGTCACATTTAATTGGTGACCAACGATATAGCGACCGCTTAACTTATGATGGAACTTGGGAAAACAACCTTTTCAACTTTATAAGAATGGTATTGCCCAAATTGACAAGTGATTTGCCTCGCCCTTTCAAAATGGAAGGCGTAGTCCGCAATGATGACTCCCTGCAACACAAAGCCGTGCGAGAAGCTGTGACAAATATGATTATCCACGCAGACTTCATGATAAACGGTCTTCTTAGAATTGAAAAATATGATGATAGGATAGTACTTACAAACCCAGGTCTGTTGAAACTGCCAATAGAACAGATTTATCATGGTGGAGAATCAAAGGCAAGAAACCAACGTATGCAGAATATGTTCCGCATGATAGGCTATGGCGAAAACCTTGGCTCGGGTTTTCCACTCATTCTAAACGCATGGAATGAAAAGCATTGGATAAAGCCTGAGTTATTGGAACAGCCAGAACTTATGCAAGTTAAATTGACTCTGCATATTCAAAACGAGCCAATAAATGAGCCTGTAAATGAGCCTGTAAATGAGCCTGTAAATGAACGGCAGCAAACTATACTGTCTATCATGAAGCAAAATCCATCTATAATAAGAGAAGATTTGGCAAACAAACTGGGTATTTCGCTTGCTACGTTAAAAAGAGAACTTACTTCGTTAAGAAAGGAAGGCTACATTACACGTAGCGGAAGTGATAAAAATGGGCAATGGATTATTGTTTCAAAATAGTTGCTTTCCTAAATTCCAAATGTTCAAAAGAGACTACCAAGGTACGGACTATCCTTAAAAGAAAACTTTCATGTCGTAAAAGATGTCGTAAAAGAGGCTGGAAATGTCGTAAAAGCCAAAGCTAATCGAAAGAAGCACGTCACAACCAACGATTTGATTGCAGTTTCATACCAAATGCATCTGATGGTACCACAATAAAGAGAGTTACTCAAACAGGGTAACTCTCTTTTGTTTTTATTGGTCACGTTGTTATATTTTGCATTTATTAAGTGCACCGAAAAGAATTTATCATAATAAGTGTTTGCAGTTAATTAATTAATTTCTACTTTTGCACTGCATTAATAAGGAAAATTTTTACTATGAGAGTGCTGATTGTAAACACAAGTGAGAATACAGGAGGAGCCGCAGTTGCTGCAAATCGCCTTAAGGAGGCATTGAACAACAATGGCATCAAGGCGAAGATGCTCGTCAGAGACAAAGAGAGCGACGACATTACCGTGGCACAACTGAATAAGTCATGGCACCAGAAATGGGACTTCCTGTGGGAACGCCTTGTCATCTATATGCGTTTGCATTTCAAACGCGACAATCTCTTCCTCATAGATATCGCCAATGCCGGCACCGACATTACAAAGACAAGAGAGTTCAAGGAGGCTGACGTCATACACCTCAGCTGGATAAACCAAGGCATGCTGTCGCTGAAAGATATAAGGAAAATCCTTGAAAGCCACAAACCCGTAGTATGGACCATGCACGACCTGTGGCCGGCATCATCCATCTGCCACTATCCACGCAACTGCCATAACTTCGAGAAGCAATGCGGCAACTGCCCTCTGCTACCAGGAAACGGTTCCTGCAACGACCTGTCGGCACGCATCTGGAAAAAGAAAAGTAAAATACTTGAACGCAACAGCATTCTCTTCGTGACATGCAGCAAATGGCTTGCTGATAAAGCAAAGAAAAGCGGACTCCTGTCCGGACAAAAAATCATCAGCATCCCCAACCCTATCGATTCAAGGGTCTTCACTAAAGAGAACCGCGCAGAAGCAAGACTCTATGCCGGTCTGCCCGAAGACAAAAAGCTGATTCTATTCGTTTCACAACGAGTAACAGACAAACGAAAAGGCATGGACTACTTCATTACCGCTATAAACAAGATGGTGGAAGAACACCCGGAAATGAAAGACAACTGCGGTATTGCCATCCTTGGAGGAAAGGCAGAGGAACTTGCCGACAAACTACCTCTGCCATCATACCCTCTCGGCTATGTCAGCGAAGAAAAGAAGATTGCAAGCATCTATAACTCCGTCAATCTCTTCGTACTGCCGTCGCTCGAAGACAACCTGCCCAACACCATTATGGAAGCCATGGCTTGCGGGGTGCCTTGCGTAGGATTCAATACCGGAGGAATTCCGGAAATGATTGACCACCTGAAAAACGGATACGTGGCAGAATACAAAAGCTCCGACGACCTGGCAAAGGGCATACGCTGGGTTCTCTCTGAAGCCGACCACCAAAGCCTCAGCAACGAGGCCATGAAAAAAGTAAACCAATGCTACTCGCAGTATGCCGTGGCAATGAAATATATTGAAGCCTACAACCAGGCTATGGCTCTTAAACGATATAAACTATGATTAAAATATCTCTTATCACCGTCACATACAACGCAGAGCAAGTATTAAAGACTACTCTCGACAGTGTCTTCAAACAGGAATATCCGACAATCGAACATATCATCATCGATGGAGCATCGACCGACAATACCGTGGCCATGGCAAAAGACTATATGGAAAAGTCGTTCGCCTCGGACAACGGTCATGAGGTGAGACTTCTCGTAGAGCCTGACAACGGCATCTACGATGCCATGAACAAAGGCTTATCTATGGCAACCGGCGACTACATCTGCTTCCTGAATGCTGGAGACTCCCTGCACAACAACGATACGATAGGTTCTCTCGTCAGAAACACCTGCGTAGACAGCTATATTACAGAAGATGGTGGGAAAGACAGAATGCCTGCGGTGCTATACGGCAATACCGACATTGTAGACGACAACGGAAACTTCATATGCCACCGCAGACTCTCTCCACCGGAGCACCTTACATGGATGTCGTTCCGCGACGGCATGCTGGTGTGCCATCAGGCTTTCTATGCCAGAACGGACATTGCAAAGAAAACTGTCTTCAACACCGTCTACCGCTTCTCCGCCGACTTCGACTGGTGTATAAGGATTATGAAAGAGGCGGAAAGCAGGAGACTACCGCTCATCGACTCCCACATCATTCTTGTCAACTACCTCAAGGAAGGCACCACGACAAAGAACCACAAGGCTTCGCTAAAGGAGCGCTTCCGCATTATGGCAACATACTACGGTCTTACCACCACATATCTCCGCCATGCGTGGTTCGTAATGAGAGCTATAATAAAGAGGTAAGGCTTCTTACCTCTCCGAAACCCGTCTTCGCAAACGCCGCATAAGTACTATGATGCACGGCACGAGGAACACATCGGCAGCAACCCATGCCACAGGGTCGCCATAGCACACGCCGAGGAAACCAAGTGCCGGAACGAGCCACAGGCTGACGCCGCAGCGGGCTATCATCTCCATAACGCCCGACAGCATGGAGAGATTGCTGAATCCCAGTCCCTGTATGCTATAGCGCAGGATAACCAGCAGACCGAGCACCGGATAGAAGCAGCAGGCTATACGCATAAACAAAGAGGCATTGTCGATAATTGCCTTCTCGCCGGCATCAACGAACATCATCATCATCTCTTCCGAGAACGGCATGATGACAAGCATCGTAAGCAGGAAATAAACAAGCATTATCTTTATTGCCGACCGTATGCCAAGCGTTATACGGTCAAGACGGTGTGCTCCGATATTCTGTCCGCAATAGGTAGCCATTGCCACTCCGATATTCTCAAACACACAGGTGAACAGATACTTGACACGCATGGAGGCTGTAAAGGCTGCCACATATACCGTGCCGAGGGCATTGTTCGCACTCTGCAGCATTATACTGCCTATTGCCGTAATAGAGAACTGCAGTCCCATAGGCACACCATTGTTAAGCAGCGTAATGGCTTTCCCCTTGTCATACCTGCATTCCTCACCATTGGGGATAAGCACCTGCATCTTTCTCCTTATATATTTATAGCACAGCCATGCCGACACAGCCTGCGACAGCATCGTTGCCACTCCTACCCCTTCCACTCCGAGCCGCATGATGATAATGAACAAGAAGTCGAGAAGAATATTCACTATCGAGGAGAAAATCAGGAAATAGAACGGTTGCTTGGAATTGCCCAACGCCCTCATGAAGCAGGAGAGCAGATTATACGAAAAGGTAAACGGTATTGCCGCAAACTGCAATATCAGAAAGGTGTAGGCATCGCCGAAAATCTCATCCGGAGTATTTACCATACGCAGAATCGGCGTGCACAGCAGACAGGTGGCAACGGTTATCAGCAGCGCAATAACAGCCGAAAGCCTCAGTGCATTGCCCACATACTGCCGCATCAGCGGAAGGTCTTTAGCACCGAAAGACTGAGCCACAGGGATGGCGAATCCGGCACAAGCTCCATTGCAGAAGCCCATAATGAGAAACATTATCGACGTGGAAGCCCCCACGGCGGCAAGGGCATTAACACTAACAAACCGTCCTACCATCGCCGCATCTATTATCAGATACATCTGCTGCAAGACATAGCCGCAGATCAGAGGCACCGCAAACTTCAGTATGTCGCGTGTCGGCGAACCTACTGTCATATCATTTATACTTGACATCCTATCCTGAACCTTTTATCTTTTTAAGCCAAATCGGCCATTAGGTTTAAAGATGCAAAATTACAAAAAAAAGAAATAAACAGACAAACAAATCAATACATTTAGACAATATATGCCGTATCTTGACAATAAAAGTGCAAGTCGTTTGCCTTTCGTTTTGTATTATACCCGATTTTGCCTAAATTTGCAAAATATTTATTACAACACATATTAATTGATGAGAAAGGAACTACGATATATTCTTGCAGCTGCATGCCTTATCCTGCTGACATTATTAGGATGCTCTCTGGCTCAGAACAAGAATACCGACATGCCGCAACTGGACGACACGCAACCGGCTCCCGACGAGATTGAAGAGGTGGAGGAAATTAAGCAGAAGCTGCATTTCAGCTCTGCTGACGACGCCATCAGATATATGAACGACTCTAAAGACTGCCAGCTATATGCACAAGGTATTCTCCACAAGATGGCTGAAGACAGCCTGGACTACTGCCAGAGACTGCTAAACAGCGAATACGAATACTTCATAATCGTTGACAAGCAGGACATGAGAGTAAAGCTCTACGACCGCTACGGACAGCTAAAGAAGTCGTACAAATGTGCATGCGGCAAAAACTTCGGCAACAAACGCCAGAAGGGCGACTGCCGCACACCGGAAGGATTCTTCCAGGCTGGCAGCGTAAAGAACAGCACCAACTGGCACTATACCGACGAGAACGGCAAACGAAGCGAAAAGCCCGGACAGTATGGACCGAGATTCTTCCGCGTCGTAACGCCAAAATTCAACTCCACAGGAATCCACGGCACCGACGCTCCATGGACTGTAGGACAGAGAAGAAGCCACGGATGCATCAGACTTACCAACGAGAGCATTCTTGAACTCGTGGAGTATGTGACAAAGGGAATGCCTGTCATCATTCTGCCGAGCTTGAAAGACAAGGAGGTGAACGACCGGGAGAACAACCCTCTACACGAGGAAAAAACCGAAAACGACACCATCATCAAGAAAGAAGAAGAACGCCATACCGATACCGACACCATAAAAGTCGCACCGGATAGCATAAACAATTAAATATGTACTATTATGAAAAGATTGGCTATTAGTATCATCTTCATGGCGGCATTGCTGTTTGCACCTCTGTGCGCCAATGCCCAATACGACTTCATCAGACCTGTAAAGGACGTCATACCCGGCGGCTACAACTTCTGGGTGTATACGCCGACCGAATATTACTACACGCTCAACGAGACTCCGGTGATAATATTCCTGCACGGACAGAGTCTGTGTGGAAGAGACCTCAACCGTGTGCGCCGCTATGGTCCGCTCGACGCTATCGTCAAGGGCAGACAGGTGGATGCCCTCGTGGTAGTGCCGCAGAACCCCGGCGGCTCATGGAACCCCAAGAAGATAAACGATGTGCTGGAATGGACCAAGAAGAACTACGCCTGCGACTCCACCAGGGTATACGTCATCGGCATGAGTCTTGGCGGATACGGAACACTCGATTTTACGGGTACCTATCCCGACAAGGTAGCGGCTGCCCTCGCCATGTGTGGCGGCTGCTCATTGAAAGACCGCACACCACTTGGCAAGGTTCCGTTGTGGATCATCCACGGCACCGCCGACCGCGCCGTGCCTATCAGCATGTCCAAGTCTGTCGTCAACGACCTTGAACGCACGGGCAACGACTCAAGACTGCGCTACACCTGGCTGCAAGGCGGCAACCACGGAGTGCCGGCACGCTTCTTCTATATGAGAAAGACCTACGAATGGCTGTTCTCACATTCTCTTCTCGACGAAGGAAGACCCGTAAACAGGGAGACGACTCTCGACATGTCCGACGTGCCTACAGCCTACCGCGACATGGACTTCAAGTCTGCCGACCCCGAAACGGTCTATGAGACAACAATCAAATAGGGTGGACACTGTTATAATACTCCGCGAATATCCTTGCAGCACTCTCCACCTTGGCGGCACACGGACGCTTCTTGTAGTATTCCGCCGTGCGAGGCGAAGCCACATAGCTCGAAGCAGCCTTCTCCTTGCCGTCAAGACCAAGAATCTCGGCACATATCAATGAGCCGTTCTGCTCCTTCGACTTGTCGAGAAGACCTTGTATAACCTTGTAGCAAGCCGACTTACCCTTGCTGTCGCTGCCCTCCGTCTGTCCACATTCCAGACCGGCAAGGACAACGATTCCCGACACGGCTCCACACACCATTCTCAACCTGGCAACGCCGCCGCCGAAGCCGGCACCGATACGCTTTGCCATATTATCATCCAACCCATAAAGGTCTGCAAAGGCAGCCACCACCGACTGGCAGCAGCCATAGCCCTGCATAAACAAGTCAACCGCACGCTGTACTCTCTCTTCCAGCTCTGCGGGCAATAGATTTTCCTTTTCCATAATATCAAAATTTATTTCTTAGTGACGGTTAAAAATTTCATTCTTGTCGATAACCACATACACGGTGTCCACCACCCTGCCATGCTCCCCATTGCCGATACGCTTCAGAGGATTGGCAAAATCCTTGTCGAGCACCGTCACGTCGTCAACAAAATAGTCCGTCTCACCACGGTTCTGAAACATATTGATGAAGCCCCAGACCGCATGATAACGGATCTTCAGCTTCCATCCCTCCACCTGCGCCCGCTTCATCAGCTCAATAAGAGAATCCTGGTCCGTGCGGTCGTTGTCGAAACTGAAATAGAAAGGCTCTCCGCTCGTGTTCATACCCGTCTGCGTAAGGTTCATGCTCCCTTCCCAAGAGTCCCACACCACACCCTTCTTCGTAAACTCAATAAGGTTTCCCACCTTCTCGCCCTGCGAGTAATTCTCCTTACAGCTGCCGAAAGACACAGCCATTGCCGCAAGCAGCACATACATCATCTTCTTCATAATATCATATTTTATAGCAAAGTATTATACCAATACTTTGCAAATATATACAAAATTCCCGAATCCCCATTATCCTCCCCACAATTTTATCCGCAAACCAAACTTCACCACCCATATGTAGCATTCCAACAACACATCATTAGCCCCACATAATGCCCCAGAGACGACAATATTTTTATTGGAAAAATATCTGTCATTCTGTCATTCTCTTTCAGTAAATTATTGTAATACAGAAACATACAACCATTGACAAAAGCTTTAATTCAAGTAGAATCTGTCAGTTTCTGTCACACTGCGAAAACACGCAAAAACCATATAACTATCAGATATTCAACGCATTTGACAAGTCAACAACATTTCAAACAAACATTCGAAACAAAGCCAAAAGCCACAGAATTAACTTTCATAATGCGATTTAGAAGTCAAAAGTCCATGAGTTACAAGTCAAAAGTCCATGAGTTATGAGACGAAAGTCCATGAGTTATGAGACAAAAGTCCATGAGTTGGTTGCTTGATTATTTAAGCATACCTTCGCAAGCGGTTGGGTGTGGTACACTTTTAAATTAGTATATACAATTACGCTGTAAAGAAACTAATTCTTTTTGCCGAAATGTAAGGAAAACAAGCAAATATTTTCCATTTTCAAATTAAAAACATGAGATAATTAGGCTGAAATATAATTTTAATGAAGCGAAACATCGTTTTTTACATGATTATCACACAAAAATCATTCATTTTTAATGATAAATTAAACGTTTAGCTTACGTTTTATGATAGATAAATGACAGATATTGTAAATATTTGCAAATCTGTCAACATGTCATTTCGTTTATTATCAGGGCGTTACATAATAAAATGACAGAATGACAGATAAAAAACAAAAAAAATATTTTTCACGCGAGGATTATTCATAGTATTAATCTCCCGCAGATTACGCGGATGAACACAGATGATTTTCTCTGAGGACATGGAGATAAGTATTCTGCACACGGATGTTATTTTTGAACACGAATAAATCGAATCGAACTCTAAGTTAATCACCTATAAAGGTACAAGTTATTTGTGAGGCTACCAATTTTTTATTGTCTGTCCAAACGCCTATTATAAACGGACCAACGACAAGAGAAATAGCTCAATGAATAGCCATATTGGAGAGAGAATGTAATAAAGTCTCCAAATTAACAAAGCCCAAAATGCTCCTGCTGTGTCTGGAGCTTTTGGAACAAAAACTGTACCTAACCCTGTGGAGATTATCACATGCAATCATGTGGCTTCACCTAACTTGTCTGTTGTTGTCACTCATATTACGTTATTTCCCAAAAATATTTTTCACGAGACAAAATCTCACGCGCTTAGCATCTACATTCACATCAATCCATAGCAAGACCAACTTTGCAAACAGTCATTTTAACAACTCAACATTCCTCACGCTAAACCCTCCCATTATATTGTTCTATCACATGATAATATCGCCCCAATGGTATCGTGTGTAGCGGAGGTTTGGTACCGGTACCAAACCTCCGCTACACACGCTGCTGAGCCATTATGTCAAAGAACGATAGTTTGAACGGTACCACACTTCCGCTACGAAAAATTCGACAGTGTGAATCAGCGGTACCAAATCGTCGATATGACAGTAACAGAAGAACCTGTAAGAATGAACGGATATGCTCCGGAATATGTACCAAATCCACTCTTTTATAAGTAGGCAAAAATCACCAAATCATTGGTATCTTGCCGACAGACGAATGAGGTCTTTACCGTGTCCATTTTAACAGTTTTACAACAAACAGATGTTTTCCTATTTTCAATATAACGATACAGCCAATAAATATCGCCAATACTATTCTTCATCTTCCGAATTAAAGTTACTGTCGGCGAACCCATCATCGAAACCAGCCTCATATCCCTCTTCATATCCGAGTTCATATTCTTCCCGTTTCTTGCCCTTATACCGGCACCAGTCATCATACGAGTACATACGAACATTCTCCTGTCCATCATTATAGCCGTCTTCCATACCATTTTCATAACCCTCGTCATAGTATGGATTGACACAAACCTCACTTCCGCCCTGCCGATTATGAATAATATCAGCATTGACAGAATTCATCCGCAGACTGTCAAGAGATATATCCGTTATCTCAGCCGAACTTGCGGCAACCGCAGTTTTTGTATTTCTCGGTGCCTCTGTAACAGCAGGCCTCGGAGGCTGGTTCGAGGAACAGGAGATTAGCAAGAAGGATGTCAAGAACAAGGATATGTTACTATGCATATATTCAATATTACTCACATATTTTACATGGCCTGCGTCCCAGATCTTTAGCTTTCTGTAGAGATACTTTATTTATACTACCAGAACAACGACTCAACCCAAGACATTCATCAGACTTATGGTATACAGCAGATGAAAGACCTGTGCAAATATATACATATTCTGACGAACACGAAAGACATGCTACTGAAAGCATGCAGATAATTATATTAGAAATGTACTTGTTTTTCATTTTATGCAGAAATAATTATTCGACCTTAAATTACAATAAGTATTCAACAATATGTAAGCCACCTATAACCATCATCAAAATACCAATCAACGATAAGCCCACAATAATGTAATGGTCTACAGTTTGTGAATTATTTAGCCTCAACCATGTAGGAACATATTTTCTGAGAATGTAGCCAAATACAATTTGAAATATTGAATGTATCATCTTCTTTGGCGCAACCGACAAACCCTGTGGGGAGGGTGTACGGACGCTAATCCAAAACTGT
>OOCQ01000694.1_pt1 | contig 26080 bp, 22 predicted proteins | sample 1671121 | NCBI WGS metagenome assembly OOCQ01 (sample SAMN06348124, study PRJEB24527) | human gut metagenome | biome: human gut; feature: ankylosing spondylitis patient; material: feces | host: Homo sapiens | place: China | collected 2015-10 | reverse complement strand
TAGGCACAGAGACAAGCCGCACCCCTATTTCCCACCTTATTATAATAGGTGTACATCAGATGGTACACCTCCTTGCTATCAGCCTCGAAACCGACGAGATGCAGCAGATCGTTGTTGAAGGAACTGCCATCCACACCCTTCAGAGTCAATGGCACATACTCAGTGGAGGTATGCTTGGCAAGGAGTTCAGGCTGCTCCAGGGCTTTCTTGAAGGACTCCAAGCTCTTCTTTTCGTCCATATCACGATACACCTTGCCCAGCACGGCATATCTCACAGCCTTCACTGCCGGGTCCTTCACCTTCAGCACCTCGGCTTCCATCCGCTTCACGTTCGGTGTCAGCGAATCGGCAGAAATCTCTTTCCAGAGAATCATCTGCCTCATCTCAGCAGCCAGCAGCTGGCCGTAGTCTTTAGCCGCAGAAGCCTTGGAGATGATTTTCTTCATCACCCCAATCTCGCTCCTAGGCTGATCCTTCCGAGCGATGATGTCAGCTTGCTTCCACAAGTTGTCGTATGTCTGTGCCGCTGCTTGCGTCAGGGCAAACACGGCAATGATGAGTGTTAGAATGTTTCTTTTCATAAGCCAACTGTATATTATGTTAATTATAACCTGATAAACATCAAACTTTCTACTGCAAAAATACAAAAAAATATCTGTTTTCTAACCTTTAAACTGAAACTTTTTGCTATCTTTGCACCAAAATAATATAAATTACCTAAAAATAAACATAAAAAAAACAATGGTAGAGAAAAAGTACGGTCATTTTGATGACGCCAATCGCGAGTACGTGATTACAGATCCAAAGAACCCAGAAGGAAGGGAGAAAGGCGTGAAGCAGATTACGGTGGATGGCAAAGCCATCGCAGGCACCATCATCCCTTGCCTGGAAGGCAAGCACGAAGTGGTGGTTGAAATGTAAGAATAGTGATTAGTGAATAGTGATTAGTGATTCATTATCTAATCATTAATCAATACTCACTGGAAAAAGGATAAAAAAGTATGGCTTTTCGAGTTATTTTTTGTACTTTTGCAGCCGATAACTCATCTGGCGGTTAAAAAATAATTTTTAAAAAGAAAGAAATAACAAAGAAAAGAGATAAAAATGAAGAAGATATTATACTTTGTGGCAGCCTTGGCTGCCACATCCTTTATCACGACGATGGGTACAAGCTGCAAGTTTGCACCCGATCAGCACGACGGCGACACGGTAGCCGCCAGCGAATTCTATCCGGAAGATACCACTGCCATCCACGCCAAGAAGAAGGCGAAGCTGGCTGCGATGAAAACCGTCAAGGACAGTGTGGGCATCTACTACATAGGAAGCGGTTCTACCAAGGACATCATCCAGCTGATCTCCTACCCTTCCCGTCGCGACACGATGATATTCGGCAAGACCCGCCACGTAAAGGTGAAGGGTAGTGCCGATATCAACCACGTGGTTAGAGTGGATTACTACCTGCTCAACGGCAAGGATTCACTGGTGAAGTATGTTGAGGAAGTGGAGCTCAAAACAAAGGAATAAAGCAATTATTGGGGCTCAGGAGAGATTGTCTATCCACGGACAATCTCCCCTGAGCCCTAATTTTTTATTATATATATAAACAATGATGCAAAGATAATCAAAAACATCTATAAATCAGCATTTTATATATTAAAAATGCTAAAATCCAAAGTATTAAACATCATGTTTTTGCTAAAATCCAAAGTATTAAGCATCATGTTTTTGCTAAAATCCAAAGTATTAAACACTCGTAAATACGCGCCAAGGTATCTTGTTCACTTTTTCTGCCTATGATATTATTCTTCATCTTCTTATTCTCCTGCTTTAATTTCTAACCATTTGCAAAAATAGCAAGAAAAAAGCAATTATTGGCTAATTCTTATATAACTTTTAGCCAATAACACTCTTTTTTAAGCATTATTGGCTAAAACAAGCGGTATTTTTAGCCAATAACCATAGAAATCAGTATAATAGAGTATCTAATTCGTGAACTGGCAAGGATTTACAAGTAAGACATGTAAAGGAAGCATCCTTTTCCAACGGAGAATCTTAAAATCTCCGTTAGAAAAGGATACATAAACAATTGTATTTGTACATCAAACTCAAAAAAAGAATTATTTGGTAGGACTTGGAATAAAGAAGTCTTCTGGAGAGAAATCATCGCCATTTTGTCCAGGTCTTTTTGGAGTCCAGGTTCTCACATGAATTTTCGGTTGTGTCTCATCCGTAAAATCCCAAAGCAAGAAGACATAACCATCATCAGCATATTGATGGCCATTATATCGCTGACTAGCCCACTTTTGACGTAACCTAACACCATAGAAGTTAGGATTGGAACCATGTCGCATCAATTCGATGTCTGAGAAATCCACATTTACAAACTCAGAGCATCCAAACAATGCCTTCAAATTTTTTATGTATTGCTGCTTACTTTGTTTACTGTAAACTACCCTTTCCCTTACTTGTTGTGAAATACCATCCGTCTGACTTTTTCCCATCGTCTTAATAACACGTCCCGTGATGATGAGAGCATCGTCGCTGAAGATTTCTTCCAAAGCAGCCGCATTCTTTTCGACATAATAACTTCTGAAGTCCTCGACAAACTTCAATATCTCTCTTCTCATTCGCATGTCAAGATTAGACTTACCGCCTTGAAGAATAGAAAGATAGGAATTATTATCTATTGCGGTTCTCACACCAGTGATAACCCCATCCTTACTAAAACTAATTGTCAACTCCTTGTGCAGTTCACCCTTATAAGTATTATCTAATGGTTTCATCTCCACAGGTATCTGCCGAATTTCGTATCCCGTAATATCTTTGATACATGGCTGAACATTATTATTCCATTCACACCGGAAATGAATATTTTTCCAAAGACTTGTCAAGCCATTTCTCGCATTATCATCCAGCCTAACAGAAGAAAGATTCAAAATCTTACTTCCACTTTTCTCGGCTCTATTGATTTCAGTAAGTAGAGATGAAACGTTTCGCTCAACCTGCGATTTGAACGTCTGGTTATAAATTCCGTCACTAAACTGGAACTTCACCTGTGCCAGTGAAAGCTGCGAACAAGCCAACATGACACACAACATAAAAATATACTTCTTCATATATCTATTTTATTAATACACAGAAAGGTACACAATTCGCAAAAATGTTCATACTTTCCGAATTCATCATGTCCCCAGTCTTTACATTTTTTCTTTGTCCATTCATCATAGGAGAAAGAACACCTTTAATCTGACGGTCAACATTTACCATAATCATATAGCAATCATTAGGATTACTCATCAGGCGCAACTTCCCCCAGGAATCTATCAGTCCATTGTCCTCTGCCAAATTCAACAAATATTGCATACTGGCATAGGTATCGACATTACAGATTTGCTTGATTATATCCGGAACATCAACCGGAGTATTTTCCAGGTTATTTGTCTGAGCATTTGCCTCTGCCACATGATTATTGGGTGTAAAAGTCACCGTGTCATGAACCTTTACTATGTCTTTTGGCACATATACCAAAATCATAACAGCCTCACCACGCTTTACGCTCTTGGAAAGTAACGCCTTCTTGACCTTATCCTCCGAAATTTCCGGCAGTTCCATTTCCTCACAATAACCAGAGATGTTTTCCATCAAGCTCATCAAAGCCAACAGATGGGCTTCATCAACACTAGAAGCCGTAGCCTCAGCTGTGAAATACTTGCCAGAGAGTTTGATTTCATTGATTGCCTCAATATGATCTTGCGCCATACCCAGCAAGGAGAGTGTTCCTAGAATAACCGTTAAAATAAAGCACCTCATCATTTTGTCATTTTTGGGATTTGATGTCATTATAGAGATTCTTCACATTTGTGGTAGGAGTGAAAAGATAAGCACGAGAAACAAATACCAACTTTTCTGAAGCTATATCATTCACATCACACGACAAGCTTAGCACATGGTCATAACCCAGTTCTTTGTTGTATAAGAACAAGCCTCCCTGCAACTTACCATCTTTTGTTTCCTCATACCCAAAGTAAGGTACGCAACCTTGACTCTTTGCAAAAGCTATCAGTTGTCTGACAGGAACCAAGATTGTCGTATTCTTCTTGTCACTCCCAATAACAGTAAGAGAAATCTTAGCCTCAGGAACTCTGTCACAATCCAACAGCAAAGTATTTGCCACGGTTTGCACAGGATACTTCGAGTCGATAACTGGCACATATTCCACACTATCCTTCAATTTGAAGAATGTGGTATTGGTTATGGATTCCAGGTTATAATGCTTCCCCGGCAACGTATATAAGGTATCAGAGCCATCCTTCACCACAGTCAATCTTGCCACATCAACAGCACAATCCACAAATTTCTGTTTTGTTTTATATGCTTTCAGATCTCTTATAAAGTTAGCTTCCAACTCCTTACGGGGAGCGTTCATCAGAAAATCATATTTGATAGGAATGAGAAGATTGATTTTCTCAACATTACCTTCTTTCCAAATAACCTGATATGCCTTATTATTCACTTTGTTCAGAGAACAGGATGCAGAAGCCGAGAGTACAAGCATCTGGTTCCAACTGCCCCTGAAGAACTTGGCATCCATATACTTCAACTGATTTTTTGTCAAATGATAAACATTGCAAAGGAGTCCACTCTCCAAGAAATCAAACACATTCCCATTAGCCTGTTGACGATACTCCAAAGGAAAGAGCTTGATGCCAATATGCTCTATCATGCCATCCTCGCTTTTCCTGATAACCATCTGTCGATTGTCTTTAGCCAAAAAAGAATAGCCTACGCCGAGGGTGTCCATCCTGTCAAGCTTGATTTTGTTAGCAACCTCCTTCAGTTCTTCTGTTTTAAAGGATACCTTGTTTTGTGCCACAGAAGCCAAGGCAACCAGCATCCAACAAATGCAGAATGATATTATTTTTTTCATACACATTTTTATTAAGAATAGCGGATGTCAAAAAACATCCGCTACCGATTGATAATTTATTCAAATGAGATTTCACGCAGGAAATTCGACCACAGACTTTCCTCCTTGCCACGTTTCAAGATTTCATTAGCAGTTTTCTCATTTTTTTCCAAACCGCCAAGCCCCTGCTGATAACAAAAAGCCAGATTTGCAGCAGCAGATTTGGTAAGATAGCCATTTAGCAAGGCTCCATTGTAATAACCGATAGCCTTGGTAACATTCTTATTCACAAGTTTCCCTGCAAAATACAAATCTCCCAATTCACACAAGGCAGGTGCATAACCCTCTTCTGCAGACTTTTCGTAAAGTTCTACAACCATGTTCTTGGCTGCCTTAACAGCTTTGCTTCCTGTAAAATGCAACTGAGCAAGGAGGTAACAGGCATAAGGTTCACCAGCATTGGCTGCCTTTTCATAATATGCCAGCATCTTCTTATCATTGGCTTTCTTCCATGTCTTATCTGCATAGCAACGCCCCAAGAGAGTGGATGCCACTGGCAAATTTTTCTTTTCAAGAACAGTCAACTCTTTAACGGCAGCTGCGTAATCCGCAGAATTTGCTTCCATATTAGCCATGGCATGGATAAAGGTATAAAAATCCGTACCCTTCCATCCGTCGTTGATTTCTACATTTTCATCTTCCAGTTGCTTCATGAAGTTATTCTTCATACCTTTGTCAGAAGCGGCAGCCAACCATTGCAAGGCTATGAGATAGTTTTGCTTCACACCCAAACCTTTCTTATACATAATACCGATATTCCACATGGCAACAGGATTGTTTTTTACAGCAACCTGTTTATAGAGACTCATAGCCTTCGCATAATCCTGCTGAACTCCGTCACCCTTATACAACAGATTTCCAAGCAACATCATGGCATTAGGAATACGATGCTTCACAGCCCTACTTAGATAAATAGCGCCTTTCGCCTTATCTACCTTGACACCCTTGCCATTACATAAGCTCTCACCATATTTGTAAGCAGAGAATGCATCACCATTGTCAGCAGCCATCTTGTAATACTTCAAGGCAAGCTCTTGATTTTTCTTCACAGCATTACCGCATCCATTATCATACAAATCAGCGAGAAGACGAATATCAAAAGCCGAATGGCTATTTTCCAGATTATCCTCACGTTGCTTAACCAACTCGCTGTTACCTGCCTTGATGGATTCCTTATAGAGTTTTACAGCCATGAGCGAATCCTTCTTTGTGCCATGTCCCAGCTGATAGCACAATCCCATATTGGCCATAGCCTTGACGTGCTTTTGCTTGGCAGCCATACTAAACCATTTCAAAGCCACCTCATAGCTTTGTTTCACTTTCTTGCCAGCATAGTAATAGGTGCCCAATGTATTTTGAGAGTCACCATCGCCTTTCTTGGCTGCATCAATCAGTTTTCTAACTTCTACGGAGTCAGCGTTTACCGTAGGTTTTGCCTTTTTATTGGCAGCTACTTTCTTCTGTGCCGCAACCTGCGTAGTCATACCAAAGACCATCAACAGCGAAAGCATTATATATTTATAACTCATAATCGTTCTCGTTATTCCGATAAAATATATCTTATACTCTTCTCCTCATCCCAATTCAACCACATCATCCATCGGATTGTCCAAACCTTCCTCTGGAGTATCATCATGCTCATTCTGAGCAAGATATCCGACATCACCATGGTTGACACTTGTTATGTTTTCCGAATCACTCACTGTCAATGTAGAAGGAACTTCAGCCAACACATTGCCAGAATCATCAGTCACTACATCATAAGTATTATCGCCATCCACATCCACGGCATAAATGGTCTCCCCATTGTCACCGGTAAACTGTGCTGCCGACAACACCTGTCCATCCACGGTCTCTATCGTTCCAACGGCTGCTATATCCAGATTGCCCATATCATTATCTGCCGGGTCAACCATGATAACATCGTCTGTCAGGTTCTGGGCTACAAGCTGTGGATCCACATCAGGGATGTCGTTTGTATCAATCACCCCTTCATGAGATGGAGCTGGAGTAGGAGTGGCATCTGCTACCATATTATCAGCATGCTGAACTGGGGATTCCTGTGGTTGAGGATCTGTTGATACAGAAGCATGATGTGTTGCTGTTTCTGTTGCAGCATGAGTCCCAACAGCAGCAGGCTGTTCCTCAGGCTTTGTCGTGTCAGTATCCGTAGTCTGCTCATTGGTAGCATCGGTTGCATCAGCAACCTCCTGTGGAGAAATCGGTTCTACTATATCCAGTTCCTCCTCATCACCTCTGACAACATCAGCAGAAACTACTGCACCTGCACCCAAACCAGCCGCACCAGCCAAGGCAGCACCTTTCTTCAAAGTATCCTTAGCATTCTCATTCTTAGCATTCTTGTTTATAACCTGAGTATCCATAATCATTTTATTTTAAAGAGTTTATAATATGTTATTTTTTTCTTTTTCTGATGCAAAGATACTACTTTTTTCCCTTGATTACAAATATTTTAGAACATGTTGTTTTGAAAGCTAAGTTTCTCTGACGAAATCTATCGTTTTTCTGACGAAATCCAAAAACTTACTACACATCGTCTTTCTTGCAGTCTGAAATTCATACTCTACATTGTTTTCTTGCAGTCTATCTCCCTTCACGTCAGCTATTTCCACAAGATAAGCTGTGTTGTTATCGCTACTATTCCTGCATAAAGCAGCCATCTCTCTTGCCTTTTCTTTTAAAGCCCCATCCGCTGAGAGTATTTCTGAAATTGCTTCATCCCCTAGTATTGAATATACTCCATCCGTACAAAGCATAAAAATGTCATGTGGCTGAATATCCCGAATGAGTGTGATAGATGGAATCTGATAATCAGCTTTATCACCTGTTACAAATATGCATTTAGTGATAACATGGCTTTGAGGATGATTCTTTGCCTTCGCAGGAGTAAGCTGTCCGCTATCCAGCAAATCATTGACCAGCGAATGATCTTTAGTGCAAAAAATCACTCCCTTGTCCTTGCGAACCTGATAGATACGGGTATCACCAAGATGAGCCAGCAACATTCCGCTATCAGTTTTTACCATCATGGCTAAGGTCGTTGCCATACTTGTGCTTATAGCTCTATTATTATATAAGGTGTGATACGATTCCTCTACAAGAGACCAAACATCTTCTGCTGTTAAAGTCGAGCAATCACCATCCGCCAACAGGCGTTCCATGGTTTGGCACACCAATTGACTAGCCACCTCCCCATGGTCTCTTCCGCCCACGCCATCGCAAACCACAAAAAAGGAAGTTTGCCCATCACTTACTGTAGGACAGAAGGAATCCTCTTGACTATCTCGATTGCCAAGTTGTAAAAACGCACAGGGTTGAGTTAATAATATATCTATCATTTTATACCTAATACTTTTTATTGTATTCTACCAATTTGTTCATATCAGAAATAATCTACTCTATAAAAACAGATATACCTATATGAGTTTATTCGATGTCTGTCGAGATGGCTTTTTCCGAAAAGATGTCGTTACTCAGAGAGAACCAAGCGGAGACCAAGTTGGTGGCTAGAATAGCCCAAATAGTAGTATTGACGAAACGGCAAACGGCAGCACCACGCATTGTTGTGCCAGCTACCACCACGGAGCACACGGTCCGGTCCGCTTACAGCACCGGTAGGATTCGCCTGGGAAGAACTGGAATATAAACCTATCCAATCTTGACACCATTCCAAAACATTACCTGTCATGTCATAAATACCTAACTCATTGCCTTGCTTCGTACCGACAGGATGAGTCTCGTAGTCGCTATTATCTACATACCATGCCACATCAGAGATATTAGAGCTACCACTATACTGGTAGCCACGGCTCTTCTTGCCGCCACGGGCAGCATATTCCCATTCTGCCTCTGTCGGCAAGCGGAACTTTCTACCTGTCATGCTATTAAGTTTACTAATGAATTCTTTACAATCGTGCCAACTAACCTTCTCAACAGGGAGGTTGTCACCCTTGAATTTAGAGGGATTGCTACCCATCACAGCTTGCCACAGAGCCTGAGTCACCTCGTATTTACCCATATAGTAATCATTAGTTAAGGTAACCTGATGAACAGGTTTTTCATCATCATCAGGATTCAGCATCTCAGAAGTTGCACCCATCATAAAGGTACCAGCCTCAACCTTCACCATATCAATAGTGATGCCGTTCTTCACAGGGATAGAAATCTCATTACTGCCAGATGAAACAGAAGAAGAACTAGAAGGAGCTTGTTGAGCTACCTCATTTACAGTAGGTATAGCTGCAACGACCTCCTTCGAAAGCTGTATCTGCAAATTGCTCGGCGCAGATGCCTTCAACTTAACAGTACCCTCCTCTGACTCATAGCCATCACTTGCAACAATGTAAGAATGTTGACCTACTGGCAAGGTTATTCTGACTACGCCATTGTTTCCCCTCACCATCTTGTTATCCACAAGCACAGTGGCAGAAGAGGGAATATATTTGATGGTAAGCGTTTGCTTCTGCTGAACTGCAGCAGCAATGAGTTTTGACAACGTCAGCACGTATGTGACACCACTCTGCACCTTACCTATACCATAATCAAAGAAATTGATTTCCAGAGGAGTAAAATCCTTATGAAGAATGCGGAGCTTAGAATTGTTCTGCGGAAGATATACCCAATACTCACCTGTCTTTTTTACAACATCCCTTACACCACCACTACACTCAAACTCCACACCATCAAGAGCTATGCCCACCTTGATCAACGCACAGTACTTGTCGTTTGTATCGTAGCGACAGGTAGCGGCAGTTCTTGCCAAGATATCACCATCTGATACTTTGAAGGATTTCACCGTCAACTCTTGCGAGAACGCAAGAGAAGACAGAGCCATCAGCATCAAAAGAATAGATAAAAATCGTTTCATTATTCTCTATCTAATAATCGTTTCTATTTTTTCTCCATTTCGATATAGCGCACCGCTCTGCACCACACCATTCTCACAATAACCATCAATATAATCTCCTGCTTCCGGAACTGTAGAACAGCCTCCAATGGCATGGGAACTGCGGAATTTCATTCTACCATTGCCATGAGGCTTGCCATTGAGAAGCCCACCAGTCCATGTGGCATATCCTAGATTCACAGTTCCTGAAGTTGGAGTTTCTTGCTTTACAGGATTAACAGAAGCCTGTCCACCATTAGAATCATCGTGCTTGACCACCTTTTCCAGCTTGGATAGATTATCACTAATCTGAGGATTATCAGCTTTTGGAGTTTCAGCAGCAGGCTGAGCCGTAAACTTAGAGATTTTCACTGTATCTTTCGAGGCTGTATCGTTCTTCTCTTCCTGATGAGCAACATCTGCAGATGTATCCTTACCTCCGAAATTCTTCACAGAATACCAGCCAATCATGCCCACCAACAAGAGTCCGACGGCAATAGCAGCCACCTTTCCTACAGGTAGAGAACTGGAAGAATGAGAAATAACAGGGTCTGTCACAATAGGACCACCAGTTCCCGTATCAGAACCTCCCCCAATCTGCGTTTTACCCATTTGCAATATATTCTGGAAGTCAAGGATGGTTTGCGGATGACAGAGACTGTCCTTCTGCATTCCACAGATGATGGCATCCATCGTATTCTGCGATACATCTTCAGGCAAAGCCCTATAAATCTTATGAACGCTCTGCTCCGAGGCATCACAAGGTTCTTTACCTGTAAGCATATATAATAAGGTGGCAGCAAGCGAATAAATATCCAGAGAAGGTTGGAACTCAGCAACCGTCTGCTTCAGTTCCAAAGGTGAGAATCCTCTGGAATAGCCGCCAATTCCCTTGTTACGCTTAGGCTTACCATTCTCAAAATATACAGCCTGACCAAAATCTATCAGCACTGGTTTTGCTGAGGCTCCATCGCCCATCATCATCACATTATCAGGCTTGATGTCTAAATGTAAAATATGGCGATTATGGAGGTAAGAAAGCGCACCCGACAAGGCGGAAACGATTTCCCTGGCTTGATTCTCAGACAAAGCACCGCCCTGTTCTGAAACATACTGATAAAGGGACACATTGCCAAGATATGCCATCACATAATAGACGGTGTTATTTTGTTCAAATACCTCGTTTACAGGCACAATGTTGGCATGCTTCAAAGAATGAAGTATTTCAGCCTCCTCACGAAAGTCTTGCTTCGCCTGCTTGAACAACTGTTGGTTTTCCTGCGCTACCAGTACGTTTCCATTGGCATCTCTTGAACATATCTTGCCTATAAAGAACTCCTTGATGGAGAACATTGCCACCTGCGGAATATTGCCCACCATAATGCGGGCTTTGGCAAGATAAGTCATACCAAAGCCGCCTTGATGCAACTGCTTCTCTATCGTATAAGTAGTGGCTCCCTTCAGAATGGAACCTATTGTCAATGCATTTTCTATCATAAATCTTAGTTTGATAAACAAAAATGAGTCTTGCCAAGGATTAATTCCTGACCTAACTGAATATAAATAGATGTACCTACTGGTATCACCTTTCCCGAAAGATAAACAGGATTTTTCGACTTGTTAACCGTAAGAAGATATTTATAGGAACTACCCACAGCCTCTACCAAGATGGTTATTGAGCGATGACTGATGGTTCGGTCTCCCTCTATCATGATATCGGAAGGCAAGGAAGGATCGTCCATTCCTACCGTATTGACTCCCAGGTTCAAGGCATGATACTTGTCCTTGTTGAAGAAATGCCGCTTTTTCTGCAACAATCGAGCAATGCCACCTGTAGGTGAGCCTTTAGTATTGATGATAGGATCGGTTACCGAATGAGCGGTATTATCCTGGGATGCAGTCTCTTGATTGCTGGTTCCTCCAAGTTTGATTTCCTTTTCCGTTATCTTCACACCAAATGGATGCCCGCATTTCTCATTTGAACATTTCACCTTAACCACCCCCTCATGACCTGGGGAATAAAACCTCACCACTTGGCCACATTTCGGGCATTTGGTAGAGATGATAGGCTTCTTACTTTCCTCTGTGCTCATTTTACCAACTCATTAATACATTATTATATAGAGACTTCGAAGTAACCAGCTGTGGATGCTGCTTCTTGTTATGCACCTGCACATCCTTATGAATATACTTGAACAGTTCCAACACCGTAACGTTCTTGTCTCCATCGCTGTCAGCCTTTCCACGCAAACCTTTAGTAATACCATTGGTCAACAGTCCAGCCCCCACAAGCCGGTTCTCAGAAGAGGTTTCGCTTGAACGGGAAGAAAGAAAGACAATATAGCGGGAATCCGAACGCAGACTATTGACAGCTGTGCCAGAATAGCAAGCATCTATATAGCATACAATGTTCTTTACCGTACATTGGTCCAGTTCTCGGAACAAGTCATCGTAAGATAACATTTCAGCAGGACTGGAAGCGTATGAGCAGATTCTGTTCTCCATGCCATGACCACTATACGAGAAAACTATACGATCGTTGGCGGTAGCCACGCCCTTCACCTTTCTGATGGCAGCGATAATATTGGCACGAGTAGCATTTCTCGATGTAAGCAGCACGACAGTAGCTCCTTTAGACTTGTACAACGAAGCCAAACTTTTGGCATCCTTAGTTGATTGTGTGAGGTCGTTCTCTGTACCCTCATAATTGGAAACGCCAGTAATGATGGCGTAGGTCTTCTGCGCCATTGCCGTTATAGACAACAGAAACACAGATAGGATGGTGACGAAAAGTCTTTTCATAAATATCTTGTTTTTAAGCGTGAGCCTTGCAGCGACTGCACATTTGGTTCTTGAATTCCATTTCTGATAGGGGCTTGGCGCAACAAGGACAGGTAAGTTTGCCAGCATACTTGCTATTAAAGGTCTTCAACTTAGAGTCCTTACCTATATAAACATTGATGAGAGCCTGGAGAATTGTGGTGAACACTGCCGTCACAGCCACACCATATACTTTTTGGTGCAATGGAAGCAAAAGCGTGAGTACGAGTCCTATCATAGCCGAAATAAAACCTGGCAGAAATCTCATCATGTTCTTTTTTTGCAACCTGGCATCAATCTCAGCCTTTTCTCTGACGGCCTTATCATGAATCTGCAGGACATGACGAAATTCCTGTTGGTAATTCGCAGGATTATCCTCCATTATGTGATGGGCATAAAATGTGAATCCCATACTAGTTTGGTCAGCTAGGACAATACGGGTAAATTCCGTGATATTCATTCGCTTGATCTGCACCAGTTCATCATTCTCATCGATAATGTAAGTGCCATTCGTGGAATTAAGATCTTCCAAAACCCACTGTCCATTATCCAAGATGGTTATCTTGGCATGCAGCCTACTCACTCTAGCAGCATTAATGGCAAACTTCTGAGTTCCTTCTTTTCCTATGATTACTTCCTTCATGATTCTTCTCTTACATTACTACTTTTCAGATTCCTTCTTAATTGTACTACGACTCACCAAATCCTTATACTTTTTCAACAACGGCTTGGGAAGCTTGAGGGTTATGGTATTCTTCATACAATCAGACAAGACCAGATGTTGTTTCAGTATATTGATATCATAAAGAAACAACTGGTTGATGATGACACTCCTGCCCAATCTGACAAACGGACTGATGGTACCTTCTGCATAAGCAGCAGACACCATCGCCTCTACCTTGGACAAGCCAAACGACAGTACAGTAGTCATCCCTCCCATATAACAGATTTTGGTATAATTGCCATCTGCCATAATATAGGCTATGTTATCGACAAAAAGTATAACCATTTCGTCTCGATTGTTGATGCAAATTTTCTTCATATCGTCTATTTTATAAATTCCAATAAAACACCAAAATATACTCGGTAATGTAAAATCATCGATTTCATATCAGTGTCAACGTTTTTACTCTAGACAGAGTTCTGTTAATGATAGAACGTAAAAGCCTAAGCTACATAGTTCAATTGCAAAGGTAATCATTATTATTGAATCCACAAAACTTTCATTCAAAAATCTAACAGAAAAATTATTTTTTCCTTTTTTGTATTCTTATTATAACGAATTTGTTTCAATATTAGAAACACTCCGTTTCTTATATAGAAACAAGGTGTTTCTAATATTGAAACAAAGTGTTTCTAAGGGTGAAACAAAAATGAATAAAATACCTTAACTTTAAAGGCTAGCATGCACAAACGCACGCTAGCCTTTCCGTATTTTATCTAACCTAAATTTCAAATCGCTTAATAGCCTAATAACTAATCATTAATCACTAATCATTAATCACTAATCATAAAATCCCGGCTGCTTGTACTCTATGCCCAGCTCATCATCCACGGTAGCAAGCACACCCTGAATCTGGCCCATGGCAAACATGCGGCCCAGGAGAGTGTAACCGGCATTGTGGCCGTGGTTGCTCTCATCGAATACGCCGCCTGGCTCATCGGTGAAGGTCATGCCATGATCTACTCGCATTGGCAATCGGCGACCCGAATTGCACTTGCCTTCCTGCTCTGCCTTCTCAAAAATGCGGCAAAGCTCTATCAGATGGCCACGACCACCCAGGTGGGAAGCCTCCGTGAAGTTGCCGTTAGGGAAGATGTAGCAGGAACGAAGGTGAACGAAATGGGTGCGGTCGGCAAACTGCTTCGCCATGGCTACACAGTCGTTGTGCTCGCCGGCAGAGAATGAACCTGCACAGAATGTCAGACCGTTATGCTTGTTTGGCACAGCATCCAACATCCACTGGATATCCTCGGCACGTCCGATGATTCTTGGCAAGCCGAATACAGGATAAGGAGGATCATCCGGGTGAACACACATGTTGATATCGTATTCATCGCAGATAGGCATGATGGCCTCCAGCCAATACTTCATGTTCTCCTGCAACTTCTTCTTGTCGATGCCATCGTAAAGCTTCAACAGGTCGCGGAACTTCTGCACAGGAGCTGAATCGCCCTCGCTGAAGTTACCGGATACGAAGCCCTGGGTCTTGATGATGATATTCTCAACCAAGGCATGATCCTGCTCTGGTGTAGAAGTCTTCTTGATTTCATCAGCCTCAGCCACCAGGTCTCTGCCCCACTTGTGCTCCTTAGAGAATTCAGCCCAGTCCTCACGGGCACCTTCACGCTGGAGGATGTAGATATCGAAGTAGGCAAACTCGCCCCAGTTCATATAGAGGTTGTTGGCTCCGTTGGGATTCTCGTGTGCCAAATCGGTACGAGCCCAGTCTAAAACCGGCATGAAGTTGTAGCAGATGCACTTGATGCCTTCCTCGCCCAGGTTTCGGAGACTCTGTTTGTAAACCTCAATCTGATGGTCACGGTCGGGACCGCCATACTTCAAGGTTTCAACCACTGGCAAAGACTCTACCACGCTCCATTTCATGCCATAAGACTCGATGTACTCCTTGAGTTCATGAATTTTCTCGCGTGTCCAAACCTCTCCTAGAGGAACATCGTGCAATGCGGTAACGATGCCCTCTACACCAATCTGCTTCAACTGTGCAAGTGTAATCTTATCCTTCTTGCCAAACCAGCGCCATGTTCTTTCCATATATCTTTATATATATAATGTATGAATTTTAAAATGAATTATCTTGCTGCAACATATTTATGCAATGTCTGTCTTACGGCACCCTTGCCGGCGAAGAGTTCCTTCACCATGCCTTCTATCTGCTCGCCGAAGCCAGCCTCGTAGAGATCGAGTCCGAACACATCCTTGCGAGAATAGAGATTCTTCAGGCAAGAATAGTCCTGCTCTGCCTTGCCTACCTCCAGAGGAGCCACGATGGCCTGGAGTTCTGCCAGCAATGGGTCGGAAGATGGCTCGAATGGCTTCAGATTATCATCCAATGCCTTGAGATAACGGGCGTAACCTGCCAATACCAATGGAATCAACACCAGATTGCTCTTGTCGAGACCACGGTCGATATACTTCTTGATGGTCTCACCGAAACGGATAGAGAGCTTCTGGCTGGTATCGGTAGCGATGCGCTGAGGAGCATCTGGCATGAATGGGTTAGGCAGACGCTTGTTGATAACGGTGCCGATAAACTCGTATGGATTTAATACGCCTGGGTCTGTTACCACTGGCATTGCCTCGATGTAACCTATCTTCTGGATGAAGGCACGAAGGTCCTCATCAGCCATCTCGGCAGAAATCAGGGTATAGTCGAGCATGCAGCCATAGATAGACATCGCTGTATGCAATGGGTTCAGACAGGTGGTTACCTTCATGGTCTCAACCTCATCCACGGTCTTGCGGGTGGTATAGAGCGCACCGCCCAACTCCAATGGCGGGCGACCGTTGGTATAGGTATCCTCGCAAACGAGATACTGCACTTCCTCTGCATTCACGAAAGGAGCGGTGAAGGTATGCTTTTCGGTGATGATGGTATCATTGTCCTCGAAACCATCCTCGGCAAGCATCGCCTGTACCTTCTCGTGAGGACGAGGAGTAATCTTATCAATCATAGACCAAGGATAGGTTACCTTGCTGCTGTCGTTGATGTAATCCAGGAATCCAGCCTCAACAATGCCATCCTTTACCCAGCGCTCGGCGTAAGCCTTGACACCAGCCTTTACATGGTCGCCATTGTGAGAACAGTTGTCTGTTGACTGAAGGGTTACAGGCAACTTGCCTGCCTTGTATCTTTCGTAAAGCAGAGCGGTGAGCTTACCCATGGCGAAAACTGCATCGAGACCACGAGCCAAATCGGCATCATTGAAAGAATATCCCTTTTCGGTGATGGTGAAAGTTACCATCTGCAGACTTGGCGCCTGGAAAATCTGAACCAATCGGGCCCAGTCCTCACCAAACTGCTTATCCGCCTTGAGGCTTTCTGTGATAGAAGCGATGACCTTCTTCTCGATGGTTCCATTGCTCTGGAGGCTGACGAGAAGCGAGAGGTTATGATAAGGGCGATAAGCCTTGTCGATGATTTCGTAGTCGAAGCTTTCGGCCACGATTACGCCACGATCGTACTTGCCCGTGTTGAGCGCATCGTTGAGGATGGCAGCCGGGAAAGCACGGAAGATGTTACCTGCGCCGAAGTGAACCCAAGTAGGCTCGTCGTGAGTCTTCTTAGCTACGGCTGCGATGTCATACTGAGGAAGCTGATAACCTTTAGCTTCCCATTCTGCAGCATTAAAGCTGTCTGAAAGAATTTCGTTCAGTTTCATGATTATACGTTTTTTTGATTGTTCCATGTATGCGCCTATCTTTCCGAATAGGCGTGGCAAAAGTACAAAGAAAAATCGAAACCCGCTCATTTTTAGAGAACTAATTTCAAAAATTGGACGATTTGCAAATACTTTTGAACAATATGGTAAGACCAGGAAAAGAAAATGTTACGATTCCTCCAGCGATTTGATCTGTTTCTTCGGCGTTACGCCCAGTCCTTTCAGGCTTTCCACCCTGCGCATCACGTTGCCGCTTCCATCGTAAAGCTGCTTTCTTGCCTTGTCGAAGGTGCCGGAAAGGCGGGTTATCAGATCGCCGATGCCCAGGAAGGTATCTTCGAAAGTCGCTACCTTATCATATAAGTCGGCTGCCGTCTTCACGATTTTCTCCACATTCTTGTTCTGGCGGTCGTACTGCCAGAGATTATACGCCAGCTGCAGCGCCATGAGCAGATTGCTTGGCGAGATGATGATAATCTTCTTCTGATAAGCATAGCGACTGAGATCCGGCTGCTGCTTCATGGCTGCGATATAGCTGGTTTCGTTAGGGATGAACATCAGTACGAAACCGATGGCATCATCCACCAGTTTGGAATAATCCTTCTCGGCAAGTTCATCGATGTGCTTACGGACACTCAGGGCATGCGCCTTCATCAACCGCTCCCGCTCCTCATCGTTCCCGGCAGCCAGGGCATCGGTATAGGCGGTGAGCGAAACCTTGGAGTCTATCACCACACTTCTGCCCTCCGGGAATCGGACGATGACATCGGGGCGGAAGTTCCTGCCGTTCTCATCCTTGGTGTTTTCCTGAATGAAGAACTCTTCGTCTTTGCGCAGACCGCTATTCTCCAGGATAGTTTCCAGCACCATCTCGCCCCAGTCGCCCTGCATCTTGCTGTCGCCCTTCAATGCCTTGGTAAGATTGGCGGCATCGGAACCAATCTTCGATGTCTGCTCTTTCAGACTCGATACAGCCTGCTGCTGCTCCTGCTGGAAGAGTTTCATCGTAGCCTCAAAGGTATTCTGCAGTTCCTTCTTGTTCACTTCGTTCTGGGTCTTGCTTTCTTCTACCGATTTTTTGAAATCAGCGAATTGCTCCTTGATTGGTTTCAGAAGCTCGTCCATCTGCAATCGGTTGTTTTCCTGCAAGGCAGATTGCTTGGCTGCGAGCTGTTCTGCCGCCACGCGCTGCTGCTCGATGGTCATGCGATGCATCTCCTGCTTCAGGTTTTCGAGTTTCTGTGCCCACTGCTGGTCGCTTTCTGCCCTGAGTTTCGCCGCATACTGCCGCTCGTTCTCCATCTGAGCTTTCAGGGATTGAACCTCAGAAGCATGAGAATCCTTCAGACCTTGAACTTCTACAGCATGAGATTGCTTCAGGGATTGAGCCTCAGAAGCATGATGCAGATTGCTCTGTTCAATGTTAGCCTGCAGCACCTGCGCCTTCGCTACAAGCTGCGTTTTCTCCTCTCCCGCCTTCTTGGCTTCCATCAGTTTGCCCACGAAGAAGCCGATGGCAAGACCAATGACTATTCCTATTATTATTTCCATTATCTTTGTTTTAAATGATTCTATAAATCTGCAAGAAATTGTCTTGCAAAATTAATATTTTCAAAACATAACACCAAATATCATGGGGGATTCTTGTAGATATTTAACTCTTCTTCATTTAACTAAGCAAACAAAAAGAGCGCACCGCTATTGGTACGCTCTTTTCTAAAACTCTTCTTTTATATATATTTTATCGGTTGGCTGATTTCCATAGATAAGTATCAGTGCAATGGATATCAGCACTCTGGTCGGCAATCATCAACTTGAAGTCGCCTTCCTCTAATCTCCATTTGCCATCCCAACCAACGAAGGCCAAATCGTCTGCCTTTAATTCAAAGGTCACGGTCTTGGTCTCACCCGGCTGAAGCTCAATCTTGTTGAAGGCACGGAGGCGACGACCATCAGGAACCATACTGGCGATGAGATCGCTGCAGAACAGGAGGACACTCTCCTTGCCTGCCACCTTTCCCGTATTCTTCACATCCACGCTCACCTTGATGATGTCGCCGTGGCGGAAATCAGACTGGGAAACCTTCAGGTTGCTATATTTGTAAGAGGTGTAGCTCAAACCATGTCCGAAGCCCCACTGCTGAGTAATCTTCGCATTGTAGTCGTAAGCACCTTCCATCGTACCCACCTCCTCACTCTTCTTGAAGTCATAGTTTGCGAGCGAATTGATTTCCTTAGGATAGGTGTAAGGCATCTTGCCACTGAAGTTTGACTTGCCCGATACCAGGTTTACCAAGGCATCGCCGCCCATGTTGCCAGGGATAAGGATGTCGATGATGCCCTGTGCCAATGGTTCGATGTCAGCAATGAGACGAGGACGACCTTCATTCAATACCAGAACGACAGGCTTACCGGTCTTGGCGAGTTCCTTCACCAGATTGCGTTGGTTCTCTGAAAGCCAAAGGTCGGTCAGATTGCCCGGAGTCTCTGTATAGGAGTTCTCGCCAATGCAGGCAACGATGACATCAACATTCTTTGCTGCATCAACTGCGCCCTGAATCTGAGATTCGTTCTCCTCCCAGTATTTTCCCTTTTCATTATAGGTAACACCCTGGTTCAAGATGACATTCTCCTTGCCATACTCATTACAGAATGCCTCATAGATGGTATTGTACTTGCCGGCAAACTCATCGGCACGATGTCCCTGCCAGGTATAGCTCCATCCACCGTCCAGACAGCGCATCTGATTGGCATTAGGACCCGTGAGGAGAATCTTCTTGCCATGCTGCAAAGGAAGGATATTACTCTCGTTCTTCAGGAGCACCATACTCTCGGTAGCTCCCTCCAAGGCGAGCTTGGCAAACTCCTCGCCACCAAACTTAGGATATTTCTTCAGTTTCTGGGTTGGGTTCTTGAAGAGGTCGAGACGGTACTTCATGCGAAGCACACGGCGACAGGCATCGTCGATGCGACTCATAGGAATCTTACCTTCCTTCACCAGTTCTACAAGATAGCCACAAGCATCGCAAGAATAAGGTTCCATAATCATATCGATACCAGCATTGATGGCAATGCGGAGCGCATCCTTCTTGTCCTTTGCCACCATCTCACGAGTATAGAGATTGTTGATGTCTGCCCAGTCGGTAATGAGCACACCATCCCATCCTGTCTCTTCCTTCAGCCATCCTGTCAGGATGTCCTTGTTGGCATGCATCGGCATACCATTGACGGAAGCGGAATTCACCATCACGGTCAAGGCTCCAGCCTGCAGACCCGCCAGGAAAGGAGCAAAGTGTTTCTCTCGCAAGTCGGCAGGAGAGATATAGGCTGGCGTACGGTCTTTACCGGTCCAAGGCACACCATAGCCCATGAAGTGCTTCATTGAAGTGGCAATGTGATACTGGTCGATGTTGTTTGGGTCCTCGCCCTGGAAACCATAGACCATCGCCTTGCCTATCTCTGAACTGAGGTAGCAATCTTCGCCAAAGTTCTCCCAGATGCGAGGCCAACGGGCATCACGACCGAGATCAACGGTAGGACTGTAAGTCCAAGGCACGCTCACCGCACGAGTCTCATAAGCGGTAGCCTCAGCCGAACGGCGAGCTATCTCACGATTGAAGGTGGCAGCCACATTGATGTTCTGCGGGAAGAGGGTTCCGCCCTGTGTATAAGTAGAACCGTGGTTCTGGTCGAGACCGAAGACACAAGGGATGCCGATGCGCTTCATCGAGATCTTCTGGATTTGCGCGATGTACTTCTCCCACTGCTTGGCGGTTGGTGCGCAGGTATTTGGAGCGTTGAGGATAGAGCCGATTTTATAGCGGGAAAGGATAGAATCGGTCTTGTGCTCGTCGATATAGAACACACCGTTCTTGTCGTTGGCACCAAAGAGGTCGGTCACCAATTCCATCATCTGACCTATCTTTTCTTCCAAGGTGAGTTTCTTCAGGGTTTGTTCTACCTGAGCCTCTATCTTAGGGTCGCTCTTGATAACTGGAACATTGGCACTGGCTGTATAAGCCAATGCCAACATTGAAATAGATAATAATATTTTCTTCATAAATTCAAAGGTTTGACGTTTTATGTTAAAATCGGAAATCTTTCTAATATTTTATTCTTATCCAAAGGCACACCATCCACCACATAGAGAGGTTGGTTATTGCCTGCCATTTCTGTATTACCACGAAGAAGCACGCGGGTAGAACCAGAAGCACCGCCAGCGGTGTTCTGCACAACATATGATTGACATACGTGTTCTTCAGAATGTATTTTCCTTTGTTTGGCGAACTGGGGGTTGTTTTGTATTTGCTACCAGCAATAGATTGAGGAGCCATCCTATACACGCCCCTATCCAATGCCATCCAAAAGCATCCCTTGTCATCGACCAACAAGTCATTGATATGATAAGCCTTTATTTTTCATTTCGATAATGATTCCAATTGCTATTTCAATTATTTCTTTTATTCTTTATTTTTTGCAAAAGTAATGTTTTCAAAAGACAATTCGGCAAAAGAGACGAAATCTTGTGCTTATTTAACTATTATGCATTTTGCTTTCTTACCCTAAAATAACTAAAAAATAAGGAGATGCAAGCCGTATTCCGAAAAAAAGTATTATTTTTGCAAAAAAGAAAAAAGAACCGAATAAAAGTGCAAGACACTTACATGGAATAAAAATTAAAAAGATATGATTAAAAGACTATTATCCTTTCTTGACGCTTCGCCAGTGAATTTCCTGGCTGTCAAGAACATGGCGGATGAACTGGAGAAGAATGGTTTCCGCCGCATCAATCCGCAGGAGCCATTGGGCAAGGTAGAGGCTGGTGACAGGTTCTTTGTCACCAAGAACGACTCTTCTATCTATGCCTTCCAAATCGGAAAGAAGACGCTTGCCGATGCAGGCTTCCACATGATCTGTGCTCACTGCGATTCCCCTACCTTCCGCATCAAGCCTAACGCCGAAATGCTCTGTGAGGGTGGCATCGTAAAACTGAATACCGAAGTTTATGGCGGTCCGATTATGTCCACCTGGTTCGACCGTCCGCTGACCCTGGCGGGTAGAGTCATCGTGAAGGGCGAGGATGCGATGAATCCCCAGACACTTCTTCTTCATGTAAAGCGCCCATTGTTGCAGATCAGCAATCTTGCTATCCACTTCAACCGTCAGGTGAACGATGGCGTGAAGTTGAGCAAGCAGAAGGATGTGCTCCCTATCCTCGGCATCATCAACGATGAACTGGAAAAGGGTAATCTGCTGATGAACGTGATTACCGGCGAACTGAATATCCTGAAAGAAGATATCCTCGACTTCGATCTCTATCTGGCTGATGCCACTCCTGCCTGCACCTTCGGTGTACACGATGAGTTTATCTCTTCTGGCAGACTCGACGATTTATCGATGTGCTGGGCTGGCGTAGAGGCGATGATTGCAGCGGATGCCAATGATACCACCCAGGTTCTTGCCATCTTCGATAATGAAGAGACGGGCTCTCAGACCAAGCAGGGTGCCGGAAGTCCATTCCTTTCATATATGCTCCAGCGCATCGCCCTGGCACAGAGCCATACAGAAGAGGCTTATTATCAGGCAGTAGAGCGTGCCTTCATGATTTCAGCCGATAATGCGCATGCCTGGCATCCTAACTATAGCGAAAAATTCGACCCTACAAATCATCCTAAGTTGGGCGGTGGTCCGGTCATCAAGTTCAATGCAGCCCAGAAGTATGCGAGCGATGCTGTATCAGCAGCCATCTTCGCCAACATCTGCGATGCAGCCGGTGTACCATGCCAGCGCTTCGTAAACCACAGCGATGTAGCTGGTGGCAGCACCTTGGGCAATATCCTCGCCTCTTCCATCCCATTGAAGGGCGTAGATATGGGCAATGCCATCCTCGCCATGCACAGTTGCCGCGAAACAGGCAGCGTCATCGACCACGAATATTGCGTGAAGGCTTTCACCAAGTTCTATCAGTTGTAATATAAGCACTCCCGATTTATCTCTTCACTCTTTACCTCCCGAAACCCCTCTGTTTATCGGGGTTTCGGGAGGTGAAGAGTTTTCTTTATCTCTTCACCCACTCTTCACCCCTCTTCACCCATTTATCTTTTTTCTCATTAAAAATTATTTAAAAATCAGTTTCTCCGTTCTATCAGCCAGGAAAAGAGGGATGTTGATAAAGGAATCATCCCTCTTGAGATTAAGCATCGAATATCTGATGCGCAAACAAGGTGAGTACCTTTTGTTATACTCTATCAAACTACGCCCCATGACACAGGTACCCGACTTCACTTCCACCGGAATAACTTCCAAACCACGCTGAACAATAAATTCCACTTCTGCTTTATTACCCGAAGCCCAATAATGGGAACAATTAACGCCATTAGCCACTAGACTCTGAAGAATATAATTCTCTGCCAAAGCGCCCTTATATTCTTTAAATATAGGATTATCAACCAGATAAGCCTCAGGGCTCAAATCAGCAAGCACTCTCAATAATCCCACATCAAGACTATAAATCTTGAAGATGCTCAAATCTTCATACGATTTCAAAGGAACTTGCGGAGTAGAGCACAAGCTTACCTTATATATCAATCCCGCATTTTTAAGCCATGTAAGAGCATCCTCATATTCTCTCGCTCTTGCACCAGGACGAACCAGCTGATAAACAAACTTTCTATTTTCCTTAGCCAACTGTGACGGCAAAGACTTCCAAACATGCGAAATCCTATTAGCCAGTAAAGGCGTAGCATGCTTCACAAAGTCCAAGGAATAATCTTGCAAGATATTACGTAGAGTTGTTTCCACGCCACTCAGATCCTTTTCTATCATCTTCATTGCCGCAGCTGGCATTCCACCAGATATACGATAGGCAGTAAATGCCTGAGAAAGTCTATCAAAAAAAACGTCAGGAAGAGGTTCCAAGCTATCTATTGACATATAATATTGGTAAAGCCTTTCATCTCGCTGCTCCAAAAACTCAGAAAAAGTGACAGGATACATATTTATATGGTCAACCTTACCCACAGGAAACGAAAAGCCTTGATGCCCAAAAGCCAACCCCAAAAGAGAACCAGCACAAGCCACAACATATTCCGGCGTCTTTTCGCAGAAATATTTCATTGCGCTAATGGCTTCCGGACAGTCTTGTATCTCATCAAGAATAAGCAAAGTCTTCTGAGGCAAAATAGGTTCTGAAGTAAGATATGACAATTGCTCGAGGATTTGCAGCGGGTTCTTGGTCTTGCGAAAGATATCGCAGACTCCCTCTTCTTCATCGAGACTAAAATATGCGCAATGCTCAAAATATTCTTCTCCGAACTTCTGAAGTACAGAAGTCTTTCCTACTTGTCGAGCGCCCAGCATAATCAATGGCTTACGGTCTTTTTTAGCTCTCCATTGTTTTAATTCTTGAATAATTATTCTATTAAACATTTTTTAGCACCTCCATCGTTAAAGTGCGGAAAATGTGTAAGTTTACACATTTCTGATACTTCTTTTGTGAAATTCTCCACATTTTCCACACTTGAGTTTTATTTTTCATCGCAAAGATACTAAAAAAACGACAAGCAAGCAAGCATTTACTACATTTTTAACCAACTTTATTACATCATTTATTTCAAGAGGAGCATAAGACTCCATAGAACTGGATGACAAGGGAAAAGGATTGGTAGATTGGAAGGAAGTATAAGGAAGAAAGCGGAAAAAGCCCCCGAAGCGTAATAGCTCCGGGGGCTTTTTATTTTGCCCCAAGCATCAGATGTGCTGCCTGGGAGTACGATAGAGAATCTGGGACTAGTCTGCCCAAATTCCCTTATTTGTTGAATTATCCCAGAAATCCTTCACATTTTCTTCGCTGTAATCCTCATCTGACGCTTTCTGGATAACAGAGCCGGCGAGGATGGCTGTGGTTTCCATTTCCATGACGCTAACCACTGGCTTGATATATCTTTTCTTTTTCATATCTATTTTTATTACTATTTTTATTACTATTTTTATTACTATTTTTATTACTTGATGATAACCTTCATGGTCTTGCCGCCACGCTTCACGATGTTTATGCCCTTCTGCAAATCCTGGAGGCGACGGCCCTGGAGGTCGTAGTATTCTGCCTTGCTATCTGCTGTAGTCTCCAACTGCTCGATGGCTGTGGTGCTGCCGCCGACGCTGATGCTGAACATTCTGGCACCTGCTGCAGGAGCAGAAGAGTTATCTGCCATGTAAGCACGGAAAGGCTTGCTGCCCACAGACTTTGTTGCTGTTTTATCCAACAGCTTGGCTGGGTTCACATGTTAGAACCTTTAGTTACCTTGTCCGTTACAAACTTATCGCTGACGTAGATGGTTGTGAGAGCCCCGCAAGAGGCGAACATAAAACTCATATTCGTCACATTCGCTGTATTGAAATGGGTAACATCTAGCGAGGTGAGAGAAGAGCAGTTATAAAACATGCTGTACATATCCGTTACCTTCTCTGTATTCAGATATTCCAGGCCTGTAATTGTTTCCAGTTTTTTGAGATCCTCAAAGAAACAGTACAACGATGTAGGAGTGTATGTGCTAAAGCTCTTATCGAAAACGATATGCTTGATAGTGCCATTCCCTAATTTCTCATTGATATCAGTCACCTTCTGTTTATCTTCCACCCAAGCACTATTTTCAGGAAGGGTTTCACCCACAAGTTTCTTGAAAGTCAAGGTTTGGGTAGAGGATTCATACGTTGCTATATACTTAGAACTGGAAGCTTCCGTCTGCGCCACCATGCGGGCTGGCATAAGCAACAACATGAGCAACATCAATGGGAACAGAGCGAATCTACGGATTATCGCCCCCCCAGACCGTCCGAAAACCTTGTTTTTCTGCAGTTTATCACTATTTTGAGGGCATATAAAGCCCTCTAAGCTAGTCTGGGGACCAGCTCTAAAATTTCGATTTCTAATAAAATTCATAATTGATGTGCTCAAATCGAGCGAAAATAAGTGATAGGAGGTC
>OOCQ01000691.1_pt1 | contig 26215 bp, 17 predicted proteins | sample 1671121 | NCBI WGS metagenome assembly OOCQ01 (sample SAMN06348124, study PRJEB24527) | human gut metagenome | biome: human gut; feature: ankylosing spondylitis patient; material: feces | host: Homo sapiens | place: China | collected 2015-10 | reverse complement strand
AGTAGTTCTTCTAATGACTTTATACGTTCAATGAGTTCGTTGACCTGTGCAGTCAGCGAACTCACTGTATCATTAGCAACTCTTAGTTGCTCCTTTAAAAGTTCTATAATTTCGTCCTTTTTCATAGTGCAAAGGTACGAAAAAATATCGAGATATGCAAGTGTTTTTAGATATTTATTTTTATTATCTTGCTGATATACAATACGTTAAATGCAGCATAGCAAAGCTATAAGTTAAGCCTCTTTCTATATTTCATGCTTTTTAGGCAAATTCCGCTCATGATGGCAGATAGCGTCTTGTAAGGCATTTTGCATTGTTTGCTTTGGGGATCAAAGAATGGTAATTCAAAGGTTCCTCGCTCCAGTCGCTTCTGGTACAGCAGGAAACCGTCGCCATCCCATTTGAGCATTTTTACCTGCTGGCGGTTCTTTGAGAGATAGTTCTCTGGACAGACGGAATCGGATGGCATTTCCATGGGAAGGAACATCATCCCAGTGTCCTTGGCTATTGCCTCGGAACATTCCTTACGGGCTTCGGCCTGAAGCAGACGAATCTGCTGTTTGGCTAACCTAACAGAATAACCTTTCTCTGACATCCATCTATGCATCGAGCGATGGTTTACATGCCGTTCCTTTAAAAAAGGAATCAAACTGGCTTTTGGATTATGATTCAAATGAATCTGGAAGGCATTCCATGCCCTCTCATAACGTTCTGTTGCTCTCATAATTTCGTTGCTTTTAAAATTATGGTGCAAAGGTAAGAACTTTTACGATAATGGGCAAGGTATAAATGCGGAGCCGCTTACAATTACACAGCAAAATCGTCTATTTACTGGCTCTAGATATGTTATTTTTGTGAAATTTGTCCTTTTTTCGAAGAAAAAACATTATTTTTGCATTTAAATAGAACAAGAAGGCAAAAAAACAGGGAGAAATAATCTCCATGCTATTGCCATCAAACAGATAAATAAACAAAATTAAGAAAAGACTCTATGCCAACAAACAAGAATGCGCAACTTCGCTACCGGATTCTGGACAGATGCTTTAGCGATTTTCATAGAACCTATAGTATTGAGGACCTCCTTGACACGGTCAATGAGTCCCTCATGGATCTCTATGGCTCGCAGGTCAGCATCCGTCAGATACGTGAAGACATCAAATACATGAGAGATAGAGTCACCTACAATGCCCCTATCGAAACATATCCCTTTGATGGAAGGAAAAGTTACTACCGTTATTCTGACCCAAGCTTCTCCATCTTTAATAATGAGTTGACAGCCGAAGAAATAAAGTCTCTTCGCTCCACTATCGACATACTAAGTCGTTTCCGTGGTGTGCCGAGTAACGCATGGTTGGAAGATGTTATCTCAAATCTCGAATTCCGTTTTGGTGTCAAGCCCAATACAGAGAATATCGTGTCATTTGACCACAATGATCTGCTGAAGGGAACAGAATTCTTGGGCGAACTGATAGAGTCCGCATTGAATCATCAGCCTTTGAATTTGCTCTATCGCACTTTCGCTGGCAATGAAAGAACTGCCATCCTCCATCCTTACCATATCAAGCAATTCAATAACCGCTGGTTCCTCATCGGATTGCAGGAAGGTAGCCATGGCAATTACATCACCAACAAAGCACTCGACCGTATCGTGAAGTTTTCACGTGCCAATGTGCCGTTTATCCCCAATACGGATATAGACTTCAATGAGTATTTTAAGGACATAGTTGGAGTGACATTACCTGAAGACCATCCTGTAGCAGAGGAAGTGCTATTGAAGTTTGACGATGCTCGTTTCCCCTATGTGGTGAACAAGCCAATCCATCCTTCACAAGAGGTTGAAGACGAAGAACAGCGCATTATTAAACTCACGGTTCGTCCCAACAAGGAACTTGAAGCACGCATCTTTTCATACGGAAATCAGGTTGAAGTACTCAAACCAGAGTGGTTGAGACGGCAAATTGCTGAGAAAATTGAGAATTTATTGAAAAAATATTCAATAGTGCAGAAAGACTGCAACATAGAATGATAATTTTGCAAAGACAATGATAAATGACGCAGACATAAGTGAGAACCAACTCCTCCACAGCTACGGAGAGAAGGTATGTATGAATCTTCTGAAAGATCATACCACCCAGCAGAATATCTACTGGGCTACGGATTCGTATGCTGACTACGGAGAGGATTTTACTTTCTTTGCACCTATCACGCTCGACAAGATCACATCCTATGCCTCAAAAGAAGGCAAGGTAATTACGAAGGAGCAATACAATGTATTGGTCAAAAAGTATCCTGAAGAGAAAGACAATTACCAGGAGATTATCCGACCACGTGCCGTGAAGTCGAAAGAAGAACAGACGCAACGTGCCAAGGATAAGGCAGAGGTGTTTACTCCTGCATGGATTTGTAATGCACAGAACAATCTCATTGATGAAGAATGGTTCGGAAGAAAAGAAAGACTCTTCAATTCGCCCGACCCTGAAAGCCCTCAGAAGTGGATTAACAATGAGGAGAAAATTGAGTTTCCAGAAGGTAAAACCTGGAAAGACTACGTGGCAGATACCCGTTTGGAGATTACCTGTGGCGAAGCTCCATACCTCTGTAACAGATATGATGCCGTTACTGGTGAGTATAACGAGAATGTGAAATATCGCATAGGAATGCTCGACCGTAAACTCCGAATCGTTTCTGAGAACACGAAGGATTCCAAGGATTGGATTCTTTGGGCTAAGATTGCTCTCCGTGCAACATACGGTTTCGAATGGCAAGGCGATAACCTCCTACTTGCCAGAGAAGCTCTCTTCTTTACATTCGAAGAGCATTATATCGCTCAGTTTGGTGAAAAGAAGTTCAACCAGAACAAGATGCGCATGATGCCAGGTGCTGCTTACATCATCTCCTGGAATGTGTGGCAAATGGATGGATTGACATACGGACTTCCAGGGCATACGCCAAAGGAGTTGACTTCAGAAGAGAAAAAACGGATCATTCAAGACTTTGAAAAGAAAAAGTCTGATTTGGGAATATTCAGAACTCCAGAAGCCGAGAAAAAATTGGATGCTGAGAGAGATCGATTAATCCACAAAGAATATCCACCCTTTGAGCGGTTCTGCCATATCAAAGACTTCCTTAAAGGTATCAATCTCCAGAAGGCAACGCTGAGTAATACAGACTTTCACGACAAGTCGGCTATCAAACAGACCTTCGAGTCGTTAGTAAACAACGAATAATAACAAATAACAAACATAATTATGGCAACGTACTCAACCCTTGAAGAAATAAAGACCGGCATGCAGGATGACCTGTTTGCCGACGACCTTATCACTCTTCGATCTGAGCAAAGGGACGCAATCGACCAAGCGAAGGAGCGTTTCTGTAAAAGAAGTGGAAGACGCGGTGAATACCATTATGAAGTTCTTCCAGAATATCGACAGTTCCTCTGGAATGCCAAGATGCGTTTCGGCAAGACCATCTGTGCCATGCAGCTCATGCGAGAACTGGATGTAAAACGTACCCTTATCATCACCCACCGCCCTGTAGTAGGAGAAAGTTGGCTTCAAGCCTTCAAACAGGTTGTGGGCAGCAAAAGTTCTGAACCTAAGGTGAAAGGCAACAGCGATATTCATAAAACCTATGGTTTCGGTATGCGTTCGGACGATGAGAGTGAGACTGTAGGTAACTACTATAATTTAGAAAAGTTTGTCGAGACTCCAGGCAATCACTATGCCTTCTTTGTCTCCATGCAATATATTCGTCTCTCTGAACTTGTCAACAGCAAGACACAGGCAAAAAATGCAGGTAAGGAACTGGGCAATGGAAACTCCACATCCAAGGAGAACGAGATGCTGAAAGCAGACATTCTGAAAACCGACTGGGATTTGATCATTATTGACGAGGCTCACGAGGGAACACTTACCTCATTGGGCAAAGGTGTCATCCAGGACTTCTTGAAGAAAGAGAAGACCAAGATGCTCTATCTATCTGGTACTCCTTTCAATCTCTATGAGGATTTCAAAGAGGATGAAATCTACACCTGGGACTATATTGCCGAGCAAACTGCCAAGCATAACTGGAACTTAGAACGTCCCAACGAGAAGAATCCTTACGCCGAACTGCCGAAGATGAATATCTTCACCTACGATATTACCAAGAATATTGATAATATCCTGGACCAGACTGGTGTATTCTCGTTCCCAGAATTCTTCCGTACCTGGACAGGTAATCCTAAAGCCGACAATGCATCTATGCCAGAGGGTGCTAAAGGCCGTTTTGTGCATGAGCCAGAAGTATCTGAGTTCTTGGATTTACTCTGCAAGAAGGATGCTGAGAATAATTTTCCATTCTCTACCAATGAATATCGCCAGATGTTCCGTCATACGCTTTGGGTAGTTTCTCATGTCAACGAAGCGGCTGCTTTGGAGCAACTACTGAAAGAGCACAAGATATTCCGTCACTTCGATGTTGTGAATGTAGCAGGTAGAAGCGAAACTGATGAGCAGAACGAGAATGCACTCGACAAGGTACTTAAAGCGATTGGCGACAATCCTGAGAAGACTTCTACCATTACCATATCCTGTGGCCGTCTGACTACAGGCGTTACTGTAGCGCCTTGGACTGCCGTGTTCTATCTGAAAGGTGGAGACCGTGCTGCCACTTACATGCAGACCATCTTCCGTGTGCAGTCTCCCTACAAGACTCCTGATGGTAAGATCAAGAAAGAATGTTATGTATTCGACTTTGCCCCTGACCGCACCTTGAAGATTGTGGCTGAAACAGCCAAGTTCTCTTCTATGGCAACAGCCAAGGAAAAGAAAAAACAAGAAGGTGATGAAGAGAAGACGCAGGAAATGCGTGACAAGGAGACTGTTCGTGACTTTATCGAGCTTTGTCCTGTTCTTTCTATGGATGGAGGCAAGATGAGCCCTATGGATGTCAACGACATCTACAAGCAGTTGGAGAACGTCTTTATCGACCGACTGGTACGCAAGGGCTTTGACGACCCGTGTCTCTATAACCAGGATGAGTTGAACAAGGTGAATCCGGACATCATCAATCATATTGGTGAGAATGGTGGCAAGGCTCCTGACGAGAAGCGTAAGGATGCTAAAGATACCGTTGATTTGAGCCACATGACTGATGAACAGCGTGCCGAATGGGAGGAAAAGATTCGCCAGAAGAAAGCTGAAGCCAAGAAGAAAGCAGAGGAAAAGCTGAAGAAGGATGAGGAGTTTAAGGCGCAATGGGAAGCCATGTCTGATGAAGAGCGTGAGGATTGGCTGAAGGCAGAAGCTGAGCGTATTGCCCGACGTGAGAAGGCAAAGGAGGAACGTGAGGAATTCAAAAAGCGTATGACCAATATCCGTGGTATTGCGCTCCGTATTCCTTTGCTTATGTATGGTGGTGCTGATGCTGGCGACCCTAAGGATGAACTGACTGTTGACAACTTCACCCGAAAGATTAAGGATGAGTCATGGACTGAGTTTATGCCGAAGGGAATCTCGAAAGAAGATTTCAACAAGATTCGTAAGTGCTTCAATGCTACCCGTTTCGAGGAAGCGGGTAAGAAATATCGTGCCCTTACCCGTGAGGCTGACTTTATGCATATAGATGAGCGCATCCGTCAGATTACGGAGATTTTCTCTTATTTCCGCAATCCAGATAAGGAGACAGTGCTTACTCCTTGGCGTGTAGTGAATATGCACATGAGTGACACGATTGGTGGTTGGTGCTGGTATGACGAAAGTTTTGACGAAAAGACCGGAATGCTTGACACACCTCGTTATGTTGACCAGGGCGATGTAACCCGTCAACTCTTTGACAATGTTGACCTTGCAGGAGAGGTTCAGACAAAGATATTGGAGATCAATTCAAAGACTGGTCTCTACCCTCTTTATGTCACCTACTCTCTCTTCCGTCGCCGCTTGGATGAATACATCAAGGCGGAATGCATCGACAAAGAGACGGTCAGCGTACAGGAAGAACAAGTGGTATGGGATGATATAGTGGAGAACAATATGTATGTTATCTGCAATACTCCTATGGCTAAGGGAATTACTCACCGCACCCTCTTTGGCTTCCGTCAAGTTGATCAAAAAGCGAATATCAAAAACGTACAATTAATCGAACGTGCTTCTAAAGACCAAGAAGGACTCGTAAAAGATCTGAAGTCTGCTGGTTTCTGGAAGAAAAAATCAAGTAAGCAAGAAATGAAATTTAATGCTGTGGTGGGAAATCCACCGTATCAAGTAAATGTTGGCAAGGAAAAAGATAATTATGGTATTCCTATTTATAATCAATTCTTTGATATTGCCAGAAAATTAAGCCCTTCATTTATTTCTATGATTATGCCATCTAGATGGTTTACTGGTGGTAGAGGATTAGAGCAATTTCGTAAAAGTATGCTAAATGACAGTAGATTACAATATATTTACGATTTTGTTGATTCCAAAGACTGTTTTCCTACGGTAGATATTTCTGGTGGTATATGTTATCTATTGTGGAATTATATGTATAATGGAAATTGTCTTTTCACTAACAGATTCCATGGAAGTTCAATTTCAAATTATAGGAAGCTTAATGAACATGGTGTTTTCGTACGTAACAATAGTTCACTTTCGATTATTGAAAAAATAAACTCACAAAGTGATTTAAAGTTGAATTCTATGGTTAGTGGCCAAACTCCATTTGGCTTTATAACAACATTTAGAGGAACTAGTAAATATTTTCCAAATGCTGTTATATTAAAATCAAGTGGAGAAACCACCTATGTAACAAGAGAAGAAGTAAAAAAGAATTCGCAGTGGATTGATTTGTATAAAGTCATTTTTTCAAAAGCAACTTGTGAACATGCAGGTATTCCTGACAAAAATGGAATGTACAGAGTAATTTCATATATGGGGATTCTAGAGCCTAATTATATTTGCACACAAAGTTATCTTGTTGGAGGAACATTTGACAACTTACTTGAAGCAGAGAATTTGCAAAAGTATATAAAGACGAAAATCTTAAGATTTTTGATGCTGCAAACCATAACATCTCAGGATATTTCACCTGACAAGTTTGCATTTGTCCCTCTCCAAGACTTTACGTCAAACAGCGACATCGACTGGAGCCAAAGCATTCCTGACATCGACCGCCAGCTCTACTCGAAGTACAATCTCTCCGACGATGAGATTGCCTTTATCGAGAAGATGATTAAGCCGATGGACTAAGTCCCTCTTGAATGCATTTTTAAGAACAATGGTATCAAAAACAAAGTAGATTATGCCAAAGAAAGAATATACGTCTTTACCGATAAACTATCCTGTGTGTGAGCATAGCAGCTGCCCTATGGCAGCTACCTGCTTGCATCAGGTAGCCTACTCCATGATGATGGAGCAGAATGCAGAGTATCTGCGTCTGATCAATCCCGTCAGATGCAGCAAGGACGAGACATGTACATACTATCGGGATAAAAAGCCGGTGATATTCGCCAGAGGATTCACCAACTTCCAAAAGCGGATGTACCCACAGCAGTATGACCAGTTCATGACTACCCTCATCCTCCACTTCGGGCGCAACCAATATTTCAAGCGCAGACGTGGTGACATTCTTCTTCCACCTGAGGAGCAGGAAGTGATAAAACTGATGCTTGAAAAGGTAGGAGCAGACTCCAAAATGGACTTCGATAAATACGAGGAACACATCAATTGGAGTGCCTGATTCATGCCTTCAAAGTACCTTCTCAGTACCACATAAGTGTTACTAAGGTGTCAGTTACTTGATACTCCAGTACCAACTAAGATAAACTCCAGTACCAGTTAGGAAGTATCAAAAGTGGTACTGATAATGGAGAAATCATAATTACAATTCATTAAAGAAGAAATATCATATGAAGAAATTAACAAAACTTAGCATACAATGGTTTTACAATTTGCTTGAACGAGGTGAATGTGATATCATGGACTTCAAGGAGCAGTTGGAGGACAAAATGACATTTGGAAAATCATTAAAGAACTTTGCTCCAAAATATGATGAAACAGCAAGAGATGTTGTCGCATTTGCCAACAATAAAGGCGGTTTTTTATTTATTGGCATTGTTGATGACAGCAAGGAGATTAACAAAAATTTCATATATGATGAGAAGAAGGTATTCGACCTTATCCACCAAGTACAAGACCGAACAGAGCCTACAATTACACTTATTCCACACAAAATAAATGTAGAAGGGAAAAACTTGCTGGTGTTAGAAATACCATTCTCAACACAACTTCATCGTACAAGTCGTGGAGAGTTCTTAATTCGTAGTAATGATGGTAATCGTCCTATTGAACCATATGAAATGGCCACTATCATGTCAGAAAAAGGGTTGATAGTATATGACCAAAAAACATGGCATATCTCAGGAGAATGGATTGACGAAAAACGTTTGTCAAATCTAGTTGATATGATAGAGGCTAAAAATGCTGATAGTCCGTACTTGGATAAATCGAAAGAAGATTTGCTTGACTCTCTTGGAATGACTAAAGATGAAGATGGTGAACCTTTACCGACAACTACGGGATTATTATTCATTGGAAATCAGACAGCCTTAAGAGAGCTACCATACTATGAGGTGAAGTATATTCACTATTTTTCAGATGGTACCTATAAGCCATACGAATATAAAGGCAATATAGTAGAAGTGGCTAAAGCATGTTTTGCACAACTAAGGGCAGAAATCAAGCAAAAAGAATATGTCTTTGGACTATTTAGAGAATATGTTGAAGATTATTCTGAGATCGTCATTCGTGAATTGCTCATCAATGCTTTGGCACATAGAAGTTTAAGCAGACAGCAGATAGTTGAGATACGCAAATATGACGATGGTAGGTATTTGGAAATAGAAAGTCCTGGAACTTTCCCAGAAGGTATTACTGTTGAGAATTATCTGAGAAAGACCAATCCACGCAATCCTAATGTTATGGATATTCTGCGTGAGATAGGTCTTGCAGAAAAAGCAGGCAGTGGATTCGATAAGATATTTACAGACCTTCTAAAAAAAGGAAAATCCTTACCCAAACCAGAAGAAACGGACAATTCTGTTATATTTCGTATTAAAGCAGATGTTGTATCAGAAAAACTGATAGAGTTATCACTACTTTACGAGAATCAAGTAGGAAAAGGAATGAAATTGGATGAATTATTGGTACTTTCAGAAATTGTAAATCACAAGCAGATAAAGATTTCGGAGTTGTTAAATAAGCCAAACTTCAGTCATTATCGTCTGCAGAGCATTCTTGACAAACTTTGCGATTTAGAGTTCATTGAGCCATCAGGCAAGACTTCTGGTAAATCATACATTCTTCATGTAAGTAAGCGTAAAAACATGGATGACAAGATAGAATATGTTAAGACTAAGAAACAGGAGAAGGCAAGACAAAAAGAAGCTATCCTACGCTACTTGGATTCCATTGACACAATAAATAATTCAGAAGCACGACAATTGCTGAACTTGCCTGAAAAAGACAGGGCTAAGGTATCGCGTCTGTTTGCAGAATTAGTAGATGAAAATGCTATTTTGAAAACAGACGATAGCAAAGCTAACAACGTGAAATACAGAAGAATAAAAAAATGAACGTTTGCAGTTTCGTTTGCAGTTTCGTTTGCAGTTTTGCTTCTAAAAACAAATTTTGCAAACAGAATGCAAACAGGAAAGACAAGAAAGAAGGCTATGAAACAAGAGATACCTACACCAGCATCCATTCGCAAGGCTTACGTGGAAGAATATCTGAAACGCAGGCCCGATGCAGAGGAGTTCGCCCGATTCACCGAATCGGAACTGGCTGACTTCATACGAAAGCATGAGTCACCAAACTTTGAAAGCATCTATACACAGCTCGACCATAACTACTATGATCGAGTACGCCATGACATGGCAATAGACGGACTGATGAGAACAGAAGACAATGCTGCTGACAACAGGTATTCCTTACATCTGAAAACATGGTCAGGGTTCCTGGAATCAAAAGCATTCCGCAATCTATTCAAAACAAAGATTGCCATAGAGAATTTGTCATCTGATGCGGAACCATCAGCACCTTCTACTCCATCATTCCGGGAAGAAACCGAAGGCGAACGGAAACATATTCTGAAAGAGATGGATGTGATAAGGCGCAATCCTCAGCTCCGCCAGATGTGCCTTGACAAGTATGGCTACCAATGCCAATGCTGTGGAATGGATTTTGAGGAAACATACGGCAGAGAACTGGGTGCCAACTTCATGGAAGTGCATCATCTAAGGATGATTTCCACATACGAGACCGATGGCGTACCCAAGGACTTTCTGGAGAATCTGGTACCGCTATGCAGCAACTGCCACAGTATGATTCATCATATCAAGGATTCGGAACAACCGTTAAGGGATTTGCGTGAAGCATACCGAGGCATCAAGAAAGAAATTAAAATATGGAAACAAGACTAGGCAAGAAGCTTGCAGACAAAATAGCATCGTTAGACACCAGCCATCCATACGTATGGAAGCTGAGATTGTCGGAGGCAGATTTCAATGAACTTGAAGTCTGCCTAAGCGCTATTGTGTCTGATTGTGGAGTAGCAGCATTGGCAAAGCCCGAAAATGCCACATCAACCATTGTCTATATGGCAGAATGGTATAAGCGCAAATACCAAAGTGGCAACAGGAACCAACTGATAGAGAATCTGGATCTTGAAACACTCTGGTCCAACTCAGGCATCAGCAAGAAACGCTATCTGTATCAGGATGATAGCGGACAGAAGCGATGGCTCTACTCCATCTATGTGCTTGGTGGTCTTGCCATACAGCATGAGCTGAACCGTCATGACAAGATGAAGTTCCTGAAAGGACTTTGCCGTATCTATCATGGCGAGAACTATACATTAGAAAATCTGGATGAAGCATCAAGAGCTGTAGCATTCAGAGAGAGTATCAAGCGCCAGCATTCCCTTTATGAATACATGAAGGAGATTCTGAACGGAGAAATGCCCTTCCATGAAGACGATCTGAAGGATGCAGCATCTGACGTGAACCGATTCGTGGCAACCATCAAGGCTGCCAACGATGAAATATTGAAGATAAAATTCCGTTTCGAATGGCAAGTAATATTCTCGCCAGACTATACCTTTATGACACGCCGACTCAACCTTTGGCTGAAGCCAGAGGAGGTAGGTGGAGGTCTGCACCAGTATCTGCGTTATGATCGTGTGCATCTCTGGGGCGTGCCAAACCCGGAGAAGCAATTACACCTATTTATATATATAAGGTTCAAAAGAGGCGATGAGGTGATAGAACCATCGACCATGGAAAATCCTATCATCACCTATCTGAACCACAGCGTGAACGACTTTGTTGCCTTTGGCGTAGAAAAAGGAGTACAGATTAAAAACATCCCTACATCACGATTTGATAAGATTGAAATCGTGGTGAAGGATGATGATGGTAATGAATATCTGGCTCAAACACAAAATACATCAGAATACATCCAACTCTGGCGACATGGAGACTATGGGGAAACATGGTCTTCTACCCAGAATACTCAGAAGGAAACGGCACTTCTATTTTCAAACCGCTGCAAACTGAAGGATGAGACCATTACCGAAGATGTGTATCGCAAGCGATTCCGTGATCCGAAGTTTGGTACCACCGAGACATGGAACTGGATTTACATCTATGATTGCGTTAGTTTCGTGGATGATCAAGGAAAAGAAATCAACCTGTATAACCGCATTGGCTATGACCAGGTTACTACAAGGCTTTATACCGACACCATCCGATATGTGGGTGGCGGAAAGGTGAAGCATTATTATATAGACGATCCAGACATCAGCGACGAATATGAGGTAGATGAACTTCCACTGATATTTGGATGGGAAGATGTGATCGTTCGCCACTTTGCTACCAAGGATGATATTCTCCATGCTCAGCCAGAGGAGGAAACCGAGGCAGAAATGATAGAATTCAAGCAAGAAAACGGCAGATATACCGAATGGACAAAGCTGGATGAACCTCCGTATGGTGAGGTGACACTAAGGGTAACAGTAAAAGGAAAGCCGTTATTGTTTACCGTAGTTTATCTGCCAAGAATGGAGAAAGCTTCTCCAATCAAGCGAGACTTCGAGCGGACTCTCATTCGATACAAACAAGTGGATGGAACAGAGGCTGAACTTCAAGATGAAATCCCGATGGATGGAAATCCTCTCTCCCCTACACTACCAGTCAGGTACGGAGAAGATGAAAGCTACTATGAAGTAGATGTCTATCGACCAACCCTATTGAAAGAGGTCATGCTTGATGGCAAGATTATCGAGTATCTGAATGATGAAGAAACGCTCAATCTTCCATACATCTTCAAAGACAGGGTTCAGCTGAATGACTTCAGCGAGAAAGGTTTTCAGGCATACGAATGCAGGAATCTGCGTAGTATTTATTCGCAGGACTTCATCAATATCTCTGGTAATCCATCGGTAGGTGAAGCTGCATTGAATGCCTGGCGAAATGACAATCACTATGTAGGAAAGCTACTCGATGTCATGGCTCCAGAAAGTCTGGTAGTATGTTTCGGCAATGATCAGGAGCACAGTTCATGGAAAGGTGAACAAGCTCTATATTGGAATTATGACGAGCAGTCTGAACCTGAGCCTATCAATCCAGATGAAGATACAGACTCAAAGAGTACGGGTGTGATATTTCAAAACATCAGTACGACAGAAAATCTGCAATGTAACCTGGGAATGGATATCGACAATGATCCATGGGCATGGGACGACATCGAGGAATCAGTTACGGAATCCCTCCTGAAATGTTTCGAAGTGGCAAATCATTATGGAACATACTTCTTCCTGATGAAACCATTGAGAAATATGGAAAGGGACAAGGTCGTATCGGAAATATATGAGCCTTTACTCGAAAAGAGAAACGGCACATTAACGCCAGAAGACAAACAAGGACTGCTCCGCTTTGCCGAAGAGTCTGGATTTGACTGGCAAAAGTTTAATATACACATAGATAACGAAATATAGACAAGAAATATAACAAGATTATGAACTTCTCTGAACTATATAACAACAATAGAACAGCGGTGGAAAGAGCCCTCGTTGCGATGTGGTGCGGTGAGTCAAACAACGACAGTCAGCGCTCGTACATCAAGCAGATGAAGACTCTTATCGGCAATCTATTTGCGCCTGAGAATGCCGTGCCTGTAGTTCAATGCATGAACTCATATATCCCTGTTGCGCCTGAGAAAGCTGAGGAAGCCAAGGCTTTGGTGGGCAAACTGTGGAACTTTAAATATTCTCCATACGAGCATCAGTATAAATGCTGGGATGTATTGCTCAGACAAAGAACGGCAGACGATAAACCAAAGTCGATAGTCGTGACTACAGGTACTGGTTCTGGTAAGACGGAGTGCTTTATGATGCCATTGATCCATGACCTCTCACAAAATGCACTGCCAAATGAAATACAGGCTCTCTTTCTCTATCCGCTCAACGCCTTGATGGAAGACCAGAAGGAGCGTCTGGAAGAACTTCTGACGGTTGCCGAATCTTCTACCGGCACTTGCCTGACCTACACTGTATATAATGGTGATCTGCCAGAAATGGAACCAAAGAATACAGACAAGTCGGATGATGCAGAGAAAATGCGCCATCGCATAGAGCATGTGACAGGAGGCAAATATGAATGGGTAAAGGAGGATCCTGACGGGCAAGGACATTACGAGCTGAAGAACTCGAAATATCCTCACATGGTCTATACACGTAAAGCTGTTCGCAACAACCCTCCTCATATCGTATTGACCAACCCAACCATGCTGGAATACATCTTATTGAGAGGAGCCGATGCAAAGTTGATTGTTGCAGGAAAGCATAGTCTTCGCTGGGTAGCTATCGATGAGACCCACTCTTATACAGGAGCAGGCGCAGCTGAACTTGCGATGCTTCTTCGCCGAGTGCTTCTCGCCTTCAAGGTGGATGCACAGAATGTACGTTTTGCAACATCATCTGCTACCTTCGGAAATGGTGAGGACAAAGAGAAGGATGAAAGAGAACTGAAGGAGTTTATTGCCGGTATCACTGGCGTAAGAGCTGACCAGGTGGAAGCTATTGGAGGTAAGCGTATCGGAGAAACTGAAATTCCTAAGGGTGAAGATGAAGAACGTTGGAGAAAGATATTCAAGGCTGACTATATCTCTCTGGATGAACTATATCCAGAGAAAGCATCTATCAGCCAGAAACTGCAATGGCTCGACGAGATGTGTCAGCGTGAAGAAGACCGCTGCAAGGAAGAAGGACTGAAGATGCCTGTATGTAAATTGAAGGTACACTACTTCTATCGTGTCCCTAACAACGGACTTTTTGTCCGCTTGAATGAGTTTGCTGATGGTTCTTTCAAGATATATACAGAAAACGCAATCGGAAAGAAGATTGGTGAAGATGCTCTGTCATTGACTCCTATCGAGGAAGCTCCGTTGCTGGAACTCAGCCGATGCAAGCATTGCGGCGAGTATGTAGCACTCGCTTCTGTCAATACTGAGGATTGGACTTACGAGGCCATCGCAACTGATGATAGTGATATGTTCGACCTCGACATGGCAGAAAGTAATGACAACTCAACAAATAAGTATGCCATCTTCGGACTCTCTAATGAAAAGAACATGAAGGGAGACGGTAACGTGAAATTCCGTTTGGTTCCTGGAGGCAAACTTCAACCATTGACTCCTGCCGACGAAAAAGAAACAGGAAGTTGGCATGTTGTTGGAAACATTCAGGGATGCTGTCCTTACTGCAATGCCAAACAGACCAAGAACCACAATACAGACCAGGATGTGGAAGGTGATGCAAACGGTAATATGGAAGACAACCGCCTGCAGAAGTTCCGTCTCTCTGCCGACTTCATCTCCCGTATGATGGCTCCAAGCATCCTTGACCAGTTGGACAAAGGCGATTCAAAGACAGGTGGCATCGTGCTTCATGATGGTCAGCAATATATCAGTTTTGTGGATAGCCGTCAGGCTGCAGCAAAGGCAACCTTGAAACAGAATCTGGAACAGGAACGTATGTGGTTCAACAGTACCATATACCATGAACTGTGCCGCAGGAAGGCAAGTGGTCTGACAAAGGAGGCAGCCTTGGCACAACTTTCTGCTGCTATCGTTGCTAATCCTCTGGATGCCGCAAAGTATGTTCCTGCTATCACCAATCTCCAGTCGCCTGACCCTAAGGTGGTTCAGAAGCAGCTGGAGGAGATGTCGTGCAAGTATATGACCTGGTCAGAGATAGCAGAACTTCTGAAAAATGATCCATACTGTCCGGTGTTTGCATCCGTATTCGTGAAGCGTTCGGGTGATAGCGATGAGGTGGAAGACGGACTTCCATCTGATGAAATCATCGACAAGTATATCCAGAGTATCATGGTGATGTATTTGGCACATCGTCCTGCATCGGCAGCATCTCCGGAAACATTGGGTCTGTTTGAAACATGCTATCCTCAACTGGATAAAATCAAGTTGCCAAAGGCTGTAGAAGACTTCAATGATTTGCTGGACAACCCAGCTAACCAGATTACAGAAGAGGACTGGAGAAACCTGATGCAGGTTTATCTCGACTATACGGTACGAAGCAACCAGTCTTTCTATCTTCGCATTCCAGGAAATGACAAGATAGACATCTTCTCAACGGTACGTTTTGCTACAGAGAAGCCTCGCCGTCGTCCATTTAACAAACCTAAACTGGAAGAAGGCAAGGTTTCAACAGCCCGTATTGTGCGTTATCTCTGTGCGCTGATAGCACGTGATGACAACACATTGACCATGAACGATGCTCAGCGTCAGTATTTCCATGAGATTTCAGCCGTAATAGATTCTCTTTGGGAAACTCTGACTGGCGATGAGTATAAGATATTGCAGGTGGGTCAGCGTCTGGATGATACAGGACACTTTGTCAATGAAAAAGACAATGCGCCTCGTTTCAATCTGAATGACCTCTGCTTCAAGCTCTATGATGACGTTTATCTATGCGATACCAAAGCAGACGGTAATCGCCATGCAGTCTGCCTGCGCCCTATCGGAAACAATTTCAAGCGTTTCTCTCCATATTTGGAAGGTACTACACCTGTAGAATTACGTGAGGATTTGCATGAGCAATGGGAGGCTTTCCCATACTATAAGGGTTCAGCAAAGGAAGGAGACAAGAAGACTATAGAATCCTGGGCTAAGACGCATAGAGCCTTACTTTGGAACCATAACATTTGGGGAACAGATGGTGTATTCTCAGACCGTCTGGAGGATATTCATGTCTTCCCAAATCTCTTTGTACAGCAGGAGCATACTGCTCAGGTAGATAAGAGTGTGGCTCGTGGATTGCAGTCAAAGTTCAAGGATCATACCATCAATATCCTTGCCTGCTCTACAACTATGGAGATGGGTGTGGACTTGGGTAACCTGGAGGTAGTATTGCTATCGAGTGTTCCTCCTCTGCCAGCGAACTATAAGCAGCGTGCTGGTCGAAGCGGACGTAACAACAAGGTTCGTAGTGCCTGTATAACCCTTTGTGGTTCAGACGTGATAGGTCTTAGAACATTGAGTAATCCTATAGATAAGATTATCAGCCGACCAGTAAGAGTGCCATCGGTAGATTTGAAGAGTCCTCAGGTGATTCAGCGTCATGTTAACTCATTCCTTGTTCGTGCCTTTGGCGTGTTTACCGAAGGTGCCAATGGTGGACGCCTGACACAAAAGGTAGCAGACTATTATACCCCATTTGAAGTGAAGGTAATCAACGGCAAGATTGAGTTTGTGAAGGATAATTCAAGTAATGCCGACCCTAACGACCTGCTTGGCGATCCAAAGGGAACAATGTATGAGAAATTCAACATTCTATGTTCCAAGCAACTTGAACCAGAGGTACGTGAGGACTTGATGAAACTTTTGAGTGGTACGGTCTATGATGATCAAATCAATCAGGTGGTCAAGAATGCTCAGGAAATCAACGAGCGTTGCTATTCTGAACTGCGCAACAAACTGATAGACTACAAGACTGCATTTTCGGGAGGTGGTCCTATCACGGACAAATTCCGCATCAAGCTGAAAATGCAGTATATAGAGGTGTTGTATAAGCGATTGTTGAACTTCTGGGCAACCAGTCGTTTCACTCCGAATGCCAATATGCCGGTCAACGTGCTCACGCTCGACCTGAACAGCAATGGCAAGAAAGACTTCTTTACTCCTATGACATCATCCAATCCATCCTACTCATTGCGTGATGCCATCGCCCAGTATGCGCCGGGCAACAGCGTGGCTGTGGATGGTGTAGTATATATCGTTCGTGGTATTGAAATCACCAACATGTATGATGACAACCACAAAACATACAAGACCATCTATCGAAACAGTGACAAGACGGTGATTAATGATTCTACGCTCAGTAATCAAATTAAATGGACGGTAAATGATAACTATGGACTGGAACTGATTCAGCCAGTTGGTTTCATGCCAGATATGAATGAGGACAAGACCCGAATCATGGACAGTAATGTCTATACACGAGTTAGTGCTCAGCTGATTGATGCTGACGACTGGGCAAACGATGTGACGGAACCTCATCTTTTCTCTGTTCGCCCTAATAGTGACTCTGGCAATGCCAAGATTCTCTATTACAACGAAGGTAAGGGATATGGATATTGCTTCTGTCCTAAATGTGGACGTACCGTATTGGAAGAAGATGTTGCAGACAAGGATGAGCCTTTGAAGTTCCCGTATGAGTTTAACAATATAAAGCCTGAAAAGAAGGAAGGAAAGCCAGAGAAGCCTAAATTCCATTTCGCCATCACCGGTAAGGAAATGCGCAAGGCTTGCGGTTGCTCACATGACACAACAAAGGTGAAGCGCAATGTGATTATTGGCGACACAATACAGACCGACTATAGCGAGATTCGTATTCGCCATAAGGGAAAGAACAAATGGATGTCTAACCGTGATGAGGAAGAGAACCTGCTCTTCACATTGGGTATAGCCTTCACTCAGACCTTGGTGGACATTCTGGGCAAAGAACGTGGAGCCGTTGACTTCGCCATCATGCCAAACGGTCATCTCTGTATCTTCGACTGTAATCCAGGAGGAGCTGGCTATGCTAACCAAATGGCTAACATTCAGGTAATGAAGGATGTTATCAAGGCAACGAAGAAACTCCTGATGGAAGCTCGTGAGAAGAAATCAAAGGATATGCTCCTCGACAAGTTTACACTCAGATATGCCAAGTTCGTTGATGTAGATGCTGCTTTGGCTTGGATAGAAGAAGAGGAAGAGGTGGGTGATACCGTTCCTCAAAACATCAAGGATGCGTTCCCTGGTACTTCACCATCACAAACCACATTATACGACTTGGAGAAGGCATTTGCTGCATCCCATCAAGAACTGGTTCTGTTTGCTGACAATGACTATGCCGAATGGGATTATGAGGATAGAGAAAACGGATGGCAACCTCAGTTCATGAATCGTTTTGTGATAAAGAGCCAGACTACGACTTTCTGTCTGATGGAATCGGAACAGACTGCAATAGTGGAACCTGTTGTGGCAATGTGCCGTGAGATCAAAGCATGGGCTAAAGGAAGCGATGTCAAGAAGATGAAGAATCCTTGGGCAAGCAAAGGACTCTACCCTATTGCTTACATTGACGGCAGCCTTTACTTCATGAGTTGCAAGGAACATGCACAACTGAATGCTCAATGGGGCAACGACACCATGTTCTTTGTTCGCACGGATAATCCTATTGCTTCTGCGAAGTCTATGGACTTGTCTTATAAACCATCGGCCATGCTGTTGAAATTGGCAGGTGATGAGTTCAAGGAGATTCATACCTATCAGTTGGGTGAAATTCTCCAGACAAAATCGAATGGTCTCATTGATGAGTTCATTTCCTATGCTAAGCAGAACGGTGGCAATTTGAAGATTAGCTATCAGGACGAACATCTGAAGAGTATCATGGGTATGATCATTACCCTACAGACCGTCTGGCACATTGTGAAACAGATTGGTTCAAACTTCGATATCGAGTACAAGGTTGAAGCCTACAGAGACGACAAGGGCAATGCAAACAAGATATGCACCAACATGCCATCTTCTGAAGTGCGCGACAAATGGTTGACGAACTTCACAAATGCATGGATAGATGACCTCAAATATGATCAGAACATAGAAGGTCATTTACTCCCTGTCGTTTCCGTTCCTAAGCGTACCCTCACCCATTGGCGTGTTTTGTCAATTACTTGTGGTAACAAGAAGCTCTCTATCTATCCAGATGGAGGTTTCATCAACGAGTGGAACATCGCCCGACAGCCAAATGGCGAACGATTTGAAGTAGAAACAATAACCTACGATACAAAGATTTATCTCTATCGTAATAAGGATATTAAATTTGATATAGCAATAGAAGATACGAAATGAATTTAAGAGATATAGTTACATTATTCAAGAATCACCAAATCCAATATGGATTAAATGGTGATTCTAACTTAGAAGAATTATATAAATGGGAATTGGTGTCCAGACAAAATGGACACCCAGACCCTAATGCTGTAGATTTTTCTAAAGAGATTAATTCACTGGAATTTAAGAATCTATGTTTTAGTTCACAGATTACCGCAATTAGAAATTTTGTGAAATATGAACCAGAAGAGTATAGAAAACTCTTTAGAGCACTGTTTGATGAAAACACCCTTCTGCAAGAAAGAGTTGAATACTTTACTGAAAGTTGCAAAACATTATGGGATGATAAGATCAAAGCAAAATTTACCAATCATACGAGTGCAATGTGTGATGAGCGACTTATCAGTTGTTTCCTGACATTCCATAATCCTCAGAAATATACTTTTTATAAAAATGACGTATATAAGAATTTATGCAAGCTTTTAGAAGTTAAGCCACGAAAGGCTGGTCTGAAGCTTGTTCATTTTTACGAATTACTGGATCAATACGTTATTCCAGAGATTGAGAAAGAGGATGAATTGATTTTGTCCATCAATGACGAAATAAAGAATAATGGATGTATTCAAAGTATGCCACTTACTGCCCAAACGGTATTGTGGTACTATAATAGGACATTATTAAAAAACACAGATACTGACAAGGAAGATAATGAAAATGATCTTGTTGAAACAAAAATAGACTGCACTATGATGTATCAAAAATATATTGACTTGCTTAAAGAAAGCAAGAACTTAGTTCTGACAGGTGCTCCTGGTACAGGTAAGACCTTTATGGCACAGGCCATAGCAAAAGAAATGGGATGTGGTAAAGACGAAATGTGCTTTGTGCAGTTTCATCCTTCTTATGACTATACTGATTTTGTAGAAGGGCTCCGACCTATTATGATGTCTGATGGACAGATGGGATTTGAGCGTAAAGATGGCATTTTTAAAGAGTTTTGCAAAAAAGCTATCAAGAATTTGGAGGACAGCAAAAAAACTCTCACTGAGTTATCGGAAGAAAAATCACTGAATGATAAATATAATACAGTTATTGATAAAATTAATAATGGTGATTTGAATGAATTTAAGCTCAAAACAAACGGAAAATCCATGGAAGTGGTTAAGGTTACAGACTTTAATAACATAGAACTGAAAACTCCTGGAACTAGTAGTAATCGTACTTATACCGTTTCTTTTGACAGATTGGCAAAACTTGCAAAAGTATTTACTACAACAGAGTCTTTGAACAATATTTCAAACATTAGCGATGCAGTAAGGGATGCTATCGGAGGTTGTCATGCTTCTGCTTACTGGGCTGTACTTAAAGAAGTGTACAAACAAAAGAACATTTCAACATTAACAGCAAGTAACGTAGTCAAAAAAGATTTTGTTTTCATCATTGATGAAATCAATCGTGGAGAGGCTTCAAAAATATTTGGTGAACTATTCTACGCTATTGACCCTGGTTATAGAGGCAAGAAAGATATTCGAGTAAAGACTCAATATCAGAACCTTGTCCCTGAAACAGATGCATTTGCAGAAGGATTTTATATTCCTGAAAACGTATTCATTCTTGGTACAATGAATGATATAGACCGTAGTATCGAGAGCATGGACTTTGCTATGCGTCGCAGATTCACTTGGAAGGAAATAAAGCCAGAAGATACACAATCTATGCTCGACAAACTCGAATGTGCCACTAAGGCAAAGAATGTTATGGTAAGATTGAATAATGAGATATCCAAGATTGAAGGGCTTGGACCTGCCTACCAGGTTGGACCATCATACTTCTTAAAGTTGGGTGATAATGGTGGAAACTTTGAAAAGCTGTGGAATATGAATATCGAACCATTGCTTCGAGAATATATCCGTGGTTTCCGCAAATCAGAAGAAATCATGGAGAAGTTGAGAAATGCTTACTTCGATACCAAAGAAAGCAACTCAAATATTAATGATAACGAATTGGTCGATGAGAATTAACTTAACAGACAATAATATTGGACAGGTGAAAGCTGGGATATTTCTTCGTAAAGATGTCTCAGCTTTATTCCCTATTGCCGACAAGACAATAGCTCAATTATGTCATGAAAATGAGAATCTGCTAATATTTCCCTATAGTATAGAGGATTCTGACGATAAAGTCGGTGAAGCTTCTGTTATGACCATTCTAAATACAAGTGACTCTGCAAAGGTACGTATTACCACAGGAAATGTGATGGGGTTTATCGGTGTTGGAAACCTGCAGATAAAAATTAAATCCCGCTTTGACGAAGGACGCGACGACTATCTCTTACATTACATGCTTCAAAAGGTCTTTTCATTCAATCTCTTTGACCTTAATCACAACAACGAAAAAGAGGATGTATTTGACTTTATCATGTTTATGTTCCCTCACTTGCTAAAGAACGCAATGCGTCAGGGCATATACAGAGAGTATCAGAACTTCAAACATAATGACGCAAAATTAAAAGGTACTATTGACTGGGGACGCCATATTGCCCAAAACATTCCGTTTGCAGGAAATGTGGCATACTCCACTCGTGAATATACCTATGACAATGACATGACAGAGTTAATCCGTCATACAATTGAGTTTATGAAGTCAAAGAGATATGGTCAATCCGTATTAGGTTTAGACCAGGAAACTATAGACAATGTAAAATCTATAATTTCACTAACTCCTTCATATAACAAAAATGAGCGAAGTGCAATTATTGGTAAGAACCTAAGACATAAGAGTCATCCTTACTATACGGAATACCAGCCCCTGCAATGCCTTTGCTTACAAATTCTAAGAATGGAAGAAGTAAAGTACGGAGAAACAGATGAGGAGATTTGCGGTATTCTGTTTGATGGAGCCTGGCTTTGGGAAGAGTATATGAATACCATTCTACAAAAAGAGGGCTTCAAGCATCCTGAAAACAAGAAACATAAAGGTGGCATCTATTTGTTTGAAGATCATAGTGGAATCCGTTATCCAGATTTCTATAAAGATGATATTGTTCTCGATGCAAAATACAAGAAGCTTGAAAGTTATGAAAAGGTTTCAAAAGTTAATCGTGATGACCTTCATCAGTTAATCACATACATCACTAACTTACAGGCCTCGAAAGGAGTTTTTATAGCTCCTTTGTCTGAGAGACTGCAGAAAATTCCAAAATCACGGTTGAAGGACTCATCTGCATCACTATATATATTAGGTATTGAGATTTGTCATACGTCCACATCTTATGCAGACTTCTGTGAAAAGATGAAAGCAAAAGAAGCATACTTTGTAGATACATTAAGGCAATTATAATTGGTCAAATAACATATTAAAGCAGGAAGAAATAATTCTTTCTGCTTTTTTTTCTATCATTTTTGCACATTCTTTTGATTGTGCAGATAGACTGCACAATCAATTCATACCTTTGCACCAGAAGTTAAACATTAATAGAAAAAGGTATGGGACTATTCGATTTTTTATTTTCAAGCGGCGTTTCAAACAGCCAAAAGAAAGCGCATCGCAACGCTGGTAATAATACCTCAGACCATGAAAATTATGCTCGTGGCTATGAAGATGGTTATGATGACTGTTGCTGCGACCATGATTGTTCTTACGAAGACTATCATGATAGTAGTTATTGCGATCGTGATGAGTATGAAGGCATCGAGAATGATGAGTGCTATGACGATAATTGCGGTTGGTAGTCACCTTCATCAACAGGATTATCAAAACAAAACATAGAAAAAATATTATTAATTTAAAAAGTAACATTATGAAAAAGTATTTATTTTTCCTTCTTGCCCTTGTGGTAGCATCTTTTGCATTCATATCATGCAGTAGTGATGATGATTCTGACAATGGAGACTATGATAAGTCTATGATTGTGGGAACCTGGGAGATGACAGCAGTAAAGACATCGGAGTCTGGCACTTATGTTGACTGGCCTTTCAGAAAGACTTACGCCACATTCAATGCTGACGGTTCTTATTACGGGTCTGGATATTTCGGTACAGGCCGAGGAACATGGTCTTTGAAAGGAAACACACTAAACACATATGTTGAGGGTGAACTATTTGCTTCTTATACCATCATTACTGCAACATCTACAGTTTCAGAGATGAAAATGTCTATAGGTGACGAAGCTATTTGGGTAAAATGCAAGAAGCAATGATGCTAATCAAGCACTACTTTGTAATGCATTGAACATACTTCAGAAGGATGACAGGGTCAAACACCTTGCCATCCTTTTTTGTTGTCAGGTGCAGATGAGGGCCAGTTGACTTTCCGGAACTTCCAGATAACCCAAGCACCTCTCCTGCATTGACAAACATCCCCTTTGAGACCCTGAAAGAAGAAAGATGGCAATAGCTGATGGTATATATACCATATCTCCATGAGGGGTAGAGCAAAGACCGTTTTCTGCAGTAATGATACCATATACCTGTGAAGCTATTTGCATGGTAAGATGCTCGTTAGCAGGAATCTGCTTCCTAGTATAGAGCGTGTTGTCCAAAGGTGCAGGCTTCAGGATATAGCGAGAGCGTTCATCCGTCTGCGAGATTCTGATGATTCCATTCTCTATCACTGCAGGAAATTTCTCCTGAGCTCCAGAAACAGAGATACGTCTCATGGCTATCATGGTCTCTGAAGTCTTACTGATTTCATCTATTTCAAAATTAAGCAAATGCGACACTTTCTGACCATCAAACAGTTTTTTGCAAGCTGTAGGAGAATAAATGGAAAACCCATCTGCAAGGGTGGATGGGCAATGATTTAATTCTTTCATGATTCTACTTCTTTTACTGTTATGGCTCCTATCGTATCATAGGTTGCTATCTTCAGAAGAAGTCCAAAGAAATCCTTCTCATCCAATCGCCAACTTCTGCAGACTATCTTTCTGTTTGCTCCTTCTGGAAGCATATTGGTAAAAACAGGTAATATTTAAACGGTTTGACGAATCTCATATTTAACCTCCATGCCAAGGATATCCATGATTTTTTCAACCGTCGATAGGGATGGGTTGCCTTTACCGCTCTCTATTTTCTTGATGGTTGAAATGGCTATCTCAGACATGTCAGCGAGGTCTTGCTGGGTAATCCCCAAAGCCTTACGCTGCAATTTCATTACTTCTTGAATTTTCATATCAAGTAGTGTATTATATTGTACTTTTCGTGCAAAGATAAGAAATGTTCTTGGGATAAACAAGCAAAAGTATCATATAATGTTCTTTTTATGAAAAATTATAATTTCCGGTCATTAAGGTCACGGTCATTAAGGTCATTAAGGATTTAGGCTTTTCAAAATATCGCTCAACATCCCTCTATCTTATAAAATAAGGTTAAATCAAGTTCACCCTGCAAACAAAATCCATCCATAAGATCACTTTTCTGAATATTTTTTTGTATTTTTGCAGATATATTGCGCTAATATGGGAGTTGAGCATGGCTTATACTCAAGATGATACTCAAGATGGCACTCAAGATGGCACTCAAGGTGGCAGTATGTTGCTAGCGGCTATAGCGGTCATTGGGAAGTAAGGAAAAAGAAATGAAAAAATATATATAGATGGAAAAGAATATTATAAATATAGATGCACATGTTATAGATGATATCAGAACCATCATCACAAGGGCAAGAAACAGGGCGTATCAATCTATCAACGAAGTCTTGATACGTTCAAACTGGGAAATTGGCAAGCGTATTGTTGAAGAAGAGCAACTTGGCAAGCAGCGTGCAGATTATGGAATACAGCTAATCAAGTCCATATCTCAGCAGTTGACAACAGAGTTCGGCTCCGGATATGGTGTTCGTAACCTTGCCTATTTCAAGCAATTATACCAATATTTTCCTGATTGTGAGATTTTGCACGCGCGCGTGCAAAATCTTACTTGGACCCATCTGAAGAGTATTCTAAGAGTTACAGATGCAGAAGCTCGCCTATGGTATTTAAAGGAGTCGTCAGAGCAAATGTGGAGCACAAGAACCCTCGACCGCAATGTTGCCTCCCAATACTATTATCGTCTTCTGCAAACCAGCAATGAGCATAAGGATGAGGTAGAGAACGAGATGAAAACCCTTACAAAAGGATACGCAGACTCACCTGCCATGTTCATCAAGTCGCCAATGGTGACAGAATTCCTGGGCTTATCCCGTGACATGAGCTTCTCGGAAAGCGAACTGGAGAGTGCCATCATCACCCATCTTCAGAAGTTTCTGATGGAGATGGGTAAAGGCTATGCCTTCGTAGAGCGACAGCAGCACATCATCACCGATACCCAGGACTACTACATAGACCTGGTATTCTACAATTACCTGATGAAATGTTTTGTACTGATCGACCTGAAGACGACCAAGATTACCCATCAGGACGTAGGACAAATGGATATGTATGTAAGAATGTATGATGAACTGAAACGCACGGAAGGCGACAATCCAACCATTGGCATACTTCTTTGTTCGGAAACCAGCCAAGATATCGCAAGATTTTCCATCTTGCACGACAGCAAGCAATTATTTGCTTCAAAATATCTTACATATCTTCCTACAGAACAGCAACTTAAGGAAGAAATAGAAAAGCAGAAAGAAATATTTAGATTACAACATATAAGATAAGCTAGTACCTCCAAATATCTCTGCTACAAGATAATAGACACAAAGTAAACAAGACATTGAAAATTAGATCATGAAGAAGATATTATTCCTACACGGATTCTTCGCCACCGGCAGCTGTCCGATGGCGAGAGCCTTGAAAGAGGCGTTTGAGGGGACGGCGGTGG
>OOCQ01000674.1_pt1 | contig 26509 bp, 20 predicted proteins | sample 1671121 | NCBI WGS metagenome assembly OOCQ01 (sample SAMN06348124, study PRJEB24527) | human gut metagenome | biome: human gut; feature: ankylosing spondylitis patient; material: feces | host: Homo sapiens | place: China | collected 2015-10 | reverse complement strand
GAGAAATTCGAGCGGGCATTCGACGTGAAGATCGACATCTCCCTTGAGAAACTTCCGAACATCAGAAACGTCAGTGGTAAAATTCGTGTGAACGACGGCATTGACAAAGCCCTTCACATTTTGCAGTATACCGCGGACTTTTCTTACAAGAAAAATTCGGAAACAAACGTAGTGACGATCTATTGATGTGAAAGCCTGATTGTTTAACGCCTAAAATGATTGCCTATGAAAACGTAACCAACATCGTTCATAGCTTGTTCAATGAAAAAGCCTGCGGAGGTAGAGATCCGCAGGCCGGATAATAGATTGAATCGAGCTTTTTTGAGACACTAATTAACGTATTCGCTGCATCTGCACAGAATGCCCGAATTTCCATTAAGATGGAAAACGTCCCTATTTCGCAGGTTATAAAAGAGATTGAAAATCAAACTCGTTACTTGTTTATCAACAAAGGCGTCGATACCAAAAACAAAGTCAGTATCAACGCTGTCCAAAAAACGATCCAGGATGTGTTGGCACAACTGTTCGCCGGCACGGAAATCGCTTACCGGATCGATGAATCCTACATTATCCTGACCAAAAAGAACGATGCGGGGAATCCGGTTTCCGTGACCGGAAAAATCAGGGATGCGAACGGCAATCCGATCGTTGGGGCCAGCGTCCTCATTCAAGGGACTACGGTTGGTGTCAGCTCCGACGCCGATGGTGCGTTTGCGCTTCAGGTACCCCCCCCCGCAGCGGACAGACAGCTGGAAATCAGTTTTATCGGTTATAATCCTGTGTCTATTGTCGTGGGCAGCCGGACTGCTTTCGATGTTACGCTTGAAGAGACTGCGTCCGAGATCGAGCAGGTCGTGGTCACTGCTCTTGGTATTAAGCGTTCGGAAAAGGCCGTAGCCTACAATGTTCAGCAGATCAAGGCCGAAGACATCACAACCGTCAAGGATGCCAACTTCATCAACTCGTTGACGGGTAAAGTGGCCGGTGTCACGATCAACGCCTCATCGTCAGGTGTCGGCGGTGCCTCGAAGGTCGTACTGCGCGGCAACAAGTCCATTTCGCAGTCTTCGAACGCCCTTTACGTTATCGACGGCATTCCGATGTACAACTTCGGTGGTGGTGGCGGTACGGAGTTCGATTCGCGCGGTGCTACGGAATCCATCGCAGACCTCAACCCCGAGGATATTGAGTCGATGTCGGTGCTGACGGGCGCCGCAGCTGCGGCTCTCTACGGTTCGGAAGCCGCGAACGGAGCCGTGATGATTACGACGAAGAAGGGGCAGGCTGGAGCGCTGAAGGTTACGCTTTCGAGCAATACGGAATTCCTGAATCCTTTCGTGCTGCCCGAGTTCCAGAATCGCTACGGCACGGGCCTGAACGGCACCCGCAGCGGCTCGGGGATTTACAGCTGGGGCGAGAAGCTGCTCCCGGCGGCCCGCTACGGTTATACGCCGAACGACTATTTCGAGACGGGGCATGTCTATACCAACGCCGTTACGGTTTCGGGCGGTACGGATAAGAACCAGACCTATTTTTCGGCAGCTTCGGTCAACTCGGACGGAATCATCCCCAATAACGAATACGACCGTTACAACTTCACGTTCCGCAATACTTCGTACTTTCTGAAAGACCGGCTCAAGCTCGATGCGAGCGCCAGCTACATCTATCAGAAAGACCAGAACATGACCAATCAGGGAGTCTATTCGAACCCGCTGGTTCCGGCCTACCTGTTCCCGCGGGGTGAGAATTTCGACCTTTACCGTCGCTTCGAGCGTTACAACGAAGGGACGAAACTCATGGAGCAATTCTGGAGTGCGGATATGGAAGGCGGTGATTTGCGCATGCAGAATCCCTACTGGATCAACTACCGCAACCTGCGCAATACGGACAAGAAGCGTTATATGCTGTCGTTCTCGGCCAGCTACGACATTCTTCCGTGGCTTAATGTTGCCGGACGTGTCCGCATTGATAATTCGAATTCGCTCTACACGCAAAAACTCTATGCCTCGTCGAACACCACGATTACGGAAGGCGGCAAAAACGGCCACTATACCGAAGCCCGTGCTTACGACACGCAGACCTACGCCGATCTGATGGTAAACATTAACAAGACTTTCGGCGAGGATTGGTCTCTGAACGCGAATATCGGCGCCTCGATCAACAATATCAAGACCGATGAGTTGTCATACCGTGGGCCGATTCAGGAGAACGGACTTCCCAACATATTCAATGTTTTCGATCTGGATGACACGAAAAAACGTGCCGAAAAGGTCGGCTGGCACGACCAGACGCAGTCGATTTTCGCCTCGGTCGAAGTAGGTTGGAAACAGATGCTTTACCTCACGGTGACGGGGCGTAACGACTGGGCTTCGCAACTGGCCAATTCGCCCGAGTCGTCGTTCTTCTACCCGTCGGTGGGCCTTTCGTGGGTTCCGACGGCGACATTCAACATGCCGGATGCGATCAGCTATCTGAAGATCCGCGGTTCGATCGCCTCGGTAGGTATGCCGTTCCCGCGTCACCTGACGGTTCCGACCTACGAATACGACGCCACGAACAAGGTGTGGAAAGACAAGACGCACTATCCCATCGGCGACCTGAAACCCGAGCGCACCATCACCTACGAGGTGGGTCTGGATGCCCGTCTGTGGCAACACATCAATCTTTCGGCTTCGTGGTACCGGGCCGATACGAAAAATCAGACCTTCGACCCGTCGCTGCCGCCCTCGTCGTCCTATACGACCATCTACCTGCAAACCGGCCATGTCCGCAATACGGGTGTCGAACTCTCGCTCGGGTACGATAACCAATGGCGTGACTTTCGCTGGACGACGAACTTCACTTATTCGTGGAACAAGAACGAAATCCGCGAACTTGCGGCTAATGCCGTAAACCCCGTGACGGGCGAATCTCTGAATCTCACCAAGCTCGACATCAAGGGATTAGGCAAGGCGAAATATATTCTTAAAGAAGGCGGTACGTTGGGAGACCTTTATACGACGTCCAATCTGCGGTATAATGAAAACGGCTATGTCGAAGTGGACAATGCCGGTAACTTACAGGTTACCGATGAGGGTGAGGATATCTATTTAGGTTCGGTGTTCCCGGATGCCAATCTCGCATGGCGTAACGATTTCAGTTGGAAGGGCATCAATCTCGGCGTGCTGTTCACAGCCCGTCTGGGCGGTGTCTGCTACTCCGCGACGCAGGCCAATTTGGATCTGTACGGCGTTTCGGAGGCTTCGGCCGCTGCACGTGATGCCGGCGGCGTGCTGATTAACGGCCGTGAGATGGTTGATGCGCAGAAGTGGTACCAAGCCATCGGCTCGCAGTCCGGTCTGCCGCAATATTATCTCTATTCGGCGACGAACGTCCGTTTGCAAGAGCTTTCGCTGGGTTACACCCTGCCGACAAAATGGTTCCGCGACAAGATGCGCATGACCGTCTCGTTCGTAGGGCGTAACCTGTGGATGATCTACTGCAAGGCGCCGTTCGACCCCGAAGCCGTCGCCTCGACGGGACTGAACTATCAGGGCATCGACTATTTCATGATGCCTTCGATGCGCAGTCTCGGTTTCAATGTCAAATTCCAATTCTAAAGCGCAGAAACTATGAGAAAGATCAATATGAGCTGGCAGTCGGTGTTGCTGTCGGTCGCGCTGCTCGGATTGGCTGCCTGCACCGGTGATTTCGAGGACATCAACCGCAATCCCAATCAGGTTACGGAAGAACAGATGGATGCCCTCAATTACAAGACCGGCACGAAATTCAAGTCGCTGCAGAGTCTTGTGATTCCCGTGCAGGAGCACATGTACCAGTTCAACGAATCGCTTTCGGGCGGGCCGTTCGGCGGTTACATCGGTGCTACGGTCGATACATGGCAGACCAAGTTCGAGACCTATAATCCCTCGGCCGACTGGCGCAAATGGCCTTTCGCCAACGTCATCACCGAGACCTATACCCCCTATAAGGGCATCGTCAACGGCACGGAAGACGAAGTGGCCATCGCTTTCGCCCGCCTGTTGCGAGTGGCCATCATGCACCGTGTGACGGACTCCTACGGTCCGATTCCCTATTCGAAGCTGGAGAGCAACGAGTCTGTCTATGTGGAGTACGATTCGCAGGAGGCGGTCTATACGAAGATGTTCGAGGAGCTGGACGAGGCTATCGAGATACTGGGCCGCAACACGACGCTCCCGGCCGAAGCGTGGAGCCGCTACGACGGCGTCTACTACGGCAATATCGCGCAGTGGCTCAAATATGCCAATTCGCTCAAGTTGCGCATGGCCATGCGTTTGTCGTATGTGAAGTCCGACGTCGCCCGTGCGAAGGCCGCCGAGGCTATTGCCGGGGGTGTTATCGAGGCTAATGCCGACAATGCGGCGATGCACGCCGCGGAGAACCGCACGACGCTCATCTACAACGACTGGGGCGACCACCGTGTCGGAGCCGACATCCTCTGCTACATGAACGGCTACAAAGACCCGCGTATGGAGAAGATGTTCCTTGCGAACGATGTCGGCGACTATGTGGGTATCCGTATCGGCATCGATGTGACGAGCAAGTCGCAGGCCGTGTCGAAGTATTCGAATATGATCGTTGCGAGCGATACGCCCTACCTATGGTTCAATGCCGCCGAGGCAACGTTCCTGCGTGCGGAATATGAATTGCGCTGGGGCTCGGAAGAAACGGCACGGTCACTCTACGAAGCAGCCGTAAGGCTTTCGTTCGAGGAGCGCGGTGCCAGCGGCGCCGACGCCTATCTGGCCCAGACTGACGTCAAGCCCGCGCCCTACACCGATCCTGTCGGCAACTACAGCGCGATGGCCCAGAGCGACATCGGGATTCCGTGGGTCGACGGAGCCGAGAACTTCGAACGCAACCTTGAACGCATCATCGTGCAGAAATGGATCGCCATCTTCCCGCTGGGCGTCGAGGCGTGGTCGGAGCACCGCCGCACGGGCTATCCGAAACTGCTGCCCGTGCCCACCGACAAGTCGGGCGGCACGGTGGACGTAGCGCAGGGTGCACGACGCCTGCCTTACCCCGTCGAGGAGTACCAGCAGAACAACGCCAACCTTCAGTTGGCCATCCAGACGCTCGATGGCGAGCAGCAGAACGGCAACCGCACGGGCGACGTCATGGGAACCCGTGTATGGTGGGATTGCAAATCTTATAACAACTAACAGCTATGAAACAGAACTTTATATTCACGCTGCTGGCGCTGTTTTCGATGCTGTCGCTCGTCTCGTGCAGCGACTGGACGGAAACGGAGGCACTCGACAGTACGGTCAAAAAGCCTTGGGAGCAAGATCCTGCCCTATGGGCCGAGTACACCGCGACATTGAGGGCCTACAAGCAGTCGGAGCATTTCATCGTCTATGCCCGCATGCACAATTCTCCCGAGAAAGCGACCGGAGAGCAGGACTTCATGCGCTGCCTTCCGGATTCGCTGGACATCGTGACGCTGACCAACGCCGACAACTTCTCGAAATTCGACGCCGAGGACATGTCCGTCATGCACGAGAAAGGCACGAAGGTGCTCTATCAGATCGACTATGCCGCTCGTGCGGAGGAATTCGCCGATGCGGCGGCGCTCGACGCCTACTTGGATAAGGTCGTCGTTGCCGTCGCTGCCAATGGCATGGACGGCTACTCGTTCACGACCGACCCGTTGGCTGCGGATGCCACGGCTCGCATTATTGATAGGCTTGCCACGGCCAGAACTGACGGTCAGCTCCTCGTTTTCGAGGGTAATCCCCTGTCGCTCGCTGCCACCGACCGTGCAAAGATGGATTACGTCATCCTCGATACGGAGAAACTCGAAAATGTTTTGGATGTGAGACTCCATGCCCTGCACGCTGTTAACTATGCCGGCATCGAGGCCAATCGGCTGCTGCTGACCGCCGAAATCAATGCGGCGCTGTTTGATGAAGACCGCACCGAGCACGCCGCCGTCGACGAAATGTCGCGCCGCGTCGTCGAACTCGGGCCTTATGCGGGGCTTGCGGCTTACAATATTGCCGAAGATTACTACCATTCCAAGATGAACTACCAAACCATCCGGCAGGCGATACAAACGTTGAACCCCTCTAAATAAAGACAGTCATGAACATGAAAAAGATACTAATGGCGGTTCTCGTTTCGCTCGTGGCTTTCACGGCCTGCGAGAACTACGGCGATGACAATCACAAGTTCGACAATGTCGTATACCTCGACGTCGCTTCGACGAGCGACGCACAGCTCACGACCTTCAGCAACACCCGGGCTACCTACGATTGCGCGTTGCAGGCGGTACTGACATATCCGGCAGGACAGGATGTGGCGGTGACGCTCACGGTCGACCCGTCGCTCGTCGGGACGTACAATGCCCGTTACGGTACGGAGTGGACGATGCTCGATTCAAAATATTATTCTTTGCTGTCCGAAACTGTGACCATTCCGGCAGGGAAGACGACCTCCGATGCTGTCACGCTGCGCCTCCGTGAACTCACCGGAGAAGGAGATGAGCAGACCGGAGCTTTGCCAATCGACGAAACCTATCTGGTTCCAGTACGCATCGGTAGCGCATCGATCGATGTGTTGCACGGCTCCGACGTGGCTTACTACGTCGTCAAACGCTCCTCGGCCATCACCGTCGCGGCACAACTTACGGACAACTGGATCGAGTTCCCGACCCTCGATAAGTATTCCGAAAGCAGCAAGGATTGGAACGGCCTGCGGGCTGTGACCTACGAGGCCCTGATTTACATCGACGAATTCGTGAAAACCAATACTGAAGGCAATCCCGTCAACATCTCGTCCGTCATGGGCGTCGAGCAGTACCTGCTGCTGCGTATCGGCGACACGAATTTCGAGCGCGAACAGTTGCAGTTCGACGGTTCGGGCAGTGGCTCGGGCTTCGGCAAGATTCCCGGACGCGACGCGATGAAGCATCTCGAAACGGGGCGCTGGTACCATGTGGCCTGCACCTACGACCAGAATACCCGCACGGCCCGCATCTACGTCGACGGGCAGATTCAGAGCGAAGTCACGGGCGTGGGCATCACGACGCAGAACGATAAGAACTGCATCAACTTGGCCATGCGGGCGCTCTACGACCTGTGGAACACCGCTCCCGAGGGCGACAAGGCCCAGTACGAAGAACTGGGGTACGATGGCCTGAGCGAGGCCTATCAGTTCTTCATCGGCCGCTCCTACGACGACTATCGGCCTCTGAACGGCAAGATCGCCGAGGCGCGTGTATGGTCTGTGGCCCGCACGCCGGAACAGATTTGGGAAAATATGTATGAAATCGAAAACCCGGAGAACGATCCGACGCTTTTGGGGTATTGGAAATGCAACGATGCCTCGGGAAATACGGTCAAGGACTATTCGATGTACGGCAACGACGGCGTCGCCAAGTACGACATCATTTGGCCGCAGGGCATCGAGATCCCGAAACTTAACGAAAACAACGAGTAACTATGAAGACGATTTTTGATTTGCAAACAGGGGTGGTAACGCTTCTCTGCACGGCGGCACTCGCGGGCCTTACGGCCTGCGAGGCCGATCCCGTGATGCAGGAAAGCGGGAAGTTGCCCGACAAAGGTTCCATCGAAGAGGTTCATGTGATGTTGTGCAGCAGCAATTCCGTGGAAAATAGGGTCGATGTGCTGCTGACCGAAGGAGGGGTTATGACGAAGAACTTCTACTTGAGGCAGACACAGCCGGCGGCAGCGGGATATTCGCTCGACGCATGGTGCGATGCATCTTTGCTCAATGACTACGATGCCGGAGATGAAATCGAACGCACACTGCTGCCGGAGGCGAATTACGAGTTTCCCGACGGCAAGACGCTCGACCTCTCGGCCGCAACGCAGCGCTCGGAATTGAAACGTATCAAGTTCTCGGCAAGCGGACTTGCCGCCGGGGAATATGTACTACCGCTTACGGTCGCTGCACAGGACGCACCGGACGCGGACAAGACGCTTTACTACAACGTTTCGGTTCGCCAACCCTACACCGACGAATACACCCTGCACGACGGCCACGACCTGTTCTTCGTGTTCTATGTCAATACGAACGATTTTCAGCCGTTGCTGGTCTTGGATTACATTATGCAGAAGAAACTGGCGCGCGGCTCGACCGTAGCATGGCACGAGGCCGTAGGCAACATCGTCAACCTGCGCACCGTCCAGGTCGGCTACGATGCTGCAACCAGCCGAGCCCTGCTCAACCTTGGATCCGACATGACCTATGTGCTCAGCCAATCGACGAAATATATCCGTCCTTTGCAGGAACACGGACGCAAGGTATGTATCAGCATCGAAGGCGGAGGCACGGGGCTCGGGTTCTGCAACCTCACCGATACCCAAATCGAAGACTTCGCCGCGCAGGTCAAGACCGTTATCGAACAATACGGACTCGACGGTGTAAACCTCTGGGATCGAAATTCCGGCTACGGCAAGGAGGGCATGCCGGCTGTGAATACGACCTCCTATCCCAAACTCATCAAGGCGCTGCGCGAAGCCCTCGGCACGGAAAAATTGCTGACGCTGACCGTTTACGAGGAGCCGACCGCTACTTTCTGGAATACGGAAGCGACGGGCGGCATCGCCGTCGGAGACTATATCGACTATGCATGGTCGGGCTACAACAGCGAGAGCGAAGCCCCGCAGCTGCTCGACCCGTGGCATCCCGAACAGGAATATGTTTCGGCCTATACGCAAAAGCCGATTGCCAACCTGCCCAAGGAGCGGTACGGTTGCGTCAACTTTCCCATCTATCCTGCTGCCCGAACGGAAGAAGAGGCTATGATGCAGGAGCCGGGCTTTCTTATAGACTGGATTTTGGCCGATTATAGACCGAACAATATCATTGTCTTCGATGATTTGCGCGCCCATTTGCAGGACAATTATGAAACAGCATGGGACGGTACATTTGCAATGCATTGTACGTTTATGGACCCTGAAAACAACCTCATTTTGGGAAGCAGAAAAGGATATAATTACCTGTTCGATAAAAACAGGCTCTCTAATATATCCGAGGGCATATACAATTACGGCAAATGGCTGAAAGATTGGAATTGATAAAAACGGTCGACAAAATACACCTGTGTTCTTCCATTTTATCCTCTCACAGCTCTTTAACCGGAGCAAACAAACAATTAAAATTCAAATCAAAATGAAACAAAACTTCAAATTATTCGCAGCATTGGCAGCCAGTGCAGCGATGATGTTCTCCTGCCAGCAGGCAGAGGACCCGACGATGGACAAGGCTCAAGAGCCTATCGTCAAAACACGTGCTTACGGAGACAAAACTCCGAAGGTCACCATTTATGTCGAAACCAACGACGTGAACCCGCTCAATGCCGGCGACTATATGCTCTCCGACGGTACAGCCTACGCCGATATCGTGGAGTTCTTCGCCGCCAATCTCAACAAGGAGACGGTCAACGGCGTGGTGCGTCCGACCCTCTATCTGAACGACAAGATGACCAACCTGCTCGAAAACGGCGGTGCCGCCACCTATGTAGCCGGCCTGCAAGCCAAAGGCATCAAAGTCGTGCTCACCATCCTGCCCAACTGGCAGAATATCGACTTCACGAGTCTCAATGACACGCAGGCCGACCAGCTTGCAACGATTCTCGCCTATGCCGTAAATAAGTACGGACTCGACGGTATCGGATTCGACAACGAGTACGGCGGCACGGTGACCTCCGTTTCCGGTTCGTATGGCAACCTGATCACCAAACTGCGCGCCAAGCTGCCCGCCGGCAAGTTGATTACCCTCTTCCAGTACAATACCGGCGGTTCCAGCCAAATCAACGCAACGGCAGGTGCCAAACTCGACTATGTCTATTCCGATTTTGCGTATTACAACACCAGCATCAGTGTTGCCGGCGTAACCAAGGAGCACTATGCCCCGATGTCGATCAATCTGGGTAATTACTATTCCGCCTATCAGATTAGTCAGTATGGCAATTATGCCTATGATTTGACCGAGGCCGGTTACGGAGCGATCATGCATTTCAACCTGCGCCGGACATCTGAACGGAACCAGCTGTCACTGTTCAATTCCATTGCCGATGGAGCTTGGGAGGAAACCGTTACTTGCGAGAATGGTAACCGCCCGCAGGACTGGACGTTCGTCAGCAGCGGTTACACCATCACCTACGACGAGGCTACGGCCGAATAACTCCTCTGAGATGTATTTTGTTGACCTGTTTAGAATCGGTTGAGCATCTGTAAGCGCCCCGATTTTGACCCGCACATCTTTTGAGGTGTGCGGGTGTTTTTAACTTTCGGATAAAAAAGCCGTTCGAAGAATATTCGAACGGCAATAAGAAAATATCCGGATGTAAATGTTGACCGATTCAGAATGTGAGCATCTGTAAGTCTTTTTGTATTGAAAAATTCACTTTTAATGAATCGTAACCGGTATTTTCTTTATGAAACGCATAAATTATAAATTTATTGTAGCAAAATCAAACTTCTCGGTTAAACCATAAATGAAATAGCATAAAATAAAAGCACGGACTTAACCTATTGACACCTGAGGAATGCTACGACCCGATGAACAGATAGGAGAAGCCCGTGCTGTTTTTTGCACGATTTCCCCTATCATCCCGTCCATCTTGTCTTTGTAGCATTTTCAGGTGTCGATGACAGGATTCGACAGCTATTCGCCGTTTGGCAAAGATAAGAAAATTATCCTACAGATACAATATATGCAATTTAATTCATTGTAATAAACGACAAATATAGATGGACAAATTGTTGCATACATCTTTGTTCAGAGCCATCTTAAAATCATTGAATCGAAAAGTTGTTTCTGAAAAAAGGCTGCAAACTTACTTTTTGAAATTTGCCCGCCTCATTACAGCACTTTGCGATGACACAGATTGTCTGTCGGCATTACATACGTTAAATTATACGCAAATCCAGTTTCGATTTCTGCTTTCTCGAATTCATGAACCGTCCGTTTCGCTTCCGCCATATATACACCGGGTTGTCGACATGACTCTCGAATTTATCTGCTTGGAAAAAGAGTTGTTATATCATCGTATTGAACACCCGCGATCTTTCATATCTGAACCTGCATTTACTTCACCGCTCCATTGGTCCAAACACTATCCTGCGATCAGCGTTTCGGAAATCCTTTGCGGACTCGATCGGATGACTCCACCTCCTTTCGTGCTGGCAGATGGTTCGACAGCTCCATTCAATTTGGTTGTTCGGGTCTTCGAGAATACATTGCATGTTAAACTCGGCGATCCGACTGATGTCAAACGCCGTGTTCTGGAACGCAAGAAAGATCGCACAAAATTTACCGATGCACTGCTTTATTCCTTGAATAAGGAAGATGAATGATTTTTTTCGATTTTTTATATCCGGGCGGATATCCGGACATGTAATTGGGTATCCTGAAAATTCCTATTTTTGCAAAGCAAACCAACCAATTCTGTGTAAGTCGAATTATGGAAAACTTGGACAAAAGCCAATTTATCGTCCTGCTCGAAACATCTCTCAACCGACGATTACTGTCCCCTGAGCAGAAGACTCTCGACGCTGCCTATGAAGATTACATCGACCTGCTGCACGGTCTTACTGTTCAATCCTGTAAATCGTCCCTCGACCTGCTGCACGAACTTGCCCGCCTCCAATCCCGCCTGATGCGGTTGCAAGCGCGGATTGTTTGAGAAGGAATCTCCGCAAGCGTCGCTGCTCAAATCGGAGCTTCTGCTGACGAATTTCGAGATCCGTTTAGTCTTTACCCGGCTTCGTTATCCGTCCATCGCCGCCCCGGTGTCGGTCGAAGTCCCCAAGTCGCCGCTGTTCCTCTCCGAGCAATTCACACCTACGGATATCATGGAGCTTGCTACGGCCCTGCAACTCTCCGGAGCCATACGCCGCATCGACGGCACACGGATCGATCTGGCGACACTTGTCGATGTGCTTTCCGGAACTTTCAACGTCCGTATCAACAACCCGGAGCAGTGCCGCCATACGCTCATCAACCGAAAGTTGCGTCTGACGCATTTTCTCGACATCCTGCGCAACAATCTGATTGCCTACAGCCAGCGATAGGCAGTCTGTTTTTATTCAGCATCACGCTCCGGGGATTCATCTCTCGGAGCGTTCTTTATGCGGTGCGGACAGTGACGGACTGGAGCGGACATGGGTACCTGTTTTTCTGCCGGAGATGTATCTTCGGGACTTTTAATATTCTCTGCCATGCAACAGGAAGATGATTTGAAAGCCCTTGAAAATATCGTGCAGTTCGCCCGCGGGCTGGGCGTGTTTTTTTTGGTGCTGCACGTGTATTGGTATTGCTACGAATGGCTCTCGTCATGCGGCCTGACCTACGGTTATGCCGACCGTCTCCTGCTCGATATCCAGCGGACAACTCTTCTTTTCTCCTCTCCCGTCATTACGAAACTCTGCGCCTTTCTGTTCCTCGCGCTTGGCTGCTACGGCACGAAGAGCGTCCGCAACGGCAGGGTCGACAGGCGGCATATCGTCGCTGCCGCCTGCCTCGGCTTCCCGCTGTTCTTTCTGAACGGCTTTCTGCTGTCGCTGCCCGCTGGGATCGGCTTCCGGGGCTGGAGCTACACGCTGACCCTTGGTGCGGGCTACCTCAGCCTGCTGGCCGCCGGCGTGTGGCTGCGGCGATTGATGAAACAGCCGCTTATGGACGATCCTTTCAATGACAATAACGAAAGTTTTCTTCAGGAGGAACGTTGTATTGACAACGATTGCTCGGTGAACTTACCTACGCGTTACCGCTATAAAGGACAATGGCGGAACGGGTGGATATCGGTTGTAAACGTCTACCGTTCAACGGCCGTTATCGGATTGCCCGGCTCCGGGAAAAGCTACGCAGTACTGAACAACTATATCAAACAGCATATCGAGAAGGGATTCTCGATGCTCATCTATGATTATAAGTTCGACGATTTGACGCGCATCGCCTATAACCACTTGCTCCGGCATCTGGACAAATACACCGTCAAACCGAGATTCTGCATCATCAACTTCGACGATCCCCGCCGCTCGAACCGCTGCAATCCCATCGACGCCCGCTTCATGGACGATATCTCGGATGCCTACGAAAGCGCCTACGTCACGCTTTTGAACCTCAATAAGACGTGGGTGGACAAGCAGGGTGACTTCTTCACCGATTCGGCCGTCATTCTGCTGGCGGCGATCATCTGGTACCTGAAAATCTATGACAACGGACATTATTGTACCTTCCCGCACGCCATCGAGTTTCTGTGCCAACCTCTCGAAAAGATTTTCCCGATTCTTTCATCTTATCCCGAACTGGAAAACTACCTCTCACCCTTTATGGATGCGTGGAAAAGCAATGCGCAGGATCAGTTGCAGGGACAGGTGGCATCGGTGAAAATCCCGCTCTCGCGTATGATCTCTCCGCAGCTCTATTGGGTGCTTACGGGCAATGACTTTACACTCGACATCAATAACCCTGAGGAGCCGAAAATCCTCTGCATGGGCAACAACCCCGACCGGCAGAGCATCTACGGCGCGGCGCTGGGACTCTATAATTCGCGCCTTATCCGGCTTATCAATAAAAAGGGGAAATTGAAATCGTCGCTTATCATCGACGAACTACCGACGATTTATATCCGGGGGCTGGATAACCTCATAGCCACGGCCCGCTCGAACAAGGTCTCCGTCTGTCTGGGATTTCAGGACTTTTCGCAGTTGGAGCGCGACTACGGGGAGAAAGAGGCCAAGGTCATCACTAATACTGTGGGCAATATCTTCTCGGGACAGGTCGTGGGCGACACGGCCCGCACCTTGTCGGAGCGTTTCGGCAAGATCGTGCAACTGCGCGAGTCGCACTCGGTATCGAACGAGAACGTCACCACCTCGACCAATACGCAGTTGGAAACACTGATCCCTGCCTCGAAAATCTCCAACCTCACGCAGGGCATGTTCGTCGGCTCGGTCGCCGACAACTTCGACGAGCGTATCGAGCAGAAGATCTTCCATGCCGAGATCGTCATCGACAACGATAAGGTCAAGGCGGAAACAGCAGCCTATGTCCCCATTCCCGAAATATCCTCTTTTGTCGGTGAGGACGGCAAGGATCACATGGAGGAGATCGTCAAAGAGAATTATTACCGTGTCAAAGCCGACGTTGCGGAGCTTGTCCGCCGGGAGATCGCACGTATCGAAGCCGATCCGGATCTCGCGAAACTTTTACCCAAGAAAAAACCGTAATTTTTGCCTCGGTGCGGACTGGAGCGGACTGGAGCGGACATGGGCATCGTTTCGGAAAACATGCTTCTATATTCGCGGCATGAACCTTTTGTTTCACTTAAAACATTTTGTGTTATGCCCGAAGAAAATCAGAATCAAAAACCGATTCAGACCCCCGAACAGGCCGATCCGAAGTACAAGGAAACGCTCCTGCTCTACAACGAGCAGAACGGCGCCGTGGAGGCCGTCTCCGACCTCAAACAAAGCGGTAACCAATACAAGGTTACGACGACGCAACCGCTCACGGCCAACAAACCGGCGTTCTACGAACTTCGCAACAGCTCCGCAGTCGCGGCCTTCATCAAGGGCTTCATGTCGCAGGAGAACGCCAAGCCGTTTCATTTTCTGAAAGTCGCCGCCGACAAGGCCAGCGAAGTCACACAATCGCTGCTGCGCCTTGCCGACAATCCCAAAGACCCTGAGGGCCTCAAAGCCCTTTACGATCATCGCGTCACCTCGTACCAACTCGAAAAGGTCAAGTTCGACACTCCGGATCTGAAGTTGCAGGAGCTGAAAGAGATGGGTATCATCGTTACTCCCAAAGAACTGGAGGCGATGAAGCACGGCCTTCCGACGACGGACCTGCATGACGTGAATCTCAAGGTCGGCAATATGCCCATTGTCGGACAGTTCGCCCTGCAGCCGTATCGGGATATGAACGGCGACGTGCAGGTCGGTCTGACAAGCGCCCTTCCGCGTCCGGAGTTCGAGCGCGAAGAGTACCGGATGATGTTCTCCACGAGTGAGAAGGAGCAGCTGTTGGCCGGGAAGACTCCCGACCGGCTGTACGAACTTCCTAATCCCCACACGGGAGAGAAAGAATGGTGCTTCGCCACGCTGAATCCTGCGACGAACCGTCTTGTCACCATCCCGAAAAACGAAGTTCCCGACCTGCGTTATTTCAACGGCGTGCGTCTGGACGATACGCAGCAGAATGAACTGGCTCTGGGCGGCCGCGTCTTCGTCGAAGGCTGCGCCATGCGCGGCAGCGACATCACCTATTCAGGCAAAGTGGGCTTCGATGTCCTCTCGAACGAATACAAGATGACCGACTACCAGTTCAGCCGCCCCTATATCTCTCCGCAACTCGACAAACAGCTCGACGACCGTCAGCGCACGGCCCTGCTGAGCCCCGAAGGTCTGGATTGTTCGAAAGAGAAGGAACATCCCATTCTGGGCAAGAACGGCAAGGCGCTGAATTGTATCCTGCGTATCGACCCCCGCTCGAACGGCGTGGTCTACGATTTCTCGCAGCAGCGCCGTCAGGAGCAACAGGAAAAGCAGGAGCAGAAGGCCGAGAAAGCGCAGGAGCAGGCTCCGGATCAGGGTCAGGGCCGCGGTCGCAAACGCTAATCCGCTCCTGCGATGGAAACCCCCGATGAAAAATGGTTCCGGGAGCGCCTGCGGCATTTCCTCGAAATACGCCATCCTCCGCGTCAGTTCCACCATGTGATGATCGAACGGCGCAGCCGTCTGGCCTTCGAAAGCTACGCACAAAGCGTTGAACTGGGAGTGCCTGCCGCTTCGGCCGTCCGTGCCGCCGACAAAGTCCTGTTCCGGGGTCTGCTCTTTTCGAAATACGACACCGTCCACCTGATCCTCGCCACGGACTTCCCGATCATTCCGGAAAACCAACGACAGGAGATCGCCCTGCGACTGGTGCGTATCTGCGCTCCAATCTTTCGGGCCTACGATCTGAAAGACGACTTTTCGGAACGTCCGGAATTCCGGCAGCTCAAGGAAGAACTCCGCACTGGCATCCGCACATGGATCGACGAGAACGGCGTTCCCGGCTACCGCAGCCCGGCGCGCAAGGAAAAGCCGCCTGTCCCATACTCCGAACAACCCCGATATCCAAAACGCAACAAGCGTAAATAGTTCATTCACTTAATTTCTTATTACACGATGAAAAAGATTCTTTTTGCTGCGGCCGCCATAGCCGCCGCCCTGTTCGCCTCGTGCGACAAAACCGACGACACGCTCGACCCCGCGATGCCTGAAACATCCGACACTGCACGGATCGCCATCACGCTCACCGGAGCGGACGAGGCCGACACCCGCGCATTCTTCGACACTTCGGCCAAGGCCGAGGCGTGGGAATCCTCGCTCTCGTCGCTCTCGGTCTTCGCCTTCGACAATAGCGGAGCACTTATCATCCGCCGTGACTTCACTTCGTCGGAGCTCGCTTCCAAATCGGCGACCTTCGCGCTTCCCAAATCTGCGGCCGGCACCGAGTGCTCATTCTACGCCGTAGCGAACTACGACGCCTCGTCGGCCAAGACCCGCGCAGCCCTTACGGCCCTCGTGGAAAAGTCGGCTGCCGACTATAACGGCACCTTCGCCGAAGTGTCCTCCGCGGCCAAACGTTCGGGCGGCTTCGTGATGTCGGGCTCGACATCGAAAACCATCGGCGCCGTGAATTCCACGACGTCGGTAGGCATCACGCTCAAACGTACCGTAGCCAAAGTGGCCCTCCAGACGACCATAGACCCGTCGTTCGCCGACAAGTACGCCGGAGAGCTCACGATCAACTCCGTAAAACTCTCCAAGGCAGCCTCTCAGTCTTCGGTCGTAGCCGGCACGCCGACGCCCGGGGCCATGAGCTACACGCATACCCAAACCCTCGCCGCGGCATCGGGTAAATACAACGCCCTGTTCTACTGCTTCGAGAACGGCTCTTTAACGGCAGGAAACCGTGTGCTGCTGGAAATCAACGCTACATACGATCTGGACGGCAACGGCTCGACCACGGACGACCGCTCGGAGGTGACCTACTCGGTGGAGCTGACGGGCAAGGCCGCGGGCGAGATCCTGCGCAACGGCTACTACCGTATCGCGGCCAATATCACAGGTCTCGTAGGTCAGGATTGCGCCGTGACGGTGACCGTCGCCGACTGGGAGACACCCGTCACGCAGTCCGTCGAACTGGGAGCATAGTCCGCATGTCGTACCGGGTTCCGTCCTGTGTTTCGGGCGGAGCCCTTTTTCTTTCAAAGCTATGAAAAGATTATTATATATCCTGTCGATAAGTCTTGCCGCGACCCTTATGGGCTGCATCGCCGAAGACAGGTCGGCATGCCCTCATCCCCGCGGCGTTTCGGTTCGGCTGACAGTATGTCCCGACCCGATGACGGCCGTAACCCGCACTACGGACGAAGAGGCGCTCCGCGACCTGAACCTCTATCTCTATGACGATGACGGCGAGATCGTCCTGCACCGCTACCAGAGCTCTTCGACGCTGCGCTTCACGTCCTTGCCCGGCAACTACCGGATGCGTATCGCCGCCAATATGGGCCGTGACCTTGGTGAGAATCCCGCATCGGAAGACTTCACCGTTACGCACGCCGACGAGTACGATACGCTGCCGATGTCCTATGAGGGCGACGTTACGATCACGTCCTCGTCCGGCGGTATTCTGACACTTCCGGTCGTGGAGGTGCAGCGTGTCGTGACGAAGGTATCCTACGATATCGCCGTCAAACCCGCAGACATCGAGCTTCGCTCCGTGCAGCTTTGTTCCGTGCCGCGTGCGGTGTCGGTCTTCGACGTGGCGGCCCGGCCGTCGGACGCCCCCGACGACTACACGGACTGCCCGGAAAGCGGGATTTCGGGACAGCATATTTCGGGGAACTGCTATCTGCTTCCGAATATGCAGGGCACGGTTCCGTCCATTACCGACCAGCGCGATAAGAATCCGGACAATGCCCCCGCGAATGCGTCGTATCTTCTGATCCGGGCTGTACGGGGAGCTAAGGTATTGGCCTATTACATTTACCTGGGCGATAACAACACCACGGATTTCAATGTCCGGGCCAACGTCCATTACCGGCTCGCGATTTCGATCCTTGGCGACAGCGAGGTCGACACCCGGGTAAGCAGCTATACCCTCGATGTCTATGACTCCTACGCGGGCAATACGATCGGCGGCTACTGCACTTACGACGTGATGGGCGAACTGTTCGTCGAGGTGGAGGGCGATCCCGCGCCCCTGACGCTGCGGGGACGTATCACGGCCTCGCAGGGCGACAAGAACCGCCTGCTCGTAGACGACGCTTCCATTGGCACGGGCCGCGATCTGGAGCTTGCGAACCAACCGGGGCTGAATGAATATTTCCTTTACTACGACCTTCCGGTCTACACCGCGGCGAACTCCCAAGTAGCCTATACCGTGACGGTCGCAGACGATGCGGGCCTTGCGCAGTCGTTCGATTTCGAGCGCCGCTTTGCAAACCGCCTTCAGGTCGTCGTTGAGACTGCCGACAACGGCAAAGGTTGGGTGAACGTCTCCCGAGCGCTCTATACCGCTGAAATCGCCGGAACGCGCAACCATGTGGTCATGTGTCACGAGATGGGCTGTACGCTGGTGGCGCTTCCTGCCGCGGGCTACCGCTTCGAGGGATGGTACACGACGGACGGCTATACGCAGCGGCTGTCGTCATCGACGACCTATCTCTACACTCCCGCATCGAACGATGCGTCGATCTTCCCGAAATTCACGGCCAACACCCGGCCGCTCGACGACGAGGGCACGGCCAACTGCTATATCGCTCCCGCGCTGAACACCTCCTATTCGTTCGACGCCACGACGATGGGCAACGGCTGCACGACGCTCAACGTCACTCCCAAGCGTCTGTCGGGCGTCTCTGCCCGCATACTGTGGGAAACGGGAACGCTGAGCGAGGCGATCGTTAAGGATGTGCGATATCAGGACGGACGAATCACCTTTACGACCGGTACGACGCACGGCAACGCCGTGATCGGGCTTTTCGACAGCCGTGGGGAATGCCTCTGGTCGTGGCATATCTGGGCGACGGACTACGATCCGGCGGCCACGGCACAGACCTATGCTTCGGGAGCTGTCTTTATGGATCGCAACCTCGGAGCGCTGGAAACGGATTATACACTGCCCGCCTCGCGCGGCCTTTACTACCAGTGGGGTCGCAAAGACCCGTTCCCGTATCCGGCCACGGCGACGGACGCTTATATACAGGCTCCGACCATCTATGCCGCGGGATTCGAATATGCCGAGAGCGATCCGCGGACTTCCGGAACCGAGTCGCCCTACGACGTGATGACCCTCGAATGGGCCACAGCGCATCCTACGACCTATATGGACGGCGTTTCCTTCGAGGACTGGGAAGAGTGGGCTTCTTCGCTGGACTGGCTCTGCGACCACCACCCGAACCTCTGGGGCAACGTCACGACCGGGAAAAATAATATCAGCCGCACCAGCCATAAATCCATTTACGATCCGTGCCCTCCGGGCTGGAAAGTACCCGGTGCCGAGGATTTCGCGGGAATAGAGCGGATAAGCGTATCGGCACCTTATTACGTTACGATCCGCTGCAACGGCACGCAGACGGCGAAGATACCTTTGGGCGGAACATTCTATGAGGGGCGTTACGACCGCAACGGGTCGCTCGGAAGGCTCTACACCAATGCCCCGTATTATCTGCATTGGGGAGGCTCGACCGGCGTGTTCCACGACGTGGCCTGCACCTCGATCGTATTCGACACGAGCAACTACCCGCCGTTCGTCAATACGACGGATTTTTACCGCTATGCCGCCAATCCCGTGCGTTGCGTCCGGGAGTAGTTGAAACCTCGTAAAATTCCCACTGCCATGAAAAGATACCTGTGGATATTCGCAGTGCTCCCGTTTCTGTGGAGCTGCATCGCCGAGGACAGCTCGGCATGCCCGCAGCCCCGCGGCGTTTCAGTCCGCATGTCCGTATGTCCCGACCCGATGACGGCCGTGCCCCGCGCTGCGGACGAAGAGGCGCTCCGCGACCTGAACTTCTACCTTCTCGACGCCGACGGCAATGTCGTCCAGCACCGTTACCAGAGTTCCCCGACGCTGCGCTTCGAGTGTCTGCCGGGCGACTACCTGCTGCGCATTGCGGCCAATATGGGCCGCGACACGGGCGATAGCCCGGCATGGGAGAATCTCGCCGTTACGCACGCCGACGACTACGATACGCTGCCGATGGCTTATGAAGGCGAGGTGTCGATTCCCTCGTCGGATGAAACGGTGACGCTTCCGACCGTCGAGGTGCAGCGCGTCGTGGCGAAAGTCACCTATAACATCTCTGTCGCACCGGATGCCGGCGACATCCGCCTGCACAGCGTCCAACCCGTGAACCTCCCGGCCCGGATGCCGGTCTTCGACCCCGGGCTGCGGGCTGCGGAATATACGGCGGGAGAAATCGTCGGCTCGTCGTCGCAGACCCTGACGGGGACGTTCTACATGCTTCCGAACCTGCAGGGCGAGGTTCCCTCGATCGCCGACCAGCGGGACAAGGGCCCCGCGAACGCCCCGGCGGACGCGACGTTCCTGCGCATCCGCGCTCTGCGGGGCTCCAAGGTGCTGGACTACTATATCTATCCGGGCGGCAACAACACCTCGAACTTCGACATACGGGCCAATACGCACTATAGGCTCGATATTATGATCCGTGGCGACGCCGAGGTCGACACCCGTATCCGGGCCTATACCGTAGAGGTGCTGTGCACGCCGGAGGCTGCGCTGTCGAACGGTTTCCTGCTGGAGCGGCAGCCGATGCGCCTGACGCTGCGGCTCGGCGGGGCCTACGAAGAGACCGGGGTCGAAGCCTTCGTGGAGCTGAAGACCGGAGATGTGCGGTATTTCGGGTTCGAGGGCCAATGGGGCGCCGTTGCAAGGACGATGGAGATCCGGGGCCCGGAGAACGACTACGATATCCGTTACTGGCCGCCGTCCTTCACGCGCGAGGAGTGCCGCTTTATGTTCCGGGTTCAGATCCTCGACCGTTACGGGGAGGTCGCCTCGTTCAGTTTCCCGTACTGTTACGCCCACCTGCTTCGGGTCTACACCAAATGGTTCGACGGCAGCAACGGGAAAGGCACCGTCGCCTCGCCCGATGCGCTGCGTGTGGTCGAAGACATGACGCTCGCTTCGTGGTACTCGCTCATATATTGTCCTGACGAAGGCTGTACGCTCGTCGCCACACCCGATGCGGACCGGTTGTTCGAAGGCTGGTGCCGGAATGCCGACCATACCGGGGTTCTGAGCTACGAGGAACAGTACCGTTTCTCCCCGGACGACGATCCCGCCGTTATTTACGCTTATTTCAGATAAAACCATGAAAACCCTCATCCATATCCTTTGGGGAACGCTGCTTTTCGCCGGCTCCTGCTCGGACGAGATGCCCGTATGCACTCCGGCCGTACACGGCCCCCGGCATGTGACCTTCACGTTCTCCTGCGACGCTCTGCCCGGCACGCGGGCTGTTGCGGACGAGAGCCGCGTCGAGGATATCAACCTTTATCTGTTCCCGGCAAACGATGCTCCGGCACGGCACGTGTACGCCGCCTCGCAGCGCACCGTCGCGCTGGAGCTTCCCGACGGCCGATACACCCTCTATGCCGTCGCCAACCTCGGCACGGACACCGGGCCGCTGCCCGAAGCCGAGGTGCGGGCGCTGCGCAGCGCATGGAACCCTGACGGATCAGACTCCGGAACGCTTCCCATGTCCGCCATGCGGACGTTTACCGTGCGCGGCACGACGCAGATCGCTATTGAACTCGTGCGGGCCGTGGCGAAGGTCGATTTCAGCTACACGGTGGCTGCCGATTTCAGAAATTCGCTCTCCGTGCGTTCCGTACGTCTGTGCAACGTCCCGCGCTTCGCGGCGCTCTTCGGCGAGGGCCGCATCACCGCAGACGGGGAGTGCGCCGCGACGGAAGCCTTCCCGGCGGACGGCGACGGCTATTCCGCCGTTTACTACCTCCCGGAGAACCTGCAGGGCAAGAACGTCTTGATTCCGGGACAGGAGCAGAAGAACGAGGCCAATGCCCCGGAATATGCCGCTTATATCCTGATCGAGGGCGAGGCGGACGGCCTGCACGTCGTCTACCGCATCTACCTGGGGGAGAACAACACCTCGGACTTCAACATCGCCCGCAACCGGGTCTACCGCATCGAGGCCCGGATTCTGGGACGCAATACCGTGGACTGGCGGGTTTCGACCACCGAGGTATCCGTGACGCCTTTCACCGAACGTCATGCGCCCGGCAGAACCGCCACGGCGCAGCTCCGGGTCGTCAGCACGAACAACGATCGGAGCACCTGCTTCCTGACCTGCGAGCGGGAAGAGGGTGACGGCGATGTTACCCTGGACGGCGAGCCGATCCTCTTCGGAGTGCCTTATCCATTTCTCTCCGGCGACGGGGAGAGAACCGCTGATATCACTTACACGCAGCAGCGGGAAGGCGACGTGCGGCTGCGCCTCGTCCTGACCGACGAAAAAGGGTTGCATGCCGAGCGGGTGCTGCAGACGAGCTATGTCCGCGAGCCGCTGCGGGTATCCTTCACGCAGGACAAGTTCGAACTGGCGGCGCTCGACCGCGCCCGCGTGGACTTCACCATCGAGCAGGACGACTACGACGGGACTTATACCGTGCAGGTCGAAGGTACGCCGACCCTGTTCCGGAACCTGACGGATGACATCGGGCCCGTCACGGGCTATACGGTGGCGGGGAACGGCACCTACCCGCTGCGTATTCGTCCCGAGGCCGTCGGGGAGAATCCCTACCGCATCACCGTGACGGATGAAAAGGGCAACAGCGCCTTCTTCGACTCCTTTGTCACGGGAATCAAAACCGTTTCCTGCTTTACGTGCTCCTTCAGTAAAATATCGGGCGGTATCGAGGTCGTTGCGGAAGGGACCTATCCGGTTATGAACGATCTGACGATTACCCTAAACCCCACAGTGACGGTAGTGCTGCGGGGCGGGGCGACCAAGACGCTGACCTGTACGATGAACGTAAAGATCGAGGCGGATCGGATGAGGGGACGCGCCTCGGCGACGCTCGATCTCGGAACTGGCTACACGGACTACTCCGTGACCGATTACGAAGCGACTTTCTCCCGCACGGCATCCGAGAACGGAATGGTCGAATACGCCGTACAATAATCTTCAAACAGACAGAACAAATGAAAACGAAACGAATATTCATTACGGCGGTCTTGCTGTTGGCGGCCTTGTGGGGCGTGCCCCGCCGGGCTGCGGCGCAGATCTTCGCCGTAAGGGCCAACGCCCTTGCCGCATGCGGCGCGACGCTGAACGCCGGGGCCGAAGCGGCCTTGACGGACAACTGGTCGCTGGAGCTGTCCGGCTACTGGAACCCGGTGCAAACCGCATCCCTCTCGATGAACTTCCATGCCGTGCAGCTCGGCGGCCGCTACTGGTTCTACGAATCCTTCGTGGGACACTTTCTCGGACAGCACCTTACCTATGTCGGTTACGACCTCGGAAGCCGAACGAAACGCTATAAAGGTCATGCCTGCGGTCTGGGTGTCAGCTACGGGTATGCGTGGATGCTCTCGAAACGCTGGAACGTCGCCGTCGAAGCCGGCGTAGGGCTTTACCGCACGAAGGACACGCGCCGCGACCCCACGGTCGGGGACTGGGACGACGAGTATATCTACCATTACCGCCGCTGGACGCTCGCGCCGACAAAGTTAGAGGTATCGTTTTCCTACATCTTTTAACGATGAACACACGTAAAATCATAACTGTAGGAATCACCGTCGGGGTTTTATGGATGATGTTCGGCTGTTCGGTGGCCGGACGGCTTCAGCGGCAGCAGATGACAGCCTCGCTCTCGCAGCTTACCCGCGCCGAGCGGCAGGAGCGGCAGCAGGACTACCGCCCGCAGGTCGTGAAGTTGCAGCGTGACAGCAACACGTTCTTTCTTGCTCCGGTCGATACGCTTGCCGACGGCGAGCGTGTCATGGCGCTTCAGATCGAGCAGGTGACGGTCGTGGCGAAGATGCGGTCTATTCCCGAGCGCAACGGTCGTGTCGTGCTGGATTTCATCGTGACGCTGCCGAAACAGTTGTTGGGCAGAAGCCGCAGCGTCGTAATCACGCCGATATTGCACAAGCCCGACGAATCCGTGGCGCTCGAAGATCTGGTGATCCGCGGCGGACGCTTCTCGCTGCTGCAAGAGCGCGACTACTGGCAGTACGAAACCTATGTCGAACGCTTCCGCCCCGATACCGAGGGGCGCGAGGCGGCCTTCAACCGTTTCGTGAAGTTTCCCTATCCCGAAGACGTCCGGCTCGATTCACTGGTCGAAGGACGAAGCACCGTCACGTATTACTATTCCCAAGCAGTGAAAACCGACGAGACCTCGAAAAAGATGCTGGTAACGCTTCAAGGACAGGTGTTGGCCGTGGACGACAGCGCCTACCGGCTGCCGCCGTCCGATACGTTGAGCTACGTCGTATCTTCGATGCTCTCCTTCGTAGATACCGTGCCGAGGTATCGCATCAAGGTCATCGACAAGTTCGTGACCGTCGAAGATCGCAATTACATTCAGTTTTTCGTGGGCGATACCCGCGTGGTCGATACGCTGGGCGACAACCGGCAACAGCTGGACAAGATCACCGGCCTGATACGGCAGATCGTCGAACAGCAGGAGTTCTGGGTCGATACCATCACGCTGACGGCGGCATCGTCTCCGGAAGGAGCTTACGCTTTCAACGACCGTCTTTCGCAAGGACGGGCACAGGCATTGAAACGCTATCTTGTCCGCCGATACGGCAGAAGCATCGACACGATGCTTATCGTGCGGTGGGTGGCCGAGAACTGGCCGGAGCTGACGCAGCGCATTCGCACGGACAAAAGCATTGAAAACCGCGAGGCGATTCTTGCGCTAATTGCATCAGAAAAGAATCCCGACCGGCGGGAGCAGGCCATCCGGCTGCGGTTCCCGAAAGAGTATGCCTATATCCGTTCGGTGATCTACCCGCAGCTGCGGGCCGTGAATTTCCGTTACAATCTGCGCCGCAAGGGGATGGTAAAGGATACGATTCACACCACGGAGTTGGACACGACCTATGCCCGCGGCGTGGAGCTGTTGCAGAAACGCAAATACGCCAAAGCACTCTATATTCTGAACGACTACAACGACCGCAACACGGTCGTGGCCCATCTGTCGCTGGATCACAACGAGCGGGCGATGGAGTTGCTGGCCGCGATGCCCGAAGATGCCGCGACGGAGTACCTGCGGGCTATCGCCTGCTCGCGGCTGGGGCGCAAGGAGGAGGGCCGCCGCCATTTCCTCGAAGCCTGTCGATTGGACGAGCGCATGGAGTATCGGGGTAATCTCGATCCGGAAATTGCTGAACTCTTAAAATGACAAATTATTATGAAGCAACAAAAAATCAAGCATGCAATTCTGTTCTGTCTGCTTGTTGCAATTTGGGGTACACTGGCAGCTTCTCTTTTCGGCAGTTGCAATGTTTATGAATACGAAGAAGTGGAAATCATTCACTGTCCCCAAATACAGGACACAATACAGATTCCGGACTGGGAACCGGAGGAATAGACACAAGTGGCAGCGATCATTCAATCGCTGCCACTTTAGGTTTTTGCGGCAAAGGCCGACAATACAATTTATTTACGATACGGTCGCGCATCAACTGCATGGAGTTGAAATTACGCGAAATATTCTGGATGATCTCGATATAATTATCGCTATGACCTCCTTCTTCGTCAGTCCATTCGTAATAATAAGGTTTTATCGATACACAATTTTTATGCTCGAATAAAGTATTGAGCAATGTGCGGTCCGAATTGCCGCACGAATGCCCCATGATATAGATCTGATAGGGACCGGTGTCAATAAACTGAAGTAATTGACGGTAATTGTCCGTTTCCAGATAACGGATAGATTTGATATTGGTTAGGTAGCTATTATCATTCAGATTCGAAATAGTCTTATAATCCTCGTCCAGTTCGTCCCCATAACCGAAAATAACAGGATTCTGCTCATTATCCAATTCTCCGTGAATATGATTTACGGGAATGTCTGAATTTGCTGGAAGATATAAGTCGGCAGTCTTCGTATAGTTGAAGTTCAATAATAGGGTTCTCTCCGGATATGCAAATTCGTCGCAAACTGCACCATTGCCGTTTTTAATTTCTTCAATGAATTTGGACTTCAGCCCTTCATTTTCCCAGTTTGTTACGAGGTTTGATGCTATTGCAGCGAAACTCTCATCCGCCTTGGTTTCTTCGCCTGTCGATTCAATCCTGTTTTTCTCGGCCCACTTGTTCACGATATATTCCAGAAATTGCTTTTGAGCACTCACGGCGACATCACGAAAGTTAAATGGCTCATGAATAATTTGTTCAATATCCGGAAAAGGCGGAAGAGAACATGAATGTAAATACAGAGAATGAACATAT
>OOCQ01000666.1_pt1 | contig 26706 bp, 17 predicted proteins | sample 1671121 | NCBI WGS metagenome assembly OOCQ01 (sample SAMN06348124, study PRJEB24527) | human gut metagenome | biome: human gut; feature: ankylosing spondylitis patient; material: feces | host: Homo sapiens | place: China | collected 2015-10 | reverse complement strand
CGCGAGCTGGGTTCAGAACGTCGTGAGACAGTTCGGTCTCTATCTATCGTGGGCGCAGGAGTTTTGCGTGGTGCTGTCACTAGTACGAGAGGACCGTGACGGACAGACCTCCGGTGTACCGGTTGTGCCGCCAGGCGCACCGCCGGGTATCCGCGTCTGGATCGGATAAGCGCTGAAAGCATCTAAGTGCGAAGCTTTCCACAAGATTAGAACTCCACAGAGGGTCGTCGCAGACGACGACGTTGATAGGGCGCAGGTGTAAAGACGGCGACGTCAAAGCCGAGCGCTACTAATTGCCCGAGAGCTTTCCGCCCTTGGCACACACTTTCAGTTGTATTGCGACTGTCAATTCTTCGGTTGTGTTGAAGAGAAGAAATGTTCTTCTTTCACGAAATCTGTCTGTAACGTAAACGCATGTCCCCCATATCAGGTGGCGACAGCGGCGGGGTTCCACCTCTTCCCATTCCGAACAGAGAAGTTAAGCCCGCTTGCGCCGATGGTACTGCAATGCAATGCGGGAGAGTAGGTAACCGCCTTTTTTCATCAAGAGAATGAAGTCCTCCGGAAGAGAAATCCTCCGGAGGACTTTTCTTGTTTCCAATCCTGCAGGAAATATAACCTTAGTTCCATCTCTTGTCTTGGAGTTCCTGCCGTTTGCTGTATTTATGGTATGAGTTCTTTAGGTGGTTCCCGGTTATTGATGTCTGTAACATTCTGTTGATTGTCCTGTCTTTTAGGTCATTTCTGATACTCCTGGCTGGTATGTTTTGTAATGAGTCTTGTCTTGCATGTTTTTTGTTGCTAATTTTTCAGGTTATTTGTTATCATCCTTTACATAATACAATAATTCTTTATTCTTTCCGTTAATAATGTGTTATGCAGTGGACAGATAGAATCAGACAGGTAAAGATATTTCTTGTGCTTGCAGCGGTTGTTATCGCTGTGACATCTCTTGTTATCTCTAATATCTTTGTTAAGGATCTTGCAAAGGAGGAGAGGAACAAGATGGAGGTATGGGCGGAAGCAATGCGCTCATTCAATATGGCAGATGAGACAACAGACCTTGGGTTGGTCTTGAAAGTTATGAATGAGAATCATACCATTCCTGTTATTGTTCTTGATTCTAATGGCGCACCTCAGATTTGTAGAAATCTTGAGATGAGAAATATTTCGGAGAAGGATAGCATACAGTATGTCAAGCAGCTTGGTCATAATTTGTTTAATGCAGGCAGATATATTCGTATATCGTTGGATGATACAAATAAGAATGCATACATAGATGTCTGTTATGATGACTCAACGATATTAAAACGCTTGGCTTATTATCCGTATGTACAACTTGGAGTGGTTTTGATATTTGTTGTTGTAGCTATATTCGCTTTGCTTACTTCCAAACGTGCAGAGCAGAACAAGGTGTGGGTCGGGTTGTCTAAGGAGACGGCTCATCAGCTCGGCACGCCGATTTCGAGTCTTATGGCATGGACGGAGATTCTGAAAGAGAATTATCCGGATGACGACCTTATACCGGAGATGGACAAGGACGTGAAGCGTCTGCAACTTATTGCCGACCGTTTTTCAAAGATAGGTTCATTGCCGGAACCTGTGCCTTCAAGTCTTAATGATGTTGTTGACCATGTTATAGATTACATGGATCGTCGTACTTCATCAAAGGTTCTTATAACAAAGAGATTTCCGAATGAGGATATTGTCGTAAACCTTAATGCTTCACTCTTTGAATGGGTTATAGAGAATCTGTGTAAGAATGCAGTAGATGCTATGGAAGGCGAGGGCCATATTACTATTGATGTAAAGGATTCACCAGAGAGAGCTATTATTGAGGTTACTGATGATGGAAAGGGTATCAAGAAAAAGGATATAGGAAGTGTTTTCAAGCCCGGCTTCACCACCAAGAAGCGCGGTTGGGGACTTGGCTTGTCACTTGCCAAGCGCATTGTGGAAGAATATCACAAAGGCAGAATCTTTGTGAAGCGCAGCGAAGTGGGTGTAGGCACGACGTTCAGGATTGAGATAAGGAAATAAATCATTTTTTTTCAGCAACATAAACCTTATTTTCTGCAACATAAACCGCGAAATCGACCGTTTGAGCCGTTTTGGCGGCTTTTGCGTTTTGCTGATTAAAGATAAATTGTTACTTTTGTGTGGTACAAAAGTAAACAAACATGAAGAAACTAATAATCTTTGCCTGCTCTTTGATGGCAGGAGTAAGCGTATCCGCACAAGACGTATTGATTACCCAAGAGGGTGATGTGAAGAAGGTATACGATGTTGAAGTCGGCCCTTCCACAGTGTTTTATAAAGAGGCAGACAAGGCTGATGCTCCAACATTGCGCATCAAGAAAGCTGATGTGATAATGATAAAGCGGAAGGACGGTACGAAGTATGACTTAGGCAACGGAGTCCAGCCAAGTAATACAACCTCTTCAACTTCTTCTCCTGCACAGGCACCGTCTTCGCTGACGGCATCGATTTCTGCAGAGTCCAAGAAGAGGAATGAAGAGATAATCAGCCAGGCTAATGACTTTAATCCGGAGTATGTCGGCACGGACACGAAGAAAGACTGCGACCGTGTGTTTTGTATCATGGGCTACGGCAACGGTTCACAGTTGGTTAATGATGACTTGGAAATTGAATGTATTATTGGCTCAGGTTCTTTAACTGCTGCTACACGTAATAGTTTGGTTGGCGCACTGAATAATGGTGTTGATAATAGCGGGGCTTCTGTCACTGACTTCAGTTTCTATTATTCTAACCCCGTTTTTAGGCTATGCCTTAAAAACAAGACAAACAGGACACTTTATGTCGATTTAGGAAATTCCTTCATAATGCGAAACGGAGTAGCTACAGCATATTATATTCCTACTTCAACATCAACGAGTAGCTCAAGTTCCTCCGGAGCAAGTGTTAACCTTGGAGCCGTAGCCGGTGCTATTGGAGTCGGTGGAGCATTAGGTACACTTGCTGGTGGAGTAAATGTAGGTGGTGGAAGTACGTCTGGTTCCGTTAGTACAACCTATTCCCAGCGTGTTGTTGCCGTCCCGCCAATGTCTGTCAAGGAGCTTGATAACCAACTTCTGTTTCCAGATCCATATAAGTATAAAGCTTGCGACGGCTTAACTATTGATTGTTCGAGCCCCAAACATTGGGTTCCTGCATTTTCTTTTGCCACGAAGGCAGATGGAGACTATATGAATGGTGAGACTCATGATTTCTCAGAGGGAACATCTCCAATCAAGTTTGCTTTCTTAGTTTCTTATTCGGACACGGAGACATGCCAAAATGAGAAGAGCCTGTCGTTTAACTTGCATTTGCGCCGTATTGTGGGTTTTGCAAAATCCAGTGGCTATCCGAAAATTGTCTGTGCAAAGCTTCCAAAGGTTATTCCTGATTATAAAAAGTGTACAGCGTTTGTAGGTCTGGTGATAGAAGGCATGTGGAAAAGTCTTCCAAAGAATGATGTATTCAAGCGTGGCGACAAATAAGAATTAATAGCATTTTATATATATCTTGAAAATCATACAGTCATGAAGAAACTAATAATTTTTGCTTGCTCTTTGATGGCAGGAGTAAGCGCATCCGCACAGGATGTATTGATTACCAAGGACGGTGATGTGAAGAATGTGTATGAGGTGGAAGTCGGTACCAATGCCGTATTCTATAAATCAGAAGACAAGGCTGATGCTGCGATTCTGCGCATCAACAAGACCGACGTGTATATGATAAAGCGGAAGGACGGCACGAAGTATGACTTAGGCAACGGCAATAATGTTGTCAATAACAGCCAGACAGCCCAAAGCCCACAGACACAGGCTGCCGCCCCTGTTGCTACATCAGTTTCTGCTGAGGCACAACGCCTGAACGAGGAGGCAATAAGAAGAGTGAACGACTACAACCCGAAGTATCTGGGCGATGATACAGACGATAGGTGTAAGCGTCTGCTTTGCCTCTTGGGATATGGCAAGGACTCGCAGATAATCAATGACGACGTCGAGATAGAATGCGTTACGGGGGCTTTGGATTTCATCAAGTTTAAGAAAGGTATGAAAGAAGGAGTCTCCAATGGAGCAGCCAGAAGTGATGTCCCGTTTAGTGATTTCGCATCTAAGTTCTGTGCTAATCCAGGAATAAAGCTACGGGTGAAGAACAAGTCAGGCAAGACCTTGTATCTGGACCTTGGAAATACGTTCATCATGCGCAAAGGTGTTGCCATGGCATATTATGTGCCTTCATCCACGTCTACGAGCAATACCTCGTCTTCCGGTATGGGAGTTAATCTCGGTGCCGTTGCCGGAGCGGTCGGTGTAGGAGGAGCGCTCGGCACGTTGGCCAGTGGAATAGGCGTGGGAGGCAGCAGCACGTCCGCCACTGTCAACACCACTTATTCCCAGCGTGTAATATCCGTACCGCCAATGTCGGTCAAGGAACTGGACGTACAGCTGATGTTTCCTAATGTAGAGACCTACTGCGATGGTTTTGGCATTCAGGAATATGCAAATCCTAATTTTTACTTTCTGCCCGAATTCTCCTTCGCGACAAAGGAAAGTGGAAATTATAATAATGGCGAGACACACAATTTCTCAGAAGAGACATCCCCTGTCAAGTTCGGCTTCTTCGTCTCATATTCCGACACAGAGAATTGTCAGAACGAGAAAAAGCTTGCCTTCAACTTATATCTGCGCCAGATAATAGGGTTTGATAAAAAACTCCAAGACCAGTATCTTGGAGTCTCCTTGTTGCCCAAGGTAATTCCAGACTATAAGAACTACCCCTGTTTCGTTGGAGCCGTTATTGAGGGAGGGCCTGCTAAAAGATTGCCGAAGAACAGTAAATTCAAGCGCGGCGACAAATAACGTTCATTGCCAGATACTTATACGAGGTTCACAAGTTAGTGGTCCACTAACTTGTGAACCTCGATATTTTTATTTATGGAAGTACTGGAGTAATCTCCGTAAGAGTACTGTAGTAATGACCATAGTTACTCTCCGAAAGCTGCATTGTTAGGCATGATAAAAATGGTATTTGCCGTTTACTTCTTTTTTACTTCCAAATCAGAAACTTGAATATGCCGTCATTCAACCCCAATCGGTCATTAGGGCTTGCTTGTATTTTGCTTTTTTAGAAGAGTGGATTTTGTTTGGCTTTTAATGAGTAATAGCGAGCTATTGCGAATTAAAAACGGACAAAAGACGCCTTATAAAAAACAAAAGACTGCAAGCAGTTGTAAAAATTACATTTAACGACCTAATGGCCGTTTGGGGTTCAAGGTGCTGTATGACTCAATGGCATGAACAGTAAAAGCCCCGAAACCACTCAAACTTGGTTCCGGGGCTTTTTTCAGCTTTTATTTATCTTACACATGGATTTTATTTCACTCCTACCTTAACGGTCTTTCCGTCCTTCGTGCGGATGATGTTGATGCCGCGCTGACGGTTGTTCAGCTTCTGTCCGCTGATGTTGTAGCGTGCAGAAACGTTGGCATCGTCCTCATCATAAACCTTGTTTATACCGGTCGGTATGTCGAACGGAATCTTCAGGAACTGAATCTTACCCTTCTGTGTAGCACTTACCGTAATATCGAACTTCTTCTCGAAGCCCTTCTTGATGGTCAGTCTGCCTTCAGAAGTAAGAGTTACGTTCTGTGCCGTTTCCTCGTCGAGAGCATCGGCAAATGCGTATGAAACGGTAGCTTCTGCATCGTCGAAGTTGAAGAACTTGCTCAGGTCAATCTCGCCGCCTGCGGTCTGTGTGTCAGCCTCGCCTACAACGCGGTTGCCGTTGAAGTTATCAAGACAGAAGTAAGCCGGCGTGTTCAGTCCATACTGTCCCTTGTCGGTTCCGTCGAGACGGAAGCTGATACTCTTCACATTGCCCAGCGACCTCAGGTCAACCCATTGCCATGAGTCGAGGCAGTAGTGGTCAGCCTCCTTCGCCGAACGATAGTCAGCGAGATAATACTCAACCTCGGCAGTCGTGCCGTCAACCTTTGTTCCCGTAAGGATAACCTTCAGGTAGTCACCCTTCTCGAACTTGCGTGCCGTGCCGTTTCCGTTCTTCACGCTTTCAGTAACCCATGCATTGTTCGTGATGTAGAATCCGCGTATGCAGTCGCCTGCCACGCTGTTGTTCTTTACATTGATTATGCCGTTGTCGAAAGCCACTGCAAAATTCTCCGAGTTGTCGTAACCGTTGCCCACCGCAGAGTTGTACTGGTCGGTAGTCATCGTCTCGAAGCTTGTTGCCGTGCGGTTAGAGTATGCAAAGCCAGTCCATGAGCTCCATGCCGGTATATAGCTGTTTTGGAACTCGTAAGAACCGCTCACGAACGAACCGTTGTACTGCGTAGCACCCCATGCTTCGCCAACCGTACCCTTCGTGTCAGGTCCAGCCCAATAGCTGTCTCTGTCGAGATACAGGTTCTCGAAAGTTGCCGTCACAGCCTCGCCGGTCACGATAACGCGGCAAGTATCAGAAGCCACCTTGCCGTTGGCATCGGTAACGAGCAGATAATAGAGGTCACACTCGGATGGAGCATACTCTGAAGTGGTCTCGCCCAAAGCCTCAAGCGAAGCGGTAGCAATCTGTTCGCGCTTGCCGTTCAGCCAAGAGATTGAGAACGGAGCCGTACCGTCGGTCACGTTAGCCTTCAGTTCAGCCTTCTGTCCTTCCTCAACGCTTGCCGTTGCCGAAGCGGTAGCCTTCACTTCCGGTATGTACTTAACCACGTCAAACGGAATATTCAGGAACTGCACCTTGCCCTTCTGCGTAGCGCTCACAACCACGTTGAACTTCTTCGTCAGCTGGTTGCTCACCTTCAGCATACCGCCCTCGATAGTCACGTATTCCGCAATGTCCTCTCCGATAGCGTCAGCAAAAGCGTAAGCCACCGTAGCCTCTGCATCATCGAATGTGAACATCTTGCTCAGGTCAAATTCGCCAGCCTTTGTCTGCAGTTCAGCGTCAGCCACGATGCGGTTGCCGTTGAAGTTGTCAATACAGAAGTAAGCCGGAGTGTTCAGTCCATACTGTCCGCTGTCGCTTCCGGAGAGAGAGAACTTGATGCTCGTCACCTCGCCCAGCGACCTCAGGTCAACCCACTGCCATGAGTCGAGACAGTAGTGGTCAGCCTCCTTGTCGGCACGGTAGTCAGCGAGATAGTAGTCCACCTTTGTCTCTGTTCCGTCGGCATGGTTACCTGTGAATGTTATCTTCATCCAGTCGCCCTTTGCAAACTTGTGGGCATAGTCATTGTCCTTTGCATAGAGGATGGTATTTACCGCATAAGCATTGCTTGTGACATAAAGACCACGGATGCTGTCACCCGTCAGCGGACTGTTGAGCACCTTTATCTCGCCGCTGTTGAATGCCACGGCGAAGTTCTCGGAGCTGTCATATCCGTTGCCCACAACATTGTTGTACTGGTCAGGGGTAATGGAATTGAAGTCTGTAGCAGTTCTGTTTGAGTAAGCGAAGCCCGACCACGAACCATATTCCATATTGTAGCTGTTGCTGAACTGATATGATCCGCTCACGAACGAGCCTGCCATTTCGTCTCCGTATAAACCCTCCATGACAGTGCCCTTCGTGTCAGGTCCAGCCCAGAAGCTCTCGTTGTCGAGATAGAGATTCTCGAAAGTAGCCGTCATAGCCTCGCCGGTCACGATAACGCGGCAAGTGTCAGAAGCCTGCTTGCCGTTGGCGTCAGTCACGGTCACGTAGTAGAGGTCACACTCCGTAGGAGCGTATTCAGATACGGCAGTGCCGTAGTCTTCGAGAGTAGCCGTCGCAATCTCATTGCGCTTACCGTTAGTCCATGAAATGCTGAACGGTGCGGTACCCTTGCTCACGGTAGCCTTCAGCTGAGCCTTCAGCCCTGCCTCCACGCTTTCTGTAGCCTCTGCAACAACATCGGTGTTAGGAATCTCCTTGATCACCTCTCCGCCGGCAACAAACTTGCTTGTGGCGTAAACCGGGCTTGTCGTACCGTTGATGTTGGTGAGTGCAGTATAGATGATATACTCCTTGTCCTTCTCCAGTCCCTCTACGGTTGCTGTGGCAACCTCGTTCTTATGAGCGTTAAGCGCGTTCTCCGATGTTGTCAGTTCCTCGGCGGTAGGAGCTGTTGCTGTAGCCTCCTTTGCAATGAACTGTGCTACGCCCGACTGATTGAAGATAACCTTCACGTCAGCGGAGGTGTCCTTGATGTTGCCGACGGTAGGATATCCTTCAGCCATCTCGGCAGCCTTTGTGCAAGCATCAAATTCGTAAGCTCCGATAGTTGGTGTCGTAGCATTACGCTCAGTGCCGGTGATGTCGGTTGTGACGTAAGCCAAAGGCTGTGCTGTAAGCAGGTATCCCTCGGCGATAGGCTGTAGTTCGTTTTCTTCGTCAAGGAATTCAACCAGTTCGTTCTGTCCGTCAGTCTCGTTGCTCTTAGCCTTCCAGTCTTCGTATGTGGCAAGTTCAGACTTATCGTAAGCGAATACGCTGCCCGAAGTGTGAGCCACGTTGTGGGCGTAAGTAGCCTTGCCGACACATTCAGCCTTATAGTAACGGTAAGCATAACCGCCGGCTTTGTTCATGAAGATGTTGTTCAACACATTTATGTTCTCTATGCCTTTGTCGTTAAACCACAAAGCGGAAGATTTGGCATTGCCGTTCATGTTCACCGTGTTGTATGCGATGTTCATGTTCTTTGAAGCAGATCCAATCTTTATACCGACGCTCGATGCGTTGTCGCTATTGATAATAACCTCATTGTTGAACACGTTGACAGGAGCGTTGTCCGTTCCAATCACGCTTCGCATAGATATACCGGCAGCCGTATTGCTTACGCTGAGGTTAATCTTGTTGCCGCTGATTTCCACGTTGTTGTCGTCAGCGTATTTGGAATCGATGTCCATTGCCTCGACAGACTTCGTGGTCTTGGTGTTCTCAATACGGTTGTTGCGAACCTTCGCTCCAAGCTCATCGTGCAGGTAGATACCCTTTGCGCCGAAGTCGCGGATAATGTTGTTCTCGATAATTCCGCCAACCTCCTTAGTCTGTACCACCGTACTTGTTCCACCCATGCGCACACCGATGTAACCGCCTTCCAGCAGACAGTTCTTCACCGTGAGGTAGTCGTTGTTCTGGTTTTCAAACTTGCTTCTTACATAGGTATAGACGAGGTTGATGTCATTGGAGTAGTTCGTCTCCATCTTTGCATGGATATAGCATCCGTCTACAGTAAGATGACGGCTTGCGTTCTTCACATGTAGCACGCCGGGATACGTAGTGTCTGTAGTTGTCAGTTCAAGACCGCGCAGAGTCACCCAATCAGCTCCTGCCACAGTAAACACACCATATTCGGCAAACATCTTGTCATCGGAGTATGTCGGCTCGTTGTAGGTGTTGTGGTAAATCTGTACATCGTGGTAGTCGCCGCTTTCACTCTGTATAGTGATGGTGTTAGTGGCAGACGCTCCCGGAATCTCCGGAATCTCAACGTTCTCGTTGTAGATACCGCGCTTGATGTTTATTACGACAGGTCCGTCGATACCATCCTTCAGAGAGTTCACTGCGCTCTGGATAGTGCCGAAGTCAGCACCTGCGCCGACGGTGTATGTTCCGCTCTTGCCGGTAGTGACAGTAGTGGTAGCAGCAACAGGTTCTGTAAGCGTAGTCACTACCTCGTTGCCTGTTACGGAAGTGAGAGAAGCCGAAACGACAGCTTTCTCAGCAGCAGTAGAAGCAACATTCGCTGTGAGCCAGAAGTAGTAAGTGCCAGGTTTGGTAATCTTGTATTCGCCATTGATGTCAGTCTTGCCGGCTGTTGCCTGTCCGTAAAGATTTACAGGAGCAAACACGTCGCTTGTGCCAGTGGCATATACATTAACAGAATTGATGGCGTTGGTGTCATATTCACCGACAGTGAACTTCTGGATGTTGAGAGTGTTAAGGTCATCGTCAGCAACCACAGCCACCTTCATCAGCTGCGTCTCAGCCCCCTTCAGAGTAGTAGCCGGAGCCGTCGGTGTCGCTTCAACGGAAGCTATATGAATAGGTTGCTTCTCGTATGCCGTAACTTCGATGGCAAATCCAGCCTTCGAGTATTTTGTCTCGAACTTAACAGTCACCTTGCCGTCCGCAGCATCAGAGAGGAAGTAGGTCGGCTTGTCATACATGCTATAAGTTGCGTCAGCCTGTTCCTTCACCTCGCCACCATTATATATATAGAACTTGTCCTGAGCCGTTAATGCCCACTCCTTGAATGTGAGCTTGACGCTCTGTCCCGGTGTCTTCGGTGCGAAGGTCACGGTACCGCTGAAGTTCTTCGAGTAGTTGCCGTCCACGCCGCCGTCATCATAGAACATCAAAGGCGCACCTTCTTTAATCAGGATTTCACCATTGTCACCCTGCTTCATATTGACAAGGTTCATCACGGTGATAGCACCCTCAGGGTCTCCGTTCTCTACAGCCACGGTCTCTTCGCCGACAGTAAGAGATGTCACGGCAGCATCAACAATGTTGCCTGATGTAGCATTGTCAGAGATGTCGCATCTGATAAGATACCAGTTGTTACCCTCAACAAGACTCTTCGGAGTGGTGAGAGAGAGTGTTGCTGTTGTAGCTTCAGGAGTGATGTCTGCAGTAGCCACAGGCAGTGCGTCAGCATCTACTGTGTCACCCTGCTTAGCCAGAGCATAAAGATTAATCTTAGAGACAGCTGCTGCGGAATTCTTCAGATTGAGGGTGATGGCAGAGAGAGATTTTGTGTCCTTGTCGCCCTCAGTAAATACGTTTACGGAGAGGAGGTCAAGATCCTTCTCGCCCACGCCGGCAATCACCTTTGCAGACTGTTCAACGGTAGTGGCCGACACAGCCATCGGCTTAGACAGATATTCGCTCACTGTAGCCTGGAAGCCGTTTGCCGTATTCCATGAATCAGAAACACCGGCATTGAAAACCACCGTCAGAGCACCGTCGGTAGATGTAGAGCGGAGTAATTTGCCAGGACCGACATCCTTGGTCTCTCTTGACGACTCCCAAAGCAGTTCGCCAGTTGTTCCCTTTCCACTGTATATCTTCATCGAAGCGTGGTCAGGGTTATAGGTAGAAGATGCGTAGAAGAGAGCGAACTTTGAGAATTCAATCTGGCATATCATGCCGCTATTGTAAGGCTCAAAGATATTGATACGGTCGTCCTTGCCAGCCTCATATTCGCTGGAGTATTCGGTCTTGTTCTTCGTCTTGAAGAGCATTGAACCGTTCACCTTCTTTGTAACGGTGCCCTGGTCGAGATGTGATTCCACCAGGTTCAGCACCTCTCTGTTGCCCTCTGGATTACCCTCTGTAACAGTGTGGGTGGCATCACTGAGTGTAACAGAAGCCACGGCAGCGTCAACCTTCTGTCCGTTGGCGGCAGTCTCCTTTATGTCGTAGGCAAGCCAGAAATAGTTGTCACCCTCAACAAGCGACACCTCGTTGGTTGCTGTTATTTCGATAGCGTCGCCGGTCACCTGTGCTTCGCCCACCTTTACGGAAGTTGCGAAGTTGGCTGCCGACTTTGTATTATATACAGCAGCCTTGCTGATGATGTCATTTGTGCCGTTTGTGGTGAAAGAGAACTTCTTTGCTGTCAGTGCAGGGAAGTTATTCTCTGTCTTCACGTTCAGTTTCAGTATCTCCTGATCCGTATCTCCGGCAGCCAGAGTCTTGACAGAGGCTTGTGTCGTCTCTATCGACTGTGTCGTCATTGGCTGTGGGGTAAACTGGGAAACCTCGGCTTCGAATCCGTCGCGGGTATATGCCAGTTCGCTGCCTGACACAAACTTTATTGTCAAGGCTCCGTCTTCCGAGTTGGAGCGTACGAATGGAGTCTCTGTTTCTCTAACGGTTCTGATAAGATTAGCTTCATCGTCGGTAGAACCATTATATATAAGGATATATTGTGATTTCGCATCATCGTGTAGACTACTCTCAAAGATATTCATCTTTGAGAAGTTTATCATCACCTTTTTGTCGGCTGAAGCCGGCTTGAAGGTCACCATACTATTGAATCCGAGAGACACCTTTTCTGTCGGTCCTCCATCATCATAGAAACTGATAGGTGTGTCGGTAACGGTTATCGTCTGATACTCTGCCGGGAAGAATACAATGGCAGGGTTTCCTATTTCAACAGCGTCAGCACTTGTGAATGGCGTTACGCCCTCTGGCTTTGTCGCTGTAGTTACACCGGTAACATCAAGTTTAACTTTCGCACCGACAGCAGCTTCGCCCTTGAAATCGCCGACGATGGTGAACTCGTTCTTTCCGTTGTCAAGTGTCTTGTCAAGAGTGAAAGTGTATATGCCGCCATTTTCTGTTACGGTTGCGTCAAGAGGAGTAGCACCCTTATACGATACTTCGTTTCCATTGAACAGTTTCAAGGAAAGAGGGTCTACGGCATTCTCATTCTCGGTCAGTCTGAAGCTGACGGTCTTCAGGTGGTCAGCATTCATCACGCCGGTAGTGTTTACGAATAGTCCTGCAAGATTCACATACGAGCGGCTTTGCGGAGCGGCAACGATGTTGTTGTACTGTGAGCCGGCATCGGTGACGCTCATGTCATCGAGCTTCACGCATTTCACCTTTGCCACCCAGCCGTTGCACGCCTTGGCATAACGATAGAGAAAGCCGACGGAGAGAGCGCCGTCTGAAGCGGTTGAGTAATACACTTTGTTGGTGTAAGTACCGTCAAGGGTCTCAATCACGTTACCCGCCGGGAGTGTTGAACTTGCCGTCACATCACCTGTAGTTGTAGCCCATGTGAACTTGGAGTCGTCAACCTCTCCATTGTAGATTTTTGCCTGGCCGAACCAACTTGAACCGTCGTTTCTTACATCGAAGCTCTCGAATGTAATCTGTACGGACATGCCTGCCTCAGCGGGCTTGAACACTGTAAGCGACTGTGAGTTGCTTGACGATGAAGCACTGATACTACCCGTACCTTTCCAGTCGTAGTAGGTAATCTCCTGCCCCGTAGCCACCGTCACCGTCTGCTTGCCGAACTGCGGCTGCAGCACCGTATTGGGGTCGTCCTGCGCCATGAGCTGCATAGGCAGCCACAGCATCGACCACAAAAGTGCCAGCACCAGATAACTGTACTTTTTTTGCATTTTAATATAAAGTTAAAAATTAATGTAATGTTGTCCAACATCCTCAATCTTCCAACGCCCTCCTCGGAGCATTGAAGACCAGAAAATCCATTCCGTGCAATTTAAGGTTATTCAGAATTTCTCTTCTCGCAATGGCAGGTCTTCTGACTCGCCGCCCGAAACATGGACGCCTTCCCGACAACAGTGCAGTGGCTTCTTGTCCAAGTTCAGTAAAAGGGGCGGCACACAGCAGCGGGACTGTCCGGGATTCTCACTCCGGTTCCCTTTTAATCGCCCGTGGGGGCGAACCGCTTGCGCATCTCTGTTATTCACATAAGATTATGCAAAGATAGACAAATTAAAACGATGTGCAAATAAAAAGCGGAAATAATTGCGTTGCTGCCCGAAAAATGTCAGCCATAGATTTCTTCCACCCTCTGCGGCCTTTTCACGATTGTTCTGTTTTTTCCGTAAACGATTGAAAAAAATAATGTTTAAACATTGTGGGTATTATCAATTTGCGCTATATTTGCAAAACGAACAGCGTACATTAAACAGACACATTCAAAAAGCAATATTTAACCATTTAAATAATATCAGAAATGAGAAAATTTCATAATTATGTTTTTGCCCTTGCATTGGCCTTATGTGTAGCTTCGTGCGGTGGCGACAGCGACGACGACGACGGTAACGGAAACGGCAATACCGGCGATAACACCGAAACGACAGTGAAACCAGACAAGATGGGGCTTACGGTAACGCTGAACGAGCCTGGCACTCTTGTGGAAAAGATTGACGCCGCAAAGAAATATACCACAGCGAGCCTAAAAGTTAAAGGTAAAATCAACGGTACCGACATTCTTTTCCTCCGCGATATGGCAGGAGGTGACGAGAAAGGGAAACCTACAAACGGTACTCTTGCATATCTGGACCTGAGCGACGCACAGATTGTAAAGGGCGGAAGGGCATACCTGAACTATCAAAAATACGATGCCTTTGTAACAAAAGACAATACGATACCAACCGGCATGTTCTTTGGATGCGTATCGCTGATAAAGGTGTATCTGCCGAACAGTGCCACAAAAATGGAAGGAACCATATTCAAGGGCTGCACTGCCATTGAGAATGTATATCTCCCGTCTTCTCTGAATGAAATCGAAGACGACCCGTTTTCGGAAAGCAAAGCCCTGAAGGCAGACATCGCCAATCTGAAAAGATGGAACGATATTGACATGAGTAAAAGAAGAACCATCATGTCGGAAGCCGTAACATATACATATAAGGGCAAAGAAATCAAGGAACTGACGGTTCCGTCGGGAATAACAAAGCTCAGCTCAAACTATATGCTGATAAAAGGAATTACTGCTGTAAATGTGCCGGGGTCGGTTAAGGAAATTGGCGAACAAGCCTTGGCTTCAGTAAACCTGAAAAAAGTGACACTGGGAAATGGCATAGAAAAGATTGGGAATGATGCATTCAGATGGTGTACGCGGATTACTTCACTGCAAATTCCGAATACTGTAAAGTATATCGGTGAAGGCTGTTTCAGACATTGCACCGCTCTGGAAGAGCTCAAGATACCTAATTCTGTAGAATCCTTGGGAGCTTATGCCTTCGATGAATGCACATCGCTCAAATCATTGGATCTTTCTTCTACAAGAATCACTGAATTATGGACCAGCACTTTTGCGGAATGCACGAATCTGAAGGATTTAAAACTTCCGAACGGGCTGAAGAACATCGGTGAGTCTGCTTTATGGAAAGCAACAGGTCTCAAGACTCTTACTATCCCTGCATCAGTTACCTATATTGGAGACCATGCTTTCCTGTCATGTGATAACATGACTGAGCTGCACATGAAGTCAAAAACTGCTCCTAAGTATGGAGGAGATAAAGGGTCCGGACTTGGGTTCGGTGGAAGAAAAATATATATATATGTACCGAAAGGTTGCAAGGAGGCTTACAACAAGAGCCCATGGAACTATAACAATATTATTGAGGAATACAAATGATAGTGGATACTATCAGATAGAAAAAAGAACTGATGCAAGGCTGAATCGCTTTTCGCCCCTGCATCAGTTCTTTATTTTAGCCATCGGCAACTGCCTGTTGCCTTGCCGCTTTGGGTTTCACCTATTTTATACCCATCTTCTCCATTTCCGTTTCCTTCATCTTCTTGAGCAGGTCGCTGGCAAAGATGAAGTCGGTGAGCTTCTTGTTGGTCGAGCCCATGATGTCGGCGCTCTTGCCCTGCCATTCCTTCTCGCCCTGATAGATGAAGATGATGTTCTCTCCGATACCCATTACGGAGTTCATGTCGTGGGTATTGATGATGGTCGTGATGTTGTATTCTTCGGTAATGCCGTGGAGCAGGTCATCTATGACAAGCGATGTCTTAGGGTCGAGACCGGAGTTAGGCTCATCGCAGAAGAGATATTGCGGATTTAGAGCGATAGCCCTGGCTATAGCCACACGTTTCTGCATACCGCCCGAAATCTCGTCAGGGAATTTCTTCTGTGCATCCATGAGGTTCACTCTGTCAAGACATTCCTGTGCACGGTGGATACGTTCTTTGTAGTTCATGTTTGAAAACATGTCGAGTGGGAACATCACGTTCTCCAATACAGAAAGAGAGTCGAACAATGCGGCACTCTGGAATATCATTCCCATCTCGCGGCGCATCATCACTTTTTCCTTCTTTGTCATCGTGACGAAGTTCCTTCCGTCATACAACACCTCGCCGCTTGTCGGTTCAAGCAGTCCTACGAGGTTTTTCATCAGTACGGTCTTTCCGCTTCCGCTCTGTCCGATGATAAGGTTGGTCTTTCCGCTTTCAAACACGGTGCTGATGTCTTTCAATACCTCTTTATCGTCAAATGACTTGCAAAGATGTTTTATCTCAATCATAGTTTTATCTTCTCCTTTAGCTCAGCAACTGTGTCAGGAACACGTCGGAGCATAGAATAAGCACGCTGCTTGTCACAACGGCATTGGTACTTGCTTTTCCTACTTCAACAGATCCTCCTTCAACGGTATAACCGTAATATGACGACACGCTGCTTATGATAAATGCAAAAAACAGACTCTTTATGATACTCATCCACATGAACCACGGATTGAAGTTATGCTGCAAGCCGGCGGTAAGGTCGCTGGGAGTCAGTACGTGACCTATGACTGCCGTGGCATACGCTCCTATGATACCTATTGCGGAAGAGAAGATAACGAGAAACGGCATAATGGTAATCAACCCCAGTATCTTGGGCAGGATGAGATAGCTTGCAGAGTTCACGCCCATTATGTCGAGGGCATCAATCTGCTGTGTCACCCTCATGGTGCCGATTTCGGAGGCAATATTGGAACCAACCTTTCCGGCGAGGATAAGACACATGATGGAAGACGAGAACTCCAGAAGAAGAATCTCTCTCGTTGTATATCCCGAAACCCATCTTGGCATCCACGGGCTTTGTATGTTCAACTTCATCTGAATACATATAACGGCACCGATAAAGAAAGATATCAGCAGTACGATGCCGATGGAGTCCACTCCAAGTGCAGACATCTCCTTGATATATTGTTTCATGAACATACGTATACGTTCTGGGCGGGATAATGACCTGCCCATCAGTATAAGATATTTTCCGAAACTTGTAAGACTTTTATGTAAAAGCATATTATATAAAATCATTTGTTGTCATGGAGTCCGGGAACATCATCTCATCATCCACTTGTCTTTGTCTTTTACCATAGGCACCACAATCTCCTCTTTCGTGCTGTCGCCGAAACAGAGGAGCAGGTAAGCCTCTGCAGTGGGGTTCAGACTGTCGTTTTTGCAATTCAGCACTCTGACCTCTGAAATCCCCTTGTGTTCTTTCCTTATATTGTCAAGATACATCTTGGTGTTAGCCACAAGTTGCTCTCGGTAGCTGTCGGGGATTCTCTCCTGACGGTGGTACATATCTGTGAAATATTCGTATCCGCCGTTGTTCAAACTATCGTAGTAGCATTTCGCAGCCTGTGCCGCAGCATCATCATTTTTAATTGGTGCTTCCGATGAGCACGCCACGTTTACTATAGCGGCAATCATGGAAAGCACCAATGTCTTCAGCTTTAAGCTCATCTCCTTGTTTACTTGTCTCCTTGTTTACTCGTCAACTCGTCAACTCGTCAACTTGTCAACTCGTCAACTTGTTTGCTCGTCAACTTGTCTACTCGTCAACTCGTCAACTGCCTTTTTCAAGATTATTTCTGTCTGATAAAGATATTTATCGGAGAACCTGTGATTTTCCAGTTGGACCTGATCTTGTTCTCAAGGAATCTCTTGTAAGGTTCTTTGATATACTGTGGCAGGTTAGCGTAGAACACGAAAGAAGGAATCTGTGTGTTCGGCAACTGCGACACGTATTTGATCTTTATGTATTTACCCTTTATTGATGGTGGTGGGAAAGCCTCGACAAGAGGAAGCATCACCTCGTTGAGTTTTGAAGTGCCTATCTTTATCTTGCGGCTCAGGTACACGTCCTTTGCCGTTTCAAGCACACGGAATATTCTCTGTTTCGTAAGAGCGGAAGCAAAGATGATAGGGAAGTCGGTAAATGGAGCCATTCTGTTGCGTATGGCATTTTCGAAGGTGTCCATCACCTTCTGGTCCTTGTTCTCCACAAGATCCCATTTGTTCACTACCACAACGAGCGACTTGTTGTTCTTCTGTATAAGCTGGAAGATGTTCATGTCCTGTGCTTCGATACCTCTTGTGGCATCAATCATCAGAATGCAGACATCGGAGTGCTCGATGGCACGTATTGAACGCATCACGGAATAGAACTCCAGGTCTTCGGTCACTTTGTTCTTTCTTCTTATTCCGGCAGTGTCTACAAGATAGAAGTCGAATCCGAACTTGTCGTAACGGGTATATATGCTGTCTCTTGTCGTTCCGGCAATCTCTGTCACGATATTGCGGTCTTCTCCGATGAAGGCGTTTATGATGCTGCTCTTTCCTGCATTCGGTCTTCCCACAACGGCAAAGCGTGGAATGCCCTCTTCGATGGTTTCCGCTCCGGTGTCCTTCAGCTTGTTTACTACGTCGTCGAGTAGGTCGCCGGTTCCGCTTCCTGTGGCAGAGCTGATACACATAGGGTCGCCAAGTCCCAGCTTGTAGAACTCTGCCGCATTGTATATCAGTTCGTTGTTGTCTGTCTTGTTTGCTACGAGTATAACAGGCAGCTTTGTTCTTCTTAGAATCGTTGCAACGTCCATGTCCCAGTCTGTCACACCTGTTGTGATGTCGACAAGGAACAATATGAGGTCAGCCTCTTCTGTTGCTATAATAACCTGTTTTCTTATTTCTTCTTCAAAGATATCGTCGGATTTCACTACCCATCCTCCGGTATCTACTACGGAAAATTCTTTTCCGTTCCAGTCGCATTTGCCGTATTGGCGGTCGCGTGTTGTGCCTGCCTCGTCGCTCACGATAGCCTGTCTGGTCTTGGTGAGTCTGTTGAACAAGGTTGACTTTCCAACATTTGGTCGTCCTACTATTGCTACTAAGTTTGCCATATATTAATTGTTTGTTTTTTTATTATAGTACTGGGAGAGCTTGGTGTTCTGTGAGTGTTTGTACTCTGTGAGAACCCTATTCTGATGACTTATTCCGGGTTGTATCCGAAGTTGTCGAGTTCTCTCTTAGAGCTTCTCCAGTCTTTGTCCACTTTCACGAACAGTTCCAGATATATTTTCTTGTCAAAGAATCTCTCAAGGGATTTCCTTGCTTCAGAGCCAAGCTTCTTCAGTGCCACACCCTGGTGTCCGATGATGATACCCTTCTGGGAGTCGCGCTCCACGTATATCACGGCGTGTATGTTGATGTGCCTGTCGTCCTCTTTGAACGACTGCACCGCCACCTCCACGGAATAAGGAATCTCCTTGTCGTAATAGAGCAGAATCTTTTCCCTGATGATTTCGCTTACAAAGAATCGTGCCGGCTTGTCCGTCAGCTGCTCCTTGTCGAAGTAGGGTGGGGAGTCGGGCAACAGCTCCTTTATTCGTTTCAGCAGTATGTCTACTCCGAACTTGTTCTTTGCCGACAGTGGCAGTATCTCTGCGTTTGGCAGCAGGCTGTGCCACTTCGTTACCAGTGTTCCCAGTGTCTTCTGGTCGCTTTGGTCTATTTTGTTTATCAGCAGAATGACGGGGATTGACATCTTCTGCACTTTCTCCAGGAATTCGATGTTCTTCTCCGGGTTCTCCACTACGTCGGTGACATACAGGAGGATGTCGGCATCCGTAAGAGCCGATTCCGAGAAGGCAAGCATGGATTCCTGCAGCTTGTAGTTAGGCTTCAGTACTCCTGGGGTGTCGGAGAATACGATTTGCGCATCATCGGTATTTACGATACCCATGATTCTGTGTCGGGTGGTTTGGGCCTTGAAAGTGGCGATGCTTATGCGTTCGCCAACCAGTTGGTTCATCAGTGTGGATTTTCCTACATTAGGGTTTCCCACGATGTTCACGAATCCTGCTTTATGCATTTGCTATATCTTGTTGAGTGGAATTTGTTTTATTAAAAGCCATATCTTATGGCATTATATCAGTCTGCAAATATACGTAAAAAATATCGCATTTCAAATTTTTTATGGTGTAATGCGTGATTTTGACCCTTCAATCAGAAAAATGCTATATGTTGCAGCCTTTTATGGGTTGTATCTTATAAAGATAAGTGGTCTATCCGGTGCGGATAGGCTGAGTAACATGTACAGATAAAAAGAATAAGGCACATACTACTTTTCTTGCATGTAGAATGTGCCTTGTTTGGTATCGTTTGATGGTCCTGCTGTTGTGCAGGAGTCAATCTTTGCTTATTTAGCTTCGCTGAACTTGTCTCCGTCGTAGCCCCACTTGTAGTAAGAGGCGCCGTGTACGAAACCTGCTCCGAAAGCAGTGAAGATAAGGTTGTCGCCTTTCTTCAGCTTGTTTTCGTATTCCCAGAGAGCCAAAGGTATTGTTGCGGCAGAAGTGTTTCCGAAGTGCTCAATGTTTACCATTACCTGGTCCATCGGCAAGTCGAGACGTTTTGCCACAGCCTCTATGATTCGGATGTTGGCCTGATGAGGCACAACAAAGCGGATGTTGTCCTTGTTCAGGTTGTTGCGTTCCGCAATGAGTGCGCAGTCGTTGCTCATGCTTGTTACGGCATAGCGGAACACTGTGCGTCCCTCCTGGTAGAGGTAGTGCAGACGGTGGTCAACCGTGAAGTGTGAAGGAGGACAAACCGAGCCGCCGGCTTTCAGGTGCAGGAATGGGAGTCCATGTCCGTCGGTGCGGAAGTAAGAATCCTTGAGACCTACATCCTCTGTCGTTGCTTCTACAAGAACAGCGGCAGCGCCGTCGCCGAACAAAGCACAGGTGCTACGGTCTTTGTAGTCAACCACTGATGACATCTTGTCGGCTCCGATAACGATGATCTTTTTATATTTGCCACTCTGGATCATGGATGCGGCAGTGTCGAGGGTATAGAGGAATCCGCAGCATGCCGACCACATGTCGAATGCGAATGCGTTTTTCAGTCCAAGCTTTCCGAGCACGATAGAGGCTGTTGACGGGAACTTGTAGTCCGCCGTACTTGTAGCCACGATAAGTGCGTCGATAGTATCTGGGTCAACCCCTGTCTTCTTGAGAAGTTGTTTAGCCGCTTTGCGTGCCATATAAGAAGTGCCGAGACCCTCTTCTGTAAGGATTCGGCGCTCTTTGATACCGACACGCGTCATAATCCATTCGTCGTTGGTATCAACCATTCTCGACAGTTCCTCGTTGTTGAGGACGTAGTCAGGAACGTATCCTCCAATACCTGTGATTACAGCGTTTATTTTCTCCATGATCTGATTTTATTCTGCAGTCTCCTTAACGATAGCAACCTTGCCTCTGTAGTATCCGCATGTTGCGCATACAGTGTGGTATACATAGTAAGCACCACAGTTAGGGCAAACTGCCAGTGTAGGAGCTACTGCCTTATCATGAGTTCTTCTTTTAAGTGTACGAGTCTTTGACTGTCTTCTTTTAGGATGTGCCATTTTCTTTTAATCTTTAATTATTGATTTTAATTTTTCTAATTCACTCCATCTCGGATCCACTGCCTTCTCTTCTTCCTCATCACTACTTCGGGTAGCTGAGTGCTCTTCAAGAGCCTTTATCATCGCAGGATCGCATTTTCCAGGTGCATGCTCATGCTTAATGGGGATGCTGAGTGCTATGGATTCGTATACGAACCATGAGGTGTCGAGGATTGCCTCCTCTTTTTCCACTGTCACGATATCGTCATCTTCTGAGTATTCTTCTCCAAGTTTAGCCAGCAGTCTGTTGTCTGTCTCTACAGGCTGGTCCATGTCGTCAAGACACAGGTCGCAAGGCACTTTCACAGTGCCTTCGGCATGGAAGTTTATTTCGTATAGTCCTGAAACGGATTTATGCGCCGAAATAGAGAACTGCACGTTGCCGCCCTTAACCTCGTCGCTTTCCGCTGCCAGAAAGAAATCGTCATTCAGTTGGCAGCTAATGCTCATCGCATCTGTGTCCAGACTCTTCAGGTCTATCTTCAAACACTCTAAACTTTTCATGTCTATATATATAATAAGGTGTACCGAAAAGATGGTCCCTTTGTTGTTTTATGCTTTCCCTTTCTTCTTCCTTTTGTTCCGTCTGTCAAGATGCCCACGCACATTCGACGGTAAGGGTTGGCATATACGTATTTCGGGTTGCAAAGGTACAAATATTTTTTTAATACACCCTAACAAAAGCGTGAAAATAATGCTTTTAGACGTTTTTTAATGGCTAATATACTTTTTTAAAGTAGAAAAATGCTTATAACAATGTGTTAATCAATATAATTTATTAATTTTGCAGCCATAATACGTATTAATTATAATATATGAATTTGGATGTATTGACAGCCGTCTCGCCGATAGACGGCCGCTACAGAGGTAAAACCGAAAGTTTGGCAAATTATTTCTCGGAGTATGCGCTTATCAAATACCGCATACGTGTGGAAATAGAGTATTTTATAACATTGTGCGAGTTGCCGTTGCCGCAGCTTGCTGATTTCAACCATGCTTATTTTGAGCCGTTGCGTGATGTCTACCGCAAGTTTGACGAGGCTGGTGCTGCTCGTGTAAAGGATATCGAGAAGGTTACCAACCATGATGTCAAGGCTGTGGAGTATTACATCAAGGAGCAGATAGACAAGATAGGTGACTTCGAGAAATACAAGGAGTTTATCCATTTCGGACTCACCTCACAGGATATCAACAACACTTCTGTGCCTCTCTCTATAAAGGATGCACTCAATGATACTTATATCCCGCAGCTCCAGGAGCTCATCGACCTTCTCCAGCAGTATGCCGAAGAGTGGAAAGATGTGCCTATGCTTGCAAAGACCCACGGCCAGCCAGCCTCTCCAACCCGTCTTGGCAAGGAGGTGATGGTGTTCGTCTACCGTCTCAACAAACAGCTGGAGATGCTGAAGGCTTGTCCGATGACAGCTAAGTTCGGTGGCGCTACAGGAAACTTCAATGCCCACCATGTAGCTTATCCTGAGTACGACTGGCGTAAGTTCGGCAACAAGTTTGTCAGCGAGAAGCTCGGTCTTGAGCGTGAGCAGTATACCACTCAGATAAGCAACTATGACTGCCTCGGTGCAGTGTTTGATGCCCTTCGCCGTATCAACACCATCATCATCGACCTCGACCGTGACTTCTGGATGTATATCTCAATGGAGTATTTCAAGCAGAAGATCAAGGCAGGTGAGGTTGGCTCAAGTGCAATGCCTCACAAGGTGAACCCTATCGACTTCGAGAACAGTGAGGGTAATATGGGTATGGCGAATGCCGTTCTTCAGTTCCTCGCACAGAAGCTCCCTGTAAGCCGTCTGCAGCGCGACCTTACCGACTCTACAGTTCTCCGTAACGTTGGAGTGCCGTTGGGCCATGGCATGATAGCAATCCAGAGCACTCTGAAGGGCTTGCACAAGCTGATCCTCAACGAGGACAAGATAAGCGCCGACCTCGACAACACATGGGCTGTCGTGGCTGAGGCTATCCAGACGATACTTCGTCGTGAGGCATATCCTCATCCATACGAGGCGCTGAAGGCACTTACACGTACAAACAAGAAGATGACGGAGGAGACGATACATGAGTTCATAAAGGAACTCAACGTCAGCGATGCTGTGAAGGCTGAGCTTATGGCAATAACACCACATTCATACACCGGAATCTGAAAACATAAATAAAGCAGAATATAATAATCATTATATATAACAATTTTAACGTGGCCGTGAGGCCATAGTATTAACAAACAACTATTAATAATTATGACAGAAGATTTTGAGAACAAGTCGGAAAACACATCCGCACAGAGTAACGAAGGTGGCCGTGAGGGCTATCGTTCGAATGATTATCAGGGAGGCTACCGTAGTGCAGGACGCCCTCAGCGCCCGAGGATAAATGCACAGCGTGCCTACAGCACAAACCGTAACTACGACAATGAAGGAGGAGGATTCCGTCCGGAAGGCTTCGGTTCTGGTTTGCAGCCGGAAGGCGGTCAGCAGCGTCAAGGTGGCTACCGTCCACGTTACAACAGTGGAGAGCAGGGCGGCTATCAGCCACGTCAGAACAGCTACGGCAACCGTGGTGGCTATCAGCAGCGCCCACAGCAGGGCGGCTATCGTCCACGTTATAATCAGGATGGCGAGCAAGGCGGCTATCAGCAGCGTCCCCAGCAGGGTGGCTATAACAACAACCGTGGCGGCTATCAGCAGCGTCCTCAGCAGGGCGGCTATGGCAACAACCGCGGCGGCTATCAGCAGCGCCAGCAGGGCGGCTATAACAACAACCGTGGCGGCTATCAGCAGCGCCAGCAAGGCGGCTATGGCAACAACGGCTATGGCAACCGTGGCGGCTATCAGCAGCGTCAGCAGGGTGGCTATGGCAACAACGGCTATGGCAACAACCGTGGCGGCTATCGTCCACGTACAGCTGACTACGATCCGAATGCTAAATATAGCATGAAGAAACGTATAGAGTATAAGGAAAACAATATAGACCCGGAGGCACCGGTACGTCTTAACAAGTTCCTTGCCAATGCAGGAGTATGCAGCCGTCGTGAGGCTGACGCATACATTCAGGCAGGAGTGGTAAGCGTAAACGGTGTTGTGGTGACAGAACTCGGTACGAAGGTTAAGCGCACAGACGAGATTAAGTTCCACGACCAGAATGTAAGTCTTGAGAAGAAGGTTTACGTACTGCTCAACAAACCGAAGGATTATGTTACAACAAGCGACGACCCACAGCAGCGCAAGACCGTTATGGATCTTGTCCGCAACGTTTGTCCGGAGCGTATCTATCCTGTAGGACGCCTCGACCGAAACACCACAGGTGTGCTCCTTCTCACCAACGATGGCGACTTGGCAAGCAAGCTCACCCATCCAAAGTTCCTGAAGAAGAAGGTTTACCACGTATATCTCGACAAGAACGTTACAGCACACGACATGCAGCAGATAGCAGAGGGCATCACCCTCGACGACGGTGATGTACATGCAGATGCCATCGAGTATGCTCATCCTACCGACAAGAGTCAGGTGGGCATCGAGATCCACAGCGGCAGAAACCGTATCGTGCGCCGTATCTTCGAGAGCCTCGGCTACCGTGTTGTCAAGCTCGACCGCGTTCAGTTTGCCGGACTCACCAAGAAGAATCTCCGTCGTGGCGACTGGCGCTTCCTCACAGAGAAGGAGGTTGACATGCTGCGCATGGGAGCATTTGAATAAAGACAAGATGATTAATCAATAGCAACACACTATATGAAAAGAACAAAAGTTGTTGACGTACTGAAGCGTACCGACTTCGGAGCTACAGTAAATGTGAAAGGATGGGTGCGTACCCATCGTAGCAGCAAGGCAGTAGATTTTATCGCCCTTAACGACGGTTCTACAATAAAGAATGTACAGGTGGTTGTCGACCCGTCAAAGTTTGACGCCGACATGCTCAAGCAGATTACCACAGGCTCTTGCATCAGCGCCGTAGGAGAGCTCGTTGAGAGCCAGGGTGCCGGACAGACTGTTGAGATCCAGTGCCAGAGCCTTGAGATCTATGGCCTCTGCGGCAGCGACTATCCTATGCAGAAGAAGGGACAGAGCTTCGAATATATGCGCCAGTATGCCCATATGCGTCTGCGCACCAACACCTTCGGTGCTGTGATGCGTATCCGTCATAATATGGCAATGGCTATCCATACATATTTCCACGAGCATGGATTCTTCTATTTCCACACTCCGCTCATCACAGCCAGCGACTGTGAGGGCGCCGGTCAGATGTTCCAGGTCACTACCAAGAACCTCTATGACCTGAAGAAGAACGAGGAAGGAAAGATTACCTACGACGATGACTTCTTCGGCAAGCAGACTTCACTCACCGTGAGCGGACAGCTCGAGGGTGAGCTTGGTGCTACGGCTCTTGGTGCTATCTACACCTTCGGTCCTACGTTCCGTGCAGAGAACTCCAACACTCCGCGCCATCTCGCTGAGTTCTGGATGGTGGAGCCGGAGGTTGCATTTATCGACCTTCCGGAGCTGATGGATCTTGAGGAAGACTTCATCAAGTATTGCATCCGCTGGGCTCTCGACCACTGTAAGGACGACCTTGAGTTCCTCAACAAGATGATCGACAAGGGACTCATCGCTCGTCTTGAGAGCGTGCTCAAGTCCGACTTCGTTCGTCTGCCATACACCGAGGGTATCAAGATTCTGCAGGAGGCTATAGCTAACGGCAAGAAGTTTGAATTCCCATGTGAGTGGGGCGACGACCTCGCTTCCGAGCATGAGCGCTTCCTCGTAGAGGAGCACTTCAAGTGCCCGGTCATCATGACCAACTATCCGAAGGCTATCAAGGCGTTCTACATGAAGATAGACGAGGGAGAGAGCTGCTTCGGCGGCAAGAGCGGTCAGACCGTACAGGGTACTGATGTTCTCTTCCCGCAGATTGGTGAGATTATCGGTGGTAGCGTTCGTGAAGAGAGTCTGGAGAAGCTTACCGCAGAAATCGAGGAGCGCAATATCCCGATGAAGGATATGTGGTGGTATCTCGACACACGTAAGTATGGCACATGCCCTCACGGAGGTTTCGGTCTTGGTTTCGAGCGTCTGATACTCTTCGTCACCGGTATGCAGAACATCCGCGACGTCATCCCGTTCCCAAGAACTCCGAAGAGTGCTGAGTTCTAAGATGTAACGGATGATGTTCTTTGAAGAACTATCCTATTCAGTCATCCCGTCGTAAGGACGGGATGATATAAAGCAAAAGAGTGAAGATTTGTACCTTATATAACAAGGTGGGTCTTCACTCTTTTTTTTGTACACGATTCTCGCTCCCACGGATATTTTTTGCACACGGATATTATTTTATTCTCCCACAGATAGACACAGATGGACACGGATTTTCCATCCGGACCATTGGATATCATAGGACTCTCAAGAGGCGGACAAACTGGTCCTCCCCGCTTTTGATAAAATCCTCACGCTCGGAAGAACAAA
>OOCQ01000664.1_pt1 | contig 26771 bp, 28 predicted proteins | sample 1671121 | NCBI WGS metagenome assembly OOCQ01 (sample SAMN06348124, study PRJEB24527) | human gut metagenome | biome: human gut; feature: ankylosing spondylitis patient; material: feces | host: Homo sapiens | place: China | collected 2015-10 | reverse complement strand
TGCTGGTTGCCTGCCTGCAAAATCGCAGTGTGAGTTTTGATGAAAAGCTGGTGCTGATGGGACAGGGCATCGGCGACAAGAACATCGTCACCATGATCCTGATCTTTCTGGTCGCCGGTATCTTTGTTGGCGTCACCGGACGCACGAGCGCCGAGGCTGTGGCCTACTTCCTGCTGTCCATCGCCCCGGTGAAGATGGCCGTCGCGGTGCTGTTCGTGGTGGCGTGCTTCGTATCCATGGCCATGGGTACCTCCGTTGGCACGATCACGCTCCTCGCCCCCATCGCCGTGGCCGTGTCCGCCAGCTCCGGCTTTGATCTGCCGTTGTGCATCGCCTCTGTCATGGGCGGCGCAATGTTCGGCGACAACCTCAGCTTCATCTCCGACACCACGATCGCCGCCTGCTCCACGCAGGGCACGGAGATGAAGGATAAGTTCCGCGCAAACTTCAAGATCGCCCTGCCCGCCGCGCTGGCGGCGCTGGCCGCCGTGCTCGTCTCGTAGGAGCTGCTGTAATTCGTGTCGCTGGTGTCGGACCCTTCCGTGTTGTACTGGATGGAGCCGCCCACCTCGTAGGGATGGAAGCCCTCCCGGACGCCGCTGCACTCGAAGGCCGTGGTAAATCCGCCGCTCTTGGTGTATTTGTGCGTCACCTTGTCCACGAAATACTTGCCGTTGATGCCGCCCTCGCCGCCGGAGGGGCCTCCGCCGTAGCCGGTAATGTTGATCGTGTTGCCCGCACTCACGGTCCAGTCTCCCGGAACGGTGAAGCGCAGCTTTATCGTGCCATGGTTGGCCCGGTTCAGCTCCGCGCAGAGCTGGACCGCCGCATCCTGCACGCTGGTGGCCCTGCGGTTCACGCTCTTGATGTGCGTTCCGCCGCCCACCTTGCAGGAGATGTCGCAGTCCTTGTCCGCGTCGGTGTAGTCGAAGGTCCCGCCGGTGTAGGTCCCGGAAAGGGTAGTGGTCCAGCTCAGGCTCCCACGGATGATGTCCGTGCGGTCGAAGGTCCGCACCGCCCGCTTGGCCTTGTATGCCTCCCGGTCGTAGACCCACAGCCGCCGGGCGTACACCTTGAGCACCAGGCCGTAGTTCTGGCACAGCGTATTGTAGTAGCTGCTGTCCGCTCCGTCCTGTTCGTCGCACTCTATGTCGTAGTCCTCAGCGTCATAGGTGAAGCCCAGGCCGTAGCGCGCCGCGATGGTCTGGCCGATGCGCTTGATGGAGGTGTTCTTCCACGTCACCTTCCGATCTGTCTCGCTGAAATCGCTGTCGCTCGGCTTGCTCACGCCGCCGAGCTGTAAGGTGGTCGGCGTGTCCGAGTAGTTCACGTCGTCCACCACGAAAAGGCCGCAGTCCATGGCCCGCTCGTCGCCTGGCCGCTCCCAGTCGTGGCCCAGCAGGCGGGGGTAGAGCGTCGCGCCCTTCTGCGGCATCCAGCCCCACAGCCACTTGCTGTCCTGCGCGTCCAGCGTCAGATCGATGCTGTCGCTGTCGTCCGCCGCGTTGTCCACATAGGTCAGGCTCTCGACGGAAAGGCCGATGTCCGTTCCCATGCCCGCGCCCAGCGTCGCGTCCTCCTGGCCAGAGGTCTCTTTCTTCGGCGTGGCCTTGGCGCTGCTCACCGCGCCGCAGTCCGCCGCGTCCGCCCAGCCGGTCACGTTCTGGCCCACCGGGGTCTTGCCCACTCTCGACGGGGTGTTGGTGATGCGGAAGCGCCCGCGTATCAAAATGCCGTCGTAGAAGTAATACACGCCCGTCTTGTGGGTCGCCGGGTTCTTTGCCACGCTGCTCACGTAGAGGGGCGTGTTGTTCAGCGTTACGGCCTGTCCCGGCGCCGCGCCGGAGCCGGAGCTGGCGGAGGAAGCAGCACTCCCGCCGCCCTCCGCCGCGTCCACCTGGGCGCTCGCCTGCACCTGTGCGGAATACGGGGTGCTGCGGTACTGCACCGCAAGGGCGATGCTTCTTGCCTTATTCATACTGCGCCTCGTATTTCCATGGCGGCAGCGTGCCCGCTCGCGCGTCCTCCACCGTCGGCGTCTTCAAAACGACCCCGGCGGAAAAGCGGAAGGTGTCGATGTGCTCCGGGTTGGCCGCCATCAGCGCGTCCGCGTGGTATTCGTTGCCATAGACTTCCTTGGCGATCACGTCCCAGGTGTCGCCGCTCTTTGTCGTGTACATAGCTTCCTCCCATCAATAGGCCGTCCGGGCACGCTTGCGCATCATCTGCTCGTACCATGCCTCGAACTCCTCCTTGGCCCGCCGCAGCGCTTCCTCAAGCACGTCTGCGTCGGCGTTGCCCTGAATGACGATGTTCGGGGCGAAGGTGAAGCTGCCTCCGCCTCCGCCGCCCTCGCCGGGGTCGATGGGTTTCAGCTCTGCGCCGTCCGCCGCGCTCAACGCCTGCTCGGCGCTCACGCCCAGCATCCGGCCCGCCTGTGCCCAGGTGGCGATGTTCTGTGCCCGCACGCCGCGCTGGAAGCTGATCACAGCCTCGCGCCCGGCTTCGCCCGCGATGCTCACGCCGTCGGTGAAGCCGCCCTTTGCCAGCATCGGTATCTCCGGGATGCTGATGTGGAAGCTCTTGCCGCCGATGATGGGCACCCAGTCCGGGATGTCCAGGCCCAGTCCGTTGATGCCGGAGATGGCCTTGTTGATCAGCGCGATCACCGCGTTCACCGGCGTTTTCAGCAGACCCACCAGCGCGTCGAACGCGCCGCCGAATATCTGCTTTACGCCTTCCCATGCCTGGGACCAGTTCCCGGTGAATACGCCCGTGATGAAAGCGATCAGCCCGTCAAATACGGTCTTGATACCTTCCAGGATGGGGCCGATGCCCTGCGCCAGTGCCGAGATCCCCGCCAGCACAGCGGGCACCACGACGGAAGCGATGCTCATAATGACGGTGATGATGCTCTGCACGATAGGCATGACTGCCTGGATGGCCGAGCCGATGATCTGCATAGCCGTCATAATGGCGGAGCCGAGGCCGCTGATGATGCCAGCGATAGACGGAGCCGCCGCTGTGAAGGTTTGCAGGATGATGGGCACCACGGTTCCCGTCAGGAAACTGAAAATGTCCTGGATGATCGGCTTCACGGTCGTCTGTGCAAAGCTCACGATCTGCCCGACCACGCCCATCACCGATTGCAGGATGGTCGTCAGCCCGTCGAAGGCCGCGCCCGCATCCTCTCCGAACAGGTTCGTGATGGTCTCCCGCAACGGGGCCAGCGCATTTGCCACGCCGCCGTCCGCAAACAGTCCCGTGATGAAGCTGCCCACGTTTTGCAGCACGCCCATGAACTTGTCGAACACGGCCACGCCGGTATCGCCAAATACGTTCTGGATGATGCCCCGGATGTCTTCCAGGTGGTCGCCCAGGATGCTCACCACGGCGATGATGGAGGAGATCACGCCGATCACCGGCGCGGCTCCCGCGAAGATGCTTCCGAAGCCGGAGGCGATGGGACCCCACACGGTCCCCAGCACACCGGCTCCCGACTTCGCCACGGTGCCCAGGCTCCCCAGCACGCCGCCGATGGCTTTTCCCGCGCCGGAGTTGGCGATGCCGCTCACAAAGCCGCCCGCCTTACCCAGCAGGCCGGATAGGTTCTGTTGGATGATGCTGCCTTGAATGGTCGCCGCAGCACCGATGCCTGCGATGCCCTGGCGCAGCGGCATGGTCAGGTTGCCCAGCGCGCCGCCCGCCTTGCCCAGCAGACCCGAAAGGAAGCCGCCGGTCTTCGTGTTCCCCAGCGCGCTCCCGAAGCTCCCCAGGGAGGAGAACACGCTGCCGAAATACTGCCCGATGCCGCTTCCTGCAATTCTGTTTTTCAGTGCGCTTCCCGCGCCCTGGTAACCGGATAAGAGGCCCGGCGTTCCCGCTGCCGCTTCCAGCAGCCCCGCCGTGCCCTTGATGCCGTTGCCGGAGATCAGGCTGGATGCCACGCTCCCCAGCGTTTGGAAAAAGCCGTTTCCGCTGGCCGCGCCGCCGAAGGTGGAGAGGAAGCCGCCAGCCGTGCCCGCCGCCTTCTGTCCGCCCCGGAACAGGCTCTTGATGCCGCCCAGCAGACCGCCGGTGCGTTTTCCGCTGCTGCCGACAGAGCTGCCCAGCAGCAGGTTCCCCGCGCCGCTCAAAAGGCTTTCGATGCCCGGCGCGAACTTCATGCCCACGAACACCGCCGCCAGCTTGCCCAGCGTCGAGGCCACCTGCGGCCCGTTGTTCGCCAGGTAGTCAAGCCCTCTCTGGATGTAGGGCAGCGCCCGCTCCATGGCGTCGCCCAGGCGCTCCACGCCGTCGCTTGCGATCTTTCCCAGCGAGTTCGCCAGCGTCGTCAGCTCCGGCATATTCTTCCTGATCTGGTTCAGGAAGTCGATCATCGACAGGCTGAACTCCTTCTTTGCCGGAAGGAACGCTTGGCCAATGTCCTGCATCAGCGCCGCCTTCGCGTTCGACAGCATTATATCGACCGCTTCCGGCGTGCTCGCTTCGATCAGGAACTCCCGCTCCATACTGCCCGTATAGAGGCCGGGGTCGTTGACCTCGCCCAGCGTCTTCTCAAGCAGCGCGAGGTTGTGCGTGATCTTCGCGCCGCCTTCGATGGCCCACTGACCAAACAGAGTGTTCAGGGCAGCCACCTTGCGCTCGTCCGGCATATTGTTGATGGCCTGGAACACCGATTTCAGCGTCCCGATGCCGTCGCTCTGCATGGACCTTGCGATGCCCTCAGCGGTGAAGCCCAGCTCCTCCCACATGGCTTTCTGTGCCTTTGTGGCGTTGGCCCCCTTGCTGATGTTCGTGTAGATACGCGAAATGCTGGTTCCCACGCGGTCCGTCGCAACGCCGGTCGCCTGCATGGCCGTGGCGATGGCCGCCGTAGCCGACGGGTCCACGCCCGCGATCTGGCCCATGGATGCTGCCTGGTTCACGCTCTGCGCGATCTCCGCCGCCGTCGTGGCGTTGTTCGCGCCCAGGTAGTTGATCTGGTCCATCAGCGTCATTACCTGGTCATGGTTGAAGTTGAAGGCGGCCTCCCACTTCGCCATGTAGTTGCCCGCCGTGTCGTCTTCAAGGTCCATAGCGGTCGCGGCGACGGCGGTATCACGCAGGATGCCCGTGCTCATTTGCCGGTCCGCACCGATGCCGGACTGGCCTAGGGCCGCCGACATCTTGGAGATTTGTTCGGTGGTCCGTGGTATCTGCGTGCTGAGGTCCTGGATATAGGTCCTCATGGCTTTCAGGTTGCTTTGTGCCTGCTCGGTGCTGGTGGTGGCGCTTTCCGTCAGCCCGTCCACGTAGCGCACCATCGCAGACATATTGTTTTCCAGCTTCGCGGCCTCGGAGGTGCACTTGGCAAGTCCGGCTACGGTCGCCGTTGCCAGCGCCCCCATGGCCGCAAGCCCCGCCGTGCCCACCTTGCTCATGGTGGTGGTCAGGCTCCCCATCAGGGTATTGGTCTGGTTGATCGCCGTCGTCAGGCTTTTGTCTACCTTACCGGCGATCTTGATGCTTAACTCTAATGTTTTGTTCTGTGCCATTCCTCCGCCACCTCGTTATTCAGCGCGATAAACTCCTCGACGGGCAGTTTCAGGTAGAAGTCCACGCCCGTTCTCGTGACCGCTGACAGGCGGATGGCCGCTTGGCGTAAGGCTTTCGCCCCGCCCTTTACTCGAAAAAACCGCTGTCGTTCACCGCGTTTTTCAGTTTCAGCACCTCGCGCAGCGGCAGTCCCGTGAAGAACTCCTCCGGCAGTCCCGTCGCCATGCTCGCAAGGATGCAGGCGAACAGGTAGTTGAAGGAGGTCTCCGTCACCATAAAGCCAGCGCGTGCCAGCCGGTTCTCTGCCTCGCTCTCGTTCATGCTGTTCAGGTCCGCGATGCCGTTCAGGTCCACCTCCGTGTAGGTCTGGCCCTTGAAGTGATACGGCTCCTCAAGCTGCATCACGTGGTTCTCCGTCGCGGCATCCACGTTCATGTAGTTGCGCACGACACCGGCCACCTTGCGGCTGGCCCCGCGCGGCATCAGCTTGAAAAACTCGATGGGCAGCTCCGCCGCCTTCGCGGCGATGGCCCTTGCAAACGCGGTCGTGGTCTCGCACAGCATAGCGGCGGCCACCTCCCGCTCGTTGAAAAGCTGGCGCTGGGCGTCGATGGCGTCCTTCACCGTCAGCTTATCCAGTCCGCTCAGGTCGATGGAAGTGTATTCCGTGCCCTCGAACTTGTAGGGCTTGCCCAGGTCGATCACGCGCTCGCTCTGCGTGGTCTGCGCGGTTTCCTCGTTGGCCTCCGCCATCATGTTCTTTTCTTCGCTCATAGTGCTGCTCCTTTCGATTTTTGAATATGGCGCAGGCCCTACCCTCCGCCGGTGCAGAGAGTAGAGCCTGCTCGTTTCGCTTTTGACTTTGTGTCCTTATCACGTCAGTTCGGAGATGCCCGCCAGCATATCCACACCGTTGACCTTGTAGACGCCGTTCAGCTTGTCCACTTCCAGCAGCGGAGAGCCGTCGTTCTCCACCAGCAGATAGGTCAATTCCAGCGTCACCTTGGCCTCCATGCCTTCGCCCTTCTCCACCTTGCCGGGGTTGAAGGTCTTCACGCGGCCCATCTCCACCACACGCAGGCCCTTGAAGGCGTAGCCGCCGGTCTTGTCGTAGACCTGCTGGGCGGCGCGCAGCGTCAGGTTCACCACGGACAGGGGAGAGAGCATATCCATGGCGCTGCTGTACAGCACGTTGAAGTCGATCTCCTGCTCCATGCCCTCGAACTGGCCGATGGTGGGGCTGTCGATCTCGCCGTTGATACCAGCGCCGGAGACGGTGCTGGTCTTCATCTTCACCTCCGGCAGCGTAACAGACGCGGCCACGCCGATCATCTTATTGCCGTCCAGATAGGTGTTGAAGTCGTTGATCTTCTCAGGGATGTAGTTGTTGCTGATGCTCATGTTTTCTTACCTCCCTTATCAGCTCAGTGCGCTTACCAGCGCGTCGGGGTCGAACTCGATGATGTCCTCGATGTCCTCCGCCGGGGTGTACGGGGTCATGTACTGGTGGAAGGTGATCTTGCCGTTCATCAGGTCGGTGACGGGGTTCTCGTCTTCGTTGTACACGATCTCGTCCCTTGCGGCGACGCCCATGGCGACATACCCGTTGCCGCGCACGTTCTCGCTGTCTACGATGGCTTCGATCAGGCGCTTGTTCAGAGGGCTGTCCACCTTCTGGAAGTACGTCAGGATGAAGCTGTTGGCGCGCCAGCTCATGTAGCGGCGGCAGGAGAAAAAGCTGTCCTTCGGGTCCGTGTTGCCGGGGTAGGCGCAGGTGCGGTTGCCCCACAGGCGGAAGCCGTTCATGTTCAGCCAGGTCGCCACGCCGTAGCTGTTGACTACGTTGGCCTGGTCCTGGTCCAGCAGGACCTCGGTGCCGTCGGCAAGGCACATGGCGCTGATGGCAATGGTCTTGTTGCTGGGGTTGCTGGGGATGTCGTCGCTGGCCGCGTCGGTGTAGGCGGTCAGGGCAGAGGCCAGGGCGGAGCCGCTGTACATCACGTCTCCCACCTTGCCGTAGCCCCACACGCCGTAGGCGTTCGGGTCGGTCAAAGCCTGGCGTTCCTTCTGTTCCTTCACGTCCGCGTACTTGCGCGCGCCGTCCGCGCCGCTGTCCACGTCCGCGATGCACACGCACTTGAATACGCCGTTGATCTCCTTCGTCTTCGCCTGCAGTGCCGCGCTCACGGTGGCGTTGGCGCTGAAACGGGGAGCCGTCAGGATGCCGGGGGTCATGCCCAGCTTGGGATAGACCTGGCGCACGACTTCCAGGCCGGTCTCCGCGCCGGTTGCCGCGTCCACGCCGCCCACGATGTCGGCAGCGGTCACTTTGCTGGCGTCCACCTTCTTGCCGGAAACGGTCAGGTTGGTCGCGCCGTCGGCCTTGCCGCCCTCGATCAGGACGATGCTCACGGTGCCGTCTGCGTTATAAACGGCGGTGTAGTCCTCCTCGGCGGTCAGCGTCTCCTCGCCGTTTTTCACCACCAGAGCGTTCAGGAGCACGCCCGTCTCCTCCACCACGGCCACGCCGCTGTTGATCTGCACGGTCTTCTCCTCCATCTCGGCGGAGTGCTTGTCCGGGTCCAGCACATTGATCAGCACCAGGGGAGCCACGTTCACCACCGCGAACGATGCGGAGATCGCTTCGCAGAGGGTGAAGCTCGCAAAGTCGTCGCTGTACCCAACGGCAGCGATGGCTTCCGCCTTGCTGTATACCAGCAGAGGCTTATTGATGGCCGCAGCCGGGTCCGCCAGCAGGTGCACCGGGGCAGTCCCGATCACAACCTGCAAACCGGCTGTTCCGTTCAGCGGAGCGATCATGCTGGTTTCCTGCTCGCTGACGTAAATGCCATGTCGATACATACGTTCTTTCCTCCTTCTTACAATTCGGATTTGATTTTCTGGAACAGGATGGCCTCCGCCGTCCCGCTCCTGCCCAGGTTGCTTCTTACCTGGGCGAAACGGCCCACGCTCACCAGCAGCCCCTTGGCCGCCGGGTGGGCCTGAATGAAGTCTGCCAGCGCGGCAGGAATGGTGCCCGCGTACACGGTGTACTGTCTGGCGACGCCGCGCACGCTGGGGCCGCAGTAGACGACGGGGCCGGTCTTTGCTTCCCGCTCCACAGGAACGGCAGTCTTGACCTCCGCCGCCGCAGCGGCTTCGCTCATAGGCGCGGCCATATCCGCCGCGCGCTGTTCTGTTCTCTTGCTCATAGCAGTCCCTCCAATTCGGTGTCTTGGGTCATGGCCGGAGCTGTACAGTTCATGGTCACGGCTCCGTAGTAGTACGGGGCTGTGTCGTCCTGCTGCAAGGCCCAGGCGATAGGCTTTAGGATGGTGAAAGCCCCGCCGAAGTACGGCGCGGTGCACGCTCTCTGCACGATGTCCTCCTTGATGTTGGCGACATCCTGAAAGCCCGCCCGCTCGATGCCGGTGTCATAGGCGCAGATGATCAGGCTGAACTCCACCGTCTGCGGGCTTTTATCGTCCGCGATCTCTCCGCCAGTCATGCGTACCACGATGTAGGGCGCGTGCGCCACGTCGGTGTCGGCGTCCACGTCGTTCTCCTCCGGGATGGGAAGGTCCTGCTTGAAGATTGCAAGCGGCTTCCGCCCCTCCTGGCCGTTGTACTTCTTCCCTGCGAACAGCTCGCGCAGCATCTCGATCAATGCGTCCTGGCATAGCTGCGGCGTTTGGCCGATGCCCACTTTCATCGCTTCTTTCATGTCCTCACGCCTTTCTCTTTGCCCGTGCCAAGACCTGCTCGGCCCGCTCGGTCAGCTTTGCCGCCAGGAACAGCTCCACCTCCGGCTCCACTTCCGGCCAGATGGTCGAGTGCATCGCCGCCGCGCTGGGGCTGCCCATGGTCTGCATCTTGTCGCTGGTGCTCGGTGCGCCGCTGCGCACGGTGTAGTGGAAGCGCCCCGTGCCCACGATGCGCTGCACCATGCCCACGTGCCCGCTCTTGAACTCCACCAGGAAGCCCTTGCTTAACCGGCCCTTGCCGGTCAGCGCCTTCATGGGGGAGGTTTTCAGCACGCGGGCCGTGAAATACTCCGGGGCCTGCGCCACGTCATGCCCCATGAAGGGGCGGTTCGGCCTGGTCTGGAAATAGCCCAGGTCGTTGCGGTAGCTTGCGATGCGCAACTCCGCGCTCAGGCTGCTGTTGCTGGCCTTCTTGCGCTGCACCAAGTCGCTCAGGTGCCGCTTGCCCGCGCTGTTCACCGCGTATCGGGCCTTCGCCTCCGCGATCATCAGTTTGCGGGCCTGCCGGGCCGTGGCGTTGATGGCTACCTTCGCCACCGCTGGGGTCTTCTTCCGCAGGTCGCCCAGCACCGCGCTCACATCGTCCAGGCCATCGACCTCGATGGTCATGGTTCCCGCGTTATATCGCACGTTGCTCATTGTCTCGTCCTCTGTAGCGTCATGCGGAAGACCCCGCACTCCTCCTCGCATTTCATAATGTCGAAGGTGCGCTTATGGTCCGTCCCGGCGTCCATCACCAGCGGCTTTCCCACCTTCGGCTTCGGCCCGTAGTCTTCCGTGCGGATGTACAGGATGGTGTGCGCCTTGTACAGTCCGGTGTCGAAGTTCTGCTTGGCTCCCGCCTCCCAGTGTGAATTATGCTCCCGCGTGCCGCCTTCCACGATCACCACAAGAACGTCCTTGCCGTCGATGATGTGCCGGTCGGCGTGCTCGTTGCCGTTGAAGAACACGGTGTCGATGTCCGCCGCCGCGCAGTCCTTGAACGTAGGCGGAGGGGGCAGCCCCTCCGCCTCATTCCCATAGTCCTGTTTCAGCTCGAACAGTGCCATCTCAGCACACTTCGGCCACCAGCCAGCTATCCACCTTGTCGGGGATAGGCAGCGGATGGGCCTGCAGCTCCACCATGCGGCGGTCGGGGTGATGCTCCACATAGCTGCGTAGCAGGCGGCTGGTCTCCGCCGTCACCCACTGCTGCGTGCTGTCCTCGATGTAGGTGCACGCGCCGTAGGCCAGCATGAAGTTCGACTGGCCGGAGATCAGAATGACCACGTTCTCCGGGACAAGAGGCTTCACAGCCGGGGTCTCAGGGTCGGTCCAGTCGTCCAGATACACCTCGCCGTAGGTATACAGGTCGATGTTCGGGCTGGTCAGATGGCCGTAATACTTCACGCCGTTAGGCAGGTCGCGGGGGTCGTAGCCGCCGATGTTGATGCGGCGGTTGTCAAGGAGCTTCTGCACCTTCTCGTCGTTGATAAAGGCGCGCAGAGCAGCCTTGCCCATGATCACGCGGTCCACGTTGGTGAAGCCGCCGGTCAGCACCTTCTCGGTCCAGTCTTCCAGGTCCTCGATGGGCTTGGCAGCAGTCTTGCCCCACTGCTTCGTGCCGTCCAGCTTGATCTTGTTGGTGAAGCCGAAGTCGATCACCTCGTTCACGCCGGGGCCGACGATGGGGATTTGGCCGGTGACGATGGCCTGCACGCACATCCACTCCTCGCGGCGCGTGGTGGCGTCGTTCAGGCGGTTGTACTCGTCCATCAGCTTGCGGGCCGCGCGCTGGGCCGGGGTCATGCCGCTGTACAGGTCCTCGCCGGGCAGGCGGGTCATGTGCTGGTCTGCCGTGGTCACGTCGTAGGGGTTAATCAGGGGCGGCTTGTAGCTCTCGGTGCTAAAGCCGTTGGCCTTGAGCACCTGCCCGCCGACGCGGGGATGTACGAAGGCGGCCATGCGGCGGTCGCCCTTCACCAGGTCAATGTCCACGCGCTCGGTGGAGAAGGTCTTGATGTTGGTGAAAAAGGTGTCGCGGAAATAAGTGTGGATAGGCGGTGCCTGTCTCACGACCTCCGCCAGATAGCGGGGGGTATAGATATTCACTTCGTTAGGCATATCTCTGTTTCCTCCTTACTTCAAGTAGATGCCGAGGTTGCGCAGCGGGACCTCCACATCAGCGGCAGTCATGCCCGCAGGCAGGACCAGCGCATCAGCGAAGAACTCGCCGGAAAGGTAGATGATGGCGTCCTCGCCGCTCTTGGCGGCTTCGGCGGTCACGCCGTACAGGCCGGTCAGCTTCGCGGCCTCGGCCACTGGCGTGACCTTGCCCTCTGCCAGAAGGACGGGGGTATGGGCGCTCAGGTCAGCGCCCGCTTCCTTCACCGCCGTGGCGATGCGGATGTTGGTGCCTGCGATGAAATACTCAGGCTCGCAGGAAAAAGTCTTTCTTGCCAAATCCATGCTCATGCTTTTGCCCTCCCTTACTTCTTCTGCGCGTTCTGGCCCACGCTCTTGATGGCGTCCAGGAACTCGTCCGTCTTACCGGCAGGGGGCGTGTTCTCCACAGTGCCCGCTCCGCTGTTCTTGGCGTCGGTCTTCGCGTTGTTCAGATACTCGTTGCCCTGCTCCTTGGCGCGCTTCATGGCGGCCTTGGCGTAGTCGCTGGCGCTTACGGGCTTGGTGAACTTCGCCTCGGCGGTGATCTCCTCGCTGCCCGGCAGAGCCATCTCCTCGATGTCGCGGATGCGCTCGCGCTCCTCGTTGGTCGCACGATCAGCCGCCGCCTGCTCGATTTGGTCAACCAGCGCAGGATAAGCCTGGCGCAGGTCGTCCGCAGTCTTGATTTCCATGTTCTGTACCTCCTCGTGTTGTACTCCCGGTTTCATGGCTCCGGGTTTATTTACAAAACGTCCGGCGGCGGTGGGTGCTGCCAAACTGTTCTGCATGAAGGTGGGTGCCTTGTCGAAAGGCAGGTGCATATTCACGCTGTTCACGAACAAAACGCCGTCGCGGTTTTCCACCACCGGCGTTTCCACATCCTCCACAAGCTCGTCCACAAAGCCGTTGTCCTTGGCCTCCTGGCCGGTCCACCAGCTCGTCGCGTCCATCCAGCCGGTCACTTCTTCCTTGTCCCGGCCCGTCTTCTTCGCGTACAGGCTGATGATGTTCTCCTTGATTGTGTCCAGCGCGTTCAAATACTGTTGCATGGTCGTGGCGTCGTAGTAGCCCAGCAGGCCCAGCCGGACCGGGTGGACCATGTAGGTGCTGTCGTTTGCCGCCACAACGCGGTCACAGTGGCAGGCCACGATGGTCGCGGAACTGGCGCACAGCCCGTCGATGCGGGCCACCACGTTCGCAGGGTGCTGTTCGAGCAGATTGCCGATGGTCTGCGCGGCAAAAACGTCTCCGCCGCCGCTGTTGATGCGCACCGTGATCTCGCTCACGGCTCCCAGCTTGTCCAGGTCCTCCGCGAACTGCTTGGGCGTTACCTCGTCGCCCCACCACGTACTGTCTGAAATGTCGCCGTACAGCAGCAGCTCCGCTCTGCCTCCGGCCACATTCTGAAACTTCCAAAACGGTTTAGGCATTTCCATTTCCTCCTTCGCTCGCGGCGCTGGACGGGTCCATGATCTCGTCCACCTCCCGCTTTCTCTTGGCCTCCGCCACTCTCTGGCGGATGTTGCGGTTATAATTGCCGCCGGTCATTTGCGCGGTCTCCTCCTGCGCGGTGGAGAAACCGGCCTCCACGCGCTTCGTCGCCGCGCTGATCTCCTGCACAGGGTTCAGGCTCGTTCTGGCCGGGCCGGGCCACGCGCACCCGCTGTAAGCCTTGCGGATGGCCGGGTCCTGGAAGAAGCCCGGAGCCTTGATGCGGTTCCGTGCCACAGCCTCCGCCAGCCACTCCTCATAGATTGGCTGACAAAAACTGTCCACAAAGTCGTCGCGCTGCACATCGCAGGAGCGCCAGAACTCATTCAGGGCACCGCGCGCCGCGCTGTAGCTGGTGGAGAACTGCTTGGAAATGACCTCCGGCGGGATTTCCAGCGCCGCGCCGATCTGCTTGATCATGGCCTCCGTGAACTTGTCGTATCCGGCGTTTGGGTGCTTCGGGTCTGCGAAGGATACGGTTTCGCCGGGGTTCAATCCCACGATAGCGCCGTTGCCCAGCTCCACACTGCTCTGGTCCTCTGCGTCGATCAGCATATTCTCCGGCAGCATCTCGCCGAACGGGCGATCATCCGTCGCCGTGGCGGGCTGCACGAACACCGTGAACATGGCGGAAATGACCGCCGCGTTGATCTCCGCCTCCGTGTACCGTCCCAACTGCTTGAGCGCTTCCAGCACCGGGGCCAGAACAGGCACACCGCGTAGCTGGCCCGCTCGCTCCCGTGTGATCACATGGACGATGTTCCGCCGTCCAGTCAGCTCACCGCGCGCCTCCACGCGCGTCCATTCCAGGCCGCTGCCCAGCATGGAGGTGTCGGAAAGGGGATGCCGGTTGCACACCCAGTAGGCCACCACGCGGCCCTCCGCATTGGTCTCCACGCCCTGTACGATGTTGTAGACCTCGTAACCCCGCACCATGCACGGGGCCAGCCGGTCGTATCCGTCCGGGCTGCATATCCGGTCCGCCTCCATCACGCGCACCCGCAGGCCATAAGGCTGGCCGACCTGCTCGCACATAGGCAGCGCCGCGAAGGCGTCGCCATTCATCAGGTATCCCAGGTAGGCAAGCTGTTGCAGCTTGTAGAAGTTGCCCAGCCCATCCATATCGCACTCCGGCGTGTCCGCCCACAGGGAGAACTCCCGGATGATCTTCTCCTGCAGTTCCTCCGTCTGCTCCGCCGACAGACCCAAAAATGCGCCGTCGATCTGCGGCGCAGGCATCAGGCCGCCCGCCACCACGTTCGTGCGCAGCGTTTTCAGGGCCGAGGCCGCCACCGGCACGCCCATGTAGGCGTCGCGGCTTCTCTGGCGCAGCACGTCGATGTTGTCCTCGATGTCCTCCTTGGAGCTGCCGCCGTGGTATTCCCACCCGCGCATACTCTTTTTTGTCAGGTTCGCGCCGTAGTTGCCGTAGCCGCTGTTCAGAAATTGCAGCGCCGTCCGCGCGGCGCTCCTGCGCACCGCATGGACCGGAGCCACGGCCTCGAAGCAGCGGTCAATAAAGTTCCTTGCCATGGCCGCCCTCCTCACACATCACGGGGTACGAAATGGTACAGGCGGTTTCTGCCGCCGGTCGTCTCAGCGGCTTCGGCCTCTGCCAGCTTCGCCGCCCAGTATTCCATTTGCGCCCGGATTTGTTTCAGGTCGGCTCTCGTCAGCATACGGGTCCCGATCTGATAGCTCTGGCCGGTCGCCACGGCTTCCTCCGCCGCCAGCCATGTATTCAGTTTCTTGGAGCACAGCTCCTTGCTGAAAACTGCCATGTTAAATACCTCCACTCAGGCGGCGTCTTCCGGTTGCCCTCTGCCGCCGCTCTATCTCCGGCTCCTCCGGTCCTTTCAGCACCGGGTTTGCGATCTCTAAGGCAGCGGTGGCGTAGTTGCGCAGGTCAAGCGGCTCGTTTCGCTTGTAGCTCGCGTCCTTGATCTCCCACACCGTCACGCTCCGTCCCTTGCGGAACCGCACCACGGCTTTCTCGCTGGTCAGGCCCCGGAAGTATTGCTCGTCGTATCCGGCCTCCTCGTTCAGCGGGAAGTGGCAGTAGTTCGGCCCCTTCCGCTCCGGCGGCTCGTGCTTGAGGCGCTGATACACCAGCGCCTTACCTGCGTCTACGCCCAAAACGAACAGCGGCGTCTTCACGCGGTTGTTCGTGGACGGATTGCGGATGTACGGCACCTCCTGGCCGCCCTTGCCCTTGATGGCGAAGATGCGCCGCTCGTAGCGCTCCTTGGTGAAGCGGTAGACCTGATCGGTGTGGTGGCCGCCGCTGTCGATGCAGGTGCACAGGATGGGAAGCTGCGTTCCGTCCTTCTTGCTGAACGTCGCCGTCAGGAAGGCGTCCAGATCGCGCCACACCTGTTCCTTGAGCATATCGCCGTATATCTTCTGGTAGCGGATGCCCCAGCTCTCCTTGCCGACGCCCCAGCCCACGACTTCCACCTCGAAGCGGTCGTCCTGAACGTCCACGCCAGCCGTCAGCACCAGCACATCCTCCGGCACCTGGGCGTCGTAGACCTCACGGCGGTTCACCAGTTCGGTGTCTTCCAGCCGTTCGCCCGGCTCCTCCCAGGTCTCGCCCAGCTCCGTGTTTACCCACGTTTTCATCTTCTCCGGGTCGCCCTGGTCCAGCATCTCCTTGGCAAGCAGGAACTTTTCCACGACCTCCTGCCACCCGCAGAAGGTGGAGGCCAGTGTGTTCAGGTGGAAGCCCCGCGCCGCCGCGCCCGGATTTGCCGCCACGAAATGCCCCTTGATCTCCTGGGCCTTCCAGGCGTATTCACTGCTTTCGCACCCGCAGCGCTCGCACTTATGGCGCACGCCTTTTTTCAGGTCGTGCCGGTCGAATACGATGTTGGCCCAGCGAAGGGGCTGATAATGCCCGCACTTCGGGCACGGTACATTCCATTCCTCCCGCGTCGTCTCCTGGAACTCCGTCTCGATGCGGCTGCTTCCCTTGATGGTCGGCGTCGATACGATAACGGTCTTCTTGTCCCAAAAGGTCGTTTGGCGCTTCTGCGCCAGGAGCAGCGGGTCGCCCTCTGTTCCGGCGCTGGCCGGGTAGCGGTCCACCTCGTCGCACAGCAGCACCTTGATCGGTCGGCTGGCAAGGCTCGCCGGGCTGTTCGCGCCGATGATCGTCACGTGGCCGCCCGGAAAGTTCTTCTTCAAGATCGTGTTGCCGGAATAGCGGCTCTTGGTGTCTACCAGCACCCGCAGCACCGGCGTATCCCGTATCATGGGGGCCAGGAAGTCCTTGCTGAACGTCTGGCCCATTTCGAGGGTCGGCTGCATCACCAGCACCGGCGCGGGGTAGTAGTGCATATAGTAGCCGAGCATATTCATCAGCATGGCCGTCTTGCCGATCTGTGCGGCAGACATGACCACGACCTTACGCACGTGCTGATCGCCGATGGCGTCCATGATCTCCCGCTGGTACGGCGCGTTGTCCGTGTGCCACCGGCCCGGCGTTGCGCTGTTCTCTGCACTCAGCATCCGGTAGGTGTCCGCCCACTGGGATAGCGTCAGCTCAGGCGGCGGTTTCAGCACCGCCACACAGCGGGCGAACATCTCCGCTGTCTGCGGGGCAAGCTCAATCGTCCGGCGCTTTTTCTTCATGGTCCGGCTCCTTCTCGCCCCGCATCATCCGCTCATACTCGGCGCGCTTGCATACGGGGAGGGAGCACAGTACCTTCTCACTCGTGCCCGTCCACAGTTTCCATACGCAGCCCGCGCATGGGTCCTTATTCTTCTTTTTCTCCATCCCCGTCCTCCTCTTGTGCAAAGGCCACGTTGAAGTCCCGCAGCTCCTCAAGCGTCTCGTCGATGGCGTGTTTCAGCTCGTCGAAGATGCTGGCCTGGTCTCCGCCCATGGCCGCCAGAGCCGGGGACAGCTTCGCAGGCAGGGAGAGGAAGCGCCCGCGAATATTCAAAAGCATCGTCTTGATGCCGGTCTCGATCTCCTCCGTCCGGTGCAGCTCGCCACGCCGCAGCGCATTTTCCATCTCCGCCGCCTCCCGCTTTGCGCGGGTCAGGCCCGCCCGCTCGTCGGCAAGGCTCCCGCTCCGCAGGTAGGAGATGTACCGCCGCGTAGTGGCGCGCAGGTCATAGAGGCCCGGTGCCTGCTCCTCGATGATGCCCTCGTCCCGGAGCTGGCGCACCCGCCGCTCCGTCAGGCCCAGCCAGTCGGCGATCACCTTGCTCGTGTACAGGCGCATGGCGTCACTCGTTTCTTGCGATGGCGGCGTTGGCCCACATAGTCGCTTCCTCCACTTTCGTGTGCGCCAGGCTCTTTTCCCGGCTGTCCGGGCAACACACCTCGATCAGCTCCGCCAGCTCCCGCGCCTTGTCCCTCAGCTTTTCATAGCGCGCCGTCTGGTCGCCCTTCGGCGCGTGATAGGTGTATGTGTTTTCAAACCGTTTCTGGTCCATCTGCATCCTCCGTTCCCTCCGGCCAAAGCTCCGCCGCGTCCTCGCCGGTCTCCGGGTCCGGTGTCTCCACCACGCCCGTCGCCCGCATACGCAGGATTTCCAGCCGCTTCTTTTCCAGTTCCAGGCGCTTCTCGTTCTCCTCCAAAGCCCGCAGGCTGTCCGCAATCTTTGCGATGCGGCCCTGCACCTTGTAGAGGGCATCCTGCAATTTCAGCACCCGTGCAAAGGCGCTGTCCTTGCTGTACATTCCCATCTGCTGTCTGGCACCGTCTATCTTCTTGTCGCCCCGGCCCGCAGGCTGGCGCATATCCAGCACGCTGTTCAAATACAGCTCGTCCTCCGGGGCCTGCTCATATTCGATGATCTTGGTGAGTATCCGGTGCTCTCGGAACTTGAGTATCTGCATCTCGTGTTCCAGCGCCGCCCGGCTCCCCACCGGCGTATTCATCACCAGCTCCCGCTCGGCTTCGCTCAGCGTATCAAAAAAGATGGTGCTGTAAGCCCCATCCTTCTCTGCGTTGTGATTGCCCGCCGGTGCGCCCTTGTGGCTCCCGGCGGCGTTTTTATGTCCGGCGCTGTTCCGGTTCCCAGGCTGGCCGCCGCGTTTCTTCTTCGGCTCCGCCTTTTCCCATTCGTCCGCCGACTTCCAGTTGCGCAAGGTCTGATAGTTGACGCCCAGGCCCTCCGCAAGCTCCCGGAGGTCTACCAGTTCGCCCCGGCCTTTCCGGGCGAGGTATTCAGCCTTTGCGGCGTCCCGTTTCTCACTCCGCTTCGGCATTTTCTCTCACCCCTGTCTATCCGGTATCCTTTCGCCTCCGCGTCCCTGTAATAGTTCCGGGACCGGGGCGGGCTGCCTCGCAGCTCCTCCCGTCCCGGTATGCAGCGTGTCCCGCTCCGCCTACCTCCGCCGCGCAGCGGATACTTCCGCGCATGAGCGCAGACCTTCGGCGGCAACAGGACGTTTTCCATTCGGTGCCGCCTGCGGCCAGAGGGGACTTGAACCCTGACCCTTTCAGCGGTAAAGGATGCGAAACCCGCCTGGTTTTCCACGACCACAGCGGCCCCCGCCAATGAAAAAGGCCCATGGATTTCTCCATGAGCCATTACTGCACAATATCAATGTAACACGGAAAACCTGCGAAAGTTGCTAACTCCGAAAAATATTTTTCCCAAGCGTACCAAAAGCCCAACCCGCCGGAACAAAATGCCCCGCCGCGTACAAGATCACCACCCCGGCGTAACGCCCCCGCCCGCGCGTGGTCCATCCGTGCGCCCCAGCAGCTTCCGCCGCGCCAGCTCCTTCCACCATTTTCGTGACGCCGCGAAAATGATACCCGTCCCGATCTCACGCCCGCCCGCGTTCCTTTTCCCTCGCGCGCCCCCGCCCGCGTGCGCGTTCCATATTTTTTGACCCCCCTCCATTTTTTCGTCCGGACCCGCCGGAAATGAAAAAAATGCATCGCACCTAATCAATTTTTGCGCTCTCGAACCCGCAAAGGTCCTCGTCTGCGCCGGGAGGACCCGCCGCCGGGCTTGGGGGAGGGTATAGGAGGGGGTATATCGCTATCAATGGCAGTGAGGAGAAGTCGTGCGCGTTTGGTATCTTCGCGGGCGGGCGCGTTTGCTTGGCTGGCGCTCTGCTGGTGCTGGCGGCGCTGGTCGTGGGCGGTATCCTCTTCCACAGGACGAACAAGGGCCGCCACTTCTTCGGCTGGCTCGCCCGCAAGACCCCCGTGGTGGGCAACCTGACAGTCAAAACCGCCTGCGCGACCTTCTGCCGCACGATGGAGGTGCTGATCGGCTCCGGCCTGACGCTGACGGACAGCATGGACCTCGCCGCCAGCAACATGGGCAACATCTACTATCTGGAGGCCATCCGCGACGCGCGCGGCATGGTCGCCGAGGGCACGCCCCTGCGGGAGAGCCTCGTGCGGACGGGTATTTTTCCGCCCATGGTGTCGAATCTTGTCGGCGTGGGCGAGGAGACCGGCGACCTGCAAAGCATGATGGGCAAGGTCGCCGACTACTATGATGAAGAAGTAGATGAGGCCACCAAAAAGCTCCTGAACCTGATGGAGCCTGCCATCATCATCTTCATGGCGGTCTTCGTCGTCATCATCGTGCTGGCCATCTACCTGCCGATGATCAACATGACCAAGGCATTCGACAAATATCTCTAAAATCCGTATATCCAAGCCGTGTATTCAGGAGCGGGAGATAGGGGCCCGTGCCGCATGGCGATGATATAAAATCCGACGCAAAACAAAGAAAGGAAGAAAACTCCTATGAAAAAGTTTGGTTCCAAGTCCGGTTTTACCCTCGTTGAGCTGATCGTCGTCATCGCGATCCTCGGCATCCTCGCCGGCATCGCCGTCCCCGCCTACTCCGGCTACATCAAGAAGGCCAACGAGGCCGCCGACTACACCCAGCTGGACGCCATCAAGACCGCCGCTGTCTTCGCTTTTACCGATAAGCAGGTCAAGGATGAGAAGTATGATGACGTTGACGTTGCTAAGATCGAAGTTACCTCGGCTAAGGCGATTAACGTTACTTCCGTAACCGGTACTGCCGTCACCGGTCTCGATATTTCTGCTTATTACGACATGTCGAAGTTCGAGTTCAAGAGCAACACTGCATCTGCAACGTGGCTCAAGACGGCGGTTGAAGCCAGCGGCGACACGGCTGCTCAGGCTGCTGGCTGGACGCTGACCCCGAAGCCCACGACTTCCGAGGGCTAATCCACCCCTACATCACCCCAAGCAATTTGAAACAACACCCCACCCGTCCGGTATCCCTATCACCCGGGCGGGCGGGGGAGACCCCTGAGCGAAAAGGAGAGATTTCCCATGACCTGTCTTTTGCTGCTGCTCTGGACGGCGCTGGGTCTGTGCGTCGGCAGCTTCTGCAACGTGCTGATCTTCCGCCTGCCCCGTGGAGAGGAGTTCGTGAAAACGCCGTCCCACTGCATGGCCTGCGGCCACCGTCTGCACTGGTACGAGCTGATTCCCGTGGCAAGCTGGTTGGCGCAGGGGGGCAGGTGCCGCTCCTGCGGGGAGAAGATCTCCGCCCAGTACCCCGTGGTGGAGGCGCTGAACGGCGGGGCATGGCTGCTCGCGGCGTGGCTGTATCAGGCCGAGCCGCTGCGCGCGGTGCTGTATTCGCTGCTGTTCTCCCTGCTGACGGTCGTGGCGCTCATCGACTGGCGCACCTTCGAGATCCCCAACGGGCTGAACCTTGCGATCTTCCTGCTGGGCGCGGTGCAGCTTGCAGGCGATACCGCGCACTGGAAAACATATCTCATCGGCATGTTCTCGGTGAGCCTTCTTTTCCTCCTGCTGTGGTTCGTGACGAAGGGCAACGGCCTTGGCATGGGGGACGTCAAGCTGATGGCAGGGGCTGGACTGCTGCTGGGCTGGCAGCGCATCCTTCTTGCGATGATCCTCGGCAGCGTTTCCGGTGCGATCATCCACTCGGTCCGCATGAAACGCGGCGCGCCCCGCAAGCTGGCGTTCGGGCCGTATCTTGCCGCCGGGATCTGGGTCGCGGCGCTGTGGGGCGACCGGCTCATCGCGGCGTATCTTGGCCTTTTTGGTCTGTAACACGGGAGAGAAAAGGGCAGGCGCGGACCTGCCCGCGAGAGAAAAACAAGAGCCTGTGGGAGGGGCAGAACCGTTCTTCGGGACGGCTGTGCCATTCCCACAGTCCGGGAGGGAACACTTATGAGCAAGCAAAAGCTGAGCGGCAGGGCGCTGGTGGTGCAGATCACCGAGCGGGAGATCCGCATCGCCCAGATGACGCTGGGCAGCGACGCCATTTCCGAGCAGGTCATCCTGCCCACGCCGCCGAACGCGGTCGAGGACGGTCAGCTCGTGGGGCTGGACGCCCTGCACGACGCGATGGAGCCGGTTCTGCGGCAGGGGCTGTTCCGCCGCTGCCGTAAGGTGGTCTTTTCGCTCTGCTCCACGCAGGTCATCAGCGAGAGCGTCACCGTCCCCGCGGTGAAAAAGCAGCAGCGTCTCGGCCAGATGCTGCTGGCGAACATGGACGAGTATTTCCCCATCGACCCGGGCGAGTATCAGCTTTCGTGGGAGAGCGTGGGCGTTGAGGCGCGCGAGGACGCGCGTCATCTGCGCGTGCAGCTCTGGGCGGTGCCGCGCGCGATGCTCCACCGCTACTACGCCCTTGCCAACAGCATGGGGCTGAGCGTTGCCGCCGTCGATTTCTGCGGTCACAGCCACGCCACCGCCGTGGACGCGGACTTTGCCCTGCCAAAGCACGCGAAGTCCTCCGCGGATACGGACGACGGCGTCTGCCTCTATATCAACGCCGAGAGCGAGCTGTTGCTGCTGACCTTCGTTCACAACGGGCAGGTCAAGCTGCAGCGCCTGCTGCAGCGGGGCTATTCCCAGCAGGACGACCTCAATGAGGCGGGCATCGTGCTCGACTACTTCTCCGCCATGCCCGGCCGCGCCCGCCTGACGAGCGCCGTGCTTTCCGGCGGTCAGGCGAAGGAGGCGGGGCTTGCCCCGGCGCTCGCGTCGCTGCTGAATGTCCCCGTCGAAATGGCGGAGACCGACTACGGCGCGCAGTGGCTGCTCTGTCAGGGCGCGGCGCTCACCGCCCTTGACTTCGGCGACCCGGAGCTGAACCACATCACCGGCGCGCGCGCACCCATCAACCGCGCGTGGCAGTACGGTCTTGTGTTCCTTGGCGGCGCGGCGCTGACGGCGTCCGTACTGCTGCTGCTGACCTCCAAGCTGTCGTGGAGCACGGAGCTGGACGGTCTGCGCGCACAGCAGGACCGCCTGACGGCGCTTGCCCAGCAGAATGCTGGCTGCGCGGAGAACTACCACAACTATTCGAGTATGTACGACGCTTACAGCGCCGACTGGGACACCGTATTCGACTCCGTTCGGACATATAACGACAACCTCGAACTGGTGCTGGGCGAGCTGGAGGCAAAGCTCCCCAAGAAGTCAACGGTGACCGCTCTGAGCACGACCGAGTTGTGTCTTGCGGCGCAGGTCGCCTTCCAGAGCAAGGAGGACGCCGCTTATTTCCTCGTGGCGCTGCGCGACGTGCCCTTCATGACCCTCAACACCGTTTCCAGCCTGACCATCGGCCCGCGGGAAGCCTACTCCCCGGACAAAATGATCGCCGCGCTGTACGAGGAAGCGGAGAAGGAGTCCCCCGTGCCGGGCACGGAGGAAAGCGCAGCGGATGGTACCGAGGAAAACAGTACGGAAGAACCTCCCACCGAGGGCGGCTATTCCCTCGATGAGCTGTTCCCCAACGCGTCAAACGGCATCACCGGCAAAATGATCAAGGACGTGCTCCCGCTGCTGCGTGCCGCGGGCGTTGACGAAGCGACCATCCAGAAGATCGAAAGCTACGCCGACATGATGGAGAAGGTCGGCATGACCATTTCCCCCGATAACCTTGATTTCCTGCAAGGTCTGCTCCCCGGAGGCGGCAGCAGTGGAGGCGGCACCGGCGGCACGCCGAGCAATCCCAACCCGCCCGTCACCCCGAGCAACCCCGGCACGACGACGCCGAGCACGCCGAGCACACCGAGCACCCCCAGCGTTCCGAGCCGTCCCGGCAATTCCGGCACGCTGGTCACGCCTGCCACGCCCAGCAGCGGCAGTACGTCCTCTGCTTCTGGCATTGAGTCTGCCGATATTGCAAAGCTGCGTCTCAGCCTGCAATACCTGAACTCCAACCAGCTGGACGCGCTGCAAGCCGTCTACGGCCCGGTGCAGCAGTATTCCTTCCCGCTCGACAGCCTGCTCAAGAGCGCCACTGCCGCGCAGGAAAAGGCGGCGCTGCGCTCGCTGCTGCAAAACGATCCTGCCGCCATGTATCAGTTTTTCCTGCTGATGCGCGAGGATATCGCCCGTGAGGAAAAGGACCAGATCCTGTACGACAAGATCTTTGACGACATTTGGAAAAACGCCGATCAGCACCGCATGTTCTATGAGAGCGACGATGTGATGCTGAACAAATATCTGCCGAACCTGCTGAATATCCTGACCGACAACAAGACGAATGTCAACGCAGCGATCGCGCTCATTCGGCAGAATCAGACGCTGAGCGGCAAGCTTGCGCTCCATCTTGCCAAGGAAATGGGCGAGCTCCGCTCGGTCAACACCGCGCTCGACCTTGCGATGCTCCAAAAGGAGATCAACAGCGGCGCGGCGTTCCAGCGGGATGCCGCCACTGTGGCCGCGGTCAACGCGCTGCTGCGGAAGAATCAGCAGACCTCCGGTACATCCGGCACCTCCGGCAGCACGGGCATGGATGAAAACGATCTGCTGATGTGGATCCTGATGAATCAACTCAAAAATCAAACCGGCGGCTCAGGCATCCCGGATATCTTCAACACCGGCGCTTCTCAGACGCAGAAGCCTGCCGACAACCGCTATTACCTGACGGTCGTGCTGACCTATGACGAGTCCTTGATCCAGGCGGAGCAGACGCGCAAGGGTCTGGACCGCGACGCCAAGGTTGAGAAAGTGGAGGTGGGCCAGTGAAAGTGATCGGTAGAAACTGGAAGGCTGTCCTGTCAGTCCTGCTCTTGTTGGTCGCCGTTCTGGTGTATGTTCTGGGCTACCGCCCCCGCAGTGAAGCTTACGTCATGGAGCGGGATCAGTTAAATGCTCAGATCACCGCGCTGCAAACCACCATCGTCGAAAACGAGATGTACAAGGACGTGCAGGATCAGCTTGAGCCGGCAGAGGCCGCGATCGAGGAAAGCCGCGCCGCGCTTTATGAGAACTTCCCCGCGGATATGAAGGAAGAGGATCAGATCCTCTACCTGCTGTATCTGGAAAAAACGCTGGGGACCGGCAGTAAGGAGCTGGGCTACACCCAGAAACTGCACGATATTTTCCTTCAGCGCTTCGGGAGCGGCGGCGACATCGAGTTTTCTTTCGGTGAGATCACGCCGATGCAGGCCTTGAGCGATGGCGCACTCCTTGAGGGCTTGAACCTGACGGTGTACTATCACGCCTCCTATCGGGAGTTCAAGAACATGGTGCACGCGCTGGCAACGGATGAGCGCATTACCTCCATCCGGTATGCCACCTTCAACTACGACAGCGAAAAAAAGCTGCTGGACGGGCAGATGACCCTGACGCTGTATCTGATGCCGTCCGCTCAGAACACCTATGAGGAACCGGGCGTAACGCCGCCCGCGACCGGTAAGACGGACATTTTCAACTGACCCATTGGGAGAGACAAGGCATGAAAAAGATCGGGAAAGAGAGAACAGCGGGCTTTTCGCTGCTGGAGGTCGTCGTGGCGATCGCCATCATCGGCCTGATCTCCGCGCCCATCTGCACGAGCCTCATTCTGGCGGGACGGATCAACGCCCACAGCCAGGCCGTAATGGAAGCCCAACTGAACGTCCGTACCGCCGTGGAGACCCTGATGAAGGACGGCGTCACGGAGGCAAATCCCGCTTTCCCCAACGTGACGGTCAAAACGGAGCAGGTCGACGGAAAACCCTATTATCACGTCACGGTGTCGGATAAGCCCACGGAACCGCTCGTTAAAGTGGAAACCTATGTCCGCGCCGTGTCGCCGGAAGGCGGTGGCGCATGAAGAAGCTCTGGAAAGACAACGGCGGTTACGCGCTGGCGTATGTGCTCATCGTCGTTTTGGTGCTGGTCGCCGTCGCCGTGTCCGTCTGCACCGCGGCGCTGAAAAATTATCAGGCGCAGGAGCGCTCCATCCGCCAGACGCAGCAGCTCTATCAGGCGGAGGGCGAGATCGAAAGATTCGTGGCGCTGGCGGAGGACGTAAGCTCCTTGCGGGATTCCGAGGAATACGACTCGGAAGATGAGGCAAGGGCTGCGGCAAAGGCTGCATACGTTGCTCGCTTGAGCACTTTGGTCGGCGGCTGCACCCTGACCCCTGATGGCACTGATACAGACGTCAAATTCTACACCTTTGCCCTCACCTACGCGAACGACGCCGTTCGCATCGAGACAAAGATCCGCATGGAGCTCACTTACGTTTACGATGAAGAAACGACGACGCAAAAGCTGCCCGACGGAACGACCGGAAAGGTCACAAAGTACACCGCCAAGGTCAGCAAGGCGACGCACAGCTACAACACCTATACCATCACCCACTTGACAGCGAAGGGGGGGGAGACGAGCGAATGAAACGAAACAACAGCGGCTTCACCATGGTCGAGCTGCTGGTAACCGTCGCTGTCAGCTCCATCGTGCTGGCAGCCGCAGCGTCGCTGATGCTGCTCGGACTGCGGGTGCATCAAACGACGCAGAAGGAGGCGGGCGAGCAGCAGACCGTGCGCATCGTGCTCTCCGCGCTGGAGGATCTCTCCGCCAGCGGCAAGATCTACCGCGTGGAGCCGCTCTCCGACGGCTGGCAGCTACAGGGAAAGACTGCCGACGGCACTCCCGGCGCGGTGCTGCTGCGCTACAACAGCGGTAAGCTCCGCAGCGGCACGAGCGGCGATCAGGTGCTGCTCGACAATCTGCGCGGCGCGCGGGTCGATCTGGACGGCAGCCTCGTGACCTTCACCTTCGCGACCGCGGCGCACAGCTACAGCACCTCCGTTTTCTGCCGCACCGGGATCGAGGGCGACAGCGTCGGCAAAGCGGAGGCGGAAGATATCCTGACGAAAGAGCCCACCCTGCCGGACTCCACTACATTGTCCGAGGTGGAGAAAAAAGCGCGCTTTCAGTTTTTGCAGACCCTCGCTAACCAGTACGACAGCAGGGGAGAGATCAAGGGCGGCAGCGGCTACTTCTCCGAATGGTACATCGGTAACTACGAGAGTCACCCCGGCTGGAACCAATACACCCCCTGGTGCGGCTGTTTCCTCTCGTGGGGAGCCGATCAGCAGAAAGCCTCCATCAACGGCGCGCCGCCCAGCTTCGCAGACGTGGATGAGGGCATGAAGGGATTCAAGGATAGCCGTATGTGGCGCGAAGGCGGCGAAACGCCCATCCCCGGCGACTACGTCTTTTTCGACTGGGACGGCCGCAACGACCCGGACGGCGGCAAGGACCCCGACCACGTCGGCGCGGTGCTGTGCGTGAAGGGCGATTACCTTTACACCATCGAGGGCAACAGCGGCGGCAGGGTCGCCGTCCAGCGCTACGATCTGAACGATAAGCGCATCGTGGGCTACGGCGTGCTGAACTGGAAAACGCAAGGGGAAACCACAGAGTAATCATCTGTTCATATAATTCTCAAAAAGAAAACAAATATATTGAGGAGGATACAACATGAAAAAGCAAGTAGGAAACAAGCTGCGCGGCAGCGCAGGCTTTACGCTGGTAGAGCTTATTGTGGTCATCGCGATCATCGGCATTTTAGCCGGCGTCGGCACGGTGGGCTACGGCGGCTACA
>OOCQ01000648.1_pt1 | contig 27236 bp, 9 predicted proteins | sample 1671121 | NCBI WGS metagenome assembly OOCQ01 (sample SAMN06348124, study PRJEB24527) | human gut metagenome | biome: human gut; feature: ankylosing spondylitis patient; material: feces | host: Homo sapiens | place: China | collected 2015-10 | reverse complement strand
GTGGCTATTCTGCATGGGATCCTACATCGCCTGTGTTCATCATCGACGATACCCTCTGTATCCCTACCATCTTTATTTCTTATACCGGTGAGGCTTTGGACTACAAGGCTCCATTGCTCCGCTCGCTCCATACCTTGAGCGAGGCGGCTACCGAGGTGTGCCACTATTTCTACCCACAGGTAAAGAAGGTGCAGACCAATCTCGGTTGGGAGCAGGAGTATTTCCTGGTAGATGAAAGCCTTTACTCGGCACGTCCTGACCTGATGCTCACGGGCCGTACCCTGATGGGACACGACTCTGCTAAGAACCAGCAGATGGATGACCATTATTTCGGAACCATCCCTGAGCGTGTACAGGCTTTCATGAAGGATCTGGAAATCCAGGCACTCGAACTCGGCATCCCTTGCAAGACCCGCCATAACGAGGTGGCTCCAAACCAGTTTGAGTTGGCGCCTATCTATGAGGAGTGCAATCTTGCCGTTGACCATAACATGCTCCTCATGAGTTTGATGAAGCGTGTGGCACATAAGCACGGTTTCCGTGTTCTCTTGCACGAGAAGCCATTCGCTGGCGTCAACGGTTCGGGTAAGCACAACAACTGGAGTCTCTGCACCGATACCGGTGTGCTGCTGCATGCTGCAGGCAAGACTCCGGAGGATAACCTCCGTTTCGTAGTCTTCATCGTAGAGACCCTGATGGGCGTTTACAAGCACAACGGACTCTTGAAGGCATCTATCATGAGTGCTACCAATGCGCATCGACTTGGAGCCAACGAGGCACCTCCAGCCATCATCTCTTCATTCCTCGGCAAGCAGCTCACCGACCTGCTCGACCATATTGAGAAGGCAGATAAGGAAGAACTCTTTGCCCTGGCTGGCAAGAAGGGTATGGAGCTGGATATCCCAGAGATTCCAGAGCTGATGATTGATAACACCGACCGCAACCGTACCTCTCCATTCGCCTTCACCGGCAACCGTTTCGAGTTCCGTGCTGTAGGTTCAGAGGCCAACTGCGCATCTTCTCTCATCGTATTGAATGCAGCCGTAGCTGAGGCGCTCGTTAACTTCAAGGCTCGTGTGGATGCTTTGATAGAAAAGGGTGAGGACCAGACATCGGCTATCATAGACATTGTACGCGAGGATATCAAGACCTGCAAGCCTATCCGCTTCGATGGCAACGGCTATTCTGATGAGTGGAAGGAAGAGGCCCAGAAGCGTGGCTTGGACTGCGAGGCATCCTGCCCAGTGGTCTTCGACCGTTATCTGGACAAGGAGAGCATCGAGATGTTTGCCAAGACCAACGTGATGAGCGAGAGCGAGCTGAAGGCTCGCAACGAGGTGAAGTGGGAGACTTATACCAAGAAGATTCAGATAGAGGCTCGTGTGATGGGTGACCTGACCATGAACCACATCATCCCTGTGGCTACCCACTATCAGAGCCGTCTGGCGAAGAACGTAGAGGGCATGATCCACATCTTTGGTGGCGAGGAAGGCAAGAAGTTGACAGCCCGCAACGTGAAGATTATCCGCGAGATTGCCGAGCGCACCGAGTCGATAGAGCGTGGTGTGGAGGCATTGGTGGATGCCCGCAAGGTAGCGAATAAGATAGAGAGCGAGCGAGAGAAGGCCGTAGCATATCATGACACGGTGGCTCCAAAGATGGAGGAAATCCGTTATCAGATAGACAAGCTCGAGCTTCTCGTAGCCGATGAGCTTTGGACCTTGCCAAAGTATCGTGAGCTGCTGTTCATCAGATAATATTTCCTGGATAAGGAATTAAGATAATAAAAAAAGAGTGCATTGTTTGTTACAGTGCACTCTTTTTTTGTTCCGTGAATATGGTGTGAAGTAGGAAGGCTTTTATATAAAATAAGCTCCCTTGGCTGGGTAATGCCAAGGGAGCTTAGTCATTTGATAGCTTTGTATGACTTCATATTACTTCACAACAACCTTGATGGTCTGGCCATTTGAAAGCTTCACGAGGTTGATACCCTTGGTTGGAGCATTCACCTTCTGACCATCGATGGTGTAACGACCTACCTCTTTCACGTCATTCCAGTTGATAATGTTAGAAATGCCGGTAAGGTCACTGTCGCCAACTGCTACCATGTTGGTGTTATCTACCCACAAATCGTTCATGGCAGATGCAAGGGCTGTCTTGCCATCCTTCTCCTGCTCCTTCATTGGGCGGCTTACGAACGCAATGATATGCATGTTCTTGCTCTTCCAAGCATCATCAAGTTCAATCTCATAATCGTTCTCGTAACTGTTGCCGTTGGTCTGGAGTGCATCACCGAGTGTGCCAGTCACAATCTTGCGCAATACATAGTTGTGGGTGAACCTAGGCTTGGCAATAGAACCACCTGTGTTCTGCTTGCCGATTACCTTATCCTCTGTGAGGTAAACAGTGAGGCGGGCATCATCACCAATCAACTTCTGGTATTTGTTGATGAGCTTACCCATTACCTTGATGCTCAACTTGCCTGTTGCATCATCAAGCTTAGAGTCAATGCTGATGGTTGAGAATGATGGATAATATGCTGCAGACTCGTTGATGATTGTGTTGAGCATGCCAACAACATTATCCTGGTCGCTTGCTTCCTGAGCAGCCATGTTCACAGACAAAGCCTTCTCGTAATTGATCACGTCATTATCGTAGAAGTATCTGTTGAAGGCAGCGGAACCATCTGATGGAGTAGAGTAGTAAGCCAACTTGTTAGCCTCTGGCACTGTGAATACATCTGATAATGTTTCTACAGATCCGTCTTCATTTACCTGCTGGCTTTCTCCGTGGATAGAAACGATGGCAAGGTCGTCGTCTTCACGAGCCTTGGCTGTCTTGGTGAGTACCTGGTCGGCAAAGTAAGTGTATTTTGACATCTGGCATGCGTAGAACTCTACTAGGTTCTTGGTGCGGTCGAAGTTGTCCTTATATACCTTGAACTTGGTGGTCAGCTTGTCGTTGGTCAGGTCGCCCTCTGGTTCTTTTCCTTCTACCAGTACAGGATATACTGTTACCTCATGTTCGCCAACAGCCCAATCCTTGTTGATAGGAAGTCCTACCTGAATATTTGAATAGTCGGCATCTGTGATTTCTCTGAAAGCATCGCCGGCAGTAGTCTTGTCGTATGTGAAGGAACCCATTTTCTTGCCATCCACCTCAATGCCGAATTTTACGCTTGTGATATTGTCACGTCCGTCATTGTGGCATGTAAAGGCCAAGCCCGTAGTGTTGCCGCTCTTTGCGAATGGAACCATCGCCATCTTATCCATTACCAGGTCGTGGAGGATGAAGTTGCCGTCTTCCTTCTCGATGATGAGCTGGATCATGAGGTTAGAACCGTCAGTTCCAATGTAGATAGGCTGCCATGCCCAAGTGTTTGGGTCGTGCTTGCCATCTATGTCACCAAAGGCCAAAGCACCGCAAGTTCCTGCCCAGGTACCTGATGAGGCAATAGGGTTGCCTGCATCTGCACTCATGTTGCTTGGTGTGAAGTCATAATATGGCAACAAACCGTCGAAGGTCTTTGTATCAATCTTATAAGGCTCATCAAACCAAACGTAGTTCCAGTGTGCTACAGTTGAAGGCACTTCCTTTGATGCCAGAATATCGCCTACATAAGGAGTACCGTTCTCTACCTTTACGTGGCAGACACCCACCTTGCTTGCGCCGATAGGAATGTTGACATAGAAGCGGGCACCTACAATCTTGCAACCCTCATATTTCTTGAAAGCGTCGCTGTAGAACAGTGTACCCAAAGAGATAGCTCCTTGTGTATCTGCTGGGAATGTAGATGGCCATACATAGCTCTCGTCATAGCTATAGTTGATATAACGCTGGTTTGCTTCCAATTCTCCGGCACGGGTTGCTATCTTCTTGGCTGCCTTCTGTGGAGTGGCAGTCTCTACCCATGTCTTGGCTGTTACTTCCTTGTTGATGTGCTTCATGCTCTGAGCGTTGGCAGACATTGTCATCAAGACAAGTGCTGCTGACATCAAGTAAATATTTCTCATTTCTTATTCTTTTATATTTTATTTATTTATGATTCTAAAGGATATATCTGTTTACTTTTTATATATCTTTTTTACTGTACCGTCGGTGAACTTCACGATGTTGAATCCTGAGAATGGTACGTCAGACTGAACGCCCTGGGCATTGTAATATGCCTTAACCTCCTTGTTGCCCAACTCGATGTTGCTGATGCCGGAAGTTGCGCCCTCTGATACATATACCTCATCGATGAAGAATGCATCTGATGCGAAGGTAATCTTCACTCTGCCGTTGGCTGTAATCTTGGTTGTACATTCTGTCCACTGGTTTGGCATCAGGTTGAATGTGCCGTTTTCTACAGTTCCGTTGCTCACGCTTACAGTCATGGTCTTGTTTGACTGTGCGTAAGGGGCAGCCTTGAATGTAAGTATTACATCACCGTTGATCTTGATTTCAGGAGAGGTGAAGGTGATGTTGGTGGCATTTCGCTTACCTACACGAGCACACTGGAAACCTCCCTTGTAGGTCTGTACATTAGATGTCCAGCCGTTCTTGTCTGATGAGAATGCACCATTGGCAAACTGGTTAGGGTTGCCGCTTGTATAGAAGCCCTTGCCGTCGTTGCCACCTGTACCCAGACACTTGTCAAATGTTTCCTGGAAGACGTAATTCTCTTCTGATGCAGTCTTATTCAGGTTCTGGAAAGTGAAAGATGCTGTACCGTCTGCAGCGATAGCCATATCAGAAAGGATGATGTTCATCAACTTGGTGCCATCTGTGTTCAGATTATAAGATGTGCAGGCAGGAGTGGTGTTGTTTGCCAGGCGGTTCTTGTTGCCGTAAGGCCATGCATCATACTCCTCACTTTTCTCGCTCTTCACGTTGTCGGCAGGAACGAAGGTCATACGCTCATGGTCGTTGACACCAGCCATCATGGAGTTTGGAATATTGTAATTCCATGCCTTCAGGTTGTAGTCGATGTGGTTGATCATGATACCTGAACCAGCCAGGGCTGCATCCCAACCCTTCTTCTGACGGTTCTCTATCAGATAGTACTCATCGGCATGGTTTGGATTTCTGAAGATGTAGGCATCACCGCCATCAGCCAGAGGCTTGATTCCTGATACTGATGTGTTCTCCTTCAGTTCGATTGGAGAAATCCAGCCAGCGGCATACTTCTCGTAGGCGGTATAGCCGGCAGGAGTAAAGCCGTTGTCATTATAGTTACCCTGGCACATCAAGTCCCAGGTACCCATACCATATAGGCCAGAATAGTTCACATCGTATGCATCCGGATAGCCCAGACAGTGAGAGAACTCGTGGCAGATGGTACCGATGCCATCCACTTCGTTAGATACAGAAAGCTCGTTGGAGCAGGCATAATCCACTACGGTCTTCTTGCCGCAAGGTACTGGTGAAACCATTCTTCCCTTGTGTGGCCAGATGGTGTTGACGCCACCGCCTGTAGCTTCGCCACGACCGGCATAGACCACGAATACCATCTCTACCTGTCCGTCTCCGTCCCAATCGTATGGGGCGAAGTCGATACCTTCAGCCACGGCGTTGCCCAGACAGCCTGAAATCATCGCCTGAACGTTCACGTCCTGTGCATCGCCATCGTTCTTGCCATAGAAATCAGATTCACCAAGGGTGTAAGGACCCACTACGTCGAAATCCATCTCAAACTTGCCGTTGCTTTGCGCCTTGAAGTAATCAGCCACGCTACCCTTGAACTTACCCTCGCTGAAACCTGGCTCGTTAGCCACGCGGTTGTAGAAAGCCTTAGGATCATCCATGGTGAACTTCTTGTCGGAGAACTGAGCCAGCAGGATGAGACACTTCTTCTTGCCGGTGTAGGAGACACCTCTTGTGATGCTGGTGCTGCCATTAGCGTTACCAGAAAGGAGGTTCTTTTTGATGATGTTCTCAGGACAAGCCTGCTGGCGCATCACTCTGCTGCGCTCCTGAAGCTGGGCCATGTTGGCTGGCTTCAAGCCATCTGAGGTGTCGTAAGAATAGCGGTTGCCTGCCTTGTCTTCCCAAAAGCGCAGGAACTCATCGCCACACAACTGAACTTGGACAGCCTGTCCGTTCTTGAGTGTAAAGGTCTTCCAGATGCCTCGCTTGGCTGGTACTGCATGGATGGCAGAAACCGCCAGCAACATAGACATGAGGACTAACAGTTTTTTCTTCATAAAACGTTTTATTAAAGTTGTCTTATAACTAATTTCTTTATCCGTTGACAAAGTTAAGCATAAAAATTGAGATACAGCCGATTAGCTTACATTTTTTAAGCTACATTTGCTTTTAAAAATGCTCATTTCCCCTCATTCTTTCAATTTGTAAGTTCGGGGAGATGAAATCTGCAAAAAAAGAGAGATAACCCAATGCTTTCATGTGTTATCTCTCTCTCTTTAATATATCAACTTAATGCTTTCACTTTATTTCACCTTTGTGAGCTTGATCTTCGTTACGCTGAAGAACTCATAGCCGGTGAAGGTTCCACCAGTGGTGTAGATACCACCGAACAATACCTGGTCTTGGTCGAAGACAATCTCCTTGCAGTCTTCACTCCATGTTCCCTTGATAGGGGTTGTGGTGAGTGAACCATTTGACAGGTTGCTCAGTACGATATTACCCATGATGCCCAGATCCTTGGTGAAGTCGTAACCCTCGATGAAGTTATACTTGCCCAGGTTGTCGAATGCCACATAGCCCTGCTTGGTTTTTTCGTCATAGTGGAATGACAGACGTGCAGAAGAAGAGTTTACAGCCATACCTGTGAGATACAAAGTATTGTTGTAGTCGCCATCCTCTTCGTCGCTGGCACCGATGATCTTCACTACACTCTCCATTGGTGCACCCTGGCGGCTTACACCTGTGAGCTTCCACTTACCCTGGAGCTTCTCGTAAATCTGAGAGTCGTTGTCTTTCAGTGAAACCTGGGTTGTTGCATTGCCAATCTCGGCACCCTTGGCTTCAACGATGGTAATCTCGAAGGTGCGGTCGGCGTTGATTCCATCATCATCCACAGGCTCCACTTCTACATAACCGATGCTGTCTGAAATGCTGATGGTCTTGTCTGTAATATAATAATGTACGTCTTCCTTGGCAGGGTTGCTGCCCACTTCCTTCACAGCGAGGGTAACATACACATTACCGTTGGTCTTGCCCTTTACCTCGATAGGCACATTGGTCAGGCCCATATTCTCCTTGATGACCATGGTAGGATTCTTCATGCTTACTGTTACGTCAGCAGCCGAGTTCCAAGAGTCATCGTCGCTAGAGCAGGCACCGAAGAAGGTAACCACTGCCAGCAACATTAATAATTTGATGTATTTCATATTCAAATGAATTCTTGTTGATTACTACATTATTATATTAATAGCCTGGGTTCTGCTGGCCAGCCAAGTGAGGATTGGCATCAATCTCTGCCTTAGGGATAGGCCAGGTGAGGCGGTAGTCGTTTGCAGTATATTTCAATGCTCTGCCCTGCTTGACGATGATGGCATCCAGCTCCTCGTTTTCGTCGTGGTTAGGTTTGCGCTCGAAGCCCTCGCCGTAACGGCGGATGTCGCTCATGCGCATACCCTCGCCGATGAACTCACGCTCACGCTCTTCTTTTATTTCCTTGAGGAGAGTCTTCTGCTCAGAATAGTTCTCTGTTACATAATCCACGATGCGGTTGCTGCGCAGAATGTTGAGATACTTGTTTGCTTCTTCCTTGTGGTCCTGGCGAGCTTCTGCCTCGGCTACGATGAGATACATCTCTGAGAGGCGGAATGGCTTGCTCATGTTCATGAGGTTGTTGTTGCTGCCTGTGCGGAGGTCTGAGTTTCCTGGGAACTTGTTGAAAGCCATCGCCTCGTAGCTGTTACCCTCTACCTGCAGGTTGTCATACTGCTTCAGGAATACATCGGCACGAATATCACCCTCGAACTTCTCCCAAAAGAGGTTTAAGACGGCAGATGTTGGAATGTAGTCTGCCTTGGTCTCCGACTCACTTACGTAGTATTCACCGTTAGAGCTGCCCAACTCCTGTGCAGTCATCAGAGGGCGGAAGATGATTTCTGTACCCTCGTCCTTGGTCCAGAGCTTGGCATAGTCGTCGATGGTGGTCAACTTATACTTGCCGCTGTTGATGACAGCCTTTGCATATTTAGCTGCATTAGCCCAGTCGCCCTTAACCAGGGCTACGCGAGCCTGGAGAGCCTGAACGGTCTGTGAATGGATGTAAGCCAGAGGCTGAGCCTCTTCCTTGGCAACCTTCACACCCGATTTCTCGTATGCTACCAAACCATCGTATGCCTTCTGCATATCTTCCTCAATCAGAGCGAAGGTCTCTGCCAGGGTAGAACGGCTAGGGTAGTCGTTGAGATTACCTGTTGGCTTATAGACAGTGGTCAGAGGCAGACCGCTTGCTGCCTTGGTTGGATCACACTGTGTATATGACTGGCAGAAGTGGTCTGCCAACCAGAAATACATGTAAGCACGAACGAAGTGTGCCTCGGCATCGTAGTGAGCAAAGGCAATCTTGTCCTTATCGCTGAAGGCATCGCTTGCCTGCATGTTGGCTGCACGTTCGATGATGGCATTGGCTGTGGCAATCATGGAATAGCTGCCGCTCCACTTGCTGGAAACGTCACCGTCGGTGATGGTAATTACACCATTTGAGAACTGACCGAGACGATTACCGTTGCTGATCAGTCCGTGGAACTCGTCCATCTGTATATCTGACAGGTAAAGCCAAGAGCCAGATGTCACCGCACGCAGGTTGGTGTAGAGAGCGTTGCGGAATTGGCGAAGGTCCTTCTCCTTCTCGATGGCTGTGTTGTCATCCAGCGAACCGTATGGAGCCTTGTCCATGCTGCAGGATGTGAACGCCATCGCACACAGGAGCATCAATGAAAAATATATCTTCTTCATAATTCTTTTCTAGTAATACTTTTTGTTTAGAATGTTAACTCTGCACCAATCACAAACTGGCGGGTGTTTGGATAGTTGAACTGAACCAGGTTCTTGTCTGGCTCTGGATCGTAGCCCTCGAATGGAGTGATGGTAAAGAGGTTGCGGGCGATACCGAACACCTTGATGTCCTTGATGTAGCGGATGGTCTGCATCCAGCTCTTTGGCAACTGATACTGAACGGTCAATGTCTTCATGCGCAAGAATGAAGCATTGCTCAGCGTGTGGTCGTCGAGGTAAGTCTCGTAACCATAAGCAGGAATATCGGTAACCTGACCTGGAGTAGTCCATACGTTCAGCATATCTACGCACTGGTTATAAGATGTACCCATGTTGGCATTCTTGATGAAGTAGTCGTCGTTGACGAGCATGTACTTGCCCGACTGCCAAGCGAAGTCTGCGATAACGCTGAGGCCCTTCCATGTAAAGTTGGTGCCGAAACCACCAATCCATGGCGCATAACGGTTCTTGCCCAGGAACACTGAGTTGTTGGTCTCATCGTATGTCTTGGTGATGTTGCCGTTCTTGTCGTACCACATAGGCTCGCCAGTGCGTGAATCTACACCTGCATAGCGTACATTGTAGAACTCACCATAGGCATGACCCACCTGCAACTTCAGACCAGTGCCTGAAAGCACGTATTCGTTGCGACCTGCAAACAACTCTGTAATCTCGTTCTTGTTGTAGCAGATGTTGGCAGATACACTCCAGCTCATATCCTTGGTCTTGATGAGGTCAACGTTTACGGTTGTCTCGAAACCCTGGTTTACCATGGTACCGATGTTACCCATACCTGAGGTGAAACCTGTGGTCATAGAGTAAGGAATCTCCATCAGCATATCAGATGTCTCGTTGCGATAGAAGTTGGCATCCACGGTAACACGGTTAAATAAACCGAAGTTCAAACCGATGTTCAGCTTGCTCACCTTCTCCCAAGTCAACTTGTCGTTGCTTGCCTGGGTGATATCGATGGAACCTTCGCCGTTGTAGTTGCTACCGGAACCGAAGAGTCCGTAGAAATCGTAAGAACCGGCACCTGAGTCATTACCGGTAGTACCATAGTTGGCACTCACGGTCAGGTCGTCCAGCCATCTCAAGCCACGGAGGAAGTTCTCGCGCTTGGCATTCCATTTCAAACCGAGGGAACCGAAGGTACCCCAACGGTGGTCTGGAGCAAACTTAGAGCTACCATCGAAACGGAGTGAAGCATATACGTAATACTTCTCGTCGTAGTTGTACTCGGCAGTACCGAAGAGAGAGTTGGCTACTTCCTCTGAACGGCTATCAGTCTGAGCTGATGGTGTGATGGTAGTAGCTGTGTTCAGCAGCATGCGGCGAACGTCGGTCTGACCTGTAGAAGTGATACCGAAACCACGACCCTTCTGGATGCGGGTCTCCTCACCCAGCAGCAGGTTTACATAATGAGGACCGAAGTTATGACGGAACTCAGCTGTATGAGTCAATGTGTAAGCGTAGTAGCGGCTGAAGTTTGCTGATACACCTCCGGTATGAGCATCAATCACCTGACCCATTGGGGTAGTGAACTGATCGTATGGGAGACTTGCTCTGTCTGATGTAAGGTCGTAGCCAAACATAGACTGCAGGGCAGTGAAAGTCAATCCCTCAACAGGAGTGAACTGCTCGTTCAGCGACAGGTTGAGGGTTACATTCTTGCGGTCCTGGTTTGTATTGGCTACAGTGAACCAAGGCAGCAGGAACTGAGAGTAGAGGAGTCCGGCAGCGCGGTCACCCTTCACCAGATTACCAGCCTCGTCGAAGCTATAATAATAAGGTGCATCGTATGGCAACGCCATCTTGGCAGCAACCAATGGGTTGGCAGCATAAATCTGGCTGTTGTCTGCCCACTGGCTGTTCTGGCTGTAATCCTGAACACCGAAGTTAGAGCTGAAGCCCACCTTGAAGAACTTGTTCAGACGAGAGTTGAGGCGTGCAGCCAAAGTGCTGCGGCGCATATTGGAAGCCTCGATCAAACCATCTTCCTGATGGTGGTTGAACGAAACGAAGTAGTTCATGGTCTGACCGCCGCCCTGCAAGGTAGCGTTGATATCAGAAGTAGGAGCCGAGTTCTTGATCAGCTCGTCGCGCCAGTCGGTGCTGATACCATACTTATTTACCAGATTACGGATATTATCGTTTACAGGCTGACCAATCATGTCGCGGAACTGGATGTACTGCTGAGAGTTCATCATCTCCTGGCCCTTGCTGGTAGCAGAAGAGATACCATACTGTGCCTTGACGGTGAGCTGAACCGACTCGTTGTACTTAGCCTGCTTGGTAGTGATGACAATAACACCGTTGGCAGCACGCGAACCATAGATAGAGGTTGACGCAGCATCCTTCAACACGGTGATGTTGGCAATGTCTGATGGGTTCAATGTGCTGAAGAAGCTGGCAGTGATAGGAGAACCATCGAGAATGAACAGAGGCTGGTTAGAAGAACCGATAGAGTTGACACCACGCAAGCGAATCTGTGCAGACTGTGAAGGGTCACCGGCAGAAGAAAGAACAGACAAACCTGATACCTGACCGGCGAGCGCGTCTGTAAAGTTAGGGGTTACGACAGATTCCAACTTCTTTTCACCGATGTTGGAAATAGCGCCAACTACAGATCCCAACTTCTTGGCAGCACCATAACCGGTGATGATAACCTGCTCAAGAACATGTGTGTCAGGATCCAAAACAACCTGCATCTTGTCAGATGCCTTTAATTTCTTGGTCACCATTCCGATGTAACTGAACTCCAGCTCTGCCTTGTTGCTCGCAACATCCAGAGTGAAGTTACCATCAATGTCGGTAACTGTACCAGAAGTAGTACCCACAATCTTGACCGATGCACCGATGATCGGTGAACCGTCTTCAGAAGAGGTAACTACACCAGAAACGTGAGTTTGTGCCAACGCCATTCCCAAATTCAGGAAGACGCAAGCAATAAACATCATGAGTCTTTTTTCCATAGATCTCTTTTTTTCTTTTTATTGTTATTACTTACTATTTTAAAATGTATTCTACTAATTTTTTTCTTAATATTTAGCCCTCTATCGAGGCCGTGTCGCTTAAATCGGTGCAAAATTAAGCATTTTTTATCTTTCTTCCAAATGTTTTTGCCAAAATATAAAATAAATGGCTAGATTTTCTGATAACTTGACGTTTTGTCAAGCAGAATGGGATAAAAATCCCCATTTTTGGAGTTCATTCATGGTATTTTGATAGGAAATGTTGATTTTATGTAGTTTTTATGCAAAAATTCTTGTGAGTTTCGAAATAAATTATTACCTTTGCCGACGAAAGAGAGGAAGATTAACGCTAAAGGTGCGTGATGAGTTACAGATAATAATTTAAAATAACATAAATTTTAAAAGTCGAGAGTATGAGAAAAGTATTACTTTTTGCGACAGCATTGTGCCTTTCTTCAGCAGCAATGGCACAGACATCTATTGAGTCAGCTCTTAATGCCCAGAAGGGTGAGAATACCTACAAGGTAGAGAGCAGTGAGGCTAAGAACACTTATTGGAAGTTTACAGCAGACAAGAACTATCTTGCCAAGGTATCTCCATTGTCTGGATCAAGCAATGTTCCTACTGTATTTACATCGGTAGAAGGAACAGACTCGCTCACCCTGGGTGGTGCGGGCTTGAAGTATCCTTCTAAAGCGTATGCCTTGGAAAAGGGTAAGACCTATTACTTCATCATGAACATGACGGGTGAGTCGGGCTTCAACCTCGACTTGTCTGAGATGTCTTCTTATGGCAAGGGTCTCTCTCAGGACAATCCTGCCGAGTTGAAGGTAGGTGAGGAGTTGTACCTTGGTAATCCGCTGGGTGCTCAGTATGAGAACACTACTGCCTATGTTACCTATACAGCCGAGAAGACAGCGCAGCTTCAGCTCGCTTTCTCAAGCTATGTTTCAGGTGCCACTGTGAATGGTAATTATGCTTCTACAAACTATGACCAGGCTACAAGCGGATATGTACTGAAAGTGAGCGTAGAGAAGGGTAAGACTTATACCATCGCACTGAATCTTCAGGGTAGTGTCGTTACAAACTCTAAGCTCGTAGAGGTGAAGGCGGGTTCTCTTGAGATGCCATTCGCCTTGAACGAGGGTGAGAACAAGGTACCTGCCGAGATGGGCGACTACTACTTTACTTATACTCCTACCAAGACGGGTTATCTGAACATCTCCAGCGATGCTGTGCTGGCTGGCGGTCAGGTAAAGGTATATTCCAACTTGAACAATATCACCTATCAGGAGGTAGCGGCTTCTTCTGAGCCTGGTACCTATAATGTTCGCGTTGAGATTCCTTATACAGGTTCTACCTATTATATCGTAGTAAACAAGTTGCAGGATTCTGCTGCCGAGGATGTAATCAAGGCAGAAATGCAGGCCTACCAGCCAGGTGAGACTGTGAATACAGCCTTCGAATTGACTGAACTCCCTGTAGAGAAGACTTTGCCTAGTGCCAAGGGTACCTATTATTATAAGCTCACGGTTCCTGCCAACACAGAGAAGTTTGTTACGGTTGAGACTGATGCCAATCTCGATGCAGCTACATCTATCATCTTCTACAACCAGCAGAATGGCGAGTATGGTGCTGCTACTGTAAAGAATGGCTTGCTGAAGACTTACGTTGGTGGCCAGTCTTACGAGATTACTTATATCCTGAAGGTTACAGCCAATGAGGATAATCCATTGGCATTCAAGGTTTCATACCTGGATGTAGAGAAGGGTTCTCTTGTAACAAACCCAGCTGAAGCTGTGGAGGGTGAAAACGAGATCACCGTAGAGGGCACAGAATACTTCAAATATACAGCTACCAAGAATGGCAAGCTCAATGTGGAGGTTGAACCAGGTGTTACCGTCAGCTTCCCTAGAGGTACAGGCCAGTGGGATGGTGAATACACAGCCATCAACAAGGGTACCGACTTCTTTATCGAGGCTACTGCCGGAACCACTTATCTGATTAAGGTATCTGGTGCAGCCAAGGGTACAATCATGAATCTGGAAGAGAAGGAGTTCTCTGCCGGTGAGTCTCGCACCAACCCTATCGTCATGGAGGATGATGAATATACATTCACCAAGGCAGGTGCTGCTGACCTCTGGTTGCAGTATAACGTAACTGAGGATGGTGTTCTCGACTTCGCCTGCGACCAAGGCTATAATGGTGGCAGCGACCGCATCGAAGTCTTCAAGAATGAGGAGCCATACGGAACTACCATGATGGGTACAGAGAACTTTGGTAGTGCTTCAGTCACCGTATATAAGGGTAAGGTTATCGTTAGCAAGGGCGATAAACTCTATATCCACTGCGTTATCGCAGGTAAGGTTACCGGTAGCAAGATCAAGTTTACCAAGCATGAGGCTGAGCCAGGTGAAACCATAACCAATCCATTGGTTATCACTAAGGGTAAGACCGTAACAATTACAGGTGCTTCCCGCAGTACTCCTGTATGGATGAAGGCTTCACTCCCTGCTGGTACAACCACCTTCCGCCTGAACAGCTACTTGATGACTGCCCTCTATAACAGCCTGGAGGATGCCAAGAATGGCGCCAATGCCGAGGAGGTAAGACCCAATTACGTACAGCTGCCTGATGGCTCTTACGTTTATGAGTTTACCAAGGAGATGGCAGCAGCTGGTGATGTTTACTTCCAGTTTATTGAGTCATACGGTGCTACCGACTTCACATGGATGGATAACGAGGCAACTGGCATCTGGAACATCGAGGCTGCTGGCGACAGCAAGGTATCTATCTTCAAGATGGATGGTACTCAGGTGAACCAAATTTCAGGCAATGGTGTATATATCATCAAGTCGAACGGTAAGACCAAGAAGGTTGTCATTAAGAAATAATGGTTTGTAGTATGATGATACATATATAATAAGAAAAGGTGCAAGTGGGGTGAAAAACTCCGCCTGCGCCCTTTTTCGTCAAAGTATCACTTGCTATAGACCTGTTATTACGACAGAAAAAGAGAAGAGAATTCAGCATTTATTAATATACACATTAAAAAACGAGAAAACTATGAGAGGTCTCAAAAGACTGCTTTTGGCTTCCGTATTGTGTGCGGGATATACCCAAGCCACTTGGGCTATCAAGGCATATCCCCATCCAATCATGATGCGGCAGCCTGACGGCACCACCTTGTTGGTAAGAATACAAGGTGATGAGAATTTCCACCTCGTTACCACCACGGATGGATTTCTCCTGAACAAAGACAAGAAGGGTTATTTCTGTTACGTGGATTACGACAAGAAAACCCAGAAGAAAGTGATGACCAAGCAGAGAGCACACAATGTGGATGTGCGCTCCGACAAGGAGAAGAAACTCTTGGAGTCATTGACCAGTGCGAAAGATGCCACTGTCGACATCTTGAGCAGAACCCCTATCATGAAGAAGGCACCTAACAAGTTCCTGAGCCGCCGCATCGTGGCTCCCCGCAAGTATGCTGCTGAAACACGAAGCGGCGAAGCTGCTGTCAAGGAATCGCAGTATCTTGTGGTCCTGGTTAACTTCCAGGATAGCGTATTGCGCCACACCCAGCAGGACTTCGACCACTGGCTGAACCAGCCTGGCTACAGCGAGAACGGTGGAACGGGTAGTGTGAAGGATTACTACCGCGACAATTCCATGGGTCAGTTTATCCCTAACTTCAAGGTAGTGGGGCCATACACCCTTTCCAAGCCTACGGCTTACTATGGCGGCAACAGCAGCAGTACCAGCGGTACTGATACCAACCCACGCGACATGGTGAAGGAGGCTGTGGAACTCGCCAAGAAGAACAATCCTGATCTGGATTTCCGCCAGTTTGATAACGATGGCGATGGCATCATGGACAACTGCTACGTAATCTATGCCGGTTACAGCGAGGCAAGTACAGCCAATGGCGATGATATCTGGCCACACAGCTGGTATCTGGACGACAACACCACCATCGATGGCGTACAGATTCACGACTATTCCTGCTCTGCCGAGCTGGTAGGTATGCCTGGAGCTCCTGTAGTTCCATCTATGGATGGTATCGGAACCTTCACCCATGAGTTCGGTCATGTGCTGGGTCTCAAGGATATGTACGACACCGATGATACCAGCAATGGTAAGGGTATCGACCCGGGTGCCTACAGCCTTTATGCTTCAGGTAGTTACAACAACGATAGCCGCACTCCTCCTTGCCTGATGGCATTCGAGCGTATGCAGATGGGCTGGATGAAGGAAGGCGAGGACATCGTAGAGGTGAAGAACCCTGAGGATGTTACCCTGACTTCTATCGCCGACAACAAGGCGCGCTTCATCAACTGCCAGCCAGACCGTACACCTGGTACAGGTATGGAGTGGTTCATCCTGGAAAACCGCCAGCAGACGGGTTGGGACAAGTATATCCCGGGTCATGGTCTGCTCATCACTCATTACGACTATACCGATGAGATGAAGAAAGACTGGTGGGATATCAACGGGCCAAACAACAGCGCCAAGCATCGCTGTATGTATATCGTGCCAGCCGACGGCATCGACAACGAGGTGACCCGTAGCGGCGATACCTATCCGGGTAAATCAGCCAGTACATCTTTCACAGATACCACCACCCCTAGTTCTCTGAATTGGGAAAAGGAGCCGGTTAACGTGCCTATCACCAATATCATGGAGCAGGATGGCAACGTGATGTTCCAGGTTAATGGCGGTACCAGCAAGTGGAACTTCATCAAGACACTTGTGCCAGAGAAGATTTACGATACACAGGCAACCTTCAAGGCAAACATCGAGAGCAACAAGGTAGATGTGGATGAGGTAGGCTTCTGCTGGAAGGAAGGCGCTTCTGCCGACCCAACTCTCACCGATGGTGTGAGCGCAGCAGGCAAGGTAGAGAATATCAAGGCAGCTTCTTTCACAGCCAAAGGTCTGCAGTCAGGAACCACCTACAGCGTACGCTCTTACATGAAGATGAGCGATGGCAGCGTGGTATATGGTTCACCGGTTCCATTCACCACCGAGTGGGCATACGCCAACGTAACCCTGGATACTCCATTCTACGGAAACTTCCTGAGCTGGACAGACGGCAACCCTGACGGATGGCAGATTATCGACCACAATGGCGATGGTACCACCTGGTATCAGGACGAGGGTGCCCAGGCCGTTCACTATTCTCTGAACTATTGGAATGATGCAGATGATTATCTCATCAGCCGTCGCCGCTTCCACGTGCCAGAGAAGGGCGTGATGTTCTTCACCCGTGGTGTGACAGAGGAGAATGGTGTGGAAGACCTGGAGGTATTGGTTTCTACCAAGACCAACGATCTGAACGATTTCCACCTCGTAAAGCGTTTCTCTTTTGCCGATTACTTTGGAAGTCAACATGCAGAGGAGGTAGATTTGAGCCAGTTTGCCGGAAAGGATATCTATATTGCCTTCCGTGTCTGCTCAGAGAGAATGCAGAACGACCTCTGGTTGTGGAACGTGATGGTAACACAGAAGCTCGATACACCTAAGGACGTGAAGCTGGAGAGAACCAGCGAGAGCGTGCTTACTGCATCATGGAGCCCTGTGGAAGGCGCTGATAATTACTATCTCTGCCTGAGTAGAGAGACCAATAAGACCAACTCGCAGACCGTGTTCACCCCAATGGATTTCTATCAGAATGTAGAGGGTGATGTAGTTCTGGGCACAGGTTCTATCCAGTTCCGTAGCAATGGTTCCGTTACTCTGAAGGATTGTCCTGACGGTATCAAGGACTGCAAGTTCATCGTCACAACATCCGGTCCGCTCGGTTCTTCTGAATTGAGTATCGAGGGTACAGAGGATGGCAAGACATGGAATGCTGTGGGAGCTAAGATTACCTTGAAGGAATATGATTCTGAAGGTCAGGAAGAGGATTACTCTACTTATCTGGAGAACAAGAAGTACAGACAGCTGCGCTTCAAGTTCAAGAATGGCGGTAGAAATGGCCGTATCAAGTATCTCACACTTACCTACAACGACGGTAAGGTTTATGAGGACTTGGCAGCCGGTTCTGTAGGAAATGCCACAGCGATTCCTATTACCAACAAGGAAGACGGCGAGTATGATGAGGGCAAGTACCGTGTTTGGGTAGCTTCAGGTAAGGGCAACCTTTACTACGATGAGTCTGCACCTGTTTACTACCAGGCAAATACCTCTACAGGCATCCACGATGTCATCGAGGGTACCGGCATCGGCATCAGCGTGAACGGTGGCAATATCCAGGTAGATGGCATCAAGGCAGGCTACACCGTTACCTGTACATCTGCTGCCGGCATTCAGCTCTATACTGCTGAGGCCCGCTCTGGCAGTCTGAACTTCCAGGTTCCTGCAGGCACTGGCATGGCTATCATCAGCGTAAGCGGCGAGGGCAAGACCCATCGCAGCAAGATTATCATCAAGTAATAAACAATAGCTAATAGCATCAAATAGAACATTTATGAAACATTATAAATATTCTGCCATCTTGTTGGCTGCCATGACCTGCGGAGCTGTATGGGCTTCGGTGGATGCGCTGACTGATGGAAAGAAGGGTGAAGGCGAAAAGGTGAAGCCATCGGAGAATTTCGTGGCTCAGTCTCGCAAGGCACCTGTCGTTCGCTATACCAAAATGAAGGTGGAAGGCAATGCCGAAGGCGTGCCTTACGGACTCCAACTGATGGGTGTGAACGACAAGACGGTGAAGTTGAGCTGGATTTCACCAGAAAAGACCGATGGCTACTTCGATGATTTCGAGAATCATCAGGACTTTGCCATCAATTCAGCCGGTAACGTGGGCTGGTCGTATATCGACGCCGATAATAACAATACCTATACCTGGCAGGCTTGTACCTTCCCAACTCAGGGTCAGAAGATGGCTTTCGTGGTCGTGAACCCTTGGGAAACCTCTCCTGCGGTGAACGAGAATCCAAATTTTCAGCCTTATTCTGGCAAGAAGATGCTGGTGGATTTCAGTTCTATCGACGATAAGAACAACGACTACATCATTTCGCCAGAGTTGAACTTCGACCGGGACTTCCAGTTTAGTTTCATGGCTCGCACTTACAAGATTGAGGGCGACAACTTTGCCGCTGAGCGTGTTCGCGTAGGTTATTCTACTACCGGCAAGCGTCCTTCCGACTTCAAGTATGTGAACGAAGGTCCATACGTGGAACTGCCTGCGGCTTGGACACTCGTGAAGTATAACATTCCTAAGGAGGCGAAGTATGTAACCATCAACTGCGTTTCTGAGAGTGGATTCATGATGATGCTCGACGACATCTTCGTGGGAACCAACAAGATTCGTCCTACTCAGAGCACGAAACAGCTGGCTGCTGCCAACCCTGTGGTGGGCTTCAACGTTTATCGTAATGGCCAGAAGGTGAACGAGACTCCGATGGATTCTGCGCGCTTCACCGATAATGTGCCAGACTATGCTGACTATACCTATACGGTGACTGCCGTTTATCAGAATGGTCAGGAGTCTGCCCAGAGTGAACCTCTGAAGGTGAGCGTTCCGGATATCCGCCTGTTGCCTTTCGAGGACGACTTCGACGACTGGACGCTCCATGCCGACAAGTGGACTACCGTGAACCTCGACAACAACAAGGAGAGCAAGTGGTCTATCGACTACTACGAGTATGGATTGGTTGACCCATCCGCTACCTACAGTTGGTCGGCTTTGACCAATTACAACCAGGCACTGGAGAGCCGCGAGCTGAATACTCCAAACAAGGACAATACCTACCTGCGTTTCAACCTGCGTCTCCGCAACAGTCAGCAGACCAATGTTGACTACATGGAGGTAGAGTTTAGCTGCGATGGCGGAAAGACATGGGAAGGTCTCGATGTATTCGACAACTACTCTGGTGGCTTCGATTGGACAACTCATACCTATTCTATCGGTGAAGATCTGAGCAATAACCTGTTCAAGATCCGTTTCCGTGCGCATGGCGACTATGCCAAGTGGATTAACTATTGGTACGTAGATGACGTGAAGGTATGGAACCCGGTTTGGGCGAAGGGACAGTTGAGTGTCAAGACTCCAACAGGTACTATCTCAAGATGTCCTGTTACCCTGACTGGCGATAACGGTGCTGTTATCAGCGAGACTACCGACAAGAATGGTGTACTCAAGCTCGACCAGATAGAGGAGGGTACCTATACCGTAAGCATCATCCGTGAGGGCTACAACGAGTATAAGGGAAAATGGACCGTCAAGGCCGATGGTACTAACAACTTCATAGCCAACCTGGAAGCTCCAAAGGTAGCGTTTTCTACCAACGCTGTGAGTGCAGACCTGGAGGCTGAGGCTAACATCACCAAGAACTTTACCATCAAGAACGAGGGTAACGGTACTCTTACCTGGTATCTCAAGGAGAATACCAACAAGGGTACCGGCGACATCTCTCACCGCTGGGAAACCATGCCATCATGGAACACCTCCGGCGACTTGCAGAGGTCTATCGCCTTCGATGGTGAGTACTACTATACCACCTCTTCCGTAGAGTTGGGTAAGTTCTGGAAGTACGACAAGAACGGTAAGTTCATCGAGCAGTTCTCTATACCAGAGATGTATTACAAGCTCTACGACCTTGCCTTCGACGGCCGCTACTTCTACGGCAGTGACTGGTCTAACCGTATCTTCAAGCTCGATTTCGACAACCATCGCATCGTGGATGTCATCACCGTGGGTGGTGTTTCCGACCTGAAGATTACCCACTGTACCTACGATCCAGCCTACGACGGCTTCTGGATTGGTACCTTTACAACCATCGGATTGGTTGACCGCAAGGGTAAGTTTATCCGTAAGATGGCTGCCTTGACTACTGATGGCAACATCGCTGTCTATGGTTCTGCCTACGATAACGTAACTCCTGGAGGTCCATACCTCTGGTTGTCTGATATGACTGCTGAGTCTTCAGATAAGTTTGATAAGCTGCAGCTCCGTCAGTATGATATCGCCAAGGGTGTATTGACTGATGTGAAGCACGTATTGACCGATGTTCCTGGTTATGTATTGGGTGGTCAGGCCACTGGTCAGAACTATGTCTGCGGTCTGTTCTCTTCTATGGATGTAGTTCCAGGCAAGTTGGTTCTGATGGGAATACTCAACCAGAGTCCTAACCTGGTATTCAACTATACCCTGGCAGAGACTAACAAGTGGCTTAACCTCTCTCCTAAGCATGGTACGCTGGAGCCGGGTGCTGAGCAGGTAATCAACGTAGGTCTCGATGCTCTGGAGGCAAAGAAGGGCGACAGCTATGCAACAACAGCTACTCTGTTCACCAACCCAGAGTTGGAAGCACAGACCATCAGCTTCAACCTGAATGCCACATCTGAGTCTTCTACTCCACGTCCGTTGAGCCTGAAGGCTGAGCCTAAGGCTGCCTCTGCCGTACTCACATGGGCTAAGGGCAATGGTGCTGCCGTGGCAGATGGATATAATGTATATCGCAACCACGTGAAGGTGAATGCCACTCCAGTGAAGGAGATGCAGTTCACGGATACCAAGCTGGTTTACGGCAAGTATTCTTATCAGGTGACAGCGGTTTACAATGGCAAGGAGTCGGCAAAGAGCGATTCTGTGGTTGCCTTCGTCAGCGATGGTGCTCAGTATTATGCTCCTCTCAACCTGACTTCAAGCATCAAGAACAACAAGAATGTTCACCTGAACTGGGATTCTCCATTGTTAGAGGCTGCCCATCGTGATACCATGAGCTGGGCTACCGGCAAGCACGAGGATGAGCTGGGTCTGGCTTCAGGCGGTTACTTCTTCGCAGGTGCCAAGTGGGATGCTGAGGATTATATTCCTTACCGCAACAAGAAGGTTTCTTCTGTTTCCATCCAGTTGGTTAACACGGTTACCTATCTTGCACCTCGTATCTATGAGGATGGCAACATCATCTACAGCAAGAAATATAGAGGCGAAATCAAGTATGACGGTTCATTCACCGATATTCCATTGGATAAGGATATTATCCTGAAGCCAGGACATTCTTATATCTTCGCATTCCAGATCATGAACGATGCGGATGTACATCCTCTGAGTCTCGACGACAGCAAGGCTGTGAACGGCAAGGGTAACTTGCTCTCTGTAGATGGCAAGAACTGGTTTACTGCAGCTGAGTCTGCCATTAGCGGTAACTTGAACATCCGCGTAAACGTGGCTCCTAACAGCAACGATACTGAGGCAACCCCTATGGGTTACAACATCTATCGTGATGGCGTGAAGGTGAACAGCACTCCTGTGGCTGGTCAGTCATTCGATGACGTTCTCTCTAACGCAGGTACCTACAGCTATCAGGTAACATCTGTATATGCTGATGGCGGTGAGTCTGAGTTTGGCGGCAAGACTTCTGTTGAGGCTTATGCCATCGAGAACCAGACGGCTCCTCATCATCTGGATGCTACTGTAACCCGCAACCGCGACATCTCACTCCGTTGGGATGCTCCTACCGTTTCAGAGATGTCAATCCCTGCAGATGTGGCTAAGCGTCCTGTAACAACCGATGCTGATGCGCCTGAGTTCGTAAGAGAATTCGACGGTGCGAAGTCTTCTATGGCTGTGGCTACCGACGGCAAGTACATCTATACCTCTATCTATAACGAGGATGGTAGAATCGATGTATTCTCTATGGATGGCAAGAAGGTGAAGAGCTGCGTGGTAAGCGATATCGACGGTATCCGTAACCTGGCTTACGATGGTCAGTATCTCTATGCAGGCGACTACAGCACCAAGATGCACGTCATCAATCCTGTTACCATGAAGTTGATGAAGAGCATCGATATCTCTGAGTACTCACGCCACTTGGCTTACATCCCAACACTGGATGGCGGCAAGGGCGGCTTCGAGGTTGGTGACTGGGAGACCAGCATCTACATGGCTAAGGATGGTAGCAAGTTGGCTACAGGTCCTGTCCTGAAGGGTGCTTCCGGCACAGCTTACTACGATGGCAAGCTCTATGCTTTCGAGCAGGGCAATGAGGCGAATGCCTATACCATCGGCATCTATGATATGGCAAGCGGTGAGCGTGTAGGCTCGCTCGATATGGGCAAGTATCTTGAGATTGACAACATCTCTTCTTACAAGGCAGGTGGTATGTCTTCGTTCGTATCTCCTGAGGGCATCACTTACATGTTGCTCGCTCTGCAGCGCCAGGGTGCTGCTACCAAGTTCGTCGTTCTGGATATGGGTGGCTTGAACACTGTGGCAGGTTACAATGTATATCGCAATGGCGAAAAACTGAATGGCGAACCTCTTACTCGTCGTTTCTATCAGGAGACTATGAGCCAGGAGGGCAATTACGACTACAGCGTAGAGACCGTTTATATTGATGGTACTACTTCGGCTAAGTCGGCTGTTTCCACAGCTACTATCGTGGCTTCTGGTGAGGCTAAGGTTCCTGAGAATGTACAGGCAGTGCAGTCAACCTATGGTTACAACGTGCTCCTCTCGTTCAAGGATCCTGATATGTACAAGGCTGCAGCTTCCGTGAACTCATTCGAGTCTTCTGTAGATGGTACAGAGGTATTCGGTGCTGAGGGCGAGAGCTACAAGTCAAACTGGATGGTAAGTTCCGACTACTCATTCGATGGTAGCAAGTCGATTGTTGCCGGTCAGAAGGCTGAGGCTTTCGGTGTCGTGAAGGCAGAGAATATGAAGTATGTTCGTCTTGCAGCCAGAAATGCTGATGACCATAAGGGTGATGGAACATTCGATATCTACTATTCTGTAGGTGGTACTCATCGTGACAACTTCATCCGTCTGCAGACTGTTACAACCACAGAGCAATGGCAGGATGTGATGTGCGAGTTGCCTGAGGGTACAGAGTACATCGGCTTGGCTAAGGCTGCGGGTAATCCAGACCAGTATATCGACGGTGTAAGCTTCTACAAGGAGGCACCTCAGACCGACTGCTACGGATTCGACATCTATCGCAACGGCGAGAAGATTACAGCTTCTCCGGTACAGGGCATCTCTTACGTAGATCACAACCTTTTGATTGGTCATTATGATTATCAGGTGAAGCTGGTTACCAAGAACTCTGCCGAGAGTGAGTTGAGTGATGCAGTAAGTCTCGATCTCTATTATGACAATGGTAGTCTGGCTCCAACCTCTCTGCGTGTAGAGAACAATGGTGGTACCAGAAACCTGACCTGGCAGACTCCTGCTCTGGGTGAGCCTATCTACTTGCGTTGGCACAATGGCAACTGCTACGATGCTGCCGGTCAGCCTAACGGTGGTGCCTTCTTCGCAGGAGTCAACTGGTTTGCTGAGGATTTGAAGGATTACGGTCATCTGGCATTGAGTGATGTAGAGGTTTACATCAATCAGATTCCTGATGCTCTTTATGTATTGGTATATCAGAACAACACGTTGGTTCGCCAGCAGTTTGTTCCAAGCCTGAAGGAGTATGCCTTCAATACCATTCATCTTGACGAGCCACTCCCAATCGACCCTACCAAGAGTCTCCGTGTGGCAGTATATGTAGAGCACAACCAGATTACAGTGCCTCTGGGTTACGATAAGGGCCCTGCTCGCAGTGGCCGTGGCGACCTTTATTCTTCTGATGGTATCTCATGGAGTACGATGGAGGATTCAGGTACTGATATCGATGCCAACTGGAACATTTCCATCGGTTTGAGTCCATACTCTCCTGCTACTTCCATGAAGGCAAGAAAGCTGGGTGCTGATGTTCTCTCATTCAAGCCAAAGGCGAATGTATCTGCTGCACCTTTGAAGGTGGCTCATGTGGCTCAGGGCGCAACTTCTCAGAAGAATGCTTTCTTGGGTTACAATGTTTATCTGAATGGTGACAAGCTGAATCGCAGACTCATTTCTGGTAATTCATACACAGATAAGTCAGCCGTAGTTGGCAACTATCTTGAGTATCAGGTAGCAGCCTCTTATTCTGTTACGGGTGAGCAGTATTCTAACAAGGTAACTCTTGTTGTTACTGGCATCGATGGTGTAACAGCCGATAAGTTGAAGGTTACAGTTGCCGGCAGCACATTGCGTATCGTGGGTGCTCATACAGGCGACAAGGTAGCTGTTTATGCTGCTGATGGTAAGTTGGTAGTAAATAGTGTTGTAACCGACGATTATGTTCAGAACATTTCATTGTCATCATTGACAACCGGCACATACATTGTGAAGGTAGGTCATGATACCGTGAAGGTTCGTGTATCTCGTCGATAAGATTCGATTATAAACAAAAAAAGAGGGTGTGTCATGGACTTATGACACACCCTCTCTTTTTTGTTATTTACAATTTACTTTTTAGCTCATGCAGCTCGTAACTCCGAGCGAAGTAGCTACAGCAGTTAGAATCGAGATTAAGATCTGAATAACAGTTTTCCAAGTTTCCTTTTTCATCTTTTTAGTGAGTAGTGATTAATGATTAGTGATTAATGATTATTGTTCTCTTTGTCATCAGCAGAATCCCCGGAAGAATCCCATGGCTCCCTTAACCGGTCATCAGGCGCCTTTCTTCTGAATGACGGTGCAAAGGTACAACAAAATTCTGATACCACCAAAATTCGGGTGGCGATAAGACCCGATTTTCAGCAACCTTTGATTCTGCATTTAGTTAATAAAGCTAACTCATATTTTTGCGGTGGGAAAACCATAGTTTTTTTTGACGGAAAACATAGTTCATCCTGGAAGAAGATATCTCCCTCATGCGATTTCTCTCAATTCTTGTACCCCCTGCAATTCCCTTCGAAATCTTACAGTTCTTACAGTTCTTACAGTTCTGACAGTTCAGAACTGACCCCCTAAAAAGTGGAGTATGAAAACTAATATATATATAATATTATATATATATTAAAATATATTAATTACTATTTCCTTTCTTCCAGTTCCCCATCTACCCCCTAGTTTTGAACTGTAAGAACTGTAAGAACCGTAAGGGGCATGAATTTCTGCAAAATCATGGAGCAACAGTCCATTCTCACAAAGAATGAGTTGTGTTATTTTCTTTACAAAAATCAAAGACGAATCATCGGCTTATGCCTGGAGCCAAAGTTCTCCGCGTCACCGTATATGCCCCCGCCAGGCGTTCCGGCGGAAAAAGCTAACACGGAAACTTTTTGATTTTTCTTATGTTTTTCGCGTATTTTTAAACATTCGGTGGGTCAGTCATCCTAACCATACTTCAAAGGCCAAAGAAAACTAAAAAAATCCGAAAATTTGTCTGTTAGCCTAATATTCATTTCTTTGCTTTTTGAATGTTAGCTAAACGGATAATGCTGTAAGACAGTATGTTAAGTCTAGTGACACCGCAAAACGCGGTGTTGCTAGACCTGCCAAGAACCGCTTTGGTGTTTGCGAGGGTAAGATGCAGAATGTGCAGATGATCTTCGTTAACGAGAGCGGATTCTATGCCCTGGTGCTGGGTTCCAAGCTGCCATCGGCAGTGATGTTTAAGGATTGGGTTACCTCGGTGGTACTGCCTCAGATTCGCAAGACGGGCGGTTATATCCCAGTGCATGAAGGGGAGAGCGAGGAGGAGATGATTCGGAATGCCGAACAGATTCTCCGTGCTACCCTGAAGGAAAAGGATGACCTGCTGGAGAAACAGAAGAAACTGCTGGAGGAGCAGAAGGCCCGATTGGATGGGCAGAAGGCTTTGATAGCTGTTTTGGATGAGCGATTGGCGAAGCAGAAGACTGTGCTGCATCAGCAGGAAGTGCAGATGGGGCTCGACAAGAAACTCATCGGCGAACAGGATGTGGAGATTAGACGTCTCAATGGTGTACTGGATGAGCAGACGAGATGGGCTTCCATTCAGGGCGAGAACGTTATTAACCTGGAGAAGCAGGTGGATGGTCTTCTGCCTAAGGCGATTTATTCTGACAATGTGCTGGATTCCGTTTCGTGCTTTACCACCACCCAGGTGGCGAAGGAGTTGGGTATCACGGCGCAGGAGTTGAATCGTTCGCTCTGTGCTTTGCATATTCAGTATTACCAGAGTGGGCAGTATATGCTCTATGCGGAGTATGCGCACATGGGACTGGCGAAGAGCAGAACCCGTTACAATGCTTTTCTCGACCCTAAATGCGACGGAAGACAGGCGAAGATGGGGAAGGCGGTGACGCATACCTATCTGGTGTGGACAGAAAAGGGCAGAAAGTTTATTCACGATTTGGCGCATAGATTTTGGGAACTCGCCGAAATGTTTGAGGTGAAGAATTTGGGGTAAAGATTTTTGCCAGGAGCTAGGGGTGGGGGATTACAAATCCCCCGGTTTTAATAGGTCGAACCTTTTTTTACGGCGGATTTCAAATCCG